>Ga0209573_1002475_pt1 | contig 23476 bp, 24 predicted proteins | sample TNRBio252014_DNA_FD_185870 | JGI IMG/M metagenome (GOLD analysis project Ga0209573, IMG submission 185870) | Wastewater treatment Type I Accumulibacter community from EBPR Bioreactor in Madison, WI, USA - TNR Reactor_6/25/2014_ DNA (SPAdes)... | ecosystem: Engineered > Bioreactor > EBPR >...
CACGTCCGGTTCGATGAGCGGGATGTGGAAACGGGGCGATGGCCCGGTTACTTGGGCACCGTCAGACGAAAGGGACGGTAACGGACAAACCGAACCTAATGCTACCGCGCTACATCTCGACTCTACTCGTTCGCACCAGAAACGCGCTGTTTGGCGTTTTGAAACCGCGGACAGCCGATGACTCTTGTGTTGCGAGTCCAGATTTGAAAGCTCTCCCGATTCGTTTGCAGCGTCGATGCATTTTTCGACCGCGCAGCAGCGCTCCCTACCGTCATGGCCTTGCACGTGTATAAGCCTGGCGACGCGCCGGCGCCAGAACAGCAAGCCCAGCGCAGCGTTTTTTCCTGGACCGAGGAGTTGCGTCAGGTGACGATGGCGGTCAGCAAAAAGGATCGCAGTCCAGCAGCCAATCGCCAGCGCCTCTTCTATCTCTTGCAGTGGACCACCGACGCACGCGGTTTTGGGGTTACGGTCAACAAAGGTCGCGATCCGGAAAGCGCCGAGGAACTGTGGAGCCTGGATCGTGCGCTGAGCAAGCCGCCGCGTTTCGTCAGTGACGAAGATCGTGTGATTCTGCGCCTCCTGTGGGCCGAGCGCTCTTTCGATACCGGCCTGCGGGCTTTTGGCCTCGGACCCGCACACGGCAGTGAGGTGCTGCAATTGATGGCCGAGACTGGCCGTTTGTGCCGCAAGGACGACTTTTCCAGCCTTACCCTGGCGGTGGCGCGTCCGGCCGTGGTCAGTTGGCTGGTCAATGAGCAGGGGCGCCGGGTACCGCTGTTGACTCCGGAACCGGAGGAATGCCTGGTCATTCCCTTGCCGGCACCGTGGTACCTCGACCTCGACCGGCGACTGATCGGGCCTTTGCAGGTGGATGGCAATCCGGCCGTCGTCGCGCGCCTGTTCTCCTTGCCACCCCTGTCGGCAACGGCCGCAGCGCTGGTTGGCGAGGCCTTGAGCGAACCGGCGCGTGCATTGCCCACTGCCGCCGAGACGGCCAGCGTCAATCTGCGCAGCATCGTTGCCGAACCACTTCCGGTGCTCCGCCTGCAGACCCTGAACACCCACGGCAACCGTAGTTGGCGAGACTACGTTGCGACCTTCAGCGGTGGCACTTTCGACGTCGCCTTGCCGGTTTTCCGTTATGCCGATGTCGAGGTGAAACCCGACGATACGCGCGATTTCTCGATTCTGGCGAGCGGCGAGATGGTTCGCGTCGAGCGTCAGCGCGCGCGCGAAGAGCAGTGGATGGACGAGTCGACCGCCTGCGGTCTCGAGAAGATTCCGGGCTACGTGCTGCAAACTTTCGGCAGGCCGCCGGACAATGCCTATGGACTGGCCGTCGAGAGCCTGTGGTCAGCTTTCATGCACGACGAGCTGCCGCGTCTGCGCCGTGCCGGCTGGCAGATCGAGTTCGCCGACGATTTTCGCCATCGCCAGCTCGAAGTCGAGGCCTGGGATGCAGACCTCGTCGAGTCTGAAAATGGCTGGTTCGACCTGGACATGGGCATTTTCGTTGAAGGCGAACGCCTGCCGCTGGCGCCGCTGCTTGCCGCACTCTTTCGCCGTGACGGGCGCTGGCTGGAGACCACGCAGCTGGCGGAAATTGCCGATGCCGAGATGATCGAGCTGGTGACGCCGACCGGACAGCGCGTGCGGGCACCGGCCTGGCGCTTGAAACCGCTGGCGGCGACGCTGATCGATCTTTTCGACGGTTTTTCCAGCGGCACATCCCTGCGCCTGTCGCGTTTCGATGCCCCGCGTCTGGCGGAGCTCAACGATAGCAGCCGCTGGGAGTTCCGGGGGCAGCGCGATGTCCTGGCGCTGGCCGATCAGCTGAGCGCAGCGCAGGGCATTGCGCATATCGATCCTCCCGCTGGACTGGGCCTGGAATTGCGCCACTACCAGACCGAAGGGCTTGCCTGGCTGCAATTTCTGCGCGCCCAGAACCTCTCCGGAATTCTTGCCGACGACATGGGTCTCGGCAAAACCGCGCAGACACTGGCGCACCTGTTGCTCGAAAAGGAGGCTGGGCGGCTCGATCGCCCGGCCTTGATCGTCCTGCCGACCTCCTTGATCTTCAACTGGAAAAACGAAGCGGCGCGCTTTGCGCCCGGCCTGTCGATCCTCTCGCTGCACGGTCCCGAACGCAAGAGCCGCTTTGCCCAGATCGCTCAACACGACGTCGTGCTGACTACCTACCCCCTGCTCTGGCGTGACGCCGGGCAACTGACCAAACACCGCTACCATCTGCTGATTCTCGACGAGGCGCAAACCGTCAAGAATGCGCGCAGTCAGGGTGCCGAGGTGGTGCGCAAGATTATCACCCGGCATCGCCTGTGCCTGACCGGTACGCCTCTGGAAAACCACCTCGGCGAGCTCTGGAGTCAGTTCGATTTCCTGCTGCCGGGTTTTCTTGGCAGCAACCAAAACTTCACCAAGTATTGGCGCACGCCGATCGAAAAGCAGGACGACGCGCAGCGGCGTGACCTCCTCTCGCGCCGCCTGCGGCCCTTCATCCTGCGCCGCAAGAAAGAGGAGGTGGCGCGCGAGTTGCCGCCGAAAACGATCATCGTGCGCAGGGTCGAACTCGCCGGCAGCCAGCGCGATTTGTACGAAACAGTACGTGTGGCGATGGACGAGAAAGTGCGTGTGGAAATCGCCAGCAAGGGTTTCAACCGCAGCCAGATCGTCATTCTGGACGCGCTGCTGAAGTTGCGTCAGGTCTGTTGCGATCCACGCCTGGTCAAGGCCAAGGCCGCGCAGAAAGTCAGGGAGCGCGCCAAGCTCGATCTGTTGATGACCATGCTCCCCGAGCAGGTCGAAGAGGGTCGGCGGATTCTGCTCTTCTCGCAGTTCACCAGCATGCTGGCGCTGATCGAACAAGAACTCCAGCTGGCCGGCATTGGCTACGTTCTGCTCACCGGCGATACCAAGGATCGTGAAGCGCAGATCAGCCGTTTTCAGACTGGCGACGTGCCGGTTTTCCTTATCAGCCTGAAGACCGGGGGGGTCGGACTCAATCTGACCGCTGCCGATACCGTCATCCACTACGATCCCTGGTGGAACCCGGCGGTGGAGAATCAGGCCACTGATCGCGCTCATCGTCTCGGCCAGGACAAGCCGGTATTCGTCTACAAGTTGATTATCGCCGGCAGCATCGAGGAGAAGATCCTTGCCCTGCAGGAACGCAAGGCTGCACTTGCGGCGAGTATTCTTGCCGCAGACAGGAGCGTGGGCGCCAAGTTTGGCAGCGAGGACATCGCTGCGCTGTTTGCGCCGCTCCCCAGCTGAGGCCTCGTTGTCGCCGCGGCTACTGCAGCAGTTCCTTTCCTTTGCCCTGATTGGCCTGCTTGGCACGGCTGCTCATTTCCTCGTTCTCTACGTCCTCGTATCGCAGCTTGACTTCGGCCCGGTGTCGGCGTCGAGCGTGGGCGCCGTGACCGGCGCCCTGGTCAATTACGGCCTCAACTACCGGCTCACTTTCCGCAGCCAAAAAAAACATCGCGATGCGCTCCCCAAATTCCTGGTCGTGGCCAGCGGGGGCTGGTTGCTGAATGGCCTGCTCATGGCTATCCTGTTGTCCCGACTCGACATTCACTATCTGCTGGTGCAAGTCATCGTTACCAGTCTGGTTCTGGTCTGGAACTTCCTCGCCAACCGCTTCTGGACGTTCAGAGAACGCGCTGGCTAGCGCGTCCGGAGCCGCTGTTCCTGGCAGTGATTGCCGAGTGAAGCCGACGCCGCCATTCTGCGCAAGCGACGTATTCCTTTTCGATCCCACATAGGCAGGTGCCACCGATGACCAGAGGACCCGCGGCAAGCGCGGATTCGCCAGCCACTCTGGCGGAACGAAGCAGGCTCAGCCCACGCGCGGATGATGCTCTGCCCAGCATTTCGATTGTTGCGCCTGCCTATAACGAGCAGGAAGTGATCCTTGAGTTTCATCGGCGCGTCAGCGAGAACCTGCGCGCCATTGGTGCTCCCTACGAGCTGGTGCTGGTCAACGACGGCAGCAGCGACCACACGCTGGCGTTGATGCACGCCTTGCAGGCGGACGATCCACAGGTGATGGTGGTCGACCTGTCGCGGAACTTCGGCAAGGAAATCGCGCTCAGTGCCGGCCTCGATCATTGCAGTGGCGAGGTGGTGGTCGTTCTCGATGCCGACCTGCAGGATCCCCCCGAGCTGATTCCGGAGATGCTCAAGGGCTGGCGCGAGGGTTACGACGTCATCTACGGCGTGCGCAGCGACCGTGCGGGAGAAAGCTGGCTGAAGAAAGCGACGGCGCAGCTTTTCTATCGTCTTATCGGCAGCGTAAGCCGCGTCGAGATTCCCCGCGACACCGGTGATTTTCGCCTGATGACGCGGCGGGTGGTACGCGAACTGTCGCGGCTGCGTGAGGAACATCGCTTCATGAAGGGGCTGTTCGCCTGGGTCGGCTTTCCCTCGCGGCCGCTCGTCTATCGGCGTAGTCCGCGCCTGGCCGGGGTCACCAAATGGAATTACTGGAAGCTTTGGAACCTGGCTCTCGAGGGGATTACCTCCTTCACCATCGCGCCCTTGAAAATTGCCAGCTATCTGGGCCTTTCGGTTGCTTTCCTGTCCTTGTTGTACGCTGCCTTCGTGATCTGGAAGACCTTGATGTACGGTGACCCGGTTCGAGGTTACCCCTCGCTGCTGGTAGCGGTGCTCTTCCTTGGCGGCGTGCAGCTGATCGCGGTGGGCGTTCTCGGTGAGTACATTGGACGGATTTTCAACGAGGTCAAGGGACGTCCGCTGTATCTGGTCAATCGCATCCTCCCGTCGCAGTTGCACAGCACAACGACGCCCACTTCAGCGAGCGACGCAAGCTGACCAGCTGGCCAGGCCGTGTGCCGTCGGGCGATGAGCTTGTGGCGTGATAAAATCGTCGCTCTATGGAACTCGTGATCAATGGCGAAAGCCGCCAATTTCCCTCGCCGCTGACGGTTGCCGAACTGGTTGCTGCCCTGAACCACGCCGGCAAGCGGATCGCTGTCGAGCGCAACGGCGACATCGTTGCGCGCGGTCGTCACGCCGAAACGGCGCTGGCTGACGGTGATCGTATCGAGATCGTCGTTGCCGTCGGCGGTGGCTGAGCCTCACTCGGAAAGACCAGGACGCATGCAAGCATCTCCCCACAGCCTGACGATTGCCGGCAAGACCTATCGTTCGCGCCTGCTCGTCGGCACCGGCAAGTACCAGGATTTCGCCGCGACGCGGGCGGCGATCGATGCCTCCGGCGCCGAGATCGTCACCGTCGCCATCCGGCGCACCAACATCGGCCAGAACGCCGGCGAGCCGAACCTGCTCGACGTCCTGCCGCCCTCGCAGTTCACCATCCTGCCGAACACCGCTGGCTGCTACACGGCCGATGACGCGGTGCGCACCCTGCGTCTGGCGCGCGAACTGCTCGATGGGCATCCGCTGTGCAAGCTGGAAGTCCTGGGCGATCCGGGCAATCTGTTCCCGAACATGCCGGAAACGCTCAAGGCGGCGGCAACGCTGGTCAAGGAAGGCTTCGCGGTGATGGTCTACTGCGCCGACGACCCCATTCAGGCGAAGATGCTCGAGGAAATTGGCTGCATCGCGGTGATGCCGCTGGCTTCGCTGATCGGCTCGGGGATGGGCATCGTCAATCCCTGGAATCTGCGCCTGATCATCGACCAGGCCAAGGTGCCGGTGCTGGTCGATGCCGGGGTCGGTACCGCTTCCGACGCGGCGATCGCCATGGAACTCGGTTGCGACGGCGTGCTGATGAACACCGCCATCGCCCACGCCCGCGATCCGCGGCTGATGGCCAGCGCCATGAAGAAGGCCGTCGAGGCCGGGCGCGAGGCCTTTCTCGCCGGGCGCATGGCGCGCAAGTTCTACTCGGCCGATCCCTCGTCGCCGACGATCGGTCTGATCGGTTCCTAGGCATGGACGATCAGCAGGCCGATCGCAGCGTCGGTCGGCCCGGACATATCCGTAGTTTCGTACTTCGCCAGGGGCGCGTCTCGGCCGCCCAGCAGCGCTACCGCGAAGCGATGATGGGCCGCATCGGCGTTCCCTACGTCGCCGCGCGCGTCGATCTCGATGCCGTCTTCGGACGCTCGGCACCACAGATCCTGGAAATTGGCTTCGGCATGGGCGAGACTTCGGCGACCATTGCCGCCCGCCATCCGGAACAGGATTATCTGGGTATCGAAGTGCACACGCCTGGCGTTGGCAGCCTGTGCAAACTGGTTGCCGAGATGGGGCTGGCCAATCAGCGCATCATTCAGCACGACGCGGTCGAGGTGCTGCGCGAGATGATCGCGCCGGCGACGCTGGCCGGCATTCACATTTTTTTCCCCGACCCCTGGCCGAAGAAGCGCCATCACAAGCGACGCCTGCTGCAGCCGGCGCTGGTCAGCCTGTTGGCCAGCCGCTTGCGTCCGGGCGGCTACCTGCACAGTGCAACCGATTGGCAGGACTATGCAGAGCAGATGCTGGTCGTGCTCTCATCGGAAGCGCTGCTGGAAAACACCGCGTCAGGTTTTGCGCCGCGCCCGGACTACCGCCCGCAAACCAAGTTCGAGCAGCGTGGCCTGCGGCTTGGGCACGGCGTTTGGGATCTGGTTTTTCGGCGGCGGTACGACTCAATCGACAAGCCGGAAAGTGACCGGCAGGATCAACTCCCGTGAGTACGCCCAGTTCACCTTGCCCATCGCCCAGGCCGCTCTTTCGGCGGCCTTGTCGAGAATCGCATGGCCGCTGCTGACGCCGACATGGACGTCAGTAATGCTGCCGTCGGCGCTGACGGTGAGGATCAGGCGAACTTCGCCTTCGATGCCGCGGGCGACGGCTTCCTCCGGGTAGTAAAGATGTTCCGAAAGCTTGCGTTGCGCCGCTTCGACGTCGTGCCGGGCGGCTGCCCTGGCTACCGGCTTGGCGCGTGGCGTCCGCACTTTCGGGGGCGGCGGTGGTTTGACGACGGGCGGGGACTCGGTGCTCGCCAGGGTATTTTTCAACAGCGGTTCGGCGCTGACCTGCGGCGGCTTGACCGGCAGGCGTAACATCGCTTGCAGGATCGGCTGTGGCGGCGGTGGGCTGCGCTTGAACGCTTCCGAAAGGAGCAGGCTGGCGTGCAGGGCGAGCGACAGGGCGAGGGCAAGAATCAGGCTGGACGGCATGGGCTTGCCATTGTGAACCAAAAAGCGTGCAACGGAACAGACAGACCCGCGCTGTCGGGTCCGCAGGGAGAAGGCGAATGAGGTACGTCGAGAGTTGCTTGTACTGCACCCTTGGCAGATGGCTGTTGCTGGTTTGCTGCGTTCTGGCTGGGTCGGCGTCGGCGCAGATGTCTACGGCAAGCCCGGATCCGTTCACTTTCGGTTACGCGGTCGAACGCGGCGACTTGCGTACCGTGACCCGCTGGCTCGACGAAGGCCTGGACCCCGAGTACCAGGCCGCGCAAATTGGCACGGGTTTGATGGTCGCCGCCTGGTATGGTCACGTCGAGATGATGGCCCTGTTCGTCGAACGCGGCGCCGATGTGCGGCGCAGCAACCGCAACGGCGAGCAGGCACTGCAATTGGCCGCCTGGGGCGGGCATCGCGAAGCAATGCGCTGGCTTCTGGAGCACGGCGCGCCACTCGAACGCCAGGGCAACAATTGGGGGGCGCTGCATTACGCGGTATTCAACGGCCACCAGCAGCTGGTCGAGGACCTGATCGCGCGTGGGGCCAACGTCAACGCGCTTTCGCCGAACCTGTCGACGCCGCTGATCCTGGCTGCCCGCGAAGGCCGCGACGAAGTGGCACGGCGGCTGCTCGAGTCGGGGGCCGATGCCACGGCCAGGAACGACTGGGGTGACAGCGCCCTGACCATGGCCATGCGCTACGACCATCTGCGCCTGGCGAAAATGATTTCGTCACCGGAGGAGTTCGAAATTGCGGTCAAGGCGCCGAAGGAGAGCTTTGGTGAAGCCGTCCGTTCGGCCGCCGTTCCTCCCGAGATTGACGTGATCCTGAAGGAGATTCGTGCTGCCGAAGCGGAAGGCAGGTCGAGTGTGGACCTGCACAAACAACTCCTGGCGACGACCAGGGCTCTGCAGGCTAGCAGCGCCAGACCGGCCGTTCAGAAAGCGATGCCGCGTCCTTACATACCGCCGTCGATGGTCATCACCGCCCGGCGTGGTCGGCCGGGCGCCGAGCGTGCGCAACTGATGGTCGAAGGCCAAGTTGCCGGGCAAGGCGTCGCGGCAACGCCTGCCGGCACCGGTGAGGCGGCGAGTTCGGCACAACCGTCGTCAGCACAAAGCGCGGCTGCGCCGCAGGTGTCGGATGTCGGACTTGCTGCGCCAGATTCGCCTCGCCGAGGCGCAGGGACAAGCCGCTGACGACCTCCGGCAGCAGCTTTACCAGGCGGTCCAAGGGATGCAGTGATCAGTAAGCTGGTTTCTCTTCAGTGGCGGTCGACGAGAAAGCGCTCGAGTAACTGATTGAGAAAACGGCGGCCACGGTCGCTTGGCGCAATGCGCTGCAGCGGACGCGCGATCAGGCCGTCGCACTCGGCCTGGCGCAGTTCGTTCTCGATGCTGAGCAGCGGCAAGGAGGTGCGCGACTCGAACAAGGCGCTGTCGAAACCCTGCAGCAGGCGCAAGGCGTTGAGCATGAACTCGAAGGGCAGGTCGACGGCGGCGATGGCGGACTCCTGCTGGATCGGCGTCCCGGCCGTGACTTTGGCCAGGTACTGCTCGGGCCGCTTCCAGCGCATCTGGCGCAGCACGCGGTCGTGCAGGGTCAGCTTGCTGTGTGCGCCAGCGCCGATTCCCAGGTAGTCGCCGAAATGCCAGTAGTTGAGGTTGTGTCGGCATTGCTGCCCGCTGCGGGCGAAGGCCGAGGTTTCGTAATGCGTGTAACCGGCGCTGGCCAGCCGGGCTTCGATGGCGTCCTGCATGTCGGCGCAGCTGTCGGCCTCGGGCAAGGTCGGCGGCTGCGCGGCAAAAGCGGTGTTCGCTTCAATCGTCAACTGATAGCACGAGAGGTGCGGCGGCGCGAAGGCGAGCGCGGCTTCGACATCTTCGCGCGCTTCGCTGAGCGTCTGCCCCGGCAGACCGTAAATCAGGTCGATATTGAAGTTGTCGAAGTGCCGCGCGGCAATTGCGATCGCCTGCCGGGCGTCGTGATCGTCGTGGGCACGACCGAGCGCCTGGAGGTGGCGGGGGTTGAAGCTCTGGATGCCGATCGACAGACGGTTCACGCCGGCGGCGCGAAAGGCGGCAAATTTTCCGGCCTCGACGCTCGCCGGATTGGCCTCAAGGGTGATTTCGGCGTTGGGCAGCAGCGGCAGCCGGCTGCGCAGGGCCGTCAGCAGTCGCTCGACGGCCTCGCCGGAGAGCAGGCTGGGGGTGCCGCCGCCCAGGAAGATACTGTCCACCCGGCGCCCCCAGATCGTCGGCAATGCCGATTCGAGGTCGGCAATCAGCGCCGTCAGGTAGTCGTCTTCGGGGATCGCCGGCGCCGATCGATCGGTATTCTGCGCCCCCGGCACGGCATGCGAGTTGAAATCGCAGTAGGGGCACTTCTGTACGCACCAGGGAATATGCACGTAGAGCGCCAGCGGCGGTGGGTTGCGGAACTGGATCTGCCGCTGCCCGGCCGCTGCCACATCCTGAACCGGGATCAGCGGAATGACTCGGCTGCTCCGGCCCGTCGGCGCGGCCATCAGCGACTTGCCAGCAGACGTTCGACGAGGCGAGCCAGCGCCTGGCCGCGGTGCGAGCGGCGGTTTTTCTCGGCGGCGTCGAGTTCGGCGGCGCTCTTGTCGAGTTCGCGGACGTAGAACAGCGGATCGTAGCCGAAGCCGCTGTCGCCGCGCGCGGCCGGCAGGATCTCGCCGTGCCACTCGCCCTCGGCGATGATCGGTTGCGGGTCGTCCGCGTGACGTACGAAGACGATGACCGCAACGTAGTGCGCGGCGCGCTGGTGGCTGTTGCCGAGTTCTGCGAGCAGCTTTGCGTTGTTGCGCGCGTCCGATCGTGGCTCGCCGGCGTAGCGCGCCGAGTACACGCCAGGGGCGCCGCCAAAGGCGTCCACACACAGGCCGGAGTCGTCGGCCAGTGCCGGCAGGCCGGTCAGTTGCGAGGCATGGCGGGCTTTGGCCAGCGCGTTCTCGACGAAAGTGCAATGTGGTTCTTCGACTTCGGGAACATCGAGCTGGCCTTGCGGAACGAGTTCCAAGCCGAGCGGCGCGAGAATGGTGTCGAGTTCTTTGAGTTTCTTGGCGTTGTTGGAAGCGAGGACGAGTTTCATGGCTGCTATTGGGCCTGGGCGGTGGTCTGCTCGGCAATCAGGCGGCCGATGCCGGCATCGGCCAGGTCGAGCAGTTCGATCATCTGGGCGCGCGTGAAAGGCTCGCCTTCGGCGGTCCCCTGCACCTCGACGATGCCACCGCTACCGGTCATCACGACATTCATGTCGGTGTCGCAGTTGGCGTCTTCGGCGTAGTCGAGGTCGAGCACCGCGACGCCCTTGTAGATGCCCACCGACACCGCGGCGACATGATCACGCAGCGGGTTGCTGCTCACCTTGCCTTTGCCGAGCAGATGCTCGCAGGCGTCGTTGAGGGCCAGCCAGGCGCCCGTGATCGCCGCACAACGCGTCCCGCCATCGGCCTGCAGAACGTCGCAGTCGAGCGTGATCTGGCGTTCACCGAGCAGCTTGAGGTCGGTGACCGCACGCAGCGCGCGACCGATCAGGCGTTGTATTTCCTGCGTGCGACCGGATTGCTTGCCTTTGGCCGCTTCGCGGCCACTGCGCGTGTGCGTCGAGCGTGGCAGCATGCCGTATTCGGCGGTTACCCAGCCCTGTCCGCCGCCGCGTAGAAAAGCGGGGACGGAGTCCTCGATGCTGGCCGTGCACAGCACGCGCGTGTCGCCCATTTCGATCAGCACCGAGCCTTCGGCGTGGCGGGTGAAGCGGCGCGCAAGGGTGACCTTGCGCAGTTGCGAAGCTTGACGGTGACTGGGGCGCATGAAAATTCCTATTTGGCGTACTTCTGAATGGTCGAGCGGATCTCTTCGATGGCCAGTTCGATCTCCTCTTCGCTGAGTTCGGTCTTGTGGCGCGGGTTGCGCCCGAACTCGTCGAGACGCGTGGTTACCGTCTCGCGAGGCATTGACTTGGTTGAAATGAGGCTGCCGCCGGCGCTGCTCTCGTCGACGTAGCTGTCCTGCCAGCGCACGGCGATCATCGACAGGTTGTCGGCCTGCGGCCCGCAACGGGTTTCTGCCTGGGCCAGCAGGGTCGGTACGGCATGCATCAGATTGGCGGTCTTCAGGGCAACGGCCATCAGGTTGCCCGGCAATCCGTTCCAGGCGCCGTCGGTGCACAGCACCAGCACGTCTTCGGCTTCGAGCGTCGTCTTGTGCGAGAACTCGATTTCGGGCGTCTGTTGGCCGCCCAGGCAGCCGTAGATCTTGTTCCGGTCCGGGTGCGTGCTGGCCTGCTCTTCATTGATTATGCCCTGTTCGAGTAACAAGCGTACGCGGGAGTGGTCTTTGGTCTGGGCCAGGGCTCTGCCCTTGCGCAGCAGATAAAGTCGAGAATCACCCGAGTGCGCCCAGTAGGCGATGTTGTTCTGCACGATGCAGGCGACGCAGGTGGTGCGTGGTGAGTCCTGAAGCTGATGTTTGCCGGCAAAATCGAGGATGGCGCGGTGCGCGTTGAGCATGCCGGTCTGCAGAAACAGAAAGGGGTCGCGAATGCGCGTCGTGACCTGGCGCTGGAAGGACTCGGTCAGCGTTTGTACGGCGATCTGGGCAGCCACTTCACCAAAGTAGTGACCGCCCATGCCGTCGGCGACGACCATCAGCAGGCTGTCGCGCGAATAGCAGTGTGCCAGCCGGTCTTCGTTATTGGCGCGCTTGCCGGCGCGGCTCTCTTGGTAGATCGTGAATTTCATGGGCTTCTGGACTTCTTAAATTTGCCGACCATCTGGTCGAGCCACTTTGCTTTCGGCTGTGGCGTCGGTGGGATGACCGCTTCAGTGAGCGCTTTCTGCAGCGCGAAGACGCTTTGTGGCCGGTAACGATGGTTCAGGCACAGGCACCAGTCGATCGTTTCCAGCAACTGGTCCGAGTACAGACCTTCCCAACGGACCATCGCCGGGACCAGGCGATCCTTTTCGAGACGGCCGTCGGCGGCTTGTGGGGTGCTCGCCGAGATGCACGCATACATCGAAGCGCCGACGCTATAAATGTCGCTCCAGGGGCCGAGGAGTTCCCGCTGGCTGTAATGCTCGGGTGAGGCGAAGCCCGGTGTGTACATCGGCTTGAGCATCGGCGTGTCGCAGGCCAGCGTCTGGCGCGCTGCGCCAAAATCGATCAGCACCGGGGTCTGGTTGTTGCGCATGTAGATGTTCGACGGCTTGAGGTCGAGATGCAGCAAGCGGTGCGAGTGCACCTCGCGCAGGCCGTTGAGCATTTTGGTGAAGACGTTGCGAATGAAGTTTTCGGTGACCCCGGCCCTGTTTTTCTGGATCAGTTCCTGCAGGGTGCGGCCGTGCTCGTACTCCATGACCATGTACACAGTGTCGTTGGCGCGAAAGAAGTTCAGGACGCGGATCACGTTCGGGTGCGAGAGACCGGCCAGTGACTTGCCTTCTTCGAAGAAACACTTCATCCCGTAGCGGAACGCCGGTAGATGATCTTCGCTGATCACCGGCGCCGTTTTTCCTTCGCCGCGCAAGGCCAGCGTGTTGGGCAGGTACTCCTTGATGGCGACGCGCGTGCCGTGAATATCGGTGGCGACATAGACAATCGAAAAGCCACCCAGTGAGAGCTGATGCTCGATGCAGTACTCATCGAGTTGGAACGCTGGAGGAAGGGGGTGGTTTGCTTGTTGCACCATAGGTGTCGAAGCTATCATTCAGAGTGTCGGCATTGTCCGGTCTTTGGGGGTGGGCTGTAAAGCCGGCTGCGGATCTACCTCCGTCACAAGTCAGGATTCCAATGATCTACAGCATGACCGGCTATGCCGCGGCAGCGTGCGCCGTCAAGGGCGGCGCTCTGCAAATCGAGTTAAAAAGCGTCAATTCCCGCTATCTCGACTATCACTTTCGCGTTTGTGACGAGCTGTGCATTGCTGAACCCGCACTGCGCGAGCTGATCGGCGCGCGCCTGGTGCGCGGCAAGCTCGAGTGTCGGCTCAGTTTTGTCGCCACTGCCAGTGCGGCGCAGCAAGCGAGCCTGAACGCCGACTTGCTCGCCCGCCTTGCCCGGCTCGATACGCAGATCCGGGCGGAGCTACCCCTGGCCGCGCCGCTGGCGGTCAGCGACGTGCTGCGCTGGCCGGGCATTTTCGGTGACGACTCGCTGGATATCGAAGCCGTGTTGCCGGCTTGTCGGGAACTGGCCAGCGCGGCGCTCGACGACTTCGTGGCCAGCCGGGCGCGTGAGGGCGAGAAGCTCGCCGCCGTGATCCTGGACAAAGTTACGTGCATGCGCGGGCTTTTGCGCGATATCGAGCCGCGCATCCCGGCCGCCCTGATCGCGTTCAACGAGAAGTTGCGGCAGCGCCTGCTCGATGCGCTCGATACGGTGAGCGACGACCGGATTCGACAGGAGGTGGCGGTCTTCGCGGCGCGCATCGATGTCGCCGAGGAACTGGCGCGCCTGGCGACCCATCTCGATGAAGTCGAGCGCGTTCTCCGGACCGGCGGCGCCAGCGGCAAGCGTCTCGATTTCCTGATGCAGGAACTGACACGGGAAGCCAATACTTTTGGCTCCAAGTCGCTGGTTGCCGAGTTGTCGCAACTGGCGATCGAGTTCAAGCTGCTCATCGAACAGATGCGCGAGCAGGTGCAGAATCTGGAGTGATCAGCGATGCCTGGCCAGCGCGCCAGGCGCCAGCAAGGACTTTCCGGGTTTTTCTGGCGGCAAAGTTTCGCTTCAAACGGCTGCTGAGCTGTGATAGTTTGGAACTTCCTGTCATGGAGGAAAAGATAATGCCTATTGAATTGAGTTGTTTTACGTTAAGGAAAGCAGCATCTGCCCTGGGCGTGGCCTTGCTGCTCAGCGCCGGTACGGTTGGCGCCACCGAGGAGGTGCCGCTGGTCAATGGTACGCACTGGACGACGTCCGCTCCGGAGGTCAAAAAAGCCTATCTGGTCGGTCTGTCCAATGCCATTCTGGTCGACGTCGCCTATCAGGCAGACAACCCCAAGGCGACGATGAGCGACTTTTCGCCGAAAGTTGCCAAGGGGATGAAAGGTCACACACTGGATACGACGCTCGCAGCCATCGATAACTGGTACGCGGCTCATCCCGATCAGTTGCAACGCCCGGTGGTCGAGACGATCTGGTTCGAGATGGTCGTTCCCGGACTCAACAAAAGCAAATAACGGAGGCGAGAGATGAAAAGAACTGGATTGGCTTTGGCAACAGCGGCCGCATTGACCGTTCTCGGTTGTACCAACATGACGCCGCGCGAGCAGGGAACGGTCAGCGGAGCGGCGATTGGCGCGGCTGCGGGGGCGGGCATTGCCGCCATCTCCGGCGGTAACGGCTGGACCGGGGCGGCAATTGGCGGCGTAATTGGCGCCACGGCCGGTAACATCAAGGGCAAGAACCAACAATAGCAGCGAGGAGCGGGGATACTGAGCTGAGATGCGGCCTTCCGTTCAGCGAAGGTCCATCGCCTGTAGTAGAGCCGCGTAAGCGGCTCTACTATTTGGTGATCGCCGCATTGCGACCGGAAAACCGGTCACTCAAGTCAAATGCCGCATCGCTGAACTCGCCGCGCGGGTTGTCGTTACAGTAGCGCGTGATGTGCTTCTCGACGGTGCCGCTGGAAATCACCGACACTTGTTGGCTGCGATTTGCGTAATTGTGACCGGTCAGCACGCCGCGTATCCATGCGACATACAGCGAGCGTTCGTCGGCGTCGGCCTTGGACTCCGTCCAGGCTCGGCACGACATGTCGTCAAGGCCGAGAATCTTGACCGGAATCGTGGCCGCGCCAGCGTTGCTGGCTGCCAGGGCGGCAAGCAAAAGGGCGGTGCGCTGCGTGAACTTGCATCGGGACATCGAGTGGTTCCTCGCCAAGTGGATAACTGAAGGCTGTGATTCTCCCCTGTACGGCTCGGCGAGTCCATGCTGCCGAAGCCGCAAGCTGCGCGGCGATGGCGCTCGCGTGGCGGGCACGCGGGTACAATTGCGCTTCCGCATTGGCTGGACAAGAAGAACCATGATAGGAGATCTCTACATTGTCACGGCGCCTTCAGGCGCTGGCAAAACGACCCTGGTGCGGCACTTGCTCGAGAACGATCCGCGCATCCGGGTGTCGGTTTCTCATACCACGCGGGCGCCGCGAGCTGGCGAACGCGATGGTTTCGAATACCACTTCATTGGCGTCCAGGACTTTCTCGACAAGGTCGGGAGCGACGACTTCCTCGAATGGGCACAGGTACATGGCAACTATTACGGGACAGCGACCAGCGGCATCGAAGCGGCCCTGCATGCCGGCCAGGACGTGCTCCTGGAGATCGACTGGCAGGGTGCGCAGCAGGTACGTCGCGTATTTCCGGCGGCAATCGGCGTCTTCATCCTGCCACCGTCGCTTGGCGAGCTCGAGCGGCGTCTTCGCGCGCGAGCGACCGACAGCGACGAGACGATTGCCCGGCGCGTCGCCGCGGCGCGGGAAGAGATGCGCCATGTCGACGAATTCGACTATGTTATTATCAACGACGATTTACAGCGAGCGTTGCACGACCTTTTGGCTGTGGTTCACGCCTCGCGGCTTCGCTGCCCCGTACAGCGCCAGCGCCATTCCATCCTTTTCGCAACAATGCTTTGATTCTCCTGGGAGATTTTGCATGGCACGAGTGACCGTAGACGACTGTCTGCAGCGCATTCCAAATCGGTTTCAGATGACCCTGGCCGCGACCTACCGCGCCCGTCAGCTTGCTGCCGGCGCAACACCGCTGGTTGATGGTGGCCGTGACAAGCCAACGGTGATTGCCCTGCGCGAACTGGCCGCTGGCAAGGTCGGTCTGGAAGTTCTCAACCGCGGTCAAGCCTGAACCTCGCGGACCAGTTTTCCGTGTGTCACCGTCGATCCAGTGGCCACCGCGAGCATCCCAGCTGTCCCAGCTGAGCTAGCGGTGGCTGACAAGCCCTCGGACTTCCTCCCTCCCGAGGATGATCCCGCGTACAGCGTCTTCATCGACAGCCTGAGTTACCTGTCAGAGGACGAAATCGATCTGGTTCGCAAGGCCTATCTGTTTGGCGAGGAGGCACATCGCGGGCAGGTCCGCAAGTCGGGCGAGCCGTATATCACCCATCCTCTGGCGGTGGCTGGCGCGATTGCCGAATGGAAAATCGACGTCGAGGGGGTGGTCGCTGCGCTGTTGCACGACGTAATGGAAGATACGGCGGTCAGCAAGGCCGAGATTGTCGAACGCTTCGGCAAACCGGTCGCCGACCTGGTCGATGGCCTGTCGAAACTCGACAAGATCGAGTTTCAGTCTCAGGAAGACGCGCAGGCCGAGAATTTCCGCAAGATGTTGATGGCCATGGCGCGCGACCTGCGCGTGGTGTTGATCAAGCTGGCCGACCGCCACCACAACCTGCAGACGATGGCTGCGGTTCGCGTCGACAAGCGCCGTCGCATCGCCCGCGAGACGCTGGAAATCTATGCGCCTATTGCCGGTCGGCTGGGCCTCAGTACGCTCTTCAACGAGCTGCAGGATCTGTCGTTCCAGCTGATTTATCCAATGCGCGCGCGCGTTCTTGGGCGCGCACTGAAAGCGGCGCGTGGCAACCGGCGCGAGTTGCTGTCGCGGATTCTCGAGGGCATCAAGGGCAAGCTGAACGCTGCCGATATCGAGGCGCAGGTTTTCGGTCGCGAGAAGAGTCTCTATTCGATTTATCGCAAAATGCTCGACAAGCGCCTGTCGTTTTCTCAGGTGCTCGATGTTTACGGATTTCGCGTCGTCGTCAAAGATGTGCCCACCACCTATCTCTCCCTGGGTTCGCTGCATGCGCTTTACAAGCCGGTGCCGGGGAAGTTCAAGGACTACATCGCCATCCCCAAGCCGAACGGCTATCAATCCCTGCACACCACCTTGATCGGCCCGCATGGGACTCCGTTCGAGTTGCAGATTCGTACTGCGGCGATGGACAAGGTGGCGCAGGAAGGAATCGCTTCGCACTGGTTGTACAAGGGCAGCGACTCGCTTGGCGAAGCGCTGCAACAGAAAACGACCAAGTGGTTTCACTCTTTGCTGGAGCTGCAGAGTTCAACCGGTGATTCCTCGGAGTTCCTCGAACACGTCAAGGTCGACCTTTTTCCGCACGAGATCTACGTCTTCACACCGAAGGGCAAGATCATCCCGTTGCCGCGCGGGGCGACGGCGGTCGACCTGGCCTACGCCGTGCACACCGATATCGGCAATCACAGCGTCATTGCCCGGGTCAACTTCAACCTGGTGCCTTTGGCCACCGAGCTTGTCAGTGGCGATAGCGTCGATATCGTCACCGCCGCCGATGCCCATCCGAGTGCCGAGTGGCTGACGCACGTCAAGACCGGTCGGGCGCGCAGCAAAATTCGCCACTACCTGAAAACGGCACACCAGGACGAGTCCACTGCGCTGGGCGAAAAGATGCTTGGACAGGAGTTGCGGGCGCTTGGCGTCAGCGCTTCCGAGGTACCGGTGGCGCGCTGGAGGAGTGTGCTGCGCGATTCGGGAAACCGGCTGGTCAAGGAGGTCTACACCGACATTGGGCTAGGTTTCCGCCTGGCGGGTGTTGTCGCTCGCCGTCTATTGAACAAGGAGAGTGCGTCGCTGCCTGCCGACAAGGGCAAGCCGGGCAGCTCCCTGGTCATTCGTGGCAGTGAAGGGATGGCTGTTCAGTTTGCGCCCTGCTGCCAGCCGATTCCGGGCGATCCGGTCATCGGTTCGATCTGGAAGGGCAAGGGGCTGGTCATTCATACCCATGACTGTCCTGCGATCCGCAGGGCCCGCAGAGCCAAGCCGGCGAAGTGGATCGACGTCGAGTGGGCGCCGGAGCCCGGCCAGCTGTTCAGCGTTCGCCTGCAGGTTGTGGTCCAGAATACCCTGGGTGCCTTGGGCCGGATTGCCACCGAGATATCGAGTTCCGGAACCAATATCCTGAATGTCCATATGGACGAAAAAGATTCGGGGCTGTACACGACCTTGCATTTTACGGTCCAGGTCGCTGATCGCACCTCACTGGCGCGCCTGATGCGCAGCCTGCGCCGCATTCCCGAAGTGGTCCGTATCGCTCGCGAGCAAGGGCTCCCGGCGGCCTGAACCTGAAAGCAGCCGTTGAGCCAGCATTCCCTTTTCCCCGTGTTTCTTCCCTTCTCTCTCCCGGAGGTGCGCGCCATGCCTCCTCGCATCCCCTGTTGTCAGCGATCCTTCCGGGGCCTTGCTCCTTGCCCGGGCGCGTCTCTCGTCGCAGCTGCACCGCCGCGGTTTTCGGCTTGAAAGTTGTCGTCCTCGGCGCCGGCGTTGTCGGCGTCACCAGCGCCTGGTATCTGGCCCGGGCCGGGCATCAGGTGACGGTACTGGACCGCCAGGCGGCGGCTGGCCTGGAAACCAGCTTTGCCAATGGTGGCCAGATTTCGGTTTCGCACGCCGAGCCGTGGGCCAATCCACATGCGCCGCTGCGCGCCCTGGGCTGGATGCGGCGCGAGGACGCGCCGCTGCTGTTTCGTTGGCGCTGGGATGCGGCTCTGCTGGACTGGAGTCTGCGCTTCCTGCGCGAGTGTACCGCGCAGCGCACGCGAGCCAACATGCGCGATATTGTCGCACTGGCCTTGTACAGTCGCGGCCAGTTGCAGGCGCTGCGCGCCGAAACCTCGCTGGACTACGACCATCTCGAACGTGGCATCCTGCATATTTATACGGATCAACGTGAATTCGAGGTCGCCAGTGCGGCCGCGGCAGTGATGCGTGGCTTTGGCTGTGATCGACGAACGGTGAGCGTTGGCGAGTGCCTGGCCATCGAGCCGGCGCTCGCCCCGGCGCAGCAACGCCTGGTCGGCGGCGACTACACCATTGACGACGAATCCGGCGACGCGCATCGTTTCACCCAACAACTCGCCGCCCGCTGTGCGGCGAACGGTGTCGTTTTTCGCTACGCTGCCAGGGTCGACCGCTTGCTCACCGCGGACGGTCGCATTGCCGGTGCGCTGGTCGCTGGCGAGTTGCATCAGGCCGACGCCTACGTCGCCGCGCTGGGCAGCTACACTCCGCTGTTGCTGCGCCCGCTGGGTCTACGTTTGCCGGTGTATCCGGCGAAAGGCTACTCGGCGACGGTAGCGCTCCGGGAGGATAGCGTCGCACCGAGTGTCAGTCTCACCGACGATGGTCACAAATTAGTCTTTTCACGCCTCGGTCAACGCCTGCGCATCGCTGGTACAGCCGAGTTCAACGGCTACAATACCGAGCTCAACAGCGTCCGCTGCAACGCCCTGATGCGCCGGACCAGCGAGCTCTTTCCCGACTTGCGAGCCGCCGGCGAGGCTGAATTCTGGTGCGGGCTGCGCCCGGCCACGCCATCCAATGTGCCGCTGATCGGACGCTCGCCAATCAGCAATCTGTACCTCAACACCGGTCACGGTACGCTTGGCTGGACGATGGCTTGTGGCTCAGGCGCTGCTCTGGCCGACATCGTCAGTGGTCGCAAGCCTGAGCCGCCTTTCCGTTTCCTTTGATCCAGCCGTGGTTTGAGCATGCTGGTTGATACCCACTGCCACCTCGCCGCAGCAGCGTTCGCCGACGATTGCGATGCCGTGGTGGCGGCAGCCGCCACCGCTGGCGTTTCGGCAATCGTCGTCCCGGCCGTCGATGTCGCCAGTTTCACCGCGGTGCACGCCGGTTGTCAGCGCTACCCCGGCTGCGTGGCGGCCTACGGCATTCATCCGCTCAGCGTTGGCCAGGCCGGCCCGGCCGATTTGCTGCGCCTGCAAGAATGGCTGCAGTGCGTGTCGACCGGATCGCATCCGCCGGTCGCTGTCGGCGAGATTGGCCTGGACCTGTTCGTCGCCGATCCGGCGATCGACCGGCAGGAGCACTTTTTCATTGAACAGCTGAAGATCGCCCGAGCATGCGATCTTCCGGTGCTCTTGCACGTTCGCCGTGCTGTCGATCGGGTGCTCAAGCAGCTCCGCCGGATCCGGGTCAGGGGCGGCATCGCGCATGCTTTCAACGGCAGTCGCCAACAGGCCGATGAGTTCATCAAGCTGGGCTTCAAACTCGGTTTTGGCGGCGCCATGACCTACCCCGGCTCGACGCGTATTCGTCGCCTGGCCGTGTCCCTGCCGCTGCAAGCCATCGTCCTCGAAACCGACGCCCCGGACATGCCGCCAGCGTGGCTGGCGGGGGGGCGGAATGCGCCCGCCGAGTTGCCGCGGATCGCTGCCTCGTTGGCCGGCCTGCGCGGCATCGGTGTCGCCGATCTGGCCGACGCGACTTCGGCCAACGCGCACTCCGTTCTGCCTCGGTTGCGTTTGATTGGCCGATCGGGTACGTTAGCGCCTGACGGCTTCGGGCTTCCGATATTTCCCAGCGAGTGAGCAGCGGGCCAATGAACAACGTATGAGCAGGACGGGAGAGCGGCGCTTCTCTGGTCCGCGCAAGGCTAATGCGTAACCTTCGGTCAAGCTTATCGCTCTTCCATCGCGTATTGCTGAAAACAACCATTGCCAAGCTCTCACAATGAAAAACCAACTGGATCGACCGGCGGCAACCTGCGTGGCCGTCAAGGAAAGCCTCCCTGACATACCTCACTATCTGCAAGCCCATTACTGGTGGGCCTATGTCCATCCGCGGGCAGTGCATGTCTTCGAGCGGCAGTGGCTGGTAAATCTGATTCTCTGGGGCAATTACAAGCGCTTGTGCAATGCTGTGCTGCATGACTACGGCCACGATTTGTGCGGCCGTACGCTGCAGATTGCCTGTGCCTATGGTGACCTGACGCCGCGACTGGTGGACTGCGTGGCGCCGGGTGGTTCGCTCGAGATCGTCGATATTCTGCCGATCCAGCTCGAGAATCTGGCCAAGAAATTGCCGAAGGATGCGCCCGTCCAGCTGCATTGCATGGATTCGGCGGCGCTTGGCTATGCCGATGCGACTTTCGATCGCGCCTTACTGTTCTTCCTGCTGCACGAGCAGCCGCAGGCGGTGCGCGAAAAAACCCTCGCCGAGGCGCTGCGAGTGGTGCGTCCGGGCGGCACGCTGACCATCGTCGACTACGCGCCGCTCAGTAAAGTCAATCCCTTGCGCTACCTCTGGAAGCCGGTCCTCGACCGGCTCGAGCCTTTTGCGCACGACCTGTTCAGTGAAGAAGTCGCTGCCTGGTTGCCGAAAGACGGTTCATTCGTCAGCGTCGGCGATCAGCGTTTCTTCGGTGGTATGTATCAAATGTTGACGCTCAAGATTGCCGGCCCGCAAGCAGGTTCGGCAAGCTGACGCGTAGATAATCAGCCGGTCCCGCGCCAGTAGTCTTGCTCCTGCGGGGCTTCTCGGATTGTTGGTTGCGCCTGGCAATGGCCGGCGTGAGAAAGGATCAAGCATGGAGAGTTACAAGGCAGATGTAGTGATTGTGGGCGGCGGCGGGGCAGGCCTGCGGGCCGCGATCGCCGTGGCGGAGGCTGATCCCGCCCTCAGGATCGCGCTGATCTCGAAAGTCTATCCGATGCGTAGCCATACCGTGGCCGCCGAAGGCGGCTCGGCAGGTGTGAAACTGCCCACCGATAGCCTCGAGTACCATTTCAACGATACCGTCGGTGGTGGCGACTGGTTGTGCGAGCAGGATGTGGTCGAATACTTCGTTGCCCACTGCAACGAAGAGTTGACCCAGCTCGAGCACTGGGGTTGCCCCTGGAGTCGCACCCCGGACGGGCACGTCAATGTGCGCGCCTTCGGCGGCATGAAGATCGAGCGCACCTGGTTCGCCGCCGACAAGACCGGTTTCCACATGCTGCACACGCTCTTTCAGACGTCGATCAAGTATCCGTCGATCAAACGTTTCGACGAGCACTTCTGCGTTGATCTGGTGGTCGAGGGCGGTCGTGTTCAGGGCGTCGTCACCATCGAGATCGGCTCCGGTGAGATGGCCCTGGTCGAAGGAAAGTCGGTGGTCATCGCCACCGGCGGCGCCGGTCGCGTCTTCCGCGAGAACACCAATGGCGGCATCGTGACCGGTGACGGCATGGCTCTGGCCTACCGCCACGGCGTGCCGTTGCGGGACATGGAGTTCGTCCAGTACCACCCGACCTGCATGCCCGGCACCGGGCTGCTCTTCACCGAAGCCTGCCGCGGCGAAGGCGGTTTCCTGGTGAACAAGGACGGCTATCGCTACCTGCAGGATTATGGTCTCGGCCCGGCCGAGCCGTCACCGCGCAACAAGGCCATGGAACTCGGCCCGCGCGATCGCCTCAGCCAGGCATTCTGGTACGAGCAGCAAAAGGGGCGCACCATCGAAGGCCAGCACGGCTCGGTCGTCCATCTCGATCTGCGCCACCTCGGCGAGGCCAAGCTGCGCGAGCGCCTGCCGCAGATTTACGAGCTCGCCGAGCGCTTTCTCGGCGTCGATCCGGCGCGCGCGCCGATCCCGGTGCGACCGGCGGTGCACTACACCATGGGCGGCATCATGGTCGACGGGCTCTGTGCCTCGCCGCTGCCGGGCCTCTATGCGGCCGGTGAATGCTCCAGCGTCGGCATCCACGGTGCCAACCGGCTGGGCTCAAATTCGTTGTCCGAGCTCTGCGTTTTCGGCAAGGTCGCCGGCGAGGAAGCTGCGCGTTTCGCCAAAGCGGCGGCGCCGGGCAATTCGGCCAGTCTGCTCAAGCAGGCGCAGGCGGTCGAACAGCGACTCGTCGGGCTGAAGACGAAAACCGGCGGCAGCGAGCGCATCGCCACCCTGCGCAAGGAAATGGCGCAGACCATGGAGGACGGCTGCGGCATCTATCGCCTGGCCGAGACCATGCAGCAGACCTGCAACAAGCTCGACGAGCTCAAGGAGCGTTTCAAGGACGTCAATGTCGAGGACAAGGCGAGCGTCTGGAACACCGAATGGCTACTGGCCATCGAGCTCGAGTACCAGCTAGACGTAGCGCAGACGATGGCCTATTCGGCCCTCAATCGGCGCGAGTCGCGCGGTGCGCATCAGCGTCTCGACGGTTTCGAGAAGCGCGACGACGAAAACTTCCTGAAGCACTCGCAGGCGCATTATGTCGCCGGTAGCGCGCCGCGCATCGACTATGGCGCGGTCAAGATCACCAAGTCGCAGCCGGGCACGCGCGCCTACGGTGCTGCAGGCGAAAAGGCAGAGCAGGAAAGGAAGGCATCCAATGTCTGAAAATCAGAGAATCATCGAAATCGAGGTGCTGCGCTACAACCCGGAGACCGACAAGGAGCCGTCCAGGCAGGTCTTCGAGGTACCTTTTACGGACGA
>Ga0209573_1002476_pt1 | contig 23470 bp, 19 predicted proteins | sample TNRBio252014_DNA_FD_185870 | JGI IMG/M metagenome (GOLD analysis project Ga0209573, IMG submission 185870) | Wastewater treatment Type I Accumulibacter community from EBPR Bioreactor in Madison, WI, USA - TNR Reactor_6/25/2014_ DNA (SPAdes)... | ecosystem: Engineered > Bioreactor > EBPR >...
AGGATACAAGAGCTCAAATGGTGATGCCAGATGACCTTTAATGAACCACTCAAGCGGCTGCAAAAATATCCAGACATCTTTGATTACATGAAAAAATCTGGGTGTACCTATATATTTTTTTGATGAGAATGATTGACGCAAGACACTATGGCAAAAATTCAAAAATCTAGTGTTCAGCAACACAAAGGCGATCGATATGACCGTGCAACACAAACACTGCAAGAACTTAAAAAAAATGATTTTATTGTTTATATGAGCTTATTGTTTGGCTTGCTATGAGAGTCGAAAAATAGCATCGATGCGACCATCCAAAGAGCAGCAATATGGAAGGAACAATGACTCGTTGATGGCTACAGCCCCAATATTATGACCTATCATCCTGGATCACAAGCAACACACCAGGATAACCCACCGATCAATTATAATGCAATAAATCCTATCCAACGACCTTATACAGCATTTGAAGAAGCTGATGGAGATAATACCAGCATACATCTGAACTGCATCAATAATGATAAAGCACAAACTATAGAATACATCATAGAACAGTTGATAAAACATATATGACCAGACTTATATGGTGCACACACTCCTTCACGACTCCATCGTTATTTATAATTATCATCCAAATGCCACTCTCGTCACAGGAACAATATAGTCTCGATGCGATCAATAGTTTTGCAAAAAGCCCAGAGGCTCCTTCTTTTCCTGTTACCCCGATGAAACAAATAACAGTAGCGTGATTTTCTGATCTATGGATCAAGGATGAAAGTTACAATCCCACTGGTACACACAAAGATCGCATGGCACGACAGATAGTACAGGTCTATAGAGAAATGCTCGAACATAAAAAACAAACAGACAAGATAACTCCACTCCCCCATTTTTCACTCATTACAGCGTGATCAGCTGGTTATGCAATACAAAATCAGCTCCAGCAATTTGAATTGCCACATCTTAAAGTTATCATAGACCAACATATGGGCAAAAGCATAGAAAATTTCTTGCAAGATGTATGATGTGAAACCTATCGTATCCATCTGGCGAGGAAACGACTGAGTACCAGGGAGATATTGCGTATAACAAATAATATTACTGGCTTTGATATCACTTCCAATCAAGCATTTGAGCCACAGAGCAGATTTTATGATCGACTTGGTTATGAGGTTATGAATTACAATCCTGAGTATATTTTTATTCCCTATGGATCATGACATTTGTATGAGAATATACTCAATACCAACAAACACATAATTGAAAATTTTGCTATTGATTCCGTCTATACAGGCAATCCTAAGACACGTCCCAGTTGTCACATCATAGGAGCCACGACACATAATACATCGACGAAAGCGTCCAAATTGTACTCACGTTTTAGACCACGAAGCACCTCCTCCAAAGATTATATCAAACTTCTGCAATACAGATGACTATGTGGCACTCAGTCAGGCATATATAGCATACAGGAGAAATTTTTGGAACAAGCATATGACATACTCACCCAGAACAATATCAATGCCGAATATTCTGCTGTTTGATGACTTGCGCTTGCCTTGCAGATGAAAAACAGTATCGACACAAGCAAAAAAATTGTTGTTGTTAGCACGGGAAAAAGTGTGTGTAGATAGCATTGACAAACTAATAAATAAAATTATAATTATTATAAATAATATTATTTCTCTATTCTTTCCTTATGTCTGAGCTTCTCCAAAATTCCGAAGAGATAGAATGAATACAGCTATTGTCTCGTAAAGATATAAACGAAAAAACAGAACAAATTGCACAAATGTTTTTTAATAAATCTAAACCATCTATGGATCTGGATTGTGATCCTGTAGTATTTGTTGAACAATTATATAGCAATTTTGATAGTTCTGACATTTTCGAATGATCCACTATAGCACTCATGCATCAAGATATCTATACACAACATGATCTTATTGCTCTATTGAGACAACGTTGGTATACTTTTGACTATTTTACCCATTTTCTCAAAAGGGCCTATCATTTTGCCGATAGTAACAACTATACAAAATTGGCAGAAATGCTATGATACAATTATATGGATGAAACAGGAGAAAAACCTAAGGATAGCTTTGATACAGAAAATTTTCTCACCCTCTATCCTAAGGCTGAGGACGAGCGAAAAAACCTCCCTCATCAAGTATTGAGATATCACGCAAAAATGGGCTATGAAAAAGCATATGCTGATCGATTAGAGAAAAACAATACAGTAGAACCCGCCAATCAATCATCTCATTCTTTTGACAAAATTAATGCTGGCACGATGTTATTTAACAAAATTACTCAGAAACTTCTCGGCGACAATACACTCAATGGTGATTTACGTATATTGGGAGCTGTATTATTTTTAGAAAAAATAGTCCCCCTTGAGATGGAAAATATTATAAAGACTCGTAAAAGACTTTTCCCAGATTTGCCTGAAAGAGCAACTTTCTATGAAGAATATCATCAACAACATGATACAGACATGCATTTCCCAGCACTCGTAGAGGGTATAATTGAAGCTAAATTTAACCAAATACCTTGAGCCATACAGCAAATCAATGTAGGATGACATATGATGCAACAGGCTAAAGAAATGCTCTATTTTTGACATAGTACTGAGCAAGAAGTAGAGAAAATAAAGAGATTTATACAATAATGACATACAAAAACTCCTCTTAATTAAGAGGAGTTTTTGTTGTATCAATCACTATATTATTGGCCCAAACCAACTATCTTTTCTTGTGTTATATGATGCAAATATGCATAGATAATGATCTTCTTCTGGAATTGCGCATATCCTTCTGGTGTGAAGCTAGCAACCATAGCAAAGTCTTTCCATTCCTTTACCTTACGATCAAATGCTCTTGCCAATGCTTTGTAATATTTTTCTTGCGTTTCTTTATCTAACGTATTTCGTGGCGCAGTAATAGTATTGAATATGGTTGATAATTCTGTTTGTCTTTGTGTATCGATAAGTACCATATCATTTCGTTTTATCTCCTGAACAAACTGCGTACATCTTGGTGCTGCTGGTGATGTACAATACATTTCTGTACATGCTCCCAATTGCCCATCTTCTACGCTACAGTTATTGCATCCATCGTAATAGGCGGCACAGTATTGTAAGTCTGGAAGAGCACATTCACCCGCATATGCTATAGGGTTTTTACCGGCAGAACAAGCATTGCCATAGGTCACTCCATCTTCTCAACATACTGGGTCGTACTGCATAGTACACATTGTTGGTTCGTCATATGCATGTCCATCACACTCTCCTTGATACAAGAACTCTGCATTAGCAGCTTCCATCATACAGGTGTTTCCATAGGTTTCTGGTATTGGATCACAAGGTGTTGTTACACACTGGATCTGTGTTAATGCACAGACTGGATTATATTCCTTGGTACATGCTTTTACTGAATCACCATTTTGTCCACTACTAAATGACATAAACAAGGCTGGAATCACGGCAAGGATGAAGAAACTTAGATATCTCATAGCAATTAATATACAATAATAAAAGTTTACAGGGTTTAAAAGTTCCAAGGTCTCAAAGCTTTTTATCTCTGATCCTTTTTGCCTTTTTCCCCTTTCATGCGTTGTTACCATAGTACTTTGTATGATGAAATCAATTGAAAATATAATTTTTTACATTATACAAGGATAAAACACCTTTATTTTTCTCCTCTCATCTATGCCAACAGCAAAAAAAACTCCAGCCCGCAAGACTGCGGCAACAAGCAAGAAAGTTGTGACTAAGAAACCTGCTGCTCCAAAGAAATCTATTGTCGTGAAAAAAACTGTTACACAACAAGGTTCTGCAACTGCAGCTATTAGCGCAGGATGATTAAGCAATAGTGCAATCATGGGATTACTTCACCTTGTAGGATGAATTCTTGGAAGCCGATGATGGTTAGCGGTTATTATCTATTATATTATCAGGAAAGAGAACTTTAGCAAACAAGATATGGATATCTTTTACAATATTATCAATTTTAATCTCTCATTCTTATTGTATGGAATCATAAGCGCGATGCTGGTTGTTATACTTATTGGTATACCAATGTTGGCAGTTGTTACGGTTACATATATTGTTCTTCTTATCATTAGTAGCTTCAGTTACATCTCAGATAAGGCATACAAGATTCCGTTTTCGATACAGATATTAAAGTAGAAAAACTTTGTCACTTCGAGGAATACAATGACGAGAAGTATAGGGGACAAAAAATTACATAATTCTTATACTTCTCCTCGCTATACATCGTCGAAGTGACATAATAATTCATTACTATTGCAATACTTGATGAATATCTCCGCCAGAAAAATCCAAGATTTTCAACAAACAGTCCTCGATCGATACGCACAACATAAAAGAGATTTGCCTCGAAGACAGACAATCAATCCGTATGAAATATGAGTATCAGAAATCATGCTCCAACAGACACAAGTCGATCGTGTGATACCTAAGTATCTCCATTTTTTACAACTTTTTCCTACTATCCAAACACTCGCACAAGGAGACAAATCCCAGCTTCTGACTGCACGATCTGGACTGGGTTACAATAGTAGAGCCTTAAATTTACAGAAAGCAGCGCAGATCATTATGCATGAATATGGTGGAACAGTACCTAATACTATCGAGCAGCTCAAAAAACTGCCTGGTATCTGACCATACACTGCTGGTGCTATCTGTGCTTTTGCATTCAATCAAGAAGTTCCTGTGGTTGATATCAATATCAAGAGAGTCTTGATACATACCTTTGGACTCCATGAAACAATAAGTAGCAAAGAACTCGAAACCATCGCGCTCCAATGCATCCCAAAGGGTAAATCGTGTGAACGATACAACGCACTTATGGATTATGGTTCCTCAGTACTCACGAGTAAAAAGACTGGTATAAAATCAGCAAAACAATCTACTTTTCAGTGATCCCAAAGACAGGTGAGAGGAAATATCATCAAATATCTCACCAAGCATGGGAAACTAAGTGCTTCGGAAGCAAAAAAAATCTTTCCACATGATGATTTTGATGTAATCCTGGAAAAGATGACAAGAGATTGACTGGTTCTTGTGCATGATGGAGTGATTTGATTGTAAAATATAATTGACTTTTATATATAATTAATTATAGTAATTTATATTTTATCACAACAATAACTTTTAATGAGTATAGATCTACTAAATAGTTCTTGAACCAATACCTTATCCGCTCCTAAGAAAGTGATTTTTGACATAGCAATGCAACTTGGACAAATAGATAAGCTTGATCGTAATAATGTACTCATCTACATCACTAATAAGATCGAAAAAATAAAAGGTAAAATATTACCAAGAGAATATCTTATAGCAGAAAAAACTGCACAATATCGATGTGAGCAAGTATGATCATTTGCCTTTCTTGATCATCCTATAGCAAGTATGGGATCCCCTGTTGGTAACAATTTTATCGCATCGAAAGTTGGCTCCATAGATAATACAGACATTATTCAACAAAACCTTTTTAAAGAATTTTTGACTTTCTATGTTATTCAAGATATCATCAATAGAAAAAAAGACGTAGCATCTCGTCAGATTATTAATTTATCTTGAGATTATAGTCTTCCTGACGTAGTTGCCAAATCAGCCAAATATGCTCATATAGATCCGAAATCAATCCATGTCTACAAATCATGAATTCGGATAGATCTAGAAGAATGAACTATTGCTAGAAAAGACTGATATCAACAACCACGGATTGATATCCCTCTTGATTTGGAAACACATAATCATCCTACTCAATATGAAAGTGAGGAAACATATACAGTAGGCGAAGATTGAAAAATCTATGATACAACAGGCAAATCTATAGGAATTACTGGACTATCCTGACATCCAGATCCTGTCGGCGAACCATGAAAGTCTTGAGAAGATGGTATAGAAGACCCCACGCAATGACCGACTGGCAATGTATGACCTGATGATTCGTGATTATTTGGGGAACAAAAGTAACAAAAAACTAGGCAATGCCTAGTTTTTTTCTTCCTCCAATACCTTCGCTAAAATCTTCTGATGAATAGCTTGTGGTGTGAGCAATCTCCCCGTTTCATCTTCACAATCTATCACGATATAGTTATCAAAATAGCCAGGTAGTATCTCTTTCCCGACAAGGAGTGAATATTTTTGATAATCGAGATCTTTTTCGACGACATCCAATTTTCCATGACTATCGCCGTCAATATAGGAACGCTGTTGTTCAGCTGCTTTACGTTGGAGATTGAGTTCTATATTTTTGATCCCAACACTGAGGAAAAATATCTTATCAGGGATAGGAAGTTTTGCCTTTTGAAATTCCATGTCATATAACCACGAGAAAAAATCTCTCATCGCGGCTTCATCACCCTGTTCCATATAGTGTGCTCCTCTATGGATAAAATTGGATGTTGTGTATCTATCGCTGATGACATAATCATATACTTGCAACTTTTTGGCAATGGTCGGCTGATGGGCAAAACGATCGAGCATATACATCGTCGAAGCGACATAAGGATCCAGGTCATGTGGACGACCAAATTCACCATTGAGCAGCTTCTCAACAAAGGTAGCTGACCAGTGTCCATACATCGGAAACGATAGACTATCAACAGCATGCTCCATTTCTTTGAGTTTGTTGGTTAATAGTTCTGTTTGTGTCTTCTTCCCCGCTCAATCTACTCATTCGATGACGATAAACATTACAAGATTACAGATTACAGAATAAAGATTACAGCAAACTTTTCTTTAAACCACCCAACATTTTCCTTATTTCAGTCAAATCATCACAAATACTTTTATACAAATCTCTGCTTTTTACAAATCCTAATTCTTCTGCTATTGTCAGTTGAGTTTCCAGTTCGACACACGATCACAATGCAATTTGTACAAAGTATAGATACTCTTTAGTCGAAGATCTTTCGTTTCATTCTGCGATGTTTGAAGATATAGATACTACAGATCTCTTCATCTGAGAGACAAGAGCGTATATCTCTTCTTTAGGAAAATCTACAACAAGAAAGTATATTTTCTTCACTAGGGCTATAGACTTTTGCCAAACCAATAGATCTTTGTAATTACCTCTCATATCCGACAAAACAAACTAAAAGCTATAGTCTGCGATCTGAAGTCTGCAGCTCGGCATTTTGCCGAGCGCTCTGTATTCTGTAATCTATGTTCTCTTTTCATAGGTCACAAAGTCCAATCCTTCCCTAATATCTCTCGCCACTTCCACAAAACTTTCTTCAAACACCGGAAAATAGGTATCTCCTTCGTACTCCTTATGAATAATCGTCAACTCGATACGATCTGCATAGGGCAAAAACTGTTCATAAACAGTCTGTCCACCGATGATCATCACTTCTGTTTCGTCTTGAGTAGCAGCGATAATCTCATCAATCGTAGCAAATACCTCTACTCCTTCAGTGACAAATCACGAACGACTCAAGACAATGTTTCTCCTCTTGGGTAACGGTCTGCCTATAGAATCAAATGTTTTGCGGCCCATCACAATGGGCTTGCCTGCCGTCAGTGCACGAAAATGTGCCATATCTTCGGGATAATCTCGAGGCAAGCCATTGTCTTTTCCAATCACACGATTGGCTGCCATAGCGGCAATGAGGGTAATCATATATTCCATAATGCATGTAAAAGCTATTGGCTATTAGCTGTTAGCTATTAGCTCTTGTCATTCTGAACGTAATGAAATGAAGTAAAGAATCCAGGAAATTATTTATGTCACTTCGAACCCGCAAAGCGGTGTGAGAAGTATAGGGGATACTAAAATACCAAATAATTCTTATACTTCTCGTCAATCACTATTGTTCTTTCCTCGAAGTGACAATGTGCTAGAAAAAATCTTGCTATTGTGTATCTAAATTAGTAGACTGGTTACGTTTATTTGTTGTTTTGCTATAATGAAAAAAATTATCCTTCTTCTTGCTTGATTTGTATTCCTAGGCTCACATATCTATGCCTATACACCAACGCCGGAAGACGCACAGAGAACCCAAAGCCTTATAACTGCTCTAGATACTTTTATCGCAGGGGATAAAGAAGCGTTGTGGCGTTTTTATAGTCAGATCTTGGATATCCAGGATTATTTTGCCAATGACGAAAGAATGAATTATAAAATAAGTACTATCCGCGACCATTTGCATCAAAATCTGCAGCAGATGAAAATACCAAAACTTTTGGACGGAAAAATACATAAAGATAGTTTTGTTTATAATTATGCTAGTGGCATTATCCAAGATCACAGCATCCCACAAAGATGTCGAGATAGACGACAATATATGGATGATATTTCGTTTGTCTACAACCTCCCAACGGCCATCACTATGGCGACTCGATATGCAGAATCTACCTGTGGATTTTACCTGCCTATCCATCCAACCTATGGATCCAATTGACCTTTTCAAATCATCACCAAGGACTATGGAACCGGTGAGATGACTGAGTCACTCTTTAGGCAAACAGTGCAAGATTTTGTATGATTTGCTTGGTCTAAAATAAATAGTTATGAAAAATCCAATAGCAAAGAATGACTCAAAGTAAACCTTACCTACGATACGTTTGACTTCACCTGAGTAGTGAGATTTGGTGCATTGTATAATGGCCTCTCATGATCAACCATCAAAGGAGACATCCAACCCATGAAAAGATGGTATGTATTTAACAACTATGAACCAGCATATGCCAGTGCTGTCAGACATGGACTGATGCCGATGTTTATTAAGTCACTAGAACGAGAACTCGAAAATGTCTACCCGAAGATATTGTGAAATGTCGCGGGGGTGTATTAAGGAATATATATTCCTCAATGTATAAATTTTCCCCTTTGTTTTTGCATACAAATCGCTATACTCCACCATTGGACCTAGTCCTTGATTTTGTAATCGGGGCGATTTTGCGTACTATCAACAAACTATCGTTTATTTCTGCTATCTCTCCCTATGCCAGTAAGCAAAAAAACAAAAACACCTAAAAAATCAAAAAAACCTGTCACTTCGAACAAAGTGAGAAGTATAGGGGACAATACACCAAATGATTCTTATACTTCTCGTCCTATGTCCTCGAAGTGACAAACCCAGCCATCCAAAGATGATACTAACTTCATCCATTTTCACGGAGTCAGAACACACAACCTCAAGAATATTGATGTGTCATTGCCCAAGAATAAAATCACGACGATCACCGGAGTTTCTGGGTCAGGAAAGTCGTCATTTGCTTTTGATACACTCTACAAAGAATGACAATATCGTTATATCGAATCACTTTCTTCGTACCTCAGACAGTTTTTCCACCTTGGAACAAGACCAGATCTGGACCACTGTAGTGGGCTTTCGCCAGCGATTGCTATCGAACAGAACAAGAGAGTTGGAAACTCCAGAAGTACCGTAGGAACATTGACCGAAATTGATGACTATCTCAGATTATTGTTTGCAAAGATGGGAGATGTCTACTGTTACGGATCGGGAAAACCTATCAAAGCACAAAGTGTTGATCAAATCATCGAACAAATCAAAGAACAATTTACCGGACAAAAAGTTTATATCCTCAAAGAACTTGGGACTATCGTCGAGAAAGCAAAACTCGAGAAATTTGCCAAGAAAAATCAAAAACAAGTCGACAAAGGTGAATGATTTACCAGATATTTAATCCAATATGGGAAAGAGGGAGTATTGGAATCAGTAGAATATTTCTACCTCGAAACGCCGCACATCCCTGAAGATAAATTTCCTATAAAAGTATATGGAGTTTTTGATCGTATCACGGTAGATGAAGCGAAAATTCCTAGACTCAAGGAAGATATCATCAAGATTTTAGCTGAAGTGAAGAAGTTTGGAGTGTTGTTGCAGGATCAGAAACCTTCTGTCACTACAAATAATAAGGCTGTCACTTCGAACAAAGTGAGAAGTATAGGGGACAAGACACCAAATAATTCTCATACTTCTCGTCCTACGTCCTCGAAGTGACAAGAAAGTGGTGCTATCAACCGATACACGGACAAGATGTATTCTCCTGATATTGATGCTACCTATCCAGAGTTTACGCCACAGCATTTTTCGCCAAACCGCCAAGAAGGAGCATGTCCGGATTGTCTTGGATTGGGAGAAGTATTGAAAATTGACTATGACAAAATACTTGACCCCATGAGTCCCTATATGGAAGCTATCTTACCATGGAGAGATAGTGCATATGGACAATGAATACTCAAGAAACTTGCACAAAAATACAGCATCAATGCTGCACTTGCATGGAAAGATCTTCCTGAACGATTTGTCCATGTTATTCTCAATGGAGACAATGAACTTATCAGAGTACAATTGGGAGAAAAATTTGTCAGTATCTACTACAGATGAGTAGAAGACATTCTCAAAGATCAATATGCTAAATGACTCTTAACTGTTGACTTTCAAGCGATGCTAGATATGGCTCCTTGTGCGACCTGTCATGGTGCGAAAGTACGCAAAGAAAGTCTGCATGTTTTCTTGACGATTCCTGAAGATCAGATCCCAAAGAAATCTATCTGGAAAGACCACAACCCAGCACTTTTTGTCAATAAATGAGCACTCGATGATACACGACAATATGCCAGACCTATCGACGATGGATTACTCAAAATAAATATCCAAGACCTCCAAACTATGACATTGGAAGATATGGTTGACTTTCTTGAATTGTTTGCAACACAAAGTCATAAGGCAAGAGAATTGCTTGATAGAATCATCCCACCGCTACTTGATAGGGCAAAAATCATTACTGAGCTGTGACTGGGATACTTAACGCTTATTAGACAGATAGACTCTTTGTCAGGATGAGAAATACAGAGACTAAGACTTGCTAAGCAGCTCGGAAACAAATTGACAGGGATTATCTATGTACTAGATGAACCGACGATTGGGCTGAGTGAAAGAGAGATAGAAAAAGCGATCAAAGCTATCAGACATCTCCAAGAACTAGGTAATACGATCGTGGTTGTGGAACATAATGACACCTTTATCAAAGCGTCAGATCGAGTAGTAGAAATAGGACCAGGTGCAGGAGATTTTGGTGGACATGTATTGTTTAGTGGATCATATAATGATTTTATTGCCTCTGATAGTGTCACTGCACAATATATTACTTGAAAGAAAAAGATCATCTGCGACTTCGAACACAAGCCCAACAAACATAAGTCCATAACGATCAAAAAAGCGCATAAATACAATCTCAATAATATTGACGTCACTCTTCGTTTGTGAAGCTTTACGATCATTACCGGACCATCAGGAGCAGGAAAAACAACGCTTATGTACACTACCTTGTATAGATTTTTGAATGAAAAACAGAAGTTTGTCCAAAGCTATATCAGATTGCAGTTGCTCAAGAAATGACGAAGTTGGCAAGAAATTATCAGTGCACCTGTCATGAATGCCAAGGATTACGCCCATTATGAAAATCTTGCATTACAAGAATTTTATAAGGATCTTTGAGTAGATACTATCGATGGATATGAACATGTGCACAATACGGTCTATGTTGACCAATCAAGTATCGGAAAAACACCAAGAAGTTGTCCTGCGACATTTATCGGAACATTTGATAAAATTAGAACACTGTATGCGGGGACTACAGATGCAAAGTATCTCTGATTCAATGCTGGATATTTCTCGTTCAACTCAAGCAAATGAGCATGTCCTGCTTGTAACGGATATGGATACAAAAAAGTAGAACTCCAGTTTCTTCCTGATACCTATGTGCCTTGTGAATTGTGTAGCGGCAATAGATATAAGAGAGAAATTTTGGACATCAAACGACGTGGCAAATGAATACATGAAGTCCTTGAGATGTATGTCGATGACGCATTAGAGTTTTTTCAAGAAATCGATCACATCAAGGAAGAGCTTGCATTGTTAGTAGATATCTGACTGGGATATCTGAGAATGGGGCAACCTGCCCACACACTATCTTGAGGAGAAAGCCAGAGACTCAAACTTGTCAAACATTTGCTTAAACAATATAAAGGACAAACATTATACTTCCTAGATGAACCTACTGTCTGACTTCATGATATAGATATAGAAAAATTGCTTTGGGTATTGAAGAAGTTCCTGGATAATGGAGATACTATCCTTATGATCGAACATGACAAGAACTTGCTACAGTTTGCTGATGATATCATAACCTTGGACAATGGACATCTCATGAGAAACAAGTAAGGAACAACTGAGACAACGAGCAAAAAAAACTCTTGCTTCACTTTCCCCTGAAGATAAAAAAAAACAGAGTGAGTATGTTTGTGAAAAACTGTATGAATATATCAATACCTATAATAATCGAGCTGTCTATCTTCCATTTTCTTATGAGCCAGATATTTTTTCTTTTGTGCAGCAGCTACGGGAACAGCAAAAAGTCGTTCTACTACCGCAACTAGATGGCGATACGTTACGCTTGGCATATTATACTCGTGATAGTATTATAGTACAGTGAACCTATGGAGAATGAATTATTCAAAATCCTGTCTGGTACGATTGACCAGTGGATGTTTGCCTAATCCCTTGACTTGTTTTTGATAGCCAATGACGGAGAATTGGCCATGGAAAATGATGGTATGATAGATTTTTAGCGACCAATAGCTGTTATCGTATAGGTCTATGATACAAAGAAATAATGAAAGAGTCTATCCCTCATGATCATTGGGATCAGAAGATGGACGTGATTATTGCAGACAATAGTGAATCATAAATAATCAACGATGAACGAAAGTTAATAATTAATTTCTTGCTTTTTGTCGGCAAATCAATTATAGTGAGAACACTACTCTTATATCTTATATGGTAACAATGCGCTTCTTTCTTGTCTCCTGTTTCTTGATTGTTTTTGCTTGATTTTCTTTCGCGCAAAATAATAGCCGAGGAAGTCGATGAAGCACACCTGAAGATATACTGAACAATGTTGCAAATAAAGCAAATAACCAATATGACCTCCAAGATTCTCCCCTTGAACGTGTCAATGAACGTCAATGATGATATCCCATACAGTATAGAATAGCAAATACACTTGATTCTATAAGAGTAAACTTGGCAATCTATATCCAGTGGATTGTATTTCTTGGACTTGCTATGGCAACGATAGGTTTAATCTATATCTGATTCCTTATGGTTACCAATGGTGTTGCCAATGAGTGAACTATTGAGAAAATTAAACCTCGTATCATTGGTATTGTGGTGTGAGTGCTGCTCATAACATGATTTTATGCAATACTACGTTTGTTTACTGCTATCATAACAACACTCTTTGGAAACCCAGATGGATGATCAGGCTTTGAGGGATAGACATTTATTTTCTGTTATAGTAAATCATGCTAAGATATATCTTTGGAGCTATCGTCGTCGCGTTTCTTGCGATAAGTTCTTACTCGCAGGCACAGATAGCCCCATCATTTGATCAAAATTTTGGAAGATATCTTACGAGTAACACACCAGATGAGTTTGGAAGAGTAGAAAATGTTTTCAATCTTTGCATCAGAAGAGACCTTTCATTGAGAGAAAACATCATCCGTTTATTTTATCCGAGTAGATTGCCTCCGACATTTGATGCAGATGAAGGATGTGCTGCCGCTAGGTGAGGGGTATTTTGGGACATATTTAGAAGATTGTGAGTTGCATTACTGTTTATTTTCTTCATATTTGCTGGAATACAACTTGTCATTAGAGCTAATGACGATGAAAAACGCAAAGCAGCACTCATGAGTATGCTCTATATTCTCTATGGAGGATTCTTGTTCTTGTGAAGTACCTGGATATTGTGAGATGTCTTGAATATAGCAGATCTTCAATGATCCGAACAATTAGGAGAAAATCTAGAAAACAACCTCTTCCTTCAAATTCTTACATTATTGAAATGACTTGCTTTCTTTGCAGCAATCGTGTTTCTTGTGATTTATGGCTATAGAATCATGGCTGCTACTGACCAAGAAGAAAAACTCAAAACAGCTAAAACATGAATACTCAATATCGTCATCGCATTGGTTGCGATCAAAGTCATAGACTATCTATACTATATCGCATCAGTACCCACATTTGGAAGCGATGCTGCTAATGTTATTCTTGAAATTGCCACGGTGCTGTGATATATTATTGGTGCGCTATTTATGTTGTCGATATTTTATCTTGGATTCCTTCTCTTGACTGGAAGATGAGAGGAAGAAACAGTCACCAAAGCAAAAAATATTGTGGTAACTATTCTTCTGTCGGCATTGGTTATATTCCTATTCTTATTGATTATTTATCAAGTCATGAAAGAGATTGGCTAAAACTTTCTTATTGCATTTTTGGATAGCATTGCTAAGAGTGTAAAGATATATTTTACTATTTTGTGAATACTATGGCAAAAAAAACGGAGAAACATCTGGTTATCGTCGAGTCTCCTGCCAAGTCAGCAACTATAAAAAAATACCTAGGAGAAAACTATGAAGTCAAAGCATCATATGGACATGTATCCGACCTTCCTAAGAAAAACATGGGTGTAGATGTGAGTAAAAATTTTGCTGTTAAATACGAAATCAGTCCTGATAAAAAGAAAGTTATCACTGAGCTCAAGAAAGCAGCAAAAGAAGCTGATCAAGTATGGATAGCAACTGATGAAGACCGCGAAGGAGAAGCTATTGGTCGACACGTAGCCAATGCTTTATGATTGGATATCGATAAAACTCCGAGAATCGTTTTTCATGAAATCACCAAAGATGCACTCCAACATGCAGTTAAAAATCCAAGAAAGCTTGATTTAAGTTTAGTAGATGCACAACAAGCAAGAAGAGTCTTGGATAGATTGGTATGATTTGAACTCTCGCCTGTCTTATGGAAAAAAATAAAACCCGGATTGTCTGCAGGAAGAGTACAGTCGGTTGCAGTGAGACTCATCGCTGAAAAAGAAAAAGAAATCCTCGCATTTGCGAGTAAGGGACAATACAAGACTGTGTGATATTTTTCCGACGGGAAGGATAGTTTTCCTGCTGAATTGAACAAAAAATTGAATAAAAAAGAAGATGCTATAAAGGTTCTTGAAGATGCAAAAGATGCGACATTTACTGTATCCAAAGTAGAAACAAAACCCGGAAAGAAATCATCATCAGCGCCATTTACCACATCTACGCTCCAACAAGAAGCCAGCAGAAAGTTATGATCTTCGGTAAGCAGAACAATGTCTACTGCACAAAAATTATATGAAGCAGGGCTTATTACCTATATGAGAACTGACTCAGTTAATCTCTCTGACACTGCAATAAAAGCATGTACGGAAACAATCATATCTCTGTATGGAAAAGAGTATAGTGAACCAAGAAAATATAAAAATAAATCCTCGTCTGCACAAGAAGCACATGAATGTATCAGGCCAACCGACATGAACAAACAAAGCGCTGGTGCTGATGCTTCGCAAAAGAAACTGTATGAGCTCATCTGGAAAAGAACTATCGCATCACAAATGGCAGATGCCAAAATATCCAAAACACAGATTGATGTCACTATGGATGAAACAAAACACGTTTTTGTTGCGAGAGGAGAAATTATTACCTTTGATGGATTTTTGAAAGTCTACAGTGAATCCCATGATGATGATACTAATGGCGATGGAGAAGATGGTAATGTTCGTTTACCAAATATTAAGAAAGGAACCAAAATATCTTGTGATAGCATTATCGCAACTGAGAAATTTACTCGTCATCCAGCGAGATATACTGAAGCAAGTCTAGTAAAGAAACTTGAAGAAGAAGGGATTGGTCGTCCATCTACCTATGCTCCAACTATCTCAACAATTCAACAAAGATGATATGTCATCAAACAAGACAAAACTGGAGAAGAAAAACCATACACTATACTCACATTGAAGAAATGAGTTATCAAGGAGGAACAAAAAACGGTGATGTATGGTGCAGACAAGAATAAGCTATTCCCAACTGATATGGGGCTGGTTGTTACTGATTTCTTAGTACAACACTTTCCTGATATTTTGGATTATTCGTTTACTGCATCGGTCGAGAAGGACTTTGATAACATTGCAGCTGGTAAGAAGAAGTGGACACAAATGCTCAAAGACTTCTATGATCCGTTTCATGCACTTGTTGAACAAACTGGAACGCACGCAGATAGAGCAAGTGGAGAGAGACATCTCGGAACTGATCCCAAAACCGGAAAGCCAGTGATTGCAAGACTAGGAAGGTTTGGTCCTATGGTACAGATATGATCTCCAGATGATGAAACAAAACCACAATACGCTCCGATAAGAGGAGAAAAATGAATCGGAACTATTACACTCGAAGAAGCGCTTACATTGTTTGCTCTACCGAAGAAGATAGGTGAATACGAAGGCCATGAAGTACAAGTCTCTATTGGAAGATTTGGACCATATATCAAGTTTGATAAACTATTTGTCTCTGTGCCCAAGGATAAGGATGTCCATGCGTTAACGATCGAAGAAGCTGTTGTCCTTATCAAAGAAAAACAAGAAAAAGAAAGGAATAAATTTATCAACCAACGACCACACGAAAACGATGTCATCCAGGTCCTCAATGGCCAACGATGACCATATATAAAACGAGGGAAGAAAAATTATAAAATACCGAAGACCACTGATGCTGCAGCACTTACCAAAGAAGAAGCTTTGGAACTGATTGCGAAGAGTAAAAAGTAAAGATTTCTGTCACTTCGAGGAAGGAGAAAACGACTGACGAGAAGTATAGGGAACAAAAAGATCCCAATACTTCTGCTTGCTTACGCTACGTCGAAGTGACATTAGTTTTACCTTTAGACGTACAATTTCTATGTCCCATATTATCTATGAATATCTGGCGGCATCCAATCCATACTATCGTATGGTCACTATTTCTCGTCCTGGACATGTACAAGCTATTACGCTCCATCAAGACCTCAAAGCAAGTGTTTACAAAACTATCGAATATCCCAAAGAAGAAAAGAAGTATTTTTTGCTCGATGAAGAGAGATTTTCTTTTTATAGATTTGATATGCACGAGACGAAGGATACTCCCTATACTATCCACGAACTCAATGACATCGTGAGATTTAAGTGTGATCAAGTAAGAAAAAAACATCATGCAACAGGTGAAAAATTGTTAACGTTTATTGATACGATATATGTCGACGGGGAAGAAAAAAAATATCTTATCGGTGAAAAATGAGATATATTTTTCAGGATCTATATCGTGTATGTGAATACTCCTGCGATGCATCAGTTCAATAGCGTCTATGGAAATTTCCTGCAAAGAGATGATATTGTTCTCGTGCCTCAGTCAATGTATACAACGCTTTTCTTAAGAAACACACTCAAGAAAGACAATTTTTTGCTTTTGTATATCAGAGAAACACAGGTCAAAGCGATCAAAGTGACGCATGGATTTTATGAGCATATGTATACACTTAATCTCGGTATCGACGCCGTGAAAAAGATGTACAAGGATAATGGAATCGCAAACTATCGGTATAAGGACTATGATTTTATCGAAAACAATGAACTCGCAAAACAACTCGTCCAGGAGACGCTAGAATTTTATAGTCAGTTGCTGTGCAAATGGTTACAGGAGAATTTTTGTAGTAATACGGATATTATCTTAGTCTCTTCGATGACCAAAAATGGGCATTTTCTCGAGAGGTTTAATAAGGTCTATAGTAAGCTGAGCAACAACTATATCGTACCCTTTCATCGTGCACAAAATCTCGAAACTTTTGGCAAAGATCGAGAACCAGAAGACATGGACATATTGGTTGCGCTCAATAGGATACAGGGAATCCAACAATTAAATAAGTAATTTTCTATCTTCCCACATACCAACGACGGACAAGCGCATACACCACAAAGCTTGTATTAGCACACACCAAATACATCGGATACAGTCGTACGACCAGGCTAAAGGACTCAAAACTCCAGAGAGCAAAGATAAATTTCAATGCAGACAATCCATAGACTCAGACACTTTCTCCTTGCGGATCGGATCGTACTTTGCGGAACGTTGGTAAAAATGCGAGAAGGTCAGTAATAGAAATAATAATAACTGACCACAGTGGTGTCTTGGTAATATACCATGCTCCTATACCCAGCAATGCACAAACAAAATACAGCCAATCAATTTTTTCAATAACGATTTTATAACGCCACCAACCATATCATGCTATAGACAAACACATAACACTCGACATTCACAAAACCCAGGTCCCTATTTCATGCGTCTGTGTCCTTTGTGCAAAAAATGCTGTCCCTGTCATAATTGCTCGGACAAATCGAGAAAATGCATGCGGCTTAGTCTCTCCACGTAACATAGCTCGAAAATACCATATATATGCGACGATAGAAAGAAGAATGGATACTTGTCCGAGAATATTGTCCATTCAAAAACTAGAAATAAATATATTCTTTATACACAAATATTTTGTAGTTACAATACTGTAATGTTTCTACAAAAGCTAGTCCTATGTTCTTTGGACAATCCATAATGAATAATAGTATTACGATGCTGTTGTGTCCCATATCCTTTGTGTTGTGCAAATCCATAGGACGGATATTTTTTGTCTAATTTCACCATTTCTCTATCTCTGGAGACCTTTGCGATAATCGATGCTGCGCTGATCGCTGGGATACGATCATCTCCTTTAATATAGGTACAAATAGTCATTCATGGAAATTTTTCGCGAAGACCAAAATCCGTATTTCCATCAATATGGAGTGTGACGTCCGACCATTTTGGGCTTGGGATTAATTTCTTCACCCCTTGCACAATAGCATGACGAATCGCGGCGACAATACCATTTCTATCGATATAAGCTGCACTGCTTTTGCCATGCGATCGAGAGATACTTGATTGTTCTAGCTGTGTGAATAAGGCTTCTCTTTGTTTTTCGGACAATTTCTTTGAATCTTTATAACTCTTAAACTCTTTAGCCTTTGGACTTTTATTCCATAGGATTAAACCCACATACACTGGCCCTGCCAATGGCCCTCTCCCTGCCTCGTCGATATAGATATGGATCATCTCGTACTACAAAAATAAATTATTGTGGCATCACATCTCGTCTCTGTAAATCCTCTCTTCGTCCATAATCTGGTGTATTGGGATCAAGAGGATAGATGAATTTTCCTTGTCTCGTTATCCATCATTGTTCCTGTGCGTATGATAGTAGTTTACATATGTTTTGTACGACAGGATCTTGACTATCGCACTGCGTAGCATATGTGGCAATGACTGCGATCATATTGTCGTGCACACAATCCAGCGAAGTGGTACAATCGTTCTTTATGGCCACTTCTTGGATAAGAGAAACGAAGGCGTGGTGCACTGCCTTACGCAAAGCATGCTCCATCGTCGAAAGGATAAAAAACAAATCAGTGTCATTGAGTTCAGGATTGAGCTGGTATTGTGCTGATTGATATCTAGACTCTCGCATCATCATACTTTTGCGATCATCGTCATATCTGGCTGTGATAATTGCTGGCATATTGACCAATGTATCAGGCGCATCATATGCCAATGCTGCTACTCTATAATACGTGATTGCATCAGGGATATTTTTTGCATAATAAAACAATATAAACCCTAGTGATTGTGGCAGCATATAACTATCACATGGGACTATTGGACTTGCACTATAATACATATCAAGAAACTCTTGATCAGTCAATTGTGCAACTATAGTAAGCTGCTGAGCATCACACAATGCAGACAATCCTTTTTCTCCCAACGCTATTGCCTCTTGTATAGCGATAGCATTATCTTCATCTGGCAATATATATTGCCCAAAAATATATGGATACGGTCGTTGGCTATCCAAGATCGTCACATCAACAAGACGATCGTACAACTCTGGATGGTAACTGGCATAGACATCAGTTCAAATATATTGTATCGCTTGTAGTCGCAATCGATTAGACCATCCATATTGAAATGGCATAAAAGAACACACTTCTTTATCTACACAATAACGAGTCAAACTATCTGTCCACTGCTGTGGCGACATATAGCCATGCATATACATTGTGGGAGCTGGATCTATGTATTGTTTGATCGCAACTGCGATACATAATAGTACAACAATAAGGATATATTTTTTCATTTACTGATTGCGTGTAAATAAATATCTTTGTATAATCGTCTTGATGCGTTTGAATGTATTGAGCATTCTTAATACTTTTCTTTCTGTATAGACAGGGCCACGGAGAAACAATAAACCAATACTAAGTAATACCAATGACCAGAGTGGGAAAACAAATAATAAAGCAGCTAATATAATACATAGAGAGCCAAAAAACCTTCTCAAAAAACTTGGCAATTGAAATATCTTCTGTTCTCAAATACGATGCGTGAGATGAGAAATTTTCTGTTTGAAGGCCTTATTTTTTCTCCTTTTCATCAAAGAACTATAATAAAAACAAAAGGCTTACCACACCATCACATCTTGTAATCAAAGAGCTATGAAATACAACAATATTGTAGTTGCTTTGTCTTTTTTTTTCTCTATACTGATGGTTAGTTTTTTATTGTTAGAAAATATGCAATGTTCCAACGAATACTTTGAAAAATAGCTGGTGACTACAATGCCAAACAACTTACAAAACTTCGACCTATCGTCAAAGAAATAAACACATATTATGAACAGTTTGAGACACTATCTGACAAAGAAATTCAAGCCAAAACAACTGCATTTAAAGAAAGGATAGCACAAGGAGCTTCGCTTGATGAAATTTTACCTGAGGCATTTGCTGTGGTGAAACAAGCATGTCGCAGATTGATTGGACAGACGTTTGAGGTAAAGTGAGAAAAAGTAACCTGGGATATGGTGCCATATGATGTCCAATTACTTGGGTGAATAGTCCTCCACAGATGAATTATTGCCGAGATGAAAACTGGAGAAGGAAAGACACTTGTAGCGACACTACCTGCATATCTCAATGCATTGACAGGGAAATGAGTTCATGTTGTAACGGTTAATGACTACCTTGCATCTCGTGATGCAGAATGGATGGGATATCTATACACTCGACTTGGGTTAACTGTAGGATCTGTTGTGAAGTGAGTGCCAATTCCGAGTAGACGTGAACAGTATGAAAGAGACATCGTCTATGTAGAAAATTCTGAACTTGGATTTGATTACTTGAGAGACAATCTGGTAAGATCCAATAGTGGAAGAAATTTGCTATGGAGAAAACTCAACTATGCGATCGTTGATGAAATAGATAGTATCTTGATTGATGAAGCGAGAACCCCACTTATTATTTCTGAACCAGCTGCTGCTGCAACGGATAAATATGGGTACTATGGGCATTTGGTGAAGTCACTCATCCCATCCAAAAACAAGAAAAAAGTATCCAAATGACTCCTGCATGAACTTGTGAATAAAGCAAAAGAACTTGATCAGGAAGACGATCAAGGAGACTACTACATCGATGAAAAGGCTAAGACTGCTATGTTGAGTAGTTATGGTATTGCTAAATTGGAAAAACTCCTCAAAGTAGAGAATCTGTATCAAGATGTAGGATACGAAGAGATACACCATATCGAAAATGCGCTCAAAGCACAAGCGGTCTATCATAAAGATAAAGAATATATCGTCAGGGATGGAGAGATACTTATCGTTGATGAACACACGGGAAGGGCGATGCCTGGAAGAAGATTTTCAGAAGGATTGCATCAAGCTATCGAAGCAAAAGAGTGAGTCAATGTGCAGAGAGAATCTAAAACAATGGCGACGATAACCTACCAAAACTTCTTCAAACAATATGCAAAACTTGCTGGAATGACCGGTACTGCGCTAACAGAGTCAGAGGAATTTATGAAGATCTATGACTTAGAAGTTCTTGAGATACCAACAAATAAACCAACTATCAGAGTAGATAAAAATGATAAGGTCTATTTCAATCAACGTGCAAAATGGAAGTTTGTTACTGATTACATCACCTTTGCCCATGAGATGGGGCAGCCTATCTTGATCGGTACGTCATCTATCCAAACATCAGAACAAGTATCTACCATATTACAAAATCAAAGAATCGCTCATGCAGTATTGAATGCGAAACAGAACGAAAAAGAAGCAGACATCGTTGCAAATGCAGGTAAGCTCTGAAGTGTAATGGTTGCGACCAATATGGCGTGAAGAGGAACAGATATTAAGCTGGAGAAATGACTTAATATTACCCTTGCGAATAATTATATCAAATGGGTCAATAAACAATTGACAGCCAAAATGCCAAAAGCAGTCTCTGCTGTCGTATATTCTGATGTGGAATATAACTATACTATTGATGCACTTCAAGCTACGCGAGGATTGACTGAAGAACAGATCAATCAAGCAGCTGCTGGATGAATAAATCACGACAATGGATCAGTGAAGATTATTTTCAATACAAAAAAGAAAACCAATACTGACGGATATGCAGAGATCATCTGGAAGCCAACGGGCGAATATAGTGAAACGATCCAAAAAGATTTTCACTATGGACTGTTTATTATGGGGACGGAGAAGCATGACAGCAGACGTATCGATAACCAGCTCAGATGACGTGCTGGTAGACAATGAGATGCGGGATTTTCTATCTTTTTTGTGGCATTGGATGATGAGATTATGCGCAAAATGGGAGGAGAAAAAATCCAAGCAGTTGCGGGTATGTTGTTAAAAAAAGAAGAGCTCGAAACACTTGAATTGAATCAACCACAATTTAGTAGCTCTATCGTGAGAGCACAGAAGCAAATGGAAGCTATGCACTTCTCAATAAGAAAGCATTTGTTTGATTATGATAGCGTGATCAACAAGCAAAGACAACGTATCTACAACAAGAGAGACAATATCCTTGCAAGCGAAGAAAGCACCGAATGACAAGAGACATTTGTTACGGAAACGATGACTGAATTACAACAATATATCACTGACATCATCGTCAAACAAATCCACGATGCACAAGCTATCGGACAAAGCCAATCTGATCTCCTTGATGTTATCATGAAAGAGCTCAATGTCCCATTGAGTAGTAAGAACGTTGCATCATTTGCCACCCTTGGATGGAAAGAATTGGAAGAGAAATTACCAACATCGGTCAATAGCTATTTTAGCAAACAATTTAAGGGACTGGAAGCAACCAAGCTGTATATGATGTTTAAGGAAATATACCTCTATCACCTCGACAAACTCCGAGTAGAACATATCGATGAAATGCAGTATTTGAGAGAAAAAGTAGCATTGATGGGGTACGCACAACAAGATCCACTCACGATGTATAAGCAACAAGCATATGAAAAATTTCAAGCGTTACTCTATCGTTTCAAGTTTGATACGATTGCATCGATCACTCGTGTAGACTTTGCACAACTGAATCAACAACCGACTATCACTATCCAAGCAGGTGGACAATCACAACAAGAGTATCTGGAAGCATTGAAGAAAGTTGCTGGTAGTCAGGAACTCCAACAAA
>Ga0209573_1002477_pt1 | contig 23468 bp, 17 predicted proteins | sample TNRBio252014_DNA_FD_185870 | JGI IMG/M metagenome (GOLD analysis project Ga0209573, IMG submission 185870) | Wastewater treatment Type I Accumulibacter community from EBPR Bioreactor in Madison, WI, USA - TNR Reactor_6/25/2014_ DNA (SPAdes)... | ecosystem: Engineered > Bioreactor > EBPR >...
ATTAATTGCCATCATTGAGTTGGGCACTTTAATGAGACTGCCGGTGACAAACCGGAGGAAGGTGGGGATGACGTCAAGTCCTCATGGCCCTTATGGGTAGGGCTTCACACGTCATACAATGGTCGGTCCAGAGGGTTGCCAACCCGCGAGGGGGAGCCAATCTCAGAAAGCCGATCGTAGTCCGGATCGCAGTCTGCAACTCGACTGCGTGAAGTCGGAATCGCTAGTAATCGCGGATCAGCATGCCGCGGTGAATACGTTCCCGGGTCTTGTACACACCGCCCGTCACACCATGGGAGCGGGTTCTGCCAGAAGTAGTTAGCTTAACCGCAAGGAGGGCGATTACCACGGCAGGGTTCGTGACTGGGGTGAAGTCGTAACAAGGTAGCCGTAGGGGAACCTGCGGCTGGATCACCTCCTTTCTAGAGAAAAGCTGGATCGAGAGCTCACAACCTATCGGTTGTCACAAGCGGCACAAGCGGATGGGTCTGTAGCTCAGTCGGTTAGAGCATCGTCTTGATAAGGCGAGGGTCGTTGGTTCGATTCCAACCAGACCCACCAGCGTATCTGGCGGAAGGCAACGGTGAGCAAGACCATTGAGGCGCTTCTGGCGGGATGCTGGGAGGTGTAGTCACCCGGAACAAGGGGGATTAGCTCAGCTGGGAGAGCACCTGCTTTGCAAGCAGGGGGTCGTCGGTTCGATCCCGTCATCCTCCACCACCCGCAACTTGTGAGATGTCAGGCCTGAAGAGTTTTAGGAGTCTTCAAGCCTGACCCCTTACGGGGCTCGTGCTCTTTAACAAAATGGAAGAAGGTTCGTATCACTGGTTAAACGCAGTCGATTTGATGCGTGGAGAGGCCGGTGATACGGTTGTGATTGCATCGATCTCCCTGTTGATACAGGGGGAGCACAAGAAGTTGCCTGTAGCTTGAGGTCTCGCAAGAGAGCTTAAGGTTATAGGATCAAGTGAATAAGTGCATGTGGTGGATGCCTTGGCGATTACAGGCGATGAAGGACGTACAAGCCTGCGAAAAGCTCTGGGGAGCTGGCAATGAAGCTTTGATCCAGAGATATCCGAATGGGGAAACCCACTCCGCAAGGAGTATCCCACGCTGAATATATAGGCGTGAGGAAGCGAACCCGGCGAACTGAAACATCTAAGTAGCCGGAGGAAAAGAAATCAACCGAGATTCCCAAAGTAGTGGCGAGCGAACTGGGAACAGCCTGCAAGTGATAGCAGTTGTGTTAGCGGAAGCCTCTGGAACGTGGAGCCGTAGTGGGTGAAAGCCCCGTACGCGAAAACATGATTGTGGTACTAAGTTTGCGACAAGTAGGGCGGGGCACGAGAAATCCTGTCTGAACATGGGGGGACCATCCTCCAAGGCTAAATACTCGTAATCGACCGATAGCGTACCAGTACCGTGAGGGAAAGGCGAAAAGAACCCCGGGAGGGGAGTGAAATAGATCCTGAAACCGCATGCATACAAACAGTGGGAGCCCCTTCGTGGGGTGACTGCGTACCTTTTGTATAATGGGTCAGCGACTTACGTTCAGTAGCGAGCTTAACCGAATAGGGGAGGCGTAGGGAAACCGAGTCTGATAAGGGCGATTAGTTGCTGGGCGTAGACCCGAAACCAAGTGATCTATCCATGGCCAGGATGAAGGTGCGGTAACACGCACTGGAGGTCCGAACCCACTAATGTTGAAAAATTAGGGGATGAGCTGTGGATAGGGGTGAAAGGCTAAACAAACTTGGAAATAGCTGGTTCTCTCCGAAAACTATTTAGGTAGTGCCTCAAGTATCACCGACGGGGGTAAAGCACTGTTATGGCTAGGGGGTCATCGCGACTTACCAAACCATTGCAAACTCAGAATACCGTTGAGTGCGAGCTTGGGAGACAGACATCGGGTGCTAACGTCCGGTGTCAAGAGGGAAACAACCCAGACCGCCGATTAAGGTCCCCAAGCCATAGTTAAGTGGGAAACGAGGTGGGAAGGCTTAGACAGCCAGGAGGTTGGCTTAGAAGCAGCCATCCTTTAAAGAAAGCGTAATAGCTCACTGGTCGAGTCGTCCTGCGCGGAAGATATAACGGGGCTCAAACTATGCACCGAAATCGCGGATATGTAATTTATTACATATGGTAGGAGAGCGTTCTGTAAGCCATTGAAGGTGTCTTGAGAAGGATGCTGGAGGTATCAGAAGTGCGAATGCTGACATGAGTAGCGATAAAGGGAGTGAAAAGCTCCCTCGCCGAAAGCCCAAGGTTTCCTGCGCAACGTTCATCGGCGCAGGGTGAGTCGGCCCCTAAGGCGAGGCTGAAAAGCGTAGTCGATGGGAAACAGGTTAATATTCCTGTACCTCTTTGTAATGCGATGGGGGGACGGAGAAGGTTAGGTCAGCCGGGTGTTGGACGTCCCGGTTCAAGCGTGTAGGAAGGTCTTTTAGGCAAATCCGGAAGATCAATTCTGAGGCGTGATAACGAGTGGTCTTTGACCGCGAAGTGATTGATACCATGCTTCCAAGAAAAGCCTCTAAGCTTCAGTTACAGAGAGACCGTACCGCAAACCGACACAGGTGGGCAGGATGAGAATTCTAAGGCGCTTGAGAGAACTCAGGAGAAGGAACTCGGCAAATTAGCACCGTAACTTCGGGATAAGGTGCGCCCTGATAAGTTGAAGCCCCTCGCGGGTGTAGGCTGAAAGGGTTGCAGTGAAATGGTGGCTGCGACTGTTTAATAAAAACACAGCACTCTGCAAACACGAAAGTGGACGTATAGGGTGTGACGCCTGCCCGGTGCCGGAAGGTTAAGTGATGGGGTGCAAGCTCTTGATCGAAGCCCCGGTAAACGGCGGCCGTAACTATAACGGTCCTAAGGTAGCGAAATTCCTTGTCGGGTAAGTTCCGACCTGCACGAATGGCGTAACGATGGCCACACTGTCTCCTCCTGAGACTCAGCGAAGTTGAAATGATTGTGAAGATGCAATCTCCCCGCGGTTAGACGGAAAGACCCCATGAACCTTTACTGTAGCTTTGCATTGGACTTTGAACCAATCTGTGTAGGATAGGTGGGAGGCTGTGAAACTGGGACGCTAGTTCTGGTGGAGCCAACCTTGAAATACCACCCTGGTTTGTTTGAGGTTCTAACCATGGCCCGTGAATCCGGGTCTGGGACCGTGCATGGTAGGCAGTTTGACTGGGGCGGTCTCCTCCTAAAGTGTAACGGAGGAGTACGAAGGTACGCTAGGTACGGTCGGACATCGTGCTGATAGTGCAATGGCATAAGCGTGCTTGACTGCGAGACACACACGTCGAGCAGGTACGAAAGTAGGTCATAGTGATCCGGTGGTTCTGTATGGAAGGGCCATCGCTCAACGGATAAAAGGTACTCTGGGGATAACAGGCTAATACCGCCCAAGAGTTCATATCGACGGCGGTGTTTGGCACCTCGATGTCGGCTCATCACATCCTGGGGCTGTAGTCGGTCCCAAGGGTATGGCTGTTCGCCATTTAAAGTGGTACGTGAGCTGGGTTTAAAACGTCGTGAGACAGTTTGGTCCCTATCTGCCGTGGGCGCTGGAAATTTGAAGGGGGCTGCTCCTAGTACGAGAGGACCGGAGTGGACGAACCTCTGGTGTACCGGTTATGACGCCAGTCGTATTGCCGGGTAGCTAAGTTCGGAAGAGATAAACGCTGAAAGCATCTAAGCGTGAAACTCGCCTTGAGATAAGATTTCCCTGGGGACTTGATCCCCCTGAAGGGTCGTGGTAGACCACCACGTTGATAGGCTGGGTGTGGAAGCGCAGCAATGCGTTAAGCTAACCAGTACTAATTGCCCGTGAGGCTTGATCCTATAACCTTAAGCAGCAACTCAGAAACGAAGTGCAATCACAACGCTGCACAAAAACCTTCTTCCCATTTTGCGCACCCCGCCAACCGCGGTGTGCGAGACAGTTATGCTTGGCGGCAATAGCCCTTTGGACCCACCCCTTCCCATCCCGAACAGGACCGTGAAACGAAGGTACGCCGATGATAGTGCATACTTCATGTGTGAAAGTAGGTCACCGCCAGGCTCCCCATTGACAAAGCCCCCGACATCCAAACGTCGGGGGCTTTGTGCGTTTACCCACCGTTTCGAGAAGCCGGCGCAAGCTGCTCTTCAAGTTGTGCTGCGGAACGGCGGCAGTCCATGGCTTCAAACCCATAGCGGCCGTGAATCTTAGGAAAAGCGCTGTTGTATCATTGACGTTCTCTATGGGAATGCAGCGCTGACGGTGGTTGACCGCGTATGGCGTTTCTGGGATATTCGCCGCGTACCGTCACTTAAGCGCTCTCGGTTTCTGATCTTTGTTTGCCTTAAGCGCTTTTGAGAGTCGTGCGCGCATCGCCGGTGCCGTCAAGCTTGTCCAGGAGAACCTTGGCGAACGGCAGACTGATGGCGAATCGGTCCTGCCCCCTTCGCTTGCCGAATAGAGGCTGAGTAGACGCTCATGCTGCTTGTGCTACAAAACGCCATCGACGCGCTGCTGAAAAGCGCGTTGCCATCGCTGTTCACCGGTGCCGACGCCGCGACAGTGACTTTTTCTGCGGACAGCTGGGATTTCGATCGCCTCGCGGCCGATCCGATTGCTGGCGAACCGGGCCCCGAGGACGCGGTCGACGAACTGCTCTTCGACCCAGAAGCCCCGGCCGGTCCCTACGCGCTGACGCGGCTGCCGTATCCGGGTCCGAAACGCGTCTACCTGCGCTCGACCAGTGGCGAGTTGGTGGCCTTGCGCAACACCGAGGTTGTCTGGAACGTCGCTGACGCGGCGTCGTTCTCGGTCGTTCCCGCCGCCGGCAGGGCTCTCTCGGGATTCGACTATCTGCACGTGATGTACGGCGTCGTCGCCGCGGGGACACGCCTGAAGTCTCTACACAAGCTGGCTTTGCAGATTACCGGCGCGGATGCCGAGAGTGCCGAGCGAGCCTTCGCCCTCTCGCTTGCCGTGCTGGTGATGAACCGCGAAGCCCTTCAGCGTGCGGCGTCTTTTTTCTGGACTGCCGGTGGCTATCAGGCTGACGGCATGCTGAAAACGCTGAGGTTCGCCTCGGGCGCGTCGCCTGGCCCGAAACAGCGCACGCTGGTGCTGGAAGGGGAAGTCGAGCTGCGTCTGGAGCGGCTGCTCGGCGATGACGACGGGCGTGCGATCGAAGCGATTCTTTCGCCGGGACGAACTTCCGGCAGCAAGGTCGTAGGCATCGACCCGGCAGTGCCGTCCTGAGCTTTTGAAGTCCGGAAGTCCGGAAATCCTGAATAACGCGCAGCGTGCGTTCGCGCGGTCAGTCGCCTGGCGTCACCCGCCGCACCTGCACCGTTGCCGTCATTCCGAGGTAGGCGTTCGCCGCCCCGAACCAGTTTCCCGAGATCGGCGACGCCTGGCCAGGGTCGCGTGCGACGCCGACCCGGATCAACTGGTTGCTGCCGAGCAGGTTGTTGGTCGGGTCGAAAGTCACCCAGCCGGCGCCCGGCAGATAAACTTGCAACCAGGCATGTGTGGTGCCGGCGCCGATGGTATTTTCGCTATCACCGCCACCGTCTTTGCCGGTTTCCTTGCCACTATCCAGCGCCTGATCGTAGAGGTAGCCGGACACGAAGCGGGCCGCGACACCGAGGCGCCGTACCGCCTCCATCATCAGCAGGGCGAAGTCACGGCAGGTTCCGGTCCCCAGTTCGAGGGTCCGCAACGGTGTCTGCGTGCCTTCCTGCTCGCGTTGGGCGTAGCCAAAATAATTGCGAATGAACTGGTTCATGTTCAGCAGCAGGTCACGTGTGCCGGTCGGACCATCGGTGCGCATGAACTGACGAGTCCAGTGGGTCAACACGCCCTCGGGGTCGTCGTGGTGAGGGCGCATGTAGTGTTCGAGGTCGAAACGCTCTTCGACCGAATAGGCAAACGGGAAGATCTGCGCGCTTGGCGAAAGCTGCAGCTCCGGGTAGGGGCTCAGCGCGTGTTCGATGGTGAATGAACAGACGATCTTGAGTTCCGTGGCGGCGCCCAGTGGTGTCACCAGCGCCACCGAATTGGAGTGCGGATCCTGGATCATGCGCACCACCGCGTCCGGGCTGACCTGCAGGTCGGTGGCCAGCACGCGCTGATCGTGACTGTCGCGCGGGCGGAACATCACCCGGTGTTCGCCGAAAGTCACCAGCGAGCTGTAACGGTAGCAGGTGGTATGGGTGATGTTGTAATGGACGTGCATCGCTGGCCTCGCCTCCCGCGGTTCTATTGCATTGCTTCGATGATTGCCGCCGCCAGCACTTCGCCACTTTGCGCGCCGGAGAGGCTCAGGCGGCGCTGAATGATGAAGAACGGCACACCACTCACACCGAGCGCGCTGACCTTGTCGGCCAGCAACCGGACGGGGCCTTCGCCTTCGCTGCTGGCCAGATAATCGGCGACATCCTTCTTGATATCGCCGCAGGCGGCGGCGATATCGGCCAGCGTGGTGACGTCGCCGATATCTTCGCCGCGCTGGAAATGCGCCACGAAGAGCCGCTCGACCAGTGCTTCGACGGTCGCCGGTCGATGGCCGATGGACTGTGCGCGATAGACCAGGCGGTGCGCACGCAGCGTGTTCGGGCGGGTGACGATGTGGGCAAAGTCGAAGTCGACGCCCGCCTCATGTCCGGCAGCAGCGACATCGCTCTGCATCTTGTCTACCGCGGCCGTGCTGCCGAACTTCGCTTCCAGAAAAGCGCGGTAGGGTTCGCCTTCCGGTGGTGTGTTCGGGTTGAGAAAATACGGTAGCCAGTTGAACTGGAAGCGGCTCTCGGGATGGCTGGCCTGGACCAGGGCGACGGCCTGCGCCAGCCTTCGTTTGCCGACGAAGCACCAGGGGCAGACGAGGTCGGAAACAATGTCGATGGTCACATTCATGGGGATCGGTGCCGAGTTTCTTTGCAATCAGTGATGTGTGCGGAGGGGCGGCGAGGGGTAGAGGGAGGAACGGCGCACCATAACACAATGCACAATGCCTTTTCATCGTCAGTGCCCGGCGCGCTGCAGTCTTTCCGTCAGTTGGTCGAGATACTGCGCCAGAAGTTGCGGCGCGTGTTGCCGAAACATGCGGATGCGCCCGGTGTGGATCAGCACCAGCAAGCCGACGATGTGGGCGAACAGCGCGGTGACCTCGGTTTCGCGGGCGCTGGCATTGAGGCCGTACTCGCCCAATGCGTCGGCGGTCGGCTGCAGGGCGCTGCGCAGCTGCGCGTTGAGCTGGGCATCGAGTTCGCGGCTCAGGCCTGACGGGCGCACGCCCTGAAAGAGATAGAAGCCAAGATCGAGATCGCGCGGGTTGTCGCGGTAGAAATCGAAGAAAGCGCTGGCCTTGCTGCGCACTCGGTCCGCCGCGTTTCCGCCATCAGGTGCGCCGGCGACCTGCGCGTTGAGGCGCAGTAGCGACTCGCCGAGCAGGGCCGCGTAGATTTCCTCCCGACTCGCAAAATAGCTGTAGATGGCTCCCGGCGTATAACCGGCGCGCTTGGCGATCTCGCGCATGCTGGCACCTTGCAGCCCCAACTCGAAGAAAGTGGCGCGCGCCGCGTCGAGAATCAGTTCGCGGCGCAGCTGCGCCATGGTGTCCGTACGCTGGCTACGCGCATCGTCGCTGCGTGCCTCGGGCGCGCCGGGTGCCGCCGTTGCGGTGGTGTCCGCCGATCTCTTTATTGACTTGCGCATGAATGCATTATACGCTTGCCAAAAACCTGAACGCCGTTCAATTTCTCTTCAAAAGTGGCCTCGATGGAAGGAGCCAGGACCATGAGCCGTGCAGCGCAGGAAGCTTCGTCCGGGCTGTTGATGAGCGGCAGCGAGTATCGTGAATCGCTGCGCCGTTATCGACCGCTCGTTTATGTCGATGGCCGTCAGATCGAATCGGTCGCCGATGCGCCGGAATTGCAGCCAGGGATCAATGCCCTGGCCGTCACTTACGATTTCGCACTCGACACCACTAAAGCGCCCTTGATGACCGCCCGCCAGGCGCAGCGCGCCAGCCCGGTGAACCGCATGCTGCATATCAACGAATCGGCAGGCGACCTGCTCAACAAGCTCGAAGCGGTGCGCCTGCTGTGCCAGGAAACCGGTTGCGCGCAGCGCTATCTCGCGCACGATGCGCTCAATGCGATCCATCAGGTCAGCGCGCGCATCGATGATGCGCGCGGCAGCAGCGAGCATGGCGCGCGCTTCGCCGAATACCTGACGCAGGTGCAGGATCAGGATCTGGCGCTCGGTATCGCCATGACCGACGCCAAAGGGCATCGCAGCAAGCGCCCGCATCAACAGTGCAATCCGGATTCCTATCTGCACATCGTCGAACGCAATGGCAAGGGAATCGTCATCTCCGGCGCCAAGGCGATCGTCACGGGCGCCGCCTACATGCACGAGTTCCTGGTCATGCCCTGTCGCAACATGCGAGCGGAAGACGCCGATTTTGCCGTGTGCTGCGCCGTACCGGTCGACGCCGCGGGTGTCACCATCGTCTCGCGGCCTGCCGGCCGGCCGGGTGAGAAGCCCGAACACGGCCAGCCGCTGTTTTCGCGTCGCTATGGTCAGGCCACTGCAGTCGTCCTTTTCGAGCGCGTCTTCGTTCCCTGGGAGCGAGTTTTCTACGCCGGCGACTGGGAACACTCGGGAGCGCTGACCTACAACTACGCCACCCACCACCGCCATAGCTGCATCGCCGCGCGCGCCGGTTTCGGCGATCTGCTGATCGGCGCCGGCGCCCTGATGTGCGAGGCCAACGGCTTCCCTGATCCCGGTGCGCAGTCGAATCTGCGCGAAGCAATGGTCGAGCTGATCACTATCACCGAGAGCTTCTTCGCCTGCGGCGTCGCGGCCAGCGTCTATGGCAAGGCCGACGAAGCCAGCGGCAGCTTCATGCCCGATCCGGTCTTTGCCAACATCGGCAAGCTGCTGCTGGCGACCAAAATTTACGACATGCACCGCCTGGCGCACGAAGTTTCCGGCGGCCTGATCGTCGCCCTGCCGGGTCCGGACGAAGATCATAATCCGGCCACCGCCGCCAGCCTGGCCGAAGTCTTGCGCGCCAATCCCGACGTTCCCTATGAAAAGCGCATCGAAGTGGCGCGTTTCATGGAAGACCTCAGCGCCTCATATCAGGCCGGCTGGTACTCGGTGATCAGCCTGCACGGCGGCGGCTCACCGGCAGCCATGAAGCAGGAGATCTGGCGCAACTACCCGGTCGGCGACAAAGTGGCGCTGGTCGAACGCCTCCTCGATCGCGGCCTGGTCGACGACCCGGCGCGGCCGATCACCCGCAACCGCCAGCCGGGGCGCTGCTGTGACAGCGGCTGTTCGCAGCCGGGGCAGGCGGTGATGGTGCCGCTGCCGGTGCCTGGCCGGTGAGCAAGGAGCTCGCTTCCCCGGAAACTGGCCAGGTGCACCTCGAGCGATAAGCACGCAGCCGCGCGGCCCGAGTCGCCTGTTCGGCGACGCGAGCATCGGTCAGCTTTGAGCGTCCCCGGGGCGCGGGGAAAGCGACCTGTTCAGAGCGCCGCTCGCCCGAGTTGCGCAGCGAGCGCTACGGCATCGGTGACCGGCAGCTCGCAACGACCCTGGCGACAGACGTAGGCCGTCGGGAGACCGCCTTGCGCCACTTTTCCGCGCACGAAGGCGACGGTCTCGGCCAGGGCTTCGATCGCCGATGCCGGGCCACCGGCGATGGCGCGTGACGGCAGGTAGGTCCGACGCAGGACCGATAGCAGCGGCTCCGCCGCGTCGGCCGCATTGGCCGTATCAGCCACCCCCTCGGGCCAGACGATGGCAATTTCGAGCGGCGTGTCGGCCAGGAAATCGAGCGCCAGCAGCGCTTCGGTCATGGCGATCGGGCGTTCGCGGAGCACCTGGGCGTGTGCCAGCAGTCCGCGCTCGGCGATTTGTCGCCAGCGCTCGTCGCCGGTGAACACGCCCAGGCGCAGCGCGTTCATCAGCGCCACCGAGGTTCCCGAGGGTTCGGCGCCGTCGTAGGCCGGTTTTTCGCGCGCGATCAGCGTTTCGTGCCGGGGACTGCTCATGAACCAGCCGCCCGTCGGGTCCGCGAACAGGCGCTCGGTGGCTTGCGCGAGAGTCAGCGCTTCTGCCAGCCAGCGCGCGTCGAAGCTCGTCTCGTAGAGGTCGATCAGGCCGGCGGCCAGAAACGCGTGGTCGTCAAGGAAAGCGGGGTGCCGCGCCTGCCCGTCCTTGAAGCTGCGCTGCAGTTCGCCGTCGCTGCTGCGCAAATGGGCGAGCACGAAATCGGCCGCGCGTACCGCCGCGTCGAGGTAGCGCGGTTCGTCGAGAATCCGTCCGGCAACCGCCAGTGCCGAGATCATCAGGCCGTTCCAGGCGGCCAGGATTTTGTCGTCGCGCAGTGGCGGAATCCGCCGTGCCCGCAGTTCGTAGAGGATGGCACGCGCGTTGGCCAGCGCTGCCCAGAGCTTTTCATCGGGGCTAGGGACGTTGAGGATGTTGCGCCCCTCCCAGTTGCCGCCGGCTCGTACGTCATAGTGGGCGAGAAACAGCCGCGTCGTCTCGCCGCCAAGCGGGGCCAGTCCGCGGCGAATCTCGTCCTCGGTCCACACGAAGAAGCGTCCTTCGTCACCTTCCGAATCGGCGTCCGTCGCGGAATAGAAAGCGCCGCCACCGTCGGTCATTTCGCGCAGGACGTAATCGCAGGTCTCACGCGCGACGCGGGCAAAGTCGGCGCGGCCGCTGACCTGGAAGGCCTCGGCGTAGGCGACGACCAGCAAGGCATTGTCGTAGAGCATTTTTTCGAAATGCGGAAGCAGCCACTGCGCGTCGGTCGAGTAGCGATGAAAGCCGCCGCCGAGCTGATCATAGAGCCCGCCGGCAGCCATTTTCTCGAGGGTCAGGGTCGCCATGTGTAGCGCGTCGCTGTCGCCCGTGCGCTGAACGTGCCGCAGGAGGAGGCGTAGCGGAATGTGCGACGGAAATTTTGGCGCCCGCTGCAGGCCGCCGTGCTCGCTGTCGAAAGAGGACTTGTAATGCGCGACGGTGGCGGCTATCAGCTGACGGGCGGGCAGCTCGGCCATGTCTCTTCCGGCGTTGCCCGCGTTCGCCGCAGCCGTGCCCTGCATGTCCTGGCGCACCGCGTCGACCAGCGCCGCCGATGCTTTGCCGACGCGTTCGGGATCGCGATGAAAAGTCTCGGACAAGGCGCCGAGCAGCGACAGGAAGCCGCGCGAGCCACCGCGTACGCCGTCACGCGGCGGGAAATAAGTGCCGGCAAAAAACGGTTCGCGCGCGGCGGTCAGCCAGACGCTCATCGGCCAGCCGCCGGAGCCGGTCAGTTGCTGCACGGCGCTCATGTACACCGCGTCGACGTCCGGACGCTCTTCGCGATCGACCTTGACGGCTACGTAATGCTGGTTGAGGAAGCAGGCGATCTCCTCGTCTTCGAAGGACTCGGCTTCCATGACGTGGCACCAGTGGCAGGTCGAATAGCCGATCGACAGAAATACCGGTCGGTCGAGCCGCCGCGCTTCGGCAAAGGCCTCGTCTCCCCAGGGAAACCAGTTGACCGGGTTGTGCGCGTGCTGCAACAGGTAGGGGCTGCTCTCCAGTGCCAGGCGGTTGCTGAAGCGGGGCCGACCGTGTTCATCGAGGTGTTGCGTGCGCGGCACGTAGTGCGGGCCACGTTGGGAAATCGCTGCGCCGAGCGTCTTCGCCAGGTGGTCGGAAAAAGGCGCGCTTCCAGGCGGGGTTCCGTCAGTCATTGTTTTTCTCCAGTCGATGGGTCAAGCAGTGGCCCACTGCCCGGCAGCCGACCCGAAAAAACGCTCAGGCGAGCAGGCTGCTAGAATACGTCGCTTGCAAGCCACGCGACAAAAAAGACATGATCGCCACCCTCAAGGAATTCTTCAACCAGTTCATCGAACCCGGCACGCGGCAGGGCGCGGCGGGGGCCGAACATGGCCTGCAGGTGGCCACGGCCGCCTTGCTGCTGGAAATGATGCGCATGAACGATCGCATCACCGCTGAAGAACAGGCGGCCATCGCCGGCGCCTTGCGCGCGCAGTTCAAGCTCGATGCCGCAGAGCTCGATACCTTGATGGCCCTTGCCGAACAGGAAGCCCGTGGGGCCAGCGGCTACTATCAGTTCACGTCGCTGATCAATGCCAGTTGCGGTGCGGAACAGAAGATCCGCATCATCGAAAACATGTGGCAGGTGGCGCTCGCCGACGGCCACCTTGACGCCCACGAATCGCACCTGATGCGCAAGATTGCCAACCTGCTTTACGTCGGCCAGGCCGACTACATCGCTGCCAAACAACGGGCGCGCGAGGCGATGGGTGTGCCGCCGGCAATGTAGGCCCGATTTGGCCCGATTTCCCCGATTCCGCCCGGTATCCGGTCGGTGTGCAGCGCGGAGCGTGCAGCGTGCAGCGTGCAGCGTGGACCAGAGGCGCGGCGCAGCAAGCCGTCACCGCTCACTTTTTGTGGAGGTCAACAGTCATGCCCGGATCAGCCCAGCTTGTCAGTCGCGCACTTCTACTGGTTTCGCTCTGCCTCCTGCCTGTCGCTCAGGCGCTGGCTGTCGAACTTGAGCCGCAGCGCGACGTGCACGTGAGCTTCTCGACTGAAGGTAGCGAGAAGGGCGCCGGCTTCGTCGTCGGTGAGGTCAGCAAGGTGGGCAAAACGGCCACGCACGACTTCTCCTGCATCCTTCTCGACTTCGGCTTATTCACGCGCTTCGATCAGAAGGCTCCCGGGCAGCCGTCGCAGCGTCTCGGAAGGCTTTCTGTCGAAATCAAAGATCTGGGCTCGCAGACGCCTGTTGCCTACCGCAAGGCTTTGCCGTTTCCGGCCGGGATCCGCCTGGAAAAGATCAGCACCTGCGACAGCCAGGCGGCGAAAGAAGCAGCGAAAGATCCAGCGAAGGATCCAGCGAAAGATCCAGCGAAAGAGCCCGCGAAAGAGCCCGCGAAAGAGCAGGAGAAAAAAGCGGGACCACCGCAGATCGTCTCGTTCAAAGTGACGCCTGATCGTGTTCAGCGCGGCGGCTCGGTGACTCTTTCCTGGGAAGTGCAGAACGCGGACGGCGTACGCCTGTTCGACGATTCCGGCGAGGTCGAGACCAGGAACCTGGTGCCTGGCGCTCAGCGCGGACGGCCGCTGTCGATCTCGGGTTCGGAGGCCCTGTCGATCGACAAGGCAACGACCTTCAGGCTGCTGGCGGTGGATCGTCAGGGGCGGCGGGTGGCGGCGACGACGACGGTTCGGCTGCTCAATGGGCAGTCAGTCAGCTGCCGGATCTTCGGGAAAGTGAGCGGCACGCCGGTGCGCATTCGCCTCTCTCCCACGGGGCCGCTGGAAACCTTCAAGCTGACGCACGTAGGGGTCTTCGTTCCCGGCGAAGGGCAACCGACACTCAGCACGCGAGTCGATGCGCAAGGAGGCTACAGTTTTCCGACGGTGCCCGGGAATCAGGAGTTTCGCGTCGTGCCTCTGGGGCCAAATTGGCTCTACGAGGACAGCAACGAGAGGGTGTCGTGCCTGGCGGGAAAATCGTTCAGGGTAGACTTTGCGATCAAGGGTGTGCGGGCCGATTGAGTGCTTGCGCTGCCCTGGATTTGAACGCCGTGTCGGGTGCCTGGCGAGGTCGCCGGACCTGGCAGGCTGGAGTGCACAAATCAGGAGGAAATACCTGTGCAGAACTATGACTATGATCTTTTCGTGATCGGCGCCGGCTCGGGCGGGGTAAGAGCTGCGCGCATGGCTGCCGGTTTTGGCGCCAGGGTGGCGGTCGCCGAAGACCGTTATCTCGGCGGCACCTGCGTCAATGTCGGTTGCGTGCCCAAGAAACTCTACGTTTACGCGTCCGAATTCGGCAAATCCTTCAAGGATGCGCGTAATTTTGGCTGGGCGAGTGAGACGCCCGCTTTCGACTGGGCAACCCTGCGCGACAACAAGAAAGCAGAAATCTCGCGCCTCAACGGGATCTATGACAAATTGTTGTCCGGGGTACAGGCCGAGGTAATTATCGGCCGTGCGCGTATCGTCGACGCGCATGGCGTGGCCATCGGCGAGCGGCGCTACACGGCAGGCAAGATCCTGATTGCCACCGGCGGCTGGCCGCATATCCCGGACTTCCCGGGCAGCGAGCACGCCATCAGTTCCAACGAGGTTTTTGACCTGGAGACTTTTCCCAAGCGCCTGGCCATCGTCGGCGGCGGCTACATCGCGGTGGAATTCGCGGGCATTTTCAACGGCCTGGGCGCGCGCGTCACGCAGTTGTACCGCGGCCCCCTGTTCCTGCGCGGCTTCGATGCCGATATCCGGGCGCATGCTGCGCAGGAGATCGCCAGGACCGGCGTAGAGCTGCGCTTCGAAGTCAATGTCGAGTCCATCAGCGCCGGTCCCGGTGGCCTCAAGCTCAGTCTGAGCGACGATACGGCCATCGAAGTCGATGCCGTGCTCTACGCGACCGGGCGCAAAGCGAATCTGCAAGACCTGGGTCTGGAGAGCGTAAACGTGGCCCTCAACGACGATGGCACGATCAAGGTCGACGAGGATTTTCGCACTTCCGAGCCGAGCATTTTCGCCCTTGGCGACGTCACCGGCGGCATCGAGCTGACGCCGGTGGCTCTGGCCGAAGGCATGTCTTTCGCCAGGCGCCAGTTTGGCGGGCTGGAAAACACGGTCGACTATGACTTCATCCCCACGGCCGTGTTTTGCCAGCCGAATATCGGCACGGTCGGCTTTACCGAAGAGGAAGCGCACGCCAGGTTCGGTCACATCCGCTTGTTCAAGTCCACCTTCAAGCCCATGAAACACACCATCAGTGGGCGGGAAGAGAAGACTTTCATGAAGCTGATTGTCGATAAGGCCAGCGACCGGGTCGTCGGTGCGCACATGATGGGTCCGGACGCCGGCGAGATCATGCAGGGAATCGCCATCGCCATGCGCGCGGGGGCCACCAAAGCCGTTTTCGATACGACGATCGGCATCCATCCGACCGCGGCCGAAGAATTCGTCACCATGCGCGAAGCCTGGCGGGAAGACTGATGGTGCCTGTTTAATGTGAAAGTCGCGCACGCGACTCACGAAACTCCCGTCTCCCCTTGCGGGAGAAGGGTCAGGGGAAGAGGGAAACGGTCATGACTTTCATGACTTGGGGTGTCTCCACGTGTCATGACCGTTAATGTGAAAGTCGCGCACGCGACTCACGAAACTCCCGTCTCCCCTCGCGGGAGAAGGGTCAGGGGAAGAGGGAAACGGTCATGACTTTCATGACTTGGGGTGTCTCCACGTGTCATGACCGGTAATGCCTTGCCGACCCCTTTGTCGAACCCGAATATGGCATACAATAATTTCCGTCTGACCCGCAAGAACTACTGATTTTCAAACTCAACGAAGGAGAAACAAGATGTCGCATGCTGTCCCTAGTGTTACTTTCAAGACTCGCGTACGCAATGATGCCCTGGGTGGGCCGAACCCGTTCGAGTGGAAGGATCTGACCAGCGACGAGATCTTCAAGGGCAAGAACGTCGTCGTCTTTTCACTGCCCGGCGCATTCACGCCGACCTGCTCGACCTCGCATTTGCCGCGCTATGAGGCGCTCTATGACGAGTTCAAGGCGCAGGGTGTCGATGCCATTGTCTGTATATCGGTCAACGACGCCTTCGTCATGTACCAGTGGGGCAAGAGCCAGAATGCCGAGCATGTCTTCCTGCTGCCCGACGGCAATGGCGAGTTCACCCGCAAGATGGGGATGTTGGTCGACAAGCACAATCTGGGCTTTGGCCAGCGTAGCTGGCGCTACTCGATGTATGTCGAAAACGGTGAAATCAAGCGCCTGTTTTCCGAAGAAGGTTTCACCGACAACTGCCCGACCGACCCCTTCGAAGTATCCGACGCCGACACCATGCTCAAGTATCTGAAGAGCCGCTGATTGAAGAGCCGCTGATCACCAGCGCCGGGGAACGGGAGGCCTTGTTACGCAGCGGCAAGCGTCGTGGTCCTTCCTTGTCCCCGCTGTGTCGTGTGCGCGACCTTTTTTACGTTACGGCAAAGCGCGTCAGGCGCACATCGACGGTGAGTGACAGGGTCGTCAACTCTGCCGCCACCGCAAGGCCCTCGGCACTGGCCCGGTAGAGGTGCGGGGTCATCGCCAGCAGGTCGGCAATCGTCTTCTGGCCCGCGAGGTCCAGCGAGTAACGTAGGTTTTCGCTGGCCAGGCTGGCAAAGCCGGGCGGTGCCAGCAGCTTGGCCGTAGCTTCCGGCTTCAACCTTGGGTAGATGATTTCGCGCAGTTCGCGCAGGTGATCCGGGCCGGCATCCACCTGCAGCAACTCGCCGTTCGGCTTGAGGACGCGGGCGAATTCGGCATGGACGGGAAAGCCGAACAGGCACAGCAGGCGGTCGATGCTGCCCGTCTGCACCGGCAAGCGGGCGTTGCTGCCAACGACCCAGTTCGGCCGCGGCTCCTGTTTCGCTGCCGCCAGGATCGCCCACTTGGAAATGTCCAGCCCGAGCAGAGCCAGCGTTTGTCCCTTCCCCGTCGCCGCTGCCAACCGGCGCAGGTAGTAGCCCTCACCACAGCCGGCATCGAGGCAAGCAGCCCTTGCCGTAGCGGGCAGATCCGCCAGTGCGGCCGCGCTGACTGCGGCCGCAATCGGCTGGTAGTAGCCAGCATTCAGAAAACGGCGGCGCGCGGCGACCATCTCCTTGCTGTCGCCCGGGTCGCGCGAGCGCTTGTGCTGCACCGGCAGCAAGTGGGCATGGCCCTGGCTGGCAATGTCGAAGCTATGCCCGGCCTGGCAACGCCAGGTCGAGCCGCACCGCTGCAGCGGTACGCCGTCGAGCGGGCAGGCCAGCGCCTGGAAGGGGGTGATGTTCATGAACGGTGGGGGCTGAAAGCCGGAGGAACGAGCTTGGTCAGTCGCGGTAGGTGGGCTTGGTGCAGGCGAGCGAACTCCCGGTGGCGCATTGATGAAGTGACGCGCCCTCGAGCCGGCCCGAGGTAGCGCGCGGCTCACGTCGGTCATTCTACGCCCGGCTACGCCCGGCGGATGCGCATATCGCATGCGATCGGCCGCCGCGCCTATTTCACCAGCGGGTGGCTGCTCAGCAAGAGGAGAAGCATCACCGCCAGAACGAAGGACAGGCCCTGCCAGAAGCGCAGCGGGTGGCGCTCGATGAGTGGCGGCGGGCGTTCTTTGAGCAGGACCAGGTTGGGGTGGCGGAGGTCGTGGGTGAACTCGGAGAGTTCCGCGTAGCGCTGGTTGGGGTCGGGGTGCACCGCTTTGGCCAGGGCGGCGTCGATCCAGGCCGGGATTTCGCGCTGTTCGTCGAGTACCGATTGGTAGCGCAGTTTTCTTTGTGCGGCCCTGCTTCTGGCCTTGGCGACCTCTGCCCCGTAGGGCAGTCGTCCGCAGAGCATCTGGTAGGTGATGACCCCCAGAGAGAACAGGTCGGAGCAGGGCAGGCCGGGTTCGCCGAGGAAGTATTCCGGCGCGGTGTACTGGACCGTGCCGAGAATGTGTGGCTGCAGGTTGGCCATTCCGGACTCGGCGAGTCCGGAGACGCGGGTGGCGCCAAAGTCGATGATTTTCACGGTGCCGGCAGCGTCGATCATGATGTTGTTTGGCCGCAGATCCTGATGCAGCATTTCCATACGATGGAAGGCAAGCAGCCCTCTGGCGATCTGTTCGACGATGGCGCGCACCGTTTCCAGTTCCGGGGCGGGATTGTCGAGCATCCACTGCGCCAGCGTCTGGCCTTCGACGTATTCGGTCACGACATAGAGATAGTGGCGTTTGCGCGTCTGCGGACAGGGTTTCAGCACCTGCGCACTATTGATCCGCCGCGCGATCCACTCTTCCAGAATGAATCTCTCCAGATACGCGGGGTCGTCGCGAAGATCGATGGACGGGGTCTTGACGATGACCAGCGCGCCGCTGTCGACATCCTCGGCGAGATAGACATGGCTGCGGCTGCTGCCGTGCACCTCGCGAATGATCCGGTAGCCATCGAAGATCATTCTCGGTTCGAGAACCGGCGCGGGTGGCAATTCCGCCCACTGCTGGTAGAGCTCGTTGGCGGCCTGTTGGGGCAGCGTTTCGATGCGCACGATCTGGGCGGTCAGATTGTCCTTGCTGCCGCGCGCATAGGCTTCCTCGGCAAGGCGTCTGGCCGCCGTGTCGAGATCGTCCCCGGCTTTCCTGAGGGTCTCGATGATGAACGCTGCGGGAGTGAATTCGTAGACGCCGTCGGTCGCCAGGATGAACAGGTCGCCTTCTTCAACCTGTAAATCCAGATAATCGATTTCGAGTTGCGGGCTGATGCCCATGGCGCGGCTGAGATAGCTCTGATCGGCGGAAACGATCAGGCGATGATCGTCAGTCAGTTGCTCCAGGCTGTCGTCACGGAGGCGATAAACGCGGCTGTCGCCGATATGGAAGACATGAGCGGTGTTGGACTTGATGATCAGCGCGCTGAGCGTGCACACATAACCACGGTCCATGTCATAGCGGTACTGGCTGTTCCGGCTCTGCGCATAGAGCCAGGAGTTCGCTGCGGTCAACACGCGCTGTGCCGAGGACTTGACCGACCAGGCTTCCGAAGTGCAGTAGTAGTCGTCGAGAAAACTTTTGATTGCCGATTCGCTGGCTACGTGGCCGACCTCGCTGCTGCTGATGCCGTCGGCCAGAGCGATGGCGATTCCCTTGCAACTGAGTTGCGGTTCGTCAGGAATATACAGCCCGTGAAAATCCTGATTGATCTCCTTGCGGCCCTTGTCGGAGTACTGGCCGACGGAGAGGGTGAGCTTGCTGGGCATTGTGCGTGATTTGAGTGCGTGGCTGGCGTGGCTGTCGTGGCTGGAGGGTCTCGCCTCGCGCCGACGGCGAGACCCTCTCTGCGACTGGCGCTCAGGCGGCGTTGCGCTTGACGCCGGTGTGCAGGCGGCCGGCGTAGTCGGTGTTACGCTTCGGTGCCGTGCGCACGTGCGTCGAGTAGAGAGTCAGGCCGACGAAGGCCAGGCCGCCCACCAGGTTGCCGAGGACGGTCGGGATCTCGTTCCAGACCAGGTAGTCATAGATCGAGAAGTTGCCGCCCAGCATCAGCCCCGACGGGAACAGGAACATGTTCACGATCGAGTGCTCGAAGCCCATGTAGAAAAAGACCATGATCGGCATCCACATGGCGACCACTTTGCCGGTCACGTTGGTCGACACCATGGCGCCGACGACGCCCGTGGAAACCATCCAGTTGCACAACACGCCGCGGATGAAGAGGGTCAACATGCCGGCTGCACCGTGGGCGGCGTAGCCGACCGTACGGCCTTCGCCGATGACGCCGATTTTCTGGCCGACGATATTCGGTTCGGTGCTGAAGCCATAGGTAAAGATGATCGCCATCATCACCGCCACGGTCATCGCCCCGGCGAAGTTGCCGACAAAGACCAGACTCCAGTTACGAAGAATGCCGCTCATGGTCACTCCGGGTCGCTTGTCGATCAAGGCCAGGGGGCATAGCGTGAACACCCCGGTCAGCAGGTCAAAGCCGAGCAGGTAGAGGATGCAGAAGCCGACCGGGAAAAGAATGGCGCCGGCGAGCGGCTGCCCGGTCTGCACATTGATGGTGATGGCAAAGGCGGCGGCAAGGGCGAGGATGGCGCCGGCCATATAGGCACGAACGAGGGTGTCGCGAGTGGACATGAAGATCTTCGCTTCTCCCGCATCCACCATTTTGGTGACGAACTCTGTGGGTGCTAGGTAGGACATGATGTTTTCCCCTGGGTGAGTGATTGAGCGCTTTTATGAATGGGCGTCAGTGCCGATTGCTCGTTTCTGTTTCTGTCTCTGCATCAAGCAGCCATTCGCCTGACTTGACTCTCACAAAGCACGTAGCGTGCCAGCCAAAGAAAGCCCAGTAACGGCAAGCTTTCCGTCGTCTCTGGCCGCCTCCTCGAAGCGATCTACGCCCTCCCCTGGGGCGCTACCATTCGCTCCGTGCCTGCTCCTGGTGCGGCACTGCAACAAGGCGCGACGGCAACGAAATCGCCGTGATACATTGTTCGCGTCGCGCGCGCCGCCGCGTCAAGTGGCTTGAAGACGCGCGATTGGCGGCCGGGCACGAATACTGCTTGATCTATCCGGTGCGCAAGAGGCATGAGCCTCTCTGCTGCGTTCAACCGCGCCACTTCCCCCTGACCAGGAGCAAGCCATGAATCGCATTGAAGTCACCGAAATGATCGTCACCGCCAAGATCCAGAAAGGAATCAAGTGGGCCGATGTGGCCAGGGAGGTCGGTCTGTCGAAGGAGTGGGTCACCGCCGGCTGCCTGGGCCAGATGACTTTCGACAAGGAGCAGGCGGCGACCGTCGGCAGGATCTTTGACCTCTCTGCCGAGGCCATTGCGCTGTTGCAGGTGGTTCCCTACAAGGGCTCTCTGCCAACTGCCGTGCCGGCAGATCCGCTGCTCTATCGCTTCTACGAGTTGATCAACGTCTACGGCACGACCTTCAAGGAGCTGATTCACGAAGAATTCGGCGACGGCATCATGTCGGCAATCGACTTCAACGTGAATATCGAGCGCGAAACGCACGCCGCGGGTGACCGCGTGAGCATCGTCATGTCGGGCAAGTTCCTGCCCTACAAGACCTACTGATCGATCGCCTCGTTGCGCAGATTCGACGCTACCTCAGGCTCTGGCGGGCCTCTCGGTGTGGCGTCGGTGCCGCGCGAGTGACCTCCGGTTAATGTGAAAGTCGCCTACGCGACTCACGAAACTCCCGTCTCCCCTTGCGGGAGAAGGGCCAGGAGAAGAGGGAAACGGTCATGACTTTCATGATGTGGGGTGTTTCCACGAGTCATCACCGTTAGCCGATCAGTCAGCCCCGCGGCTACGCGACCGGCCCTGGCAGGACGGCTCCGGGGAGTGCAGCAAGCGCACGGCGAGAACCAGGACCCACAAGGAAAGAATCAATGTCGCGAGGTGCTCGAACAGGCCGGCAGCAGGCACCGGATTTCGCGTCCACGACATGGGCAGGAGGCAAGTCAGCGCCAGGGTCCCGCTGCCGACAGAGTACCAGCGCAGGGCCGGCGACCAGGCGTGGCGCCGGCAAGCGATGCCCCAGGCGAGGGCCGCCAGGATGCCCGCGAGGAAGCCCAGCGTGGCGAACAGCCGGTGTAATTCCTGGCTCGTCGAGAACCCCGCACAGCCCGGGTCGCAGGCGAACACGCCGGCCCCTATCCGCCCGACGCCATCCAGCGCGACGAGCACGGCCGCCAGCGTGCTCCATCCCCACCCACCGTCCCGAAAAGTCGCCAGTAAAGCCAGGGCGAAACAGACATAGAGAAAACCGGTGAATCCGAAGGCCGCGATACGCATCATGAATTCCGTGGAGCTGCCATGTTGTGCGAGTTCGCTGATGTAGTGCGTGCGGTGACTGAACTCCGGGCGCATCGCTCCTGCCACCCCGATGAGTGCCAGCCAAAGGAGCGGGCTCACGATGCCGCAGATGAGGCCAAGTTTTCGCAGGCTCATGGCAGCACCGCCAAGGTTCCTCGTTCACGACGGGCGACGGGGTGCCCGGTGGCACAGCCGGCGCAAGGCAGTAAAGCGAACTGCAGCAATCGCTCAGCTTTCACGCGCGCTCCGGATTGCCGTAACGTCGAGCACGCGTATCCCGGACGGCCCCTGCTCGACGCAGGCGACCAACGCGCGCAGCATCTGCTCGCGCGTCACCAGGCCGAGGCGCCGAGCCGCTTCTCGGGTCGCCGGCAGTCGTTCCAGGATTGCGTAGCAGGGAACAAGCAGAATCGGCCAGCGGTGGCCGGGACCCAGCACGTACCACGGACGGAGAATGGAGGCACTGATTCCACTCGAGCGAATACGGTCTTCGGCAGCTTGCCGCGCGGCGATGTAGGCCTGCATCAGCGGCGCGGGATGGGCCACGCTGACATAGATCAAGTGCCGAATGCCTGCGCGACGAGCAGCATCCAGCGCGGCGTCGACCGAGGCCAGATCCACGGCCTGGAAACTGGCGGCTTTCGCCGGACTGGGGTGGCGCGTACCGATCAAGTGCACCAGGGTGTCGGCCGCGATGGCACTTGCAAAGGACGCCGAATCCAGGGCGTCTCCCAATACCGTCTCCGCGCCAGGCGGGATGCGGTGTGCGCTTTCTTTTCGGGCGAGCGCCTGAACCCGATGACCACGCGCCAACAGGGCCGGAACGAGAGCGCTCCCCATATACCCGGTAGCGCCAGTAACGAAAACGGAGCGGAGCATCATCGGTGCCTCTGCGGTCTGGGATCTGTGGTCTGATAGTGTTCATCTGTCGCGCCAAGAGCGCTCAGCCTGACCGCCGGCGGCTCGTCGCAGAGGACTCTTGCTGGACGGATTGAATCGCCGCGATGGCGGTCGCCAGTCGGATTTTAAGGCCGCTTCGTTAGAGGTCAATCGCTTTGCATGCTTTGCCGGGTGGAGCGATGCACGCTGATGGGCGAGCCTGGACGCTGCGGAAGGTCGTTCAACCCTTGTTGTTAGCGGTGTCACTGCTCAGCGGAGCGCCGGTTCAGGGCGGCGGGGGCATCCAATAGCCAGCCCCGCGCGGCCGCGTTCACCTTTGGCGCGAGGCCGGCTATCACGTCAGCTGTTTTTCCTGTCACTGCCAAACCCGCAAATGGCGATCGATCGGGTGGCAGAGCGCGTGCGCCAGGGCGGGCATGGCGTGCCAGCCGATGTTATCCGCAGGCATTTTGTGGCCGGGTTACGGAATTTCGAGCAGGTCTATTGCGATGCAGTGGATGCCTGGGCGATTTATGATTGCCATCCGCCGCGCTGCAAAACGGGCGGTGCAAGTGGCGCTCAGTACGAATACCGAGCTTGTCGTCCAGCGCAACGGCAAGTGCGTGCATGTGAAGCCAAAAGCAAAGCCAACGCCCCAATGAGCCGCCATGTCAACGCCATTGGCGGCCGCCTGAGCCTGCGCCTGCGCCATTGGTAGGGCCGCTCGCTGGAAATACTCCACCACGTTACGGAGATTGCCCGGCCGGGAAAGGGAGACGATGTCGCCGCGATGCTGGAGGCCATCCGCAGCGAGTTTCCTTCGCTCACGAACTTCGAGCGCGACTTTCCATCGCTCTGCTTCGCGCTCGCCACCGGCGTCGGCAAGACGCGGCTGATGGGGGGGGCCGGTGCTGCCTCAGATCAGCATTGCAGCGACAGGCTTATCGTCCATCCCCTGACGTGCTCGCCGAACAGGTCGCTGGCGCCCAGTCGCGCTCGGTCTGGGCGCTTTTGATCGGTCACCAGAGGCGTCTGTTCGCAGTAACAGCAGTAAGTCTAGCGGATTGAAGTCCCGTCTGGGGAGTTGTCCGTACGCCCCGGTAGCATGAGGAAGCGGCGTCGTGGTGACACGGGGTCGTGAGTTATAGTGGTCCCTGGAAATCAGACAGTG
>Ga0209573_1002478_pt1 | contig 23457 bp, 18 predicted proteins | sample TNRBio252014_DNA_FD_185870 | JGI IMG/M metagenome (GOLD analysis project Ga0209573, IMG submission 185870) | Wastewater treatment Type I Accumulibacter community from EBPR Bioreactor in Madison, WI, USA - TNR Reactor_6/25/2014_ DNA (SPAdes)... | ecosystem: Engineered > Bioreactor > EBPR >...
CTCATAGCATTGGCAAAATATTGAATGGCATAGGTAATGCCATCGGTTTGGTCGGCTTCTACCACGCGGTACATTTTGTAGGATGTAAAACAGCCTGTTCCAGGTGTAGCTGTGAATGTATATTGCTGCCCCGAGGTTGCAGTCCAATAGCTATATCCAGTGCTGGCAACACTCTTTGTTTGAACATTGCATGTTGGCGCGCCTATATGACCAAGATCAGAACTCCAACCTGATCCATAACACTGAGCTTTTACCGAGCCAGAAATGAGTAATGTGATGAGTGTTACTGATATTGCAAATAGACTTCTTTTGATGCTTCCTGAAGGATGCGATTGTGTAAAAATGTTCGTCATAACTTATTATGTTTATATAAAACTGTTTAATACAGCGCAATAACCATGCCATATTTTATTTTAATTGCAAGTGTGTAGTATTTATAGTGCTTAACTACGAGCGTAAAAGTGGTAACTGTTTGTGAATGGAGAAGATATACATCTGATACAAAAAGTAAAAACTCGCTGAATTGAAAAGACTGATGTGAGAGATTTTTTTCATTTGTAATGTGTTTTAATCTTGGTAGCATGTATCTAATATCTCAAATGATTTACAATTCTTGATAATCAATTCGAACACTTTATAACAGCAACTTCAAACCCGAATATACAATTTGAGTTCTATATTGTCAATAGAGTTTTTGTGTTTTTTTGTTTCTGAGAACTTGTGGAGGGTTTGTTTTTGCTTACTTATGGTAAATGTAATTAATTCATAATTGCCTCTGTAATCAATGAATTTATCTAATGGAGTTTCCATTAAGTAATGTTATTATGTGTGGAGTTTGGTTGTTTTATTGCTTTTTGAATATTGTATTCTTACGTCATTTTAATACCAAACCAATTTACTTAAAAACCTGCTCGCAAAGATTACATTTGCACTTCAATTTATTTGAACCAACCAGATGGCAAAAAAGAGAGTTTTAATTACCGGTGCGGCCGGGTTTTTGGGTTCGCATCTTTCAGATAGGTTTATTAAAGAAGGTTGCCATGTTATTGGAATGGATAATCTGATTACCGGAGATTTGCGCAATATCGAGCATCTCTTTAAAACTGAAAACTTTGAATTTTATCATCATGATGTTTCAAAATTTGTGCATGTGCCGGGACATTTAGATTATATTCTTCACTTTGCTTCGCCTGCATCACCCATAGATTATCTTAAAATACCGATTCAGACCTTAAAAGTTGGTTCGCTTGGTACGCACAATTTGCTGGGTTTGGCATTAAATAAAAAAGCAAGAATACTTGTTGCTTCTACATCGGAAGTTTATGGCGATCCATTGGTGCACCCGCAAACCGAAGATTATTGGGGCAATGTAAACCCTGTGGGGCCGAGAGGAGTATATGACGAAGCTAAACGTTTTCAGGAAGCCATGACAATGGCTTATCACACTTATCATGGGTTAGAAACACGCATTGTTCGCATCTTCAACACTTATGGCCCCCGAATGCGGCTGAATGATGGCAGAGTGTTGCCAGCATTTATTGGGCAGGCATTGCGCGGTGAGGATTTGACTGTTTTTGGCGATGGTAGCCAAACCCGATCATTTTGTTATGTTGATGATTTGGTAGAAGGTATTTACCGTTTGTTGTTAAGCGATTTTTCGCAACCAGTGAATATTGGAAATCCAGATGAAATTACCATCAAAGAATTTGGCGAAGAAATAATAAAACTTACCGGTACTACACAAAAGCTGGTGTTGAAGCCATTGCCGGTAGATGATCCCAAACAACGGCAGCCCGATATTACTCGCGCACGTAACATTCTTGGTTGGGAGCCAAAAGTGAGCAGAGCGGAAGGGCTAAAAATTACCTACGAATACTTTAAGCAATTACCCAAAGAAATTTTATTTGATTCGCGCCACAAATTTGAATGAATGAATGCCGAAAGAGATTTTTACGCCCACGAAACGGCAATAATTGACGAAGGCTGCAACATCGGAAGGGGTACTAAAATATGGCATTTCAGTCACATTATGCCTAATTGTACCTTAGGCGAAAATTGCAATATTGGGCAGAATGTTGTTATTAGTCCAGAGGTAGTGTTGGGCAATAATGTAAAGGTGCAAAACAATGTTTCGTTATACACAGGTGTGGTTTGCGAAGATGATGTTTTTCTTGGCCCATCAATGGTGTTTACCAATGTTACTAACCCGCGCAGTGCCGTAAACCGCAGAGGGCAATATGCTAAAACGATAGTAAAGCGCGGAGCTTCAATAGGTGCAAATGCAACAATTGTTTGTGGACACGATATAGGCGAGTTTGCTTTTATCGGGGCCGGTGCAGTTGTTACTAAACATGTTCCGGCTTACGCATTAGTGGTGGGCAACCCTGCTAAACAAATTGGATGGATGAGTGAATTTGGACACCGTCTTAACTTCGATAAAAACGGCATTGCAGTATGTGAAGAAAGTAAAGAGCAATATGAGTTGAACGCTGGAGTAGTAAAAAAGGTAAAAGGTTAAATGACATAGAAACAACCAATTTAAAGAAATTAAAATAATAAAATAAATATGGTAGAGCAGTTACTTAATAAGGAAAAGAAGTTAGCGTTAATAGGGCTTGGATATGTGGGATTGCCAATAGCATTAGAATTTGCAAAAACCGTTTCTGTAATCGGGTTCGACATTAGCCAAAAGCGTGTGGATATGATGAAAAATGGCATTGACCCAAGCGAGGAATTGGATAGCAGCGAGTTTGAAAACCGCGACATACTTTTTACAGCAAATCTTGATGACTTAAAAGAAGCCAACTTCTTTATTGTAGCAGTTCCTACCCCGGTAGATTCGCACAACGTACCCGATTTAAAACCCGTACTTGCTGCTTCTGAAACCATTGGTAAAGTAATTAAAAAAGGCGATTACGTAGTGTTTGAATCTACGGTGTATCCGGGTTGTACCGAAGATGATTGCTTGCCAGTAATTGAAAGGGTTTCGGGGTTGAAAATGGGCGTTGATTTCAAGCTGGGTTACTCGCCCGAAAGAATCAACCCGGGCGATAAGCAACATACACTTCCAAACATTGTGAAAGTAGTATCGGGCAACGATGCCGAAAGTTTGGATGTGATTGCACGAACGTATGAAATAGTTGTAAAAGCGGGCGTGCACCGCGCAAGTTCTATAAAGGTGGCTGAAGCGGCAAAAATTATTGAAAACACACAGCGCGATTTGAATATTGCATTGATGAATGAGCTTTCGCGCATTTTCGATTTAATGGGAATCAATACTTACGAAGTGCTGGAGGCCGCAGGAACAAAATGGAACTTCCTGAAATTTTTTCCGGGTTTAGTTGGCGGTCATTGTATAGGTGTAGATCCGTACTACCTTACTTACAAAGCCACCGAACTTGGTTACACACCCGAGGTAATTCTTGCGGGGCGAAAAATTAACGATGGAATGGGTGCTTATATTTCTCAAAAACTGGTGCAGCAGTTAATTAAGAAAAATAGACAAATAACCCAAACCCGTGTGCTGGTAATGGGTGCTACTTTTAAAGAAAACGTGAGCGACATTCGCAATAGCAAAGTTGTAGATGTAATAAATGCACTCTATGGGTTTTCGGTGAATGTAGATATTACCGATCCATTTGCCGATCACGAAGATTTTCATCACGAATACAACATCAATTTGGTGAAAGAGCCGGGTGCCGATTATGATGCGGTAATTGTAGCGGTAAATCACGACCAATTCAGCGATTTGGGCGATGCCGATTTTGCGAAAATTTTAAAACCCGATGGAATTGTAGTGGACGTAAAAGGAATATTGCGTCATAAGGTTTCGGCCTACGAATATTGGAGTTTGTAACAACAGCATCAACTTTTGTTTTTTCAATACCCTGACAAGATTTTTTTCTCGTCAGGGTATTTTGTTTAATATGGTGTGTCATTAGCAGATTCTATAAAGAAAAACTGATATGAAAATTCTCAAAAATCATCTATTCAAAAACTGGGCAAGTAATGTTCGGTTCACTGTTTCAAACTTCTATCAACCCGAGCACGAAGCAGATATAATAGAGATTGTTCGTAAGCACGAAAAAGTTAGAATGGTTGGCTCGGGGCATTCTTGGTCTGATGTTTGTTGCATCAATGACGCGCTAATAAATCTTGATAAGTACAATAAGATTTTACACATTGATAAAAGTGCGAAGACTGTAACCGTACAAGCAGGAATAAAGCTTTGGCAGCTAAACGAGCAATTGGACGATGCAGGATTGGCATTAGTGAATTTGGGTTCTATAGATCGGCAATCTTTGGCAGGGGCAATTTCCACCGGAACCCACGGTACAGGCATCAATTTTTCAATATTAGCGGCACAAATAGTGTCATTCGATTTGATAAAAGCCGATGGCGAAAAAATTAGTATCAGTAAAAACAAGGATGAAAACTTGTTTGACGCTTGCGTGGTAAATTTGGGAGCGTTGGGCATAGTGTCAGAAATTACTTTGCAGGCAACAGAAGCATTTAACCTGCACGACCGCACCGAAACTATCGACTTTGATGAAGTAATTGAAAACATAGATGCGTATATCGACAACAACGACCATTTTAAAATGTGGTGGTTGCCGCCAACAAAAAAGGTAGTAGTGTACCGATACAAAAGAACCCACGAACCTTGCAACGACTCCCCAATACGCCAGTTTGTAAGAGATAAATTGCTTTCGGTTTATGTGTATAGAAGCCTTGTTTTTATAGGCAAAATTTTACCGGCATTGTCGAAGGCAATAAACGAGTTACTTATTTGGGATTTGCGTAAACCGCTCAACAGAATCGAAAAGAGTTACAAGGTTTTTATTGTTCCCGAGCCTCCTTTACATCGAGAAACAGAGTGGGCTTTTGATAGAAAAAATGCAAAAGAAATTTTGAAAGCCTATAAGCAACTGCTTACCGAAAACGATTTTCGCTTGAACTTTATACAAGAAATACGATTTACAAAAGCCGATAATTTTTGGCTTAGTGCATCTTATCAGCGCAGTTCAATTTGGTTGGGTTTGTATGCTTACAATCACGAAAAGTGGAACGATATTTTGCCGCAGTTTGAAGTTTTTGCACAAAAGCATGGTGGCCGACCACATTGGGGCAAAGAATTTAGCTTAGATAAAAATTACCTTAGGCAGCAGCACCCAAAAATTGATGATTTTGCGCAAGTAAAAAATGAATTAGACCCAAACCGAAAATTTGAAAATCATTTTATTGAAAAGATTTTTGGCTAACGAGGTTTCTTCACGATTGAATGGAAAAGAAAGCGTTTTTGTTAAAACGATTCCTTTTGTTGTATTAAGGTGAAATGTAAAGGTCTTTATCCACAACTTTGGACTTGTTGGCTTTGTTTCTCAGTTCATAAACCTCATTCTTTGCCACCACAAAATAGACGTATATGAATAAAAGAATCTATTCACTTTTTGCTGCCCTTGTTTTTGCGGCAGTTACTTTTTCGCAAACACAATTAGGCAATGCCAGCTTTGAAGATTGGGAAAATGTTGGTTCAAATACTGAAGAGCCTCTTCAATGGAACAGTAATAAAACAGGCGGTGGGCAGGCTCCTAACGGTCCCAAAACCTGCGAGAGAGCCGGAAATGCGCATTCAGGTTCATACTGTGCCCAAGTTAAAACAGGTATGGCATTTGGCATAGTTGTAGTTAATGGCTCGTTAACCACAGGAAACGTGGAAGCCCCTAGCACACAAAAGAGTGAAGGTTACATCAGAACAATAGCGACCGACCCTGCAAAAAGAATGTCTTTTACCGGCAGACCCGATAGTATTGTTTTCTGGATTAAATACTCGCCTCAGGGAAGCGACTATGCAAGGGTGGAAGCACGTCTGCATGTTGGCTTTGCTTATGCACCCGAAGCGCCAGTTGGAGGCAATCACCCTGATAGCACACAAAACATTATTGCAAGAGCAGCATGGAATAATTCAGCCGCTTCGAATAAAACTATTTCAAACTGGACAAGAATTTCTTTGCCATTTACTTATGTGGACAATCGCACACCACAATATATTTTAATCACTACTACAAGCAGTGGTGCGCAAACGGGAGGCAACAACGGCAGTACTATGTGGTTAGATGATTTTGAAGCAATTTACAACCCAACTATTGCCACAGGCACCGTAAATGCAGGACCTTATTATGTTTCAAGTTCTACGGGTGCAACTATAAATGTTCCCTTTGCTTTAACCGGAACTTACAATGCAGGCAATGTTGTTACTGCCGAGTTAAGCCCTGTAAGTGGAACATTCGGAACGCCAGTTAGCTTAGGCACTGCTTTAACTACTACAAGTGCTACTGTTGCTGGTGTTATTCCCGCAGGCACTGCTACCGGTTCGGTTTATAAAGTGAGAGTGCAGTCGAGCAATCCTGCATTGACAGCAACGCCAGATGCTACAGATGTAAGTATTGTATTGGTAAGTTCAAGCATTGCGCCAAATACGACTCAAACAATTGCAGCAAACACAAATGGTAATCAACTTACAGTTACCGCAACCAGCGGTGCTACCGCTCGCGAGTGGAAGTACACCACTACATCAGGTAGCAATTATCAATCGTTTGCGCCTGTAGCAACCGGCACAACTTTTACACCAAGTTTTGCCAACTCTGGTACGTACTTCTTAGTGTGCGAAACTACCTACCCAGGTGGCACAGTATCGCGTAGCAACGAAGTGCAAGTGAATGTTGTGAAAAACAGTGTTGCTCCGGCTTCGCCTCAGAGCATTTTGGTTAATACTGCCGGTACTCAGCTAAGCGTTGCCGAAACCCCAGTTGGCACTACTCGCGAGTGGAAATTTACAACTACATCGGGTAGCAATTATCAGTCGTTTGCGCCCACACAAACAGGTTTAAATTACACACCTCAGTTTGCAACATCAGGAACATATTATGTAGTTTGCCAAAGCACCATAAGCGGAGTGGTGGTAACCAGCAACGAAGTGATAGTTTCGGTTGGCAGCGTTACGTTGCAAACAACAGGTGTTACTAATTTTCCAATCGATTTTAGCCCAAATGCACCAAACAAGAATGTAGTAGTTAGCTACACTGTTACTGGTGGAAGTTTTAACGGAGGCAATACATTTACAGCGCAATTGAGCGATGCAAATGGTTCGTTTGCAACACCAGTTACAATAGGCTCTACTCCAGCAACTACCAGCGGTAACATCAATGCTACTGTTGCTAATACTACCCCTTCTGGTTTAGGATATAGAGTGCGTGTAATTGGTAGTAATCCGGCAATTTTGGGAGGTGATAATGGTAGCGATTTACAGGTTGATCAATTCAGCAATTCGGTTACTTCTGCTTCAAAGCAAACCATTCAGCATAGCACAGCCGGAAATTTTCTTACAGTAAATGAATCGCAAAATGCTACTGGTAGAACATGGAAGTTTGGCGCATCTGCAGCAGGGCCGTTTCAACCTTTTTCGCCAAACGAAACTAATGCAACTTATATACCAGTATTTGCCACACCGGGCACTTACTTTGTGGTGTGTGTGTCGAGAAATATGTATAACGATACAGCAGTTTCCAATGCAGTAGAGTTTGAAGTAACCAACGGAACGCAACTTACAACCACAAGTGTTACAGGTTCTCCGTTTTTAATTTCGCCAAAGGCAAATGCACAAGGCACGGTTAGCTTTACTTCCGATATTATTTTCAATGCGGGTAATGTGTTTACTGCCGAACTTTCGGATGCAAATGGAAACTTTGCTAATCCAACAACCATAGGCAGCTTAAATGGCAGCGCCATTTCGCCAGTATCTGTAACTGCGCCTAACAACATTGGTGGCAGCGCAGGATATAAAATTAGGGTTGTAGCAACCGATCCAGCGGCAACAGGCACAGCAAGCAGCGCAGTTGAGGTAATTCCTTTTAGCAATAGCATTTCACCTTCTGCGCAACAAGTAGCGCAAGTGGGTGTGCCGGCAACTACTTTATCGGTATCCGAAACACAGGTGGCAAGTGGTCGCGAGTGGTTTGTTACTTTCAATAGCGGTGCTTTTTACAATGCTTTCAGCCCTAAAGAATTGATGCCAACTATCAGTCCAGTGTTTTTAGGTGCGGGTACGGCTTATGTAATTTGCCGCTCGGTAAATGCAGTTAATGATACGGTTACTTCTGCCGAAGTAGCTTTTGTTGTAGAAGAAGCAAATGCAATCAACGAGTTAGATAATGCAAATGCAAAAGTGTGGTTCAATGAAAGTAATTTGATGGTATCGTTGAATGGAAAATTCGACAACTATAAAGTAGAAGTTTTTTCGTTGAATGGAAGTTTGCTTGCAGCGCAGCATGTGGAAAATGGTGCAATGAATACGGTAAACTGTGGCAGTATTGCTGCGGGCAATTATATCATTCAGCTTACTGCAAATGGCTTCAGCAAACAGTTTAAATTGATGAAGCCATAAAGTTAGTTTGTACTGATTTTGTCAATAAAAAAGGCGGGCTTTAGCCCGCCTTTTTTATTGACAATTGAACAGAAACGGTTTTGATTTTTCAAATTGCTTCACTTTTGTAGAGGTTCGCGATAACGGCAAGTGTTTGCGCAAAACATTGGTGTAATTTCGAGCGTAGCTTGCAGGGCGAAGTAACCTCGAACGAAAGTATAAACAACTTTATGATGAAACTGTGGGGGTTGCTATTTCATCAACGCAAAAATATTCTCTGTCATTGTTTTCCACGAGTATTTGTTTTTCTCTTTTTTGATGTTGTCGCGCATTACATATTCGCGATGGTTGGTGTAAAAATCTACCAATGCATCGGCAATAGCACTTGGGTTAGGCTCTACCACATAGCCTACTTTTTCGTGTGGCACAATTTCGGGCAAGCCACCCACATTGGTTACCAACATTGGGCGATTAAAGTGATAACAAATTTGAGTTACACCACTTTGTGTGGCATGTTTGTAAGGCTGTGCCACCAAGTCGGCTGCGCAGAAATAATAGCGTACTTCGTCATCCGGAATAAAATCTGTTTTCAAAATAAGTTGCTCGCGAATACCTAATTCTTGAATCAAATCGGCATAATATTTTGAATCGGTATAAAATTCGCCTGCCACTATCAGTTTCATGTTTAAGTTGCGCACGCGCTCATCGGTCAATGCTTTCAGTAGCAAATCCAAGCCTTTATAATCGCGTATAAAGCCAAAGAACAAAATGTATTCGGTGTTTATTTCAAGCCCCAATTTTTCATAAGCTTCTGTTTTAGAAATTGCTTCGCCAAAGTTATCGAACAAAGGATGGGGATTGAAAATTCTCGGTTTTTGTGTGTCGAATTTTGAAAGGTCTAGCTTCACGCTTTCGCTCATGGCAATAAAAGCATCTGCGCTATTCACAAAATATTGAGCAAGCGCTTTGTCGCCAATTCTTTTTTCGTGTGGAATAATATTGTCGAGAATAGAAACGACCTTGGTTTTTTTGTTGCGTTTTACTATGCGTGCAATAGTGCCAAGGCATGGCGCCATAAAGGGTAGCCAAAATTTTATTACCAATAAATCGGCATTCAATTTTGCAATTTCTTTTCCTACGCGCCACCACGAAATTGGATTTATGGAATTGACTTTTACATGTATGTACAAATCATCGGGTGCGGGCTGGTCGCTTAGTTGCGATGTGCCTGGGAACAGAAAATCGGGATATTGCAAACTGAAAGTATAAATCTGCACACTGTGCCCTTCGCTAATAAATTGTCTTGCCAACCTTTCGTTGTAAGAGGCAAGACCGCCACGCAGCGGATGTGCCGAACCGAGTATGATAATTTTCACGAGGCAAATAAATGTTATTGAAAAGAAATATTAAGGTTGGCAGCGAAAATTGTAATAAACTATTAACCTAAAATGCCAGCGAATCTATGTTGTGTGTTGCAACAGCCATCTCCCAAAATTGTGTTAAGCCATTTGCACAGAGGCATCAATGAAAAGACTTTTGCGTACGGTAAGGAAATGAAACGGGAATTGACGGAAAAATATTTTTGGTGTTTGCTTGTGTTTTGCGCGTCATGCACATCTGTTTTTGCGCAGGCTAAATTCTATGCTTCGGCAGGCAAGCAAGTTCCGGTGAATCAAAATGTTCAAGTAAATTTTGTACTTGAGAACGGTGAGGCGAAAGGTTTTAAAGCTCCTTCATTCAGCGATTTTCAGGTGCTTTCGGGTCCCAATACTTCGCAAAGCGTTAGTTTTATAAACGGCAGTATGTCGCAATCAATTACATACTCGTATGTGCTTCGCCCCAAAAAAGAAGGCATCGCAAAGGTTGGAAAAGCGAGTGTGAGTGTTGGTGGTGCTACTTTAGAATCGAATGAACTTTCGATAGAAGTAACCGCTCCGGCACAACAACAAGCGCAGCAGCGCAAGCGCGGGCACAACCCATTTGGAATGCCCGACCCGTTTGACGATCCTTTTTTTGACGATCCATTTGGCAATCAGCAACAAGAAGCTGAAACACCGGTAAACGATGCAGAACTGAACAAAGAATTGAAGCAAAATGTTTTTTTGAAGTTGGTATTAAGCGATAACAACGTTTACCAAGGCGAGCAGCTAAATGCTACATTAAAATTGTATTTCAATTATTCTATTGCGCAATTGCAAGTTTCAAGAGCATTGGGTGTAGAAGGTTTTTGGAATCAGGAAGTAGAAATTGATCCAAACCAAAAGCCGAGAGTGGAGGAAGTAAATGGAAAAAAATATAATGTAATTGATCTTCAAAAATTCAACCTTTTCCCTCAGCGCAGCGGCACTTTAAAAATTACTCCGGCCGAACTTTCAACCGTAGTGCAAATGCAAATTCGCACTGGCAGAAGAAGTGTATGGGATATGTTTGGCGGTGTGCGCGTGCAAAATGTTCCGTTTAAATTAGAAAGTAATGAAGGAGTGGTTACAGTAAAAGAATTGCCTGTTGCAAACAAGCCTGCATTATTTAGCGGAGCAGTTGGTAACTATACTTGTGTTACAAAAGTTTCTTCTTTGCAAACCAAAACTGATGAGCCGATAACTTATTCGATTACAGTTTCCGGAAAAGGTAATTTAAAATTTATTGAACTCGCAAAGCCTGAAATGCCGCAAGGGTTTGAAGTTTACGACCCTAAGGTAAAAGAAAGCATAGCTAATACAGGGGCGGGTTTCAGTGGTAGTAAGCAATACGATTTTTTAATTATTCCTCGCCTGCCTGGTGAATATACTATACCAACAAGCGAGTTTTCTTTTTTCAATACCGAAACAGGGAAGTATGTTGTAATAAAATCGCCTGAATTCAAATTGAATGTAACCGGTGAGGCATCCAATACCTCAATCACAACACTTTCTACTCCGGCAAAAGAAGATTTGAAATCTATAGGCGAAGACATTCGATTTATCAAAACCAACGTGCCTAACTTTGAGCAGGCAAAAAATGTTTTTCCGGCTTCTATAGGTTTTGGTCTAAGTTATGCTTCTCCATTTTTGTTGTTTATTGCTTTGGTAGCTTTAAAAAAACGTAACGAAAATCTTGAAATAGATGTTGTTGGTACTAAAAGAAAAAGGGCAACAAAGATTGCAAAGTCAAGATTGTCGGTAGCTAAAAAGCATCTTGCCGCAGGCAAAAAGAAAGAGTTTTATGACGAAGTAAGCAGAGCTATTTGGGGCTATTTGGGCGATAAGTTGAATATTGACATGGCTTCGTTGAGCAAAGAAAATGTAGAAGAAAAATTAACCGAAAAAACTGTTTCGCACAAAACGAGCGGCAAACTGAAAACCATTCTTAATACTTGCGAAATTGCATTGTATGCACCCATTGGCGAAGGTGGCGAAATGAAAGTTAATTATGAAGCAGCAGTTTCAATCATAGCCGACTTGGAAGACGAAATTAAATGAGTAGCATAACCCGAAAATTTTTAGTGGATGGGCATTCTGTGTGCCTGCAATACAGCAAGTTATTTCTCCTTTTGTTGTTGTGTGGGGTATGTTATGATGCCGATGCACAATCGCCACAAGAATTGTACAAACTGGGGAACGAATGCTACAAAAAAAATCAATTCGATTCAGCCATTGTGTTGTACGATAAATTGTTGGCAAGTAACTACGAAACCGCAGAAGTGCATTACAATATCGGCAATGCGCTTTTTAAAACAAACCAGTTGGGCAAAAGTATTTTGCATTATGAAAAAGCATTAAAATTTGCTCCGGAGGATGAAGATGTTTTGCATAACCTGCAATTGGCCAATCGTAAAACAACCGATAAAATTATCAGCGTACCCGAGTTAAAAATTATTGATTGGTGGAAGCAGTTTCGCAGGATTTTTACTTCCACTGGTTGGGGTTATTTGGCGGTTGGATTGTTGTGGATTGCGTTAGCATTTTTTGCTTTATACCTGTTTACAGTGTTTCGTAAGTTGGGTTTAACACTTGGAGTGATACTGCTCTTGGCTTCGTTGTTTTGTTTTGCAGTAAAATTAAAGCAACAAAAGTGCGAAACTGGATTGGATACAGCTATTCTTTTAGCAAAATCGGTGTATGTAAAAAGTGCTCCCGATGAAGCAAGCACAAACCTTTTTACTATTCACGAAGGGTTAAAACTACAAGTAAAAGACAGAGTAGGCGAATGGTGCAAAGTGCGCCTTGCCGATGGAAAAATTGGTTGGATTCGCCAAGCCGAGGTCGGCATCATCTAATTGCTTGCTAAGCATCTTCTTTTTTATAGTTTTTTTCGTGTTATAAGTGCTGATGTACAAGCCTTTGGCATATATTTTTAAAATAACTAACCTTTTGTTGGCAAAATGGTTGAAGAAGTTAGTTGGAAGTATATTTTTGCGTGTATGAATTCATCTAACATCAATTATTTGCCCATACTGATGCAGTTTGTTTTTGCAGCAGGCTTTGTAGGTACTACAATTTTGATTTCTCATTTTATTGGGCCTCGCAGAAGCTCAAAAGTAAAAGATGCAAACTTTGAGTGCGGAATTGAGCAACACGGTAATGCTCGTATCCCTTTTTCCGTAAAGTATTTTTTAGTTGCCATTTTATTTGTGTTGTTTGATGTGGAGGTGATTTTTCTTTACCCATGGGCTGTAAATTTTCGCGAAATGGGTGTAGATGGAATGATAAAAATGGTGCTGTTTATGGGAATGCTTTTGGTGGGCTTCTATTATATTATCAAAAAAGGTGCGTTGGAGTGGGAGTAGGCTTAGCGCATAGAAGAGGGCTGAATTTTAAATCATGAAATTTTAAATCTGAAATTGAGGTATGAGTGATGTAAATAAAGTGGTGCTGCCACCGGTAATAAATGGCGAAGGTTATCAATTAACCACATTAGATAAAGTGGTAGGGTTGGCGCGCAGCAAAAGTATGTGGCCATTGCCTTTTGCCACTTCGTGTTGCGGTATTGAGTTTATGGCAACCATGGCATCAACTTATGATTTGGCACGCTTTGGCAGCGAGCGACCTTCGTTTTCGCCTCGCCAAGCCGATATGCTGATGGTGATGGGAACCATAGCCAAAAAAATGGGGCCGGTACTTAGGCAAGTGTACGAACAAATGGCTGAGCCGCGTTGGGTAATTGCCGTTGGCGCGTGTGCTTCAAGCGGTGGAGTGTTTGATACTTATTCTGTGTTGCAAGGAATTGATAAAGTAATTCCGGTTGATGTGTATGTGCCTGGTTGCCCGCCACGCCCCGAGCAAATTTTAGATGGCGTGATGAAGTTGCAAGAGTTGGTGAAAAACGAACCTATGCGCAGAAGAAATTCGCCTGAATATAAGTCGCTTTTAGCAAGCTACGGTATAGTTGTAAATTAGAATTTTATCAAGTATTAAAAGAATCGGAAATGTCATTAACCAACGAAATCGTTCAGCAAAAGTTAGCCGCCAAATTTGGCGAGTCGCTAAAAGCATTTGAAGAACCTTGGGGTATGCTTACTTTTGAGGCAGATCGCGAAAAGGTGTTGGAGGTAATGCAATTTCTGCGCGATGACGAAGAACTTGCTTTTACATTTCTCACCGATGTTTGCGGTGTGCATTATCCCGACAATGAGGTGGAAAGACAATTTGCAACAGTGTATCACTTACACAATTGGGTGGCGAATGTGCGCCTGCGTTTCAAAGCATTTTTGAATGGTGAAAATCCAGAAGTTTCAAGCGTTACATCGCTTTTTAATTCAGCCAATTGGCAAGAAAGAGAAACTTACGATTTCTACGGAATTGTTTTTAAAGGGCATCCCGATTTAAAACGTATTTTGAATATGGATGAAATGGTTTCTTTCCCACTTAGAAAAGAGTTTCCGATGGAAGATTCGGGAAGAACCGACAAGGACGATAGATACTTTGGTAGAGAGCCGCAAACATTGAACGTAAACTAATCGGAGAAAAGAAACATGAGTCAATTTATTACACCGGTTACAATAGAAGAGAAATATGCCGAAATGATTCGCCAGCGCGAAAATGAAGACGGCAGCGAGTTAAGTATTTTGAATCTTGGACCAACACATCCGGCCACGCACGGTATTTTTCAAAATGTGTTGCTAATGGATGGTGAGCGCATTGTAGATGCAGAGCAAACACTCGGCTATATTCACCGCGCTTTTGAAAAAATTGCAGAGAATCGTCCGTTCTATCAAATAAATGTATTAACCGATAGGCTGAACTATTGTTCATCGCCTATCAACAACTTTGGCTGGTGGATGACGGTAGAAAAACTACTGGACATTGAAGTGCCCAAAAGAGCACAATACATTCGCGTAATAATGATGGAGTTGGCGCGCCTTGCCGATCACATTATCTGTAATTCTATTTTGGTGTTCGATGCCGGAGCCTTCACACCGTTTCTGTATATTTTCCAGTATCGCGAAAAGATTTATGAAATATACGAAGAGCTTTGCGGTGCGCGATTAACTACCAACATGGGGCGCATTGGGGGTTTGGAGCGCGATTTGAGTGCCACCGGATTCCGTAAATTGAAAAAGTTTTTAGAAGACTTTAAGAAGGGATTGCAAGAGTTTGAAACCCTTGCCTCACGCAACAGAATATTTATGGATAGAACCATAAATGTAGGCGGCATCAGTGCCGAAAAGGCGATGAGCTACGGCTTTACGGGGCCCAATCTACGTGCAGCAGGTATAGATTACGATGTGCGTGTGGCAAATCCATACAGCAGTTATCAAGATTTTAATTTCATAGTTCCTGTTGGCAAAAGCGGTGATACCTACGATAGATTTTGTGTGCGCAATGCCGAAATGTGGGAAAGTATAAAAATCATAGAGCAAGCCTTAGCGGGCTTACCCGAAGGGCCAATTCATGCCGATGTGCCAGAGTTTTACTTGCCACCAAAAGAAATGGTGTATAATAATATGGAAGCACTTATCTATCACTTTAAAATAGTGATGGGGGAAATTCCTGTGCCAAAAGGCGAAGTGTATCATGCGGTAGAAGGTGGCAATGGCGAAGTAGGCTATTATTTAATTTCTGATGGCAGCCGTGTACCGTTTCGTTTGCACTTCCGCAGACCTTGCTTCATTTATTACCAAGCCTATACCGAAATGATAAAAGGAGGATTTTTGAGCGATGCAATTTTAATTTTGAGTTCGCTAAATGTAATTGCAGGGGAATTAGATGCATAACGATTTTGATATTCAATACACAACAGCTTTTTAGTTACATTAGAGGTTCTAAAAAGGTATTTTCAAATCATTAAATCAGATAGTATGAAAGTTTTGATTTATACAGCAATTGTTGCTTTACTAATGGTAGCATCATGTTCTAAGAAAACATCTGCACCAACTACCGCCACCGCCAAAGTTTATGACGGGGCACAGTTATTTGCATCAAACTGCGCTCGTTGTCATGGCGCACAGGGCGTAAAAGATGAACGCACACCCAACTTGCAAACTATTCCACTCGATAAAGCCGCATTGGTAAAGAGTATTAGTTTTGGAAAAGGTCGTATGCCTGCTTTTGCAGATAAGTTGAACGATGCTGAACTTTCGGCAGTAGCCGATTTAATTGTGAGTTGGCATAAGTAAACGCAATGCCTTGAACATTTTTTTATTTTTGACGAGTACAAGAAATACGAAAAAGGTAGCATAGCAAATGGAGATTTGCGGCTTACAACAATAAAATATTATGGCTTTAAATATTAAATCTAACACCACCGTAAATCTTTCGGAACGATTATTGAAAAGAGTAGCTGAGTTGAAGAGTCGCTTTCCGGAAGGGAAACAAAAAAGCGCTTTGCTCACTGTTTTGCACGAGGTGCAAGATGAAAACGAACACTGGCTTTCGGTGGAGGCAATGGATAAGGTGGCCGAATTGCTCAATATCAAGCCCATTGAAGTTTATGAAGTGGCGAGTTTTTACAGTATGTACAACCAAAAACCGGTTGGCAAATACGCATTGGAATTTTGCCGCACCAGTTGTTGTGTATTGCGTGGTGCCGAAGATATGATAGAATATACCTGCAATAAATTAGGAGTAAAAGAAGGCGAGGTAACACCCGATGGTATGTTTAGTGTAAAAGGAGTGGAGTGTTTGGGCGCTTGTGGTTATGCTCCTATGCTGCAATTGGGCGATTTTTATCATGAATTTTTGAATGAACAAAAAATTGACCAGCTAATAGAAGACTGCCGAGCCGGAAAAGTTGAAATGGTAAGCAAAGTGTAATGCTTGCACTACGTTTTATTCGATAGATTTTACCAACAAGATTGTTTTTTTGGGATGCAGGTATAGTCTTCGACTATGCTATTAAAAAAGTATCTTCATTCGGTGAGTAGCATTGGATGTTGCTAAGTGTATGGTATGTCAAACATCAATTTAATAATAGAAGAAAGAGCGGCCGATATTGGGAAGTTCCTTGTGGGGCGCTTGCTTCCATTTCGGCAAAAGCGAATGGTTGGTCCATTTATTTACATCGATCACATGGGACCGGTAAAGTTAAATGAGCGAGATAATTTTGACGTGTTGCCGCATCCGCATATTGGTCTTTCTACACTTACATTTTTGTTTGAAGGAAGTATCATGCATCGAGATTCTATTGGAAATGCTTTAGAGATAAAGCCAGGTGAAGTGAACTGGATGACAGCCGGTAGTGGTATTGTTCACTCAGAACGAACTCCCGAATATTTGCGGTATTCTGAAAAGTATCTACACGGGCTGCAAATTTGGGTGGCACTCCCTAAACATTTGGAGCAAATGAAACCTGAATTTTTTCATGTTACTTCAAGCGAAATTCCGGTTTGGGAACAAGATGGCGTGCAGTTTAAACTAGTGGCTGGCGAAGCGTTCAACCGAAAATCTGGTGTGCCTACTTACAGCAAGCTTTATATGGTTGAGATAAAAAGCAAAACCAGACAAACCCTTTCTATTGGCGAACATTTATATGGAGAATCGGGTTTGTATATTTTAGAAGGTGCTGTTGAAAGTGATGGTAATGTGTATGAGGTCAAGCAAATGTTAGTTGCCAAAGAAAGTCGTTTGTGTGAGTTTATCCTCCACGCTAACAGTACCGTTTATCTTTTCGGTGGCGAGCCTTTTGCCGAAGAGCGTTTTATTGATTGGAATTTTGTGTCATCCAGCAAAGGATGTATCGAAGATGCTAAGCAAAAATGGAAAGAACAAACCTTTGCTAAAGTAATAGGAGACGATACAGAGTTTATTCCGTATCCAACATTCTCTAAGAAGTGAAGGTGGTGACAGTATAAGGCTTTCGGTTTATTCTCACAGTACGGTAGATTGAAATTGATTTTTGCGCAATGCGGTAAAAAGGTGTTTTGCCAAAAAATAAACTCAAACCGTACATCCCCAAAATTAGGGATACACATTGTCATTTTGCAGAATGTGTTTACATTTACATTGATCGCACAACGACTTCGTGGCTTACGCACAATCCCATATAGTTTCTTGTTCGGCACAAACTGATTTTTCTGACTAAAGAATTCTATCAATGACGAATGGGAATTTCTATGTGGTTTTGCTACTGCATTTAGTTTGTTTTATACACTCTTATGCCGCTGTGGATATAAGTTCTACATCTGTTTGCTTTGGCGACACTACGCATTTTTTCAACCAATCAAACATTCCAAAAACACAACTTGTAGAATGGGATTTAAATAACGATGGTTTTTTTGATGATGCCATTGGAGAAACAGCAACTCGTGTTTTTCCACAAGCCGATACTTTTGAAGTAAGAATAAAAATTACCGACTCACTTGGCAACGAGTTTTTTTCATCCTCGCCACATCTGGTTGTAGTTTTCCCGCTGCCCGCTGCTATGTTTTTAGTGCGCGATACATGTTTGGGTCAAGTTACATCATTTGTAAACACCTCCTCTATTAGTGATGGAACTTTACTTTCATACCAATGGGATTTTGACGCCAATGGTACTGTTGATGCAACTACATTAAATGCGCTGAAACAATACAATGCGGCAGGGAGTTTTACTTTACAACTCAAAGCAACTTCAATTCAAAATTGTAGCAGCAAAATGCTTCGCACGATTGTAATACGCGCAAAACCTTTTGCTGATTTTGCATTCCAAGCTAACTGCGCTGGCAATGCATCGGTGCTTGTAAACAAATCTGCGCCTCTCAGCGGCATTCTTACTCAAAACATCTGGAATTTAGGCGATGGCGTTTTGAGCTTTAACAGTGATTCTGTTTTTCACACATTTTCTACCGCAGGTAGTTTCAATGTAAAGCTGAGTACAGTAAACAGCAATGGCTGTGTCGACTCCATAACAAAATCTCTTTCGGTTAATGACAAGATATCGTATAGTTTTTCTTTTTCAAACGGGCAAATGTTTGAACACGGCAAGAGTACCGAGGTTACAGTAACAGGAAATTTCTCGAGTATAACTTGGGCAGACAATTCATCTACCGATAGCAAAAGAGTAATTAATCAAGCTGGCGATTATTCTTTCACAATGATGGATAACAATGGATGTTTCGCAACAGATAATTTCTCACTTCAAACTGTAACTCCTGCAGATACAACACTAAAAAAGGCCAATGACTTTCTTACACCAAATGGCGATGGCAAAAACGATTTCCTACACTTCACAAACTTAGAAAGATATAGCAATTGCGCCTTGCAGGTTTATGATACGCGTGGCTTTGAAGTGTTCAATGCTGCCGATTACAAAAATGACTGGAGTGGTAGCAGCAACAATGCAGGAACCTATTACTACTTACTAAAATGCAGCGGGCAAAACGTGATAAAGGGCAATACTAACTTGATTAAATAATTTAGAATGAAGCATTTTATTACACTGTTCTTGTTGGTGGCGGTATTGATTTGCAGCAAAGCGCAAAATGTTACACCCGCCCAAGAATTCATTATTAACAGCTATCAAGTTTCTCCTTCAAATAGCGGGTTTTCGGGAAATCACGAGGTGTTTGTGGGTGGCTTGTATCATATAATTGGCATATCGGGTTCACCCATAAATGTTGGGGCAAACTATAATGGAATCATCAAAGGCAACTCCGGCATAGGAGCAAAACTGAATTTTGAAAAATTTGGGGCATTTCAGAATGTGAATGCTGATGTGAGCTATGCATATCACTTAAAGTTGGCTAACGCTCATCGCTTGTCGTTAGGCTTAGCATTTCAGTTAAACCAAACATCCATCAACTACGCCAATAGTAATTCCGACCCATTAAACGATGCCCAATTGGCAAGTAACGAATTGAAATCAGGAATTGGATTCAACGCTGCTTTTGGTGTTACATACAACTGGAAGCAGTTTATGTTTTCTGCTGCAATCAACAATCTTATTCCTACTAAAAAGAACAAACTAAGTTTAACATCAACACCACAGCATCTACGTTTCTATTTGCATTACAATATCAACATAAATAGAAAATTCACCATCAAACCAGTGGTATTAGTAGATTATACATTCAACTCAGCAATCAACTATCATGGCATTGTTTCGCTAAAATATGCCAATCGCATTTGGCTGAATGTTGGCTACGGAGCAAACAACTTGCTGAGTGTGGGTTTAGGTGCTTTGCTGATTGAAAGATTATCTCTTCAATACACTTTCCAGCACGCCCTCGGTGGTATCATTAAAACATCAGCGGGCAATCATCAGCTGTGTTTAGGCATAGCCTTCGGCAAATTAAAATCGAACTCAAGTTCAGTATTTAAAAAACTTTCAAAATCTCCATATCATGATTGGGAATAGAAAAAAAGCCAGTTTACTGGTAGCAATGTTCTTGCTGTTAGTAAGTGCCGTGTTTGCGGGTGGCGATGTGCCACAAAAAGTAAACTATCAAGCAGTAGCCCGAAATGCCGGAGGTAGTGTTATGCCCAATAAAAGTTTGATTGTTCGGTTTGCATTAAAAGACAATCTTCAAACTGTTATATGGGAAGAAGAGCACTATGTTACCACCAATCAGTTTGGGTTGTTTACTTTACAAATAGGGCAAGGTGTTACTACTGGTGCAGGTATTGTAAACTCTTTCTCAGAAATAAATTGGGCATCGGGCGAAAGAAGATTAGAAGTGATAATAGATATGGGAACTGGTTTTGTTCCGTATGGAAATGTTGAGTTAGTTTCTGTGCCTTATGCATTTGTTGCCGATTCAGCATTAAAAGTTCCATCTCCAAAATTGCGTTTCCAAGATCTCACCGATGTGGATGTAACTGGCTTAGACCCAAATGAAATCTTACGATGGAACGGGCAGAAATGGGTGCCGGCAGGAACAGTAAAAGTAGATCAATTAGTAGTAACAGGAGTAACATCAATACAAGGGGGAGTAAAGATCAATCAATACTTCATTCTTGGTCAAGATAGCATCACAAAAATCACTAAAGACCCCACTCTCAGCGATAGTAGCAACAATTCTATTCCAACAGTAGCCGCAGTAAAAGCTTACATTGACGCTCAATTTGCACAAGGTGCCGTAGGTCCAACAGGTCCAACAGGATCAACAGGAGCAACAGGCACAAATGGAATTGATGGCACAAATGGCATCAACGGAAGCACGGGCGCAACTGGAACAAACGGTATTGATGGCACAAATGGTATCAATGGAAACACAGGAGCAACAGGTCAAAACGGAACAAATGGAACAAATGGAATAGATGGCGTTACCGGAGCAACTGGCGCAACCGGAACAACCGGAATTGATGGCACAAATGGCATCAACGGAAACACTGGTGCAACAGGTCAAAACGGAACGAATGGCACGAACGGAATAGATGGCGTTACCGGAGCAACTGGCGCAACCGGAACAAACGGAATTGATGGCACGAATGGCATCAATGGAAGCACAGGTGCAACAGGTCAAAACGGAACGAACGGCACAAACGGAGTAGATGGTCTTACAGGTGCAACAGGTGCAACAGGCACAAACGGTATTGATGGCACAAATGGCATCAACGGAAACACAGGTGCAACAGGTCAAAACGGAACAAATGGAACAAATGGAATAGATGGCGTTACCGGAGCAACTGGCGCAACCGGAACAAACGGTATTGATGGCACAAATGGCATCAATGGAAGCACAGGAGCAACAGGTCAAAATGGAACGAACGGCACTAATGGAATAGATGGCGTTACCGGAGCAACAGGTGCAACAGGCACAAACGGAATAGATGGCACGAATGGCATCAATGGGAACACGGGTGCAACAGGTCAAAATGGAACGAACGGCACGAACGGAATAGATGGCGTTACCGGAGCAACTGGCGCAACCGGAACAAACGGTATTGACGGCACAAATGGCATCAATGGAAACACAGGCGCAACAGGTCAAAATGGAACGAATGGCATCAACGGAAACACAGGTGCAACAGGTCAAAACGGAACGAATGGAACAAATGGAATAGATGGCGTTACTGGTGCAACAGGAACTAATGGTACTGACGGCACGAATGGCATCAACGGAAGCACGGGCGCAACTGGTCAAAACGGAACTAATGGAGTAGATGGAGTTACTGGTGCTACTGGCGCAACCGGAACAAACGGTATTGATGGCACAAATGGCATCAATGGAAACACAGGCGCAACAGGTCAAAACGGCACGAATGGTATCAATGGAAACACAGGCGCAACTGGGCAAAATGGAACTAATGGAACAAACGGAATTGATGGCACAAACGGCATCAACGGAAACACAGGAGCAACAGGTCAAAGTGGAACGAACGGCACAAACGGAATAGATGGCGTTACCGGAGCAACTGGCGCAACAGGAACAAACGGTATTGACGGCACGAATGGCATCAATGGGAACACGGGTGCAACAGGTCAAAATGGTACTAACGGAACAAACGGAGTAGATGGAGTTACGGGAGCAACTGGCGCAACCGGAACAAACGGTATTGATGGCACAAATGGCATCAATGGAAACACAGGCGCAACAGGTCAAAACGGCACGAATGGTATCAATGGAAACACAGGCGCAACTGGGCAAAATGGAACAAACGGAACTAATGGAACAAACGGAATTGATGGCACAAACGGCATCAACGGAAACACAGGTGCAACAGGTCAAAGTGGAACGAACGGCACAAACGGAATAGATGGCGTTACCGGAGCAACTGGCGCAACCGGAACAAACGGTATTGATGGCACAAATGGCATCAACGGAAACACTGGTGCAACGGGTCAAAATGGAACGAATGGCACAAACGGAGTAGATGGTGTTACTGGAGCAACTGGCGCAACAGGCACAAACGGTATAGATGGTACGAACGGTATCAACGGAAGCACAGGCGCAACTGGTCAAAACGGCACGAATGGCACAAACGGAGTAGATGGAGTTACTGGAGCAACTGGCGCAACAGGCACAAACGGTATAGATGGCACGAACGGCATCAATGGAAACACAGGAGCAACTGGGCAAAATGGAACGAACGGCACTAATGGAATAGATGGCGTTACCGGAGCAACAGGTGCAACAGGCACAAACGGAATAGACGGCACGAATGGCATCAACGGGAACACAGGTGCAACAGGACAAAACGGAACTAATGGAATAGATGGAGTTACGGGAGCAACTGGCGCAACCGGAACAAACGGAATTGATGGCACGAATGGCATCAATGGAAACACAGGCGCAACAGGTCAAAATGGAACAAATGGCATCAATGGAAGCACTGGAGCAACAGGTCAAAATGGAACAAACGGCACGAACGGAATAGATGGCGTTACGGGAGCAACTGGCGCAACCGGAACAAACGGTATTGATGGCACAAATGGCATCAATGGAAACACAGGAGCAACTGGGCAAAATGGAACGAATGGCACGAACGGAATAGATGGCGTTACCGGAGCAACTGGCGCAACTGGAACAAACGGTATTGATGGCACAAATGGCATCAATGGAAACACAGGCGCAACAGGTCAAAATGGAACGAACGGCACGAACGGAATAGATGGTGTTACAGGCGCAACCGGAACAAACGGAATTGATGGCACAAATGGCATCAATGGAAGCACAGGAGCAACAGGTCAAAATGGAA
>Ga0209573_1002479_pt1 | contig 23447 bp, 14 predicted proteins | sample TNRBio252014_DNA_FD_185870 | JGI IMG/M metagenome (GOLD analysis project Ga0209573, IMG submission 185870) | Wastewater treatment Type I Accumulibacter community from EBPR Bioreactor in Madison, WI, USA - TNR Reactor_6/25/2014_ DNA (SPAdes)... | ecosystem: Engineered > Bioreactor > EBPR >...
ACGGCGGAGGAGATCACATGCGTCTCGTTCTCATACCAGTCCTTTTCCTTCACAAAAGGCTTCATGCCGGGTGCTTTGGCGAGCGCACGAGCTAAATCGGCGGCGACACTGGGCTTTTCGGCAATGATCAGGGCTTTGGGCATGTGCGTGTGAACAGGGGTGGACGAAAAAAAAGAGGCTACTTAGGGCATGCTTTCGCCCCGGATGTCAAGGCGGGTGCTCTTCAGGCAGCAAAACCCGGCGGGTTGTTCAATGAATACGCGCAGGAGGGCAGGGGCGACGCAGCCATGCCCAAGCCACGGGAGAGGAGCCGGAGCGCGGACGCCCTCGTCCGCAGGCATTTGAGAGAATGCGGAAAGACTTCTTTGGCAGCAGCGGCTTTCCAAAGCAGGATGCACGCAAGAGAGGAAAAAACCGCAACGACTGCAAACGATTGCAAGCCTTGCTAACGTGAGTCGGCTCAGACGTGCAGGAGAGAGACCGCGACGTTGCCGCTGAAGCAGGCATCGACATCCGACCCTGGATCACGCGGGCGGGAGGCATAGGACGCGCTATAGGCGTAGCCGTACTCGCCTGGCGTGTAGGCGACGTTGAGTGGGGAATGCGCGGGCTGGCACAGGATGCGCGGGGGCAGGGAATCGCTGCCTGGGGGCAGGTGGGGGAGGTTGATGTTCCAGAAGGCACGCTGCGGCAGCTCCTGTGCGAGCGTTTCGCGCAGGATTTCCGTGATCCAGGTGGCGGCACGGCTCCAGTCAACGTGCAGGTCACGGATCAGGTAGTGAGAGAGGGACAGGGAGCTCACACCGTGATACGCGGCTTCGCGGGCGGCGGCGACGGTGCCGGAGATGACGATGTCCTGGCCCATGTTGCCGCCAGCATTGACTCCCGAGAGCACAAGATCCGGCCTGGCGTCGAGCGCAAAGAGCGCCAGGCGCACGCAGTCAGCGGGTGTGCCGTGAACGGCATGCCGGTTCTCACCCTGGGCTTCGACTTTGAGCGGCTGATGCGTGGTGACACGGTGGCCGCACTGGCTTTGCTCATAAGCCGGAGCCACTATTACCGGCTGCCAGCCTAGCTGTATCACGGCCTCCTCCAAAGCCTGCAAACCGGGAGCGTGGATGCCGTCGTCATTCGTCAGGAGCACGCGCATGGGAATTACGCGAGGTCGAGGATGACTTTGCCGTGGCGGGAGCCTTCCTGCGCGCGGTTGATGGCCTGCTTGAAATCCGCGAGCGGCACGATTTGATCAATGGCGGTGACGAGTTCTCCTGTTTCCATCAGCGTCGTCAAAGGTTCAAGCACCTCGAACAATTCCGGCGTGCTGGCGTTTTCGAACCACTTGGTGATCCACAGACCGTGAAGCTGAAGGTTTTTGAAGATGAGGAATTTGTTGGGCACCTTCAGGCTGCGGCGGCTCATGGCACCGTAAGTGACCATGATGCCTTCGCTGCCAAGAACATCCATGAGGTGGATGGCGCTGTCGCCACCGACGGCGTTGGCGGCGAGTTTCACCGGTTCGTCGCCGATGATTTTTTTGGCCTCGACGACGCCTTCGTCATTGTCGAGCACCACGGCGTCTGCTCCGAGCGTCTTCAACTCATCGATCAGCTCTGGGCGGCGGACGAAATTGAGCGTGCGCAGGCCGAAGTGGTGCGCGAGCTGGATCAAGGCGCGTCCGACACCGGAATTGGCGGCGTTTTGCACCACCCAGGAGCCGGGTTCGAGGTCGGCGTAATGCTTGAGCAACGCCCAGGCGGTGACGGGGTTGATGCGCAGCATGCTGGCCTGCACTTGGTCGATCTGCGGCGGAAGTTTGGCAAAATGATGCTCTGGCGCGGTGAGATGCTGCGTCCAGCAGCCGGTGCCGAGCAGTGGGATGACGACATCGCCTTTGGACAAGGAGACAACGGCCTCACCGACTTCCTCAACCTCGCCGCAGCCTTCATGACCGGGAATGCAGGGCGGGTGGGCGGCGCGACCGTAGGTGCCCTCGATGAAATTGAGGTCTGCCGGGTTCACGGGCGCGTAGCGCATGCGCACGCGGACTTCGTGGCCTGAAAGCGGTGTTAGAGAACGTTCCTGAAGTTGCAGCACCTCGGCGGGATTGCCGGTTTGGTCGAATTGGAGAAAGAGGGATGACATGAGGGCGTCAAATAGTCAAGAGGGTCAAGGAGGTCAGTCTTTGACCGTCTGACGTGCCGCAGAGACGAGCTTCATGAACAACTCACGCTGCTCGGCGAGTGCTTTGACCCGGTCCTCAGGTTTCGTGCGCGCCTCCAGACACACAAAGCCTTCGTAATCGGCCTCGACGAGAAGTTTGGCGAGCTTGTCATAAGGATAGTCGCCTTCATTGACCTCACGGATGTGGACGGTTTGGCCGAGAAACTCTTTTACCTTGGCAAAGTTAGCCTCAATGCCCCCGCCCGCGAGATCGTCGGCGTTGGAGTTCCAGCAGACGCGCACGTTGTCACGCGCGGCGGCTTCCATGATGGTGCGGTTGTGGCTGAGGTCGGAGGTTTCCTTGCCATGCACCTCAAGTCGGATCTGCTGGCCGAAACCCAGCGCGTAGTCGCCGAGTTCAGCGAGCGACTTGCCGATCTGAACGAGCGTTTTTTCGACAGGAACGTCTTTCGGCAGCGCGTTCGGCTTCACCTTCACGCCGGTGCCGCCGATGTCGTGGCTCAGCTTGATGTATTCCTTGGCTCCGGCGATGTTTTTCTTCAACACGGCCTCGTCAGGCGAGTGGAACTCGAAATTGGTGCCCATGCCGAGCAGCTTGACCTGCGAGTCTGCAAAGCGACCGCGCACCTCCTTGCGCTGTTCCGGGGTGAGCGAGACATCGACCTTGTGCGCATGCTCGATCCGTAGCTCAACGCCAAGAACCTTGGCGGTTTCACAATTTTTGATCAGAGTGGGCAGGTCCCAGTCCGCGCCCCACATGTAAGTGACGAGTCCGAACTGAATGTTCTCGCCCTTGTAGGAAAGATTGGAGGCGGCGGCGAGGGCGGATGCGGCAGATGTTCCGAGAAGGGTGTGAAGAAAGTGGCGGCGAGTGCTCATGGGCGGACCATAACGCCAAAACCACGCCGCACATTGCTTTCTTGTGCCTCACTCGCTCGCCTGGGCTGCTTTTTCAGCTGCGATGTCCTTGCGGCGGAAGCCCTGAACGCGACCGTTGCCCTTGTAGAGATAGACTTTTTTCACATCCTCAAGCCGCATGATCACCCAGGGGGAGAGGATGTTGCGTCCGTTTTTGGTGTACACAATGTTGTCTGCCAGATGCACGCAGGAGTGGAAGGCGTCACCGGTGGTGTTGTCGAGGAAGAACAGAATGTCCGCATACTGGTAAGGCGGCTCCACCGGGGAAAAGTTTTCAAGCACCTGACTGGTGGCAAGCCGTGCGTCGAGCAGGTATTCATGCGGCTCGTAATTGAAGAAGTTGAGAGAGGTCCAATGACAGTCTGGCATGACACCGTGCTTGGCCATGTCCAGGCCCGGGTAAGTGTATAACAGCTTGCGGGCGAGGGCAGGCAGCAGGTGTGAGATGCCCAGATCATCGACGCCATCGAGTTCCAAGATGGACTGTATCAGGGGCTCCAGGTCTTTGCGGCGAATACCGACCCCGAAAGTCCAATATTTGATGATCTCATCGGCGTTGCTGTTTTTGTCCAGTAGGAGCCGAACCATGAGATTGCGAGTGCGAGTGCAGGCTTTAAAAATGGTTCGGGCCTCGGAGTCAGATACCGCGTAGTTGAGCAGCACGGGGATATCGCTGAAAGCGATGGTTTCTCCACGCATGTAGCTCAGCTTCTTGATTTTTTGAATGATTTCGGGGCGCAACTTGCTTCCGCGATACCACTCATCCACCGAGGTGCCGATGATGAGAACCGGATCGACGAGGTACTCATTTTCAGGGTATTTCGAAAACTCTGTGTAGATAATGGCCCGGCTCTCAGGGGTCAGATTCTCCAGCACCGGAAGCGGAGGGAGCAGGTGAACCAAACCATCACTTTTGACGACGTTTTGTGGGAGCAATAACTGGTCGATCACGGGTTGCGACAAACCTGCATGCAAAAAAAAGGCCGAGACTTCGGCAAATGCAGAGGCGGGGAGTGTCCAGCGTGTCGTCGGACTCGGCAGGGGAAAGCCCTCAACAAGGCTTTTGGGAGCTTCCAAATACACATAGGCGCATTGCAGGCGTCCCCAGGGGCCAGGATTGGCCTCAAACACAGTTTCGGACGGCGTGGCGGGCGCGGAGTTGGTCAACGCATTGGGGGGGGGCGTCTTGGAGCCACCGAGAATGATGCCAAGATCTTCAGCGCTGGTGATCTGCGCACCCGAGGGTGAGTGCAGGAGAAAACCAAACATCAACCCCGCCAGGAGGGGGAGGCGGGCAGCACGATTGAAACAGAGAACACGCGAGGGGGGCTGGCGCATATGATAGGAGACGGGGCGGACTAAAGGTTGGGGGAGAGATTTAAAACTTAAAGAAGCCGGCGAACCTTGCAGTTAGAAGCGGCTTCAGTGCATTTAGCATACGCTGAAACCTTTCACCTGTCAGGGCGAACAACGATTCATTTGGCTCACCTGAATCAGTCAACTCATGGAACAAAGGCCCGGATCGCGTTGATTTTCACCCGGCGACTGCCGTTCAGGGTGTCGGTGAGCAGATCGGTTTCCTCACCCACGGCCTTGCCAATGAGGGCTTTGGCGGTTTCGGAGAGATAGCTGATGATGTTCTTGTCAAGGTCGCCATCCCAGGCGCCGAGAATCGTGAAGGTTTCCTTCTCGCCAGTCGGAATGTCTTCCACATCGACGGCAGTGCCGATGCCAACCTTGTCGGTCGGGACATTGGCGAAGTCGGTGCCGCGGGCGTTGCGCAGCTCGCGCTCGTATTTGCCCTGCATGCGCAGAAGAACGGCCTGCTGGTCACGAGCGGCCTTGTAGCCGCCGTTTTCGCGCAAATCGCCTTCAGCACGGGCGATTTGGATCTCGCGCTTGTTGTCGGGGATCTTGACGTTGACGAGGTCTTCCAGTTCCTTCTTTTTCTTCTCCAGGCTTTCCCAGGAAACGATGAGCGAGTCTTCCTTCTGCGGTCCGGCGTTTTCGGCCATCATGGCCTCCATTTCAGGGCGGGCCTTGATGATGCGGGCCATGAGGGAACGACGGGTCAGTTCATCATAGGAGGAGCTGTTGAGAATGCGCTTGGCGAGCAGACGCACATCCGCGTCCTCGGCCTCGGCGACCATCTCGCCGAGCAGCGTGCGGTCGTCTGAAAGCAGATCCTGGAGGCGTCCGGTGCGTTTTGGGCCGCCTTCCATGTGATCGTTTTCAATGACGCCGAGGATGGCGTGACCGAGGTCGATGTCGAAGACGGATTCGGCGAGACCTTTGCGCTCGCGGGTCATCCAGATGAGCAGATCAGCGGAGAGCAGGCGGTTGCGCAGGGATTTCTTCAGCGTCTCGGCCAGCACATCGAGCTCGTCATTGGCATCCAGCACGGTGGCGATCTCAGCCACGGCACGACCGCCGGTTTTGGTGAGATGGTGCAGGATTTCCGTGACCCAGCCGCGGCTCGGGAAGGCGTCTGGGAAGGCGCGGTAAACACGGCCCAGCATCGCGGAGGAAAGGGTCTTGAGCGCATCCGCCAGCACTTCCTTGGTCTCGCAGACGAGATCGGAGACCTTCATCGACCCCATCGGCGCAGTGGTGCCGAGTGTTTCGACCAGTTCATCACGGGCGAGGAGCAGTTGCAGGGATTCCTTGAGGTTGAGCTTGATGCCCTTGCGCGCGGAATCAGAAATGTCTTGGAGGACAGGGATCAATTCGGTCTTTGGATCGCTGAAGAGATCGAGATCCTTCTGGATGCTGGCCAGCGCGGCGAGCTTGCCTTTCAAATCACGCGCGGCGACGAAGGATTTGACCATCTGGCCGCCAGCGCTTTCCGCCTGGTCACGAAGGACGAGGTTTTCGGTGCGCTTGGCCGGAACGACAATGTGACGCTGTGTTTTGAGCGCGCGTTTGGCACCTTCCCACCACTTTTTGTAATCCGCATCGGACACGATCGCGCCTTTGAGCAGTTTTTCGAGACCGTCGAGGTGCAAGGTGCCGCCGCTGCTCTTCAGGGCCAGTTCGACCAGCGCAGGAGGATTGTCCTTCGCCATGGCCTTGAGGGCGTCGAGGTCGGAATGACGGCGGGAGAGGATATGATCGGAAGGGATGATCTCCACGGAGCTCACGACGAAGGAAATCTTCATCGGATGGGCTGGCTTGCCCTCGAAGTCGATCAGAACGCGGTCCCCCAGCAAATCCCAGGAAGCGATCCTGCCGACGCCCCAGCTTTTGTGGAGGCAGAAAACGCCTGGTTCAAGTTTGGAAAGTTTTTCGCCGTCTGCAGCCGAGAGCTTGCCTGCGGCCACGATGTTTTGCACCTCTGGATTCATGGGACGGGCAGATTAGACGGTGGCGGGGTTTGAGCAAAGGAAACCTTGCGGCAAGAGCGCCTTGTTTTCACCAGGCCAGGCACCAGAGCACTTTCAAATACCGTCCTTCAGGGCAGTTTGACATCACCGGATGGTCAGCCCCGGCCCCGGTGCGGTCGAGGATTTGCAGGCGGCGCTTGTTGCGGTGGGCGGCGCGCATGACGATGTCCTCGAACTCCGCCACATCGAGCAATCCCGAGCAGGAGCATGTCACAAACAGCCCGCCGCGCTTCAGCAGGCCGAGGGCGACGGCGTTCATGTCGTAGTACTTGTTGCGTCCGAGCTGGCCTTCCTCGGGATCGCGGGAAAAGATGAGCTTTGGCGGGTCGAGCACCACGGTGTCCCAAAGCGCGCCGTTCTGCTGCATCTGGCGCCCCCAGGTGAAAGTGTCCGCATGCACCCAGTCGAGGCGCACCTGGTTCAAATCCGCGTTTTTCTTCGCCTGCGCGATGGCTTTTTCATCGAGATCCACGCCGGTCACGTCCTCGCAGCCACCGAGCACCTTGGCGCTGAGGGCAAAGCCGCCAGTGTAGCTGCACAGGTCTAGCACGCGGCCTTGGGCGAGGCGGGAGAATTTCAGGCGGTTGTCCCGCTGGTCGCAGAAAAATCCCGTCTTGTGACCGTCTTCGAAGCTGACCTGGTAACGCACATTGTTCTCCCGTGCGCGCACACCACGAGGCGCAGGCGCGTCCGCCTCCGGCACATCCGACCAGCGCATGGCCTCGATGCGGGCGATGTCGGGATCGACCTGAATGACATGCTGCGTCGTGCCCAGCGCCTCGTGCATTTTTGGCAGCCAGCGGCGCAGACGCCGCCACACGCCGAGCGTGGTGACCTCAATGGAGAGCACATCCGCGTAACGATCCACCACCAGGCCGCTGAGGCCGTCGCCATCCGAGTGCACGGCCCGCCAGGCCTCGGTGGTGTCGTTGAGCCGCAGGATTTTCAGGCGCAGATCGAGCGCCGCATCCAGGCGGGCATCCAGCGCGTCCTCGGTGAGCACCGCCTCACCGTGTTGCAGCACGCGCAGGGGCACATGGGCCTTCGGGTTGAAAAATCCGCTGCCAAAAAGCTGCCCCTCCTTGTCATAGACATTCACCAGATCGCCAGCACCGGCGTCTGGCGAGACGGCGCGGATCATGTTGGGATACACCGCCGGATTGAAGGAAAAGTACTTCATCTGCGCCCAGGGGCGCAGCCAGTCCTCACTGCCGGGCGGGGGTGAGGTGCTGGGGGATGAGGAGTCGCGGCGGGGGGGGCGCGGGGCAGGGGAACGCATGGTCGGACTTTCATGCCTCCGAAATTCATGCGGGACAAGCACGGTCTGCGCGTTGGCTGGCTTCGTGGCTCGTTTTTAATAGTGCTGGAAAAGCAGGGACGCAGCCGCTTAGATGTCGCATGGCAGCAGAAAAGCCCGTCACGCTCAAAGACCTCACGATTATTGGCAAAGAAAACCTGCCAGATGGCGGAGGGTTCATGATTCTGCCCGGCCAGCTTGGTTATTTTGACCTTCTACGCCTCGAACTCCTGCTGGAAGGGCGCTCGATTGTTTATCTCGTGGAGCAGGGTGCGGCCCTGCATCCGCTGCTCAAGGTTCATCTGGAAAAAGACTCGGTGAATGCCATGTCCATCTCCCCAGGCGAGACCACGCCTGATATGTATCGCAAGGCGGTCGCCCAGTCTGCGGCCGGGCAGGGTGTCATCATTTATCTCCCGGCAGAGGCCGCTAGCATGACCTCCCCGCTGACCTGCGTGCCGGGCACGAAGCTGGAGTTTCTCCTCAAGGCTGAGATTTCGGTACTCCCGCTGCACGTTCACCGCCGTCAGGACACGGCCCTCCCCATTGAGCGCCGTTACACCGACGCCGAGGTCATCTTCAACTTCGGCAAGCTCCTCCAGGGGCCGGATATCAATCTCGCCACCTATCAGGAACGTCTTCTCGCCCTTTCCGAGCAGAGCATCAGCGAGGGCTGTCCCGCGCTGGAAATGAGCCTCGGCTACGCCCTGATTCAGGGCTTTAAAAAACACGGCACCCGCAACAGCATCGTCGATGGCAAAGACGACAAACTGCTCGGTTACGACAAAGTTTTCGCCGCCGCCCTCGCCCTCGCCCAGGTCGTGAAGCGTGAGACGAAGAAGCAGCGCGTTGGCATCATCCTCCCGCCTGGCATCGGCGGTCTCATGTGCAACATCGCCGTCGTCATGGCCGGCAAAATTCCGGTGAACCTCAACTTCACCGCTGGCCGCGCCGCCATCGACAGCGCCATCCGGCAAGGGGACATGGACCGCTTCCTCACCGCCGACATTTTCGTGCGCAAGATGCAGAGCTTCCCCTGGCCGCCGAGCAAGCAGCTCATCCTCATCGAGCGGCTGCTGCCAAAGATGAAGCTCAGCATCGCGAAGTGGCTCCTCATCAGCAAGATTCTGCCCGCCGCGCTGCTGGCCACTTTGCTCGGCATTTCCAAAAAAGGCGGACGCAAGGAAGCCCTGCTGCTCTTCACCAGCGGCAGTTCAGGTGAGCCGAAAGGCGTCGTTCTTTCCCACCGCAATCTCATCGGCAACGTCATGCAGTTTGGCAGCCGCCTTGGCCTGCAAAGCACGGACAGCATCCTCGGCTGTCTGCCGCTCTTCCACAGCTTCGGCTGCACGGTCACGCTGTGGTATCCCATCATCTACGGCCTGCATCTCGTCACCTATCCCTCGCCGCTGGAGGTGAAGAAGCTCGCGGAACTCATCGAAAAATACCGCGTCACCCTCATGATCGCCACGCCGACCTTCCTGCGTGGCTACTTGCGTGGTGTGAACCGTGAGGCGCTGAACTCCATCAAATTCTGCGTCACCGGTGCCGAAAAGCTCCCGCGCGTCGTTTCAGACGCCTTCGAGACCCGCTTCGGCAAAAGCGTGCTCGAAGGTTACGGCCTCACGGAGACCTCGCCCGTCTCCAACGTCAATCTGCCCGATCCCGAACCGATCGGTCTGGAAGAAAAAGGCTTCGTTTGGCTGCCTGGCCACCGTCAGGGTTCTGTCGGCCACACATTGCCAGGCATGGCCCTGCGCATCACCAATCCCGACACCGGCGCGCCGCAGCCCTTGCATCAAAGCGGCATGATCTGGTTCAAAGGCCCCAACATCTTTGAAGGCTATCTCAATGATCCCAAACGCACCGCCGACGTGCTCCAGGACGGCTGGTTCCGCACCGGCGATATCGGCCGCCTCGATCTCGACGGCTTCCTCTACATCGAAGGCCGTCTCAGCCGCTTCTCCAAGATCGCCGGAGAGATGGTGCCGCATGAGACCGTCGAAGAAGCGCTCGTGAAAGCCCTTGGCCTGGAAAACGAGTCCAGCCGCAAGATCGCCGTCGTCGGCGTGCCTGATCCTGACAAAGGCGAGGCCCTCATCCTTCTCACCAGCGTCCCCGGCGGCCCCGAGCACCAGGAAATCCTCGACCTCCGCTACCGCCTGCTCGACAAAGGCATGCCTCCGCTCTGGATTCCCAAAAAGATGATCCGCGTCAGCGACATCCCCATCCTCGCTTCCGGCAAGCTCGACGTGCAAAGCTGCGAAAAGATCGCCAAGTCCGGGATGTAGCCTTGATCAGGCAGATCTGCTCGCTGCCGCGGTGAAGTTGGAGGGTGGTTCACCTCAATGAGCTGTTTCTACCTCTATCTTTGAGCGCTGGAGCGGCACAAGTTGTGCGAGAAGTAGGTGGTGTGACACGATTTGATCCCATGCGTTTGCTCCCTGTGTTCTTGCTGGTCCTCACGATGGCTGCTGCCCAGGCGCAGCAGCTTGATCTGGAGAAGATGTTTGAGGAGCGGAACCTGGGGCCGGTGACGGAGCTGCTGGCGCACGGCGAGTATGAACTGGTGGCGCGGGTCGGCGAGGCGGCGGTGGAGAAGGGGCTCAAGGCGGCGGAGTGGCGCATCTTGCGGCTGAAGGCACTGGTGGAGCTGGGACGGATCGAGGAGGCGTTGGAGGAGTCGCGGAAGGCGCTGGTGATTTTTCCGGGACACTTCGAGCTGCTGATGCTGCGGCATGATTTCGCGAGGATGCTGGGGCAGGCGGAGACAGCGGCGGAGGCGCTGAAGGGCTTCAATGAGGCGGCGAAGGCGAAAGCGCCGAAGGATCGCACAGCGATGGATCTGGTGATGCTGGGCCGGGCGGCGGTGGTGCTTGGGGCGGACGCGCAGAAGGTGATCTCACAGTATTTCAAGACGGCTCAGGGCAAGGACGCGAAGCTGGAGGCGGCGTATCTGGCGGAGGGGCATCTGGCGCTCGATAAAGACGATGCAAAGCGGGCGGCGGAGGTGTTTCGCGCGGGATTGAAGGCGCACGGTGAGACGGCGGAGCTGCGCTTTGGCCTGGCGAAGGCGTTTGGCACGAGTGATCGCGAGAAGGCGGTGGAAAATCTGGCAAAGGCGCTGGAGCTGAATCCGAATCACAAGGCGGCGCATCTGCTGCGAGCGGAACTGCTCATCGGTGGGGAAAAATTTGTGGAGGCGGAGGCGGCGGTGCAATTGGTGCTCGATTTTGACGAGCAGCATCCGCTGGCGTGGTCTCTGCGGGCGGTGGTGGCGCATCTGTTTCACGCGGACGCGAAGAAGGTCGATGCGGCGCGCACGGCGGCGTTGAAGCGCTGGGGGAAGAATCCGGCGGTGGATCACGCGATCGGGCGCTGTCTTTCGCGGGCGTATCGTTTTGCAGAGAGCGCGGGGCATCAGCGCAAGGCGCTTGAGATGGATGCGAACTACCTGCCCGCCAAAGTGCAGCTCTGCCATGACCTGCTGCGGCTGGGCGAGGAAGATGAAGCCTGGAAGCTGGCGGCGACGATCCGCACGGAGGACGGCTACAACATCCAGGCGCACAATCTGGGGCTGCTGGAGAAGGAGATGAACGGCTATGTGACGAAGTCGTTCGAGGACTTCACGTTGAAGATGCCGAAGCGCGACTGGCCGATCTATGGCGAGCGGGCGCTGACGCTGCTGCGTGAGGCAAAGGCGGTGCTGGCCCCGAAATACGGCCTGGAGCTGAAAAGGCCGGTGCTGGTGGAGTTTTTCGGCGCGCAGCAGGACTTTGCCATCCGCACCTTTGGCGCGCTGGGCGGACAGGGGATGCTGGGTGTGTGCTTTGGCACGGTGGTGACGATGAACAGCCCCGGCAGCCTGGCGCATGGCCGCAACAACTGGGAGAGCACGCTGTGGCATGAGTTCTGCCATGTGATCACGCTCTCAGCGACGAAGAACCGCATGCCTCGCTGGTTGAGCGAGGGCATCAGCGTGTATGAGGAAAAGCAGCGTGACCCGGCCTGGGGCATGCCGATGGACGCGACGTTTCGCGAGATGACGCTGGATGAGGAGACGCTGACGCCGGTGTCGCAACTGAGCGGCGCTTTCATGAACGCGAAGTCGCAGGAGCATGTGATGTTCGCTTATTATGAGTCGAGCCAGGTGGTGGAGTATTTGATCGAGAAGCACGGCCTGGAGAAGCTGCTGGGCGTTTTGCGCGACTTGGCGGCGGGGAAGCGCATCAACGCCGCGCTGGAGGCGAATGTGGGTGAGCTGGACGACATCGAGAAAGGGTTCACCAAGTTCATCAAGGGGCGTGCGATGGGATTTGGTGCTTTGGCCGACTGGGAGGAGCCGAAGCCGGAGGATTTGAATCCCTTCGATGAAGGATCGTTTGCCACCTACTTGAAGGAACACCCGAACAACCTGCCCGCGACGCGGAAATTCGCGCAGGAGATGGTGAATCAGAAAAACTGGCCGGAAGTGATCAAAACTGCCGACATCTTGATTCAACTGCTGCCGGAGGATTTCAGCGCCCAGAGTGGTCACGCGCTCAAGGTGATGGCGCTGCGCCAGTTGAAGCGTGAGGACGAGGAAGTGGCGGTGCTGCGGCAGATCGCGGCGAATTCATCCAGCGCACAGAGCACCTTCCTGCGCCTGATCGAGCTGGATCTGCCGAAGCAGCGCTGGGCGGAGGTGAAGGCGAACGCGCAACGTGCCACGGCGCTGAATCCCTTCCTGGTGACGCCACAAAAGGCGCTGGGAGAGGCGAACGCGGCCCTGAACCTGCGCGAGGAGGCCATCGCGGCTTATGAACGCGTGCTGGTGCTTGATCCGGGCAGCGCGGCACAGACGCACTTCAAGCTGGCGCAGCTTTGGAAAGAAACAGATGCCGCCAAAGCAAAGCGCCACCTTCTGGACTCGCTGGCGCTAGCGCCACGAAACCGTGAGGGACTGGCGCTGCTGTTAATGTGGTGATTACCGCCACAGACCAAGTCATGCTGAGAGAGGGCATTCTTGGCCTATGGAAAAGGGAAGACGGGACCACGCGGGTCCTGTGACAACCCCAATGCCCCCCTATGACACAACAAAAAGCGACTCCGTCGCGCCGACGCCCACGCGTGCGTCAGCGCATTGCCATGATCTCCACCCACGGCTATGTGGCCGCGTCACCGCCGCTGGGCGCGCCTGACACCGGCGGGCAGGTGGTGTTTGTGCTGGAACTGTCCCGCAAGCTGGCGCAGCTCGGCCACAAGGTGGACATCTGGACGCGCCGCTTTGAAGGCCAGCCGGAGATCGAGGCGGTGGATGAGAATGTGAACATCGTGCGCGTGCCGTGCGGCGGCAGCGAGTTCATTGCAAAAGAGCACCTGTACAAAAGCATCCCGGAGTGGGTGGAGAACGCGCATCGTCTGATCCTGCGGCATGGCTGGTCGTATTACTTCATCAACAGCCACTACTGGGACGCAGGTCTGGCCGGACTGTCCCTGGCCTCGGTGCTGAACATCCCGCACGTACACACGCCGCACTCGCTGGGCTCGTGGAAGCAGCGTCAGATGGTGGATGCCGCGCCGGAGGAGCAGGAGAAGCTCGAAAAGCAGTTCAACTTCAGCACACGTCGAAAAAACGAGCAGCGCATCTTCGAGACGAGCGATTTGGTGATCGCCACGACGCCGCCGCAGTCGGACTTGATCGTGAAGGATTACAGCATCCCGCGCACGAAGATCCGCATGATTCCGCCTGGTTATGATGACAACCGCTTCTTTCCGGTCAGCGAGCCGACGCGGCAGACCATACGACATGAGCTGGGCTACAAAGGGCTGGTGGTGACCTCCATCGGGCGGCTGGCGCGGAACAAAGGCTTCGATCTGCTGGTGCGCGCGTTTGCGCTGGTGGCCTCGCGTCTGCCGGAGGCTCGACTGCGGCTGGCGGTGGGCATGCAGTCTTCCGATCCTGGGGACGCGAATCTTTTGAAAGAGCTGGAAGGTCTGGTCACGGAGCATGGGCTTCAGGAAAAGGTGACGATCAGCCCCTCGCTCCCGGACGAGCAGATGGCCGACTACTACCGCGCGGCGGATGTCTTTGTGCTTTCCAGCCGGTACGAGCCGTTTGGCATGACGGCGGTGGAGGCGCTGGCCTGCGGCACGCCCACGGTGGTGACCACGCGCGGCGGCTTATATCGCGCTTTAGATTTCGGCGTGCATGCGATCTACACCGACACTGAGGACATTGAGGAGTTTGGCATCGCCATTCTCCAGGCGCTCAAGTATCAGCGGCTGCGGACGCGCCTTCATCAGCAGGGCAGCCAGCGGGTGCGGGCGCTTTTCACCTGGAGCGGGATCGCCCAGCAACTGGTGCGCGCGGTGGAGGACCGGATGGCGCTCGATGTGAGCGAGGATGAGCTGCCCGCCGAGAAAGGCGGGTTGACGCCCCAGTTTGTGGGGGAAATTTGAACAACCAACCCTTTGCTTGACCCAACCTGACGTGAATTTTCAGCTTATTTGCAGTGATCTCGACGGCACCCTGCTGGGCAAGCCTGATGCAACGCTTCTGTTTCACCAACTGTGGGGTTCGCTGCCCAAGGCGGAGCGGCCGCTGCTGGTGTACAACACGGGACGTCTGCTCAAAGACGCGATGCGCACGGTGCATCGCTCCGACCTGCCGGACCCGGACTACCTGATTTGCGGCGTTGGCACTCTAATCCACAACGTGCGCTCGGGCGGCACGGTGCAGGAGTTTGCCGACATCCTCAACGAGGGGTGGGACCGTGACCGTGCCGAGCAGGTGGTGCAGACCGTCACCAGCGCGGTGCGCCAGCCGGCTCCCTTTCAAAACGCCTGCAAGTCGAGCTGGTATCTGCATCAGGCACCAGCGGAACTCATCGCCAGCCTGGAGGCGGCGCTCAGCGAGGCCGGGATCGAGGCATTGGTCGTTTACAGCAGCGACCGCGATCTCGACATCCTGCCCAAATACGCCAACAAAGGCAACGCGCTGGCCTGGCTGCTGAGGCATCTTAAAATACCGGCCCGAGATGTCATCGTGGCCGGGGATTCCGGCAATGACACCGCCATGCTTCAGATTCCCGGCGTGCATGGCATCGTGGTGGAGAATTCCCAGCCCGAGCTTATGGAGGCCACTGTGGGGCTGTCCTGCTATCGCGCCCACACCATCTGCGCGGACGGGGTGATCGAAGGGCTCATGCACTACGGCGTGCTGCCGAGCACCTGCAACCTCACTCCCGGACGTGAGCCGCAGCATGTCCAGTATGAGCCGGAGATACGCCAGTTGCTCAGCGAGGTTGCGCCCGAGGCTTTGAAGCCCGAGGACCGCGACTTCCTCAACGAGGCCTACGCACGCGCCGTCTCCGCGCTGCGCCGCAACATCACGCCCATGGGCTTTTCCGCCTGCTCGCTCGCGGACAATGAAACCCGCGGCACGGATGTGAACTATCGCAGCGTGTGGGGCCGGGACGGCGCGATCACCTTGATCGCCTCGCTGCCGCTTGCCGACCCCGACATCCGCGAGTGCCAGCGCGCGACCTTGCGCACGCTGCTCTCCCACGTCTCGCCGCACGGCCAGATCCCGGCCAATGTGAACATCGACAACGCGGTGCCGGACTTTTCTGGCATCGGCGGCATCTGCTCTATCGACAGCGGCCTGTGGACCATCATCGCCGCCTATGAATACCTGCGCGTCACGCGCGAGACAGCCCTCATCCGCGAGTTCCTGCCTGTGCTCCAACGCGCCATGGACTGGCTGACCGCGCACGATTCCAACTACGACGCGCTGCTCGAAATCCCGGAGGCGGGAGACTGGACGGACCTCTTCGGACGCTCCTACAACGTCCTCGTGGACCAGGTCATCTGGTATCGTGCGAACATCGCCTTCGGCCGCATCCTGGAAACATTTGGGCAGGGGCGGAAGGCGGGGGAATACCTCCGCTGGTCGCAGTCCATCAAATCCGCCATCCTCCATCGTTTCTGGCCCACCACCGCCACCACCAGCACGAAGCGCACCTTTGCCGACATGCAATACAGCGTGGGGGATTCGTCCTACCTCCTCGCGCAGGTCACGCCGTTCGACTTCAACTGGCGTTGTGATGTCTATGGCAACATCCTGGCCTTCCTGTTCAACGTGCTGGACATCCCACGGGCGCGCACCGCGTTTCGCTTCATGTGGGGCGTGGGCGTGAACGAACCCTTTCCGGTGGCGAATCTCTATCCGGTCGTCATGCCGGGTGATCCTGACTGGAAGCCCTACTACGCGGTGAATCTGCTGAACCTGCCACATCACTACCACAACGGCGGCATCTGGCCCTTCATCGGTGGCAAGTGGGTGCAGTTCATCAGCCGTCTGGGCATGCGCTCGCTGGCCCTGCAGGAGCTGCTGAAGCTGGCGCGGATCAACCAGCGCGGCGTGCAGGGAGAATGGGAGTTCAACGAGTGGGCGCACGCGCGCACCGGCAATCCGATGGGCAAGGCCTACCAGGCATGGTCCGCCGCCGAGTTCATCCTCGCCTGCCATGAGGTCGGTCTGGATGAACTCCAAAGCTGAGGCGGATCACCACTTCTTTTTGAAGCCGCCGCCACCGAAGCGTTTGCCGCCGCCACCACCGAAGCCGGGCTTTTTGAAGCCACCACCGCCGCCGCCACCACCTCCTCCGTAACCGCCACCGGCGTCTTCACGGCGTGGACCTTCGTCTCCACCACCTCCGCCGTAACCGGGGCTGGGGCCTTCGCCTTCACGCTTGAGCCAAGGCTTGGGTTTCGGCCCGAATCCAGGCTTGTTGAAGCCGCCACCGCCGCCACCAAAGCCGGGTTTGCTGAAGCCTCCGCCGCCACCTTTGTAGCCGCCGCCTCCGCCAAAACCACCGCCGCCGCCGTAGCCGCCTTTGTTGAAGCCGCCACCACCACCGAAGCCGGGCTTTTTGATGAAACCGCCGCCGCCGCCGAAACGCTTCGGACGCACGCCGCTGATGTCATCGGGACGATCCGCATGATCCATGCGGACATCACGACCGCGCAACTGGGCGCCTTTGACGCCTTCGAGCACGGACTCGACGGATTCGCCGGGGACTTCGACGAAGCTGCATTTCTCCAGCACGTCGATGGCACCGATGCTGCCGGGGGTCAGATCTTGAATGGTGTTGTAAAGCATGCCGGCGATGTCCTGCGGACGCACCTGATCCATGCCGCCGACGTTGATGAACAGGCGCACCATGCCGGAACGCGGGCCTTTTTGGACGTAGCTGCTCTGCTTGCGTGGCAGCGGGCGCTCTTCGTCGGAACTGTCGTATTCGTTGTCAAACTTCGCCGGAGCCGGGCGTGGAGCGGCGGCCTGATGATTCGTGGGTCCGGCGTCTTCCTCGTGTTCTTCGGCTTGGGCCGATGGGACTGATGCGAAGGCTGGGGCCGATGCTTCTTCGACGACGGTTTCGACAGCGGCGGGAACTTCCGGGGCAGGGGACTCGGTCTCATCTGGAGCTTCAGCGTCGGCTGCGGGAACCTGGGCTGCCTCATCATGGGCAGGCTTTGGCGCAGGTGCGGCGGCCGGAACAGGGGTAGGGGTGCGTACCGGAGGAGCCGGACGGGCTTGGAATTCGCGCTGCGGGGCGTCTCTGCGCTTGGGCGCACGGTCTTCCATGATTGCCTCAGCTTCACGGACCTGATCTTTCATGAGGAGGTCCATGAGAGCGCTGGCGATCTCGGTGGCAGTAAATCCGGCATCCAGCAGGCGCTGGATGCTGTGCTCGTGCGAGGTGTAGCTGGATGCTTCGAGGACGGCTTTCACCTTCTCGAAGGTCTTATCGACGCGCGTGGCTTCGAGATCCTCCTGCGACGGCACGGCGGCACGCTCGACACGGATGTTGATGAAGCGCTGGATGCGCTGCATGAGATAAATCTCACGACCTGCGACGAGGCTGACAGCCTTGCCTTTGCGTCCGGCACGACCGGTGCGGCCGATGCGGTGGACATAATCCTCGGCGTCGTAGGGCAGCTCCAAATTGACGATGAGGTCGATGTCGTTCACGTCGATGCCGCGCGCGGCCACATCCGTGGCGCAGAGGACTTCGACGGCGCCGCTGCGGAAGTTCCGCATCACGCGCTCGCGCATGGTTTGATTGATGTCGCCATGCAGGCGGTCGGCGGCGTAACCACGGGCCACGAGGGCGTCGGTGGCGTCATCGACGGCACGTTTGGTGTTGGCGAAGACGATGGTGAGGCGCGGAGCCTCGATGTCGATCACGCGGCAGAGCACTTCCGTTTTGGAACGGCCATGCACCTCGTAGTAGCGCTGCTCCACCGTGGGGACGGTGAGCGCTTTTTGCTGGATGGTGATGGTGGCGGCGTTGCGCGTGTAGTTTTCGACGAGGCGGCGGATGCGTGGCTCGAAGGTGGCCGAGAAGAAAATCGTCTGGCGCTCCTTTGGCACGGCGGCCATGAGGCGGTCGATGTCGTCGCTGAAGCCCATGTCGAGCATTTCGTCGGCTTCGTCGAAGACGAGGGTCTTGAGGCCATCGAATTTGATCAAGCCGCGCTCCATGAAGTCGAGAATACGACCCGGGGTGCCGACGACGATCTGGGAGCCGCTTTGCAGGGCGCGAATCTGGCGGTCATACGACGCGCCGCCATAGACCGGCGTGGCGCGCACGCCTTCCTTGAACTCCGCCAGCTTGTGGATCTCCGCACAGACCTGCATGGCCAGCTCACGGGTGGGGCAGAGGATGAGAGCCTGCACATGGCGCTTCGAGCCATCCACGCCCTGGACCACGGGAATGCCGAAGGCCATGGTCTTGCCGGAGCCGGTCTGGGACTGTCCGACGACATCGCGTCCGGTCAGGGCCACGGGAATGGCCTCGGCCTGGATGGGGGAGGGTTGCTCGAAACCGAGGGATTTAACGGCTTCTAAAAGCTCCGTGGCGATTCCCAGTTCAGGGAAAGTGTGTTGACTCATAATGCGATCCCCTCGGGTTTTGAGGGTCGGCATACTCCCACCGATGGGGGAGATAGCAAGGTCTTTGATCTTCAGGGCAAATCCTCAAGAACCGGGCTGATCACTTAAAAAAAGCCGTTCGAGACTATGGACGGATTGCAAAAGGCTTCATAAGATGGCGTTTCTGTCACCCACCAACCAGCGGGTCGTCCGTGCTCGCCATCCATCATGTCAACCGCCACAGCCTCCGCTCCAGTCTCGTCAGCCTCTGCTCAACCCCTACGCAACGCCGTTATCCGCCTCGCCGGAAACTCGCAGGACGGCATCCAGTCCATCGGTGGCTTCCTCGCCCGGCTTGCCGGTCGCACGCAGCACGATGTGATGACCTACATGACGATTCCCTCCACGATTTCGGGCGGGCCGTCGATTTTCCAGCTCCACCTCGGCTCAGGCCATGTGCTCACCGCAGGGGATGAAGCCGATGTTCTCGTGGCCTTCTACCAGCACAGCTATGACAGCCACATCGGCTCCCTCCGGGCAGGCGGCATCTGCATCTACGAGAGTGCCGAGGTGACGGAATTCAAAACGGATCGTGGCATCCACCACATCGGCGTGCCCTTCACCGCCGCCACCATCGAGGCCATCGGCGGCAGCGCCCGTGACCGTGGCAAGAATATGTTCGTGCTCGGCCTGCTCTGCGCCGTTTACCAGCTCGACAAGGAAAAGCTCGCGGGCATCGTCGCCCGTCAGTTCGGCAAAAAGGATGAGAGCGTGCTGCGCAATGCCATGCTGGCATTTGACGCCGGTTACGCCTATCCCGTCGGCGACATGGGCACCTTCAACCTGGAGGAAGGCGAGCACACCGACGAGCACCGCATCAGCACGGACGGCAACACCATCATGACCATGGGCCTCATCGCCGCCGGGGTGCGCTACGGTTCTGCGTATCCGATCACTCCCTGGTCCAGCATCATGGAGACCCTTCGCAGCGAGCTGCCGAAATACGGCGGCATCTATGTGCAGGCGGAGGACGAGCTGGCCGCCGTCTCGATGACCATCGGCGCGGCATATGCCGGTCATCTCGCCGTCACCGGCAGCGCTGGACCGGGTTTGAGCCTGAAAATGGAGGCGCTCAGCTACGCCAGCATGGCGGAAATCCCGCTCATCGTCATCAACGTGCAGCGCGGCGGCCCCTCCACCGGCCTGCCCACCAGTGTGGAGCAGTCCGACCTCATGCAGGCCATTTACGGCAGCCACGGCGACTGCCCTCGCATCGTTCTTGCTCCGCAGGACGTGGAAGACTGCTTCTACATCGCCCTGGAGGCCGGTAAGCTGGCCCGCGAGTACTCTTGCCCCGTCATCATTCTCAGCGACCAGGCGCTCAGCAGCCGCATCGAGGCCTTCACCGAGCCCGACCTCGACAAGCACTGGGTCGAGCCCGCGCTTGACCTCTCCGACCGTGGGGCCGACTTCAAGCCCTATCCACTGGACAAAGTGACCCGCCACGCACCTCCGGGCACCAAGCTCTCTGGCAAATACCCGCACGTCACTGGTCTGGAACACGACGAGCAGGGCCATCCTTCCGGCAGCCCAAAGATGCACACCCAGATGACCGAGAAGCGCCGCAACAAGCTCGTCGAACTCAGCAAAAAACTGCCGTTGCCGGAGATCTATGGTGAGCAGGAGGGCGACGTCCTCCTCATCGGCTGGGGCAGCACCTACGGCCCGATCAAGGAGGCCGTGAACCGCCTCCTGGCCGAGGGACACAAAGTCGGTGCCGCGCACATCCGCCACATTCACCCGATGCCCGCCGGTCTCGACCGCTTGTGGGCCAAGTTCAAGAAAGTCGTCGTCGTCGAGATGAACGACTACGGCCTCTACGGCCACGGCCAGCTCGCCATGATGCTCCGCGCCGCCTACGCCGATCCGAAGATCCAGTCCGTCTGCAAGACCGATGGCCTCGCCTTCCGCATCCGCGAAATCGTCACCGGCGTCGAAAAAATCATGTCCGGCAACTGATCCTCCCCGTTTTCCCAACCTTTACCTTTTTCCATCATGTCCACCGCCACACTTGACGCCCCGGCCGCCACTCCTGCCGCCGACAAACTCACCAAAAAGATCCTCACCGCCGACCACCCGACCTGGTGCCCCGGCTGTGGCGACTTCGCCGTGCTCGCCGCCTTCTACAAGGTGCTCGAAAAGCTCCAGTATCCGCATGAAAAGATCGTCTGCGTCGCCGGCATCGGCTGCTCCAGCCGTTTCCCGTATTTCATGAACACGCATGGCATCCACTTCATTCATGGCCGCGCCTTGCCGCTCGCCACCGGCATCTCGCTCAGCCGCCCGGACGTGCACGTCTTCGTCTTCGGCGGTGACGGCGACGGCTTCTCCATCGGCGGCAACCATCTCAACCACGCCGCGCGCAAAAACATCAAGCTCACCTACGTCATCATGGACAACTACGTCTATGGTCTGACCAAGAAGCAGACCAGCCCCACCAGCCCGCAAGGCTTCAAGTCCAAGACCGACCCCACCGGCAGCATTGACCGCCCGATCAATCCGATGAAGCAGCTCCTCGCCAGCGGTGCCACCTTCATCGCCCGCACCCATGCCGCGCAGGTGAAGCACATGGTCGATACCTTCGAGCGCGCCATCCTGCATGACGGCTTCAGCGTTGTCGAGTGTCTCAGCGAGTGCGTCATGTTCTACGAAGGCAGCTTCGATGACAGCACCCCGCGCAAAGGCGGCGTGTATGACATCATCGACGAAACCCAGCACGACGTGCAGGACGACGTCGCCGCCTACAAGCTCGCCGACCTGCCCTCTCCCGGCAAATTCGGGGTCTTCTACCAGACGCAGCGTCCCACCAAGAACGCCTTGGAGCAGAAGTGGATCGATTCCACCCAGGCCAAGCTCGGCGGTGTCAGCCAGAAGGACATCCTGCGCAAGCGCCTTGAGATCATGCGGTGATTGTGGCAGTCAAGGTGTCAAGGTGTGGTCAAGCAGGGTCAAGTCCGTCACGGCACGACTTCCTGACCACCACTTGACCTTTGGACCAATCTTGACGACGGAGGACCGTCCGCCCCCCATGCGCATCCAGACTCTCGACCTCCACTTTCAAAACACCCCCGGCCTGATCGCCTCCTACCTCATCGAGAGCGCCGGGGAGTATGCGCTGGTCGAAACGGGGCCGGGATCGACGCTGGAAACGCTGCGCGCGACGATCCGGGCCGCAGGCATTGCGGAATCCGCCATCCGCAAGGTCTTCGTCACCCACATCCATCTCGACCACGCCGGAGCGGCCGGCTGGTTCGCGCAAAACGGAGCCACGATCTACTGCCACCCTAGCGCCGCGCGGCATCTCATCGACCCCTCACGTTTGATGGACAGCGCCCGCATGGTTTATGGCGATCAAATGGATCCGCTTTGGGGGCCCATGCTCCCCGCGCCGACCGACCGCGTCATCGCCATGCAGGACGGCGAAAGCGTGAAATTCGGCGCGGTCGAAGTGCTCGCCTGGGACACTCCCGGCCATGCGCGTCATCATCACGCCTTCGTCATCGGCGATGTCTGCTTCACTGGCGATGTGGCCGGCATGCGGCTGCAAAACACCAGCTACCTTTCCGTGCCCGCCGCCCCGCCGCAGTTTGATCCCGTCGCTTATCTTCAGTCCGTGGACCGCCTGATCGCCGCGAACTTCAAAACGCTCTACCTCACCCACTTCGGCCCCGTTCACGATGTGGCCGCTCACCTGACCGCTTATCGTCCGCGCATCACCGAAATCCATCAGCGCGTCGCCGCCTGTCTGGCCGAAGGTGTCAGCGAGGCCGAAAACCGCGCCCGCTTTCGCGCAGCCGAGCACGCCATCGCCTTGCAAAGCGGCCTCAGCGAAGAGCAGTGGCAGATGTGTGAGATCGGCAACAGCACCGCCATGTGCGCCGACGGCGTGCGCTTGTACTGCGTGAAAGGCCGGTAAGCAAAGCTGGCTTGGCGCATTTTTAGCTTGTCTGAGGTGAAAAGATTTTTTTATCCTCAGCGCCTATGATCCACGGACGCACCCCTCTGTTTCGCCAAGTCATGAAGCTGCTGCTGCAAAGCATGCCAGAATCGGAGGGGAGAAGAAGGTTCATAAAACAGGCCGCGATGGCGGGGGCGGGGATGCTGCTGCCGTCCTGCGTGACGACGGGCGGGGGACCGAAGCGCACGGTTGCCATCGTGGGTGGCGGCATCGCCGGGCTGACGGCGGCGTGGCGGCTGGTGAACCAAGGCCATGAGGTGCATCTTTACGAGGGCAGCAACCGCACGGGCGGGCGCATGTTCACCAAGCGCCAGTTCAACGCGGACGGACAGTTTGTGGAGCTGGGAGCCGAGCTGGTTGATACCAATCACAAGCACATCATCGCGCTGGCGAAGGAACTTGGCGTGAAGATGCAAAACCTGCGCCGGGGCGAGACGGGGGTGGATTTTGTCTGGCTGGAGGACCGTCTGCGCACGGATCATGACATTCCCGCCGCCTTCAAACCGCTGGGCGCGAAGATCGCGGCGGATGCCGACGGTTTGTATGACGCGGAAGGCAATTTCACGGACAAGGCGCGTCAATTCGACCGCATGTCGCTTGCTGCTTACCTGAAGGATCGGGGGCGTGGCATTGAGCCGTGGGTGATCCAGCTCCTCATCGCCGCCTATGAGCCGGAACTCGGTGCTTCGGCAGAAAAGCAGTCTTGCCTGAACCTCATCGACTTCATCA
>Ga0209573_1002480_pt1 | contig 23437 bp, 21 predicted proteins | sample TNRBio252014_DNA_FD_185870 | JGI IMG/M metagenome (GOLD analysis project Ga0209573, IMG submission 185870) | Wastewater treatment Type I Accumulibacter community from EBPR Bioreactor in Madison, WI, USA - TNR Reactor_6/25/2014_ DNA (SPAdes)... | ecosystem: Engineered > Bioreactor > EBPR >...
TTTAAATCGCGCATCATCAAGGTAGACAACAAGCTCCGCGTAGGCGTTATGATGGCTACGGGCGCTGTGGCTTTGGTTTATGTCGTTTCTATCGTGCTTTCTCTTTTTGGCATCACCATGCCGTATTTGCACCAGGCCGGCCCGATCGGCATCGGCATCAGCTTAGTCATCATTGCCATCGCCGCCATGAACCTGCTGCTCGATTTCGACAACTTTGAAAAAGGAGAAATGTACCGCGCACCGAAGTATATGGAGTGGTTTTCGGCCATGGGCTTGCTGGTCACGCTGGTTTGGTTATACCTGGAAATCCTGCGCCTGCTCTCGATGCTTTCGAGAGACTAAAAAATGATGATTACATGATTGATGATTGTTGATGTGGAACCTATAATTCAATCGAAGCTTACGTAACCCACATCAACAATCATCATTTATCAATGATGAATCATCAATAAAGCCATTTTCTTTCTACTTAGTGCCCGTTCGTTTAATCTGATGTCTTGGCTTTAGAGTTCGAGAGCAAGGCACGCTCGCCCCCAAAAACGGGAGTTTACTCGCGTAAATGACCGATTTTGGGAGCGAGTGTAACGCAGCTATCGGACTATAAAGACAGACATCACCCCTCCGGTACCCGCTCATCCATCAGCCGGAACCACAACGGCGGCGCCAGCGACAACACAATCGAAGCAGGATAACCCACCGGTAATTGCGGGCTTTCTTCAATATGCCGCAACACCTGATATTTGCGCGAAGCTTTATAATGATGATCGGAATGGCGGGTGAGTTCATACAAAAAAATGCGCCCCAACAAATGATCCGAATTCCAGGAATGGCGCGGGCTGACCGGCTCGTAACGCCCGGAAGCCTGCAAACGCCGCCGCAACCCGTAATGCTCGATGTAGTTCACCGACTCCAGCAGCAAAAAGCCCACCACCGCCACCAATACAGCAAACAACAAAACCGTCCAGCCAAAGAAAAAGGCGATGCCGCTTAGCCAGACCAACTGGATGACCTGAAAGCGCACCATTTCGTTGTTCCAACTCCAAATCGGCAACTCCAATTTGCGCAACCGCTCCGCTTCGATGCGCCAGGCGTTCCGGTAACTGCCGATCACCGAACGCCACCAAAATGCATAGATGTTTTCACCTTTGCGCGCAGAAGCCGGATCGGCGTCGGTCGCCACGTGCTTGTGGTGGCCGCGGTTGTGCTCGATGTTGAAATGCAGGTACAGCGAAGGCAATAGCAGGATTCGCGCCATCAACTGATCGAACCGGCCTGGCCGATGCCCCAGTTCGTGCGCGACATTGATGCCAATGGCGCCAGCCATGATGCCCACATTGAGCGTCAGTCCCAACAATTCAAACCCACTCAACGCCACCCCACTTTTAAGGATCATGGCAAAATAGTACAACAAACCATACAACACAGGCACGTTCAGGTAAAGCAGGTAGTCGAAAAACCGGCTTTTGGCCAATTGGCTTTCTTCCGCTTCCGGCAGGTTTTCGGTAGCTGGCGCGATCACCAATTCCAGTAGCGGAATCACCACAAACGCCAAATAAAAACTCCCCGGCGACCAAACACCCCGGAAGTACAGTCCTGCAAAAGCGGCGGCAGGCAGGAGGTAGGCAAGGAGGTATTTGGCGTCGCGTACCCGTACCGCCGAACGGGGTTCGGCGCCGGGCTGTACCTCCGAACGCTGTTCGGAGGAAAGAAAATCATGGCGCATCTGCATTATTTTGACGTGAAAATACGGTTTTTTAGATGGGACACAAAACAAAAAAGGCTGTCTTAACGACAGCCCAGTTTGCTTTTAGCGGAGAGGGTGGGATTCGAACCCACGGTACCCTTGCGAGTACGCTTGATTTCGAATCAAGTCCATTCGACCACTCTGGCACCTCTCCCGAAATCGGAACGCAAAGATAAAGAACTGCACTAAATCCTGCGCAAATAAATTGGCGCAAAAAGAACAATATTTTCTTTGATGCAGGAGATGATTTTAAGCCCTGAAAGGCATTTTGCCCACTTGCCCCTTCCTTCAAATCACTCCCTTCAACGTCTCCAAAAACCCCTTCAACTCCCGCAACCGCCCAATCACCGCCTCTTTTTCCCGTTGCCGGGTTTTGGTGGCTGCCAGTTCCTTTTTAGCCCCTTCTAAGGTGAAGCCACGTTCCTTCACCAGATGGTAAATCAGCCGGAACTGCTCGATGTTCTGGTGCGTAAACCGCCGGTCGCCCTTGCTGTTTTTCGCGGGGCGCAACACATCAAATTCACTTTCCCAAAAGCGAATCAACGATTTGGATACCTTAAACATATCGGCAATCTCGCCAATGGTGAAATAGCGGCGGACGTCGTCCGATTCGTGGTCAAATAGCGGATTTTGATTCATGTTTGTGTTACTATATCCCGCGCGGTCAGGCGCGAAATCAATTTTGCCGGAATGGGTTACGCCCTTCTTTTATTGGGCAATACCGTTGTCTGGTGTGCTAAATAACCCCCAAAATCGCAATTTATTACCATAATTTCAAAAAAACAGACCGATTCTTGCAACAGCCCTTGCGCATGGAAAGCTTTGTTGTTATATTTGTGACGCATAAGCCCTTGAGCGCTTTGTTCGATCAGGAAATCCCGAACAAATGCTAAGTAAGGGCCTTTACCATTCGGCTCAAAAGACGAAGCCAACGCCACGATGGCAGAATGTTTTTTTCATTGGATGATCGTATTTTAAGTTTAGCCGGTCTGTTGGTCTCCTCTCCAAAGTAGTCTCCACCATGCTTTTGCTATCCTTACGCGCAGCAGGATTGTGCTTTTCTGAACCTTTCAGGTTTCGGGTTGCGGAAGCGTATGGTCATTCACTGTGCCTGGTCTTATGGTAAAGTCCTTTTTTGTTTTTTATTTTAGTTTGTATACTTTTTTCACTTTTTCAATTTTTTCAGTAATGAACATTTTTGTTGCAAAATTGAATTTCAAAACCTCCAGCGACGACCTTCGGGAAGCTTTCGAAGCGTTTGGAGCTGTAGATTCTGCAAAGGTCATCATGGACCGCGATACGGGCCGCTCCAAAGGGTACGGTTTCGTTGAAATGTCCGATGACGAAGAAGGCAACGCTGCTATTAACGCACTGAACGAAAGTGACCTCGACGGAAGTACAATCGTCGTCAAAAAAGCCGATCCCCAGAAAAGAACCGGAGGTGGCGGTGGTGGCTTTGGTGGTGGTGGCGGCGGCGGCTACCGTGGCGGTGGCGGCGGAGACCGTGGCGGTTATGGCGGCGGTGGCGGCTATGGCGGCGGCGGTGGAGATCGCAATCGCCGTGGCGGCGGTGGCGGCGGAGATCGCTACAACAAAGACAGGTATTAATCTGCTCTTGCTTAGATAACAAACGCCCGCTGTGTGCTTCGTGCCGTCAGCGGGCGTTTTTTTTAGGAGTAATCAAAATTTATTCCTCATTCACGATTTAATACCGCATTGATGAAATTGCAAATATCCGTCATGTAATAGTCGCAAAAATCTGTATAGACCAAATTGGGAAGATAAGTCCATGTGATGTGGCCATCCTGAAATAGCTGTTGTATATAAGATCCCAAACAGCAGTTGGCTTGTGCAGCAAGCACCCGAATGGAAGGTGTGCCTACAACAATATCTGATGTTGACTGAGTCAATGTCCATGATAATAAATACAAATCTGCGCTACGATTACCTGGTTGCAGGTATAAATAGCGCTGCCCTGGATGATCATCATCAGAAGGAGCACTTGATTTAACCATTACTTTTATATCGTCCGTATTCGAATAATGGTCGTAAACCGTCAGTTGGCAATTGCTCATCACCGGCTGTTCTACAGTACTGCTGTCAATAAAATAGTCCGCATAAGAATAAATGGAAGCCAGGACTTTGTTATTCAAATTAATCTGATCATAGTCAGTGACTCCTGAATTGGAAAACATGTCATTTAAATTCATGGTAGGCAGCTCTACAAAATCGAATACCGCGATGACTTTTGAACGCCTGTTCGTAATTTCACCAAGGGGATAATCTACCAATCTTCTATTGTCATTTGGTTTTACATACAACCAGTCTTCAAAAAAATTGACGACATCCTCAATCAGTCCCTTTACCAAAGGCTTGAACGTATCAATACTGCTTTGGTCTTTGTAGTTAAAAACATTAGCATTGTCAATATGCCCACTACGTGCTACCTGCAAAAAATAATGAGAGAATTTTAGGATAACAACCTCTGTTCCAGTGTTTTCATTCAGGAAATTCAGTACGCCGTCAAACACCCCGTCATCGGTATCAGTTGGATCTTTTTTCATTTTTAGTCCAAGGCAGCCAACCCCGCCCATTTGGTCTGAAAAATGCCCGGTATAAGTAGTCGTCGTGCTGCCATTCTGAAACCATGCCGGCCTTACATCGAAATACCGGATGCCGTTATCCAGCATATCTTTGAAACCTAAATCCTGGGTTTGTGTATCTTCAGTAGGATAAATACCGGCAAGGTTGGTGCAGTAGCCCACCACAGACATCCCCGCGTCGTGTGCGGCCGGGAGGCAAAGCTGGTTAAGGCTCCGGTTTTGATAATGGCTCATCCATTTGTTGCGGTCTGAGTGGATACTCTGAACCATAGAACTGGCATAGAAGACTTTGGAATCATTACTGGTAATTACAGCGCCAGCTTCATCGGGTGTTTCCTGCAGAATAGCAACGACTCCTGTATTGTCAACAATAGAGGCTGCAATAGAAGGTTTTTTACCCAGCCCTGGTCCAAACGCTTCTGGATTCAGCGTGAGTGTTCGGCCAGCATCTAAATTACCATACCGCGTTATGATTGGATAATTCAACGATTCCCCGACTGTTATGGCGTCAACAAAAATCCCTGGGCCTTGATACGCAAAAGCAAGATTGCCAACCTGATCCATACTCACGTCGGCAAAGCCCATACAGTTACTGGATAGCACAGTGCTTCCCTCATCCCAGGTAATATTGGTTAAATCATTTGTCAACTGGCCTTTTTTGATATGAACGCTTGTCGTTCCATCACTATTTGGTGTTTCACTATCCGCGACAAAAATGACCTTCCCTTCATTATTTACAGCGATTTTCGGGTTTTTACCGGTTGTGCCGCCCGGCAATTTTGTCCAGCCAACGGTAGAGTTTGAATAATTGATGCGCCCAATCATAAAATAAACGGTATTGGCATCACTTCCGGAGGTGTAGGTTGCAATTGCTATATCTTGTTGCTGGATGTAAATTACAGAAACGGAAGGGGTATACCCGGAATGTCCTGTATCCTGACCACTACCCCAGTTGATTGTTTTTGCATAAGGATCGAGTATGCCAACATGGGACCATAACTTGTTTGAAGAGCCGGCGGCCTCATGAATTTCGACAACAATATGGTTGGAATTAAGACCGACACTTGGGGTCTCACCGGAGTCGTTGTACAAATCATCCTGGTCTGCCCAACTAAGAACGCCTACGTTATTGATCGTACCCGCCTTGTAATACAAATTACTGGTTGCTCCTGTTGAGCCCCGGTAAACAGCGACGACGCTATTTTCGCACATGGCTAAAGATGGCTCGACGCTGGAGCCATGAAGCGTTTTTACATTTCCCAGCATAAACTGGCTTAAATTGCCCATGATGGTAATAAATTTAACAAAGTTTAGAAAAAGGTGGTTCAAAAGAGTTTTCTGAAAACTCTTTATGAAGCAATAAATAAAAACGGCCGTTTTGATTACTTGCCCGATGCCACAATATTACAGGAGAGAAGGTCGAAACAGGGTTTGATTTTGATTCAAAATAGTTTGCTGTGGTTGCAAAATGCAGTTAGCGCTATTTTTGAGGTAAAATAGCAGGTATAAATACGCAAATAGGAATGGGTATTTTTACGGGTATTTACGAGGAAATTACGCGCTTAATTTATTATTCAATAATCGAATCAATAAAATCCAGGGAATGCTGTGAACGACAAAATCAAGCCAGTCAATCCAGCCCATTTCTTTTGCGCCGCCCAAAATCCACCGGATTTTTCCTAAAATATGCGGTTCGGATTCAAGCGGAAATGGCGCTAGTCCCAAAGTCAGGCAAAGAATGCCGACTACCCACCAATTGTCCACAACTTTTAATACCAGAGATTTGATCGTATTTGCCATGTTGTTGCAAGCATTTTATACTTTTGGAAAGAAAAAGCAGAAGAAAATGTCAGCAGCAAATCTAAAAAAAAGACCTGAAATTGTCGTTACGGATGGCTTCACACTCAACCCCGGCGATTTGAGTTGGCGGAAGCTGCAATCGCTGGGCCGCGTTCAGGTATACGACCATACGCCGACAGGAGAAATGGCCGTTCGGGCTGCTTCTGCCACGATTCTCATTGTCAACAAAGCACCGGTAGATGCAGGTCTTCTTGCTCAACTTCCTCTGCTGGAATGCATTTGTGTTTCTGCCACGGGGTACAACAATGTAGATGTTGCTGCCGCCAAAGCGCGGGGCATCCCGGTATGCAATGCCGTCGGGTACGGCACGGATTCCGTCGCCCAGCACGTTTTTGCCCTGATGTTAGAGTGGCGCAACCGGATCAATTTGTACCACCAAAGTGTGCAAACCGGCAACTGGACACGCAGCCGCGATTTTTGTTATTACCTGCATACTTTCCGGGAATTGGCGGGGCAAACAATGGGGATTTACGGGTTTGGCCGCATCGGTCAAAAAGTGGCGATCATTGCTCAGGCGTTCGGAATGAACGTACTGGCTTGTCATAAACACCCGGAACGCGACGCGCTGCCAGGGGTACAGTTTGTGGACCTTGAAACGTTATTTGTACAAAGCGATGTGATTTCCCTGCACGCGCCGCTCACTCCTGAAAATGAAGGGATTGTGAATGAACGCCTCTTGCGCCAGATGAACCCCGAAGCGCTGTTGATCAATACCGGACGCGGCGGACTGATCCACGAAGCCGATTTGCGGGAAGCACTGCTCCGGAAATCCATTGGCGGCGCGGCGCTGGATGTGCTGTCGAAAGAGCCGCCACCTGAAAACCATCCGCTGTTTGGCCTTGAAAATTGTTTGATTACACCGCATATCGCCTGGGCCAGCAGGGAAGCCCGGGAGCGATTGATGGAAATTACGGTGGAGAATGTGCGGGCTTTTTTGACGGGAACGCCGCAGAATGTGGTGAATGGGTGATTGTTTTTATCCGAATCCTTCTATATCGCTAAAAACCTCACTTAACTCTATGTTGAAATCCTCGAAAATCCCTACCCGAACAACATCACCCTTAACGTAAGGGCGTGGGTCGCTTTCGTATTCACCTTTTGTATTTAATCGGAAAACCAACAAGGTGTGTTCGTGCGGGTGTACCACCCAATATTCCCGAACGCCTGCATGTTGGTAGATATCGTATTTATCGCGCAGGTCTTTTCGGGAGGTACCGGGAGAGAGAATTTCAATAATCCAGTCTGGCGAGCCAAGGCAACCCCGAATATCTAATTTGGAAATATCGCATATCACACAGATATCAGGTTGAACAACCGTATCTATTTCGCTGTCGTTTTTCTTTTTGTTTGGCGGCAGGGGCAGACGGACATCGAAAGGCGCATGGAATAGCTGGCAAGGTGTGTTTTTCAGGTAGTTGCCTATTTTAAGATACAAATTCCCTGAAATCTTTTGGTGATACAAGTTTGGCGCAGGGGACATTGAGAAGATACGCCCTCTGATGAGTTCTACCATTTCTCCGAAAGTCCAGGTGAGATAGTCGGCGTAGGTATATCTTTGCGTCGTATCAAGATCTTCCAGCTTCATTTTTTCTTTCAAAGATACAAAATTTGCCACAATGCGCACTAACCAATTACCATTCCTTATTGCTGCAATCTTATTTTTAACCGTTATTTCGGGATACGCTCAAGAGGTGATCCGAAAAATCACGCCGGGAATGACCCTGAGCCAATCGGCCAAGATCCATCCGGGCATCTATGAACTCCCCGGCGCCGACAGCCTCGACCAACCCGTGCTAATCATTGAAGGCGACAGTACGGTGGTAGATTTCCAGGGCGCAACGCTGGTTGGCAATACCCAACGCGACCGGCCGGATCTATTCAAAGGGCTGGCGATTCTGGTTAGAAACGGACAGCACATCACCATTAAAAATTTGAAAATCAGAGGCTATAAAGTGGCGCTGATGGGAGATGGCGTAGCTGGGTTGCACCTTGAAGATTGCGATTTTAGCTACAATTATCGCCCGCGACTTTTCAGTATGCGCGAACGCGAAGACTTGTCGGATTGGCTCAGTTACCACCAGAATGAGCAGGACGAATGGTTGCGGTACGGTGCGGCCATTTATCTTAAAAAGTGCAAAAATGCCCTTGTGCGCAGGGTGACGATTACCGGCGGGCAAAACGGCATCCTGATGACCCAATGCAACGACGGTCTTTTTTACAACAACAGCATCCACTTTAACTCCGGCATCGGCATCGGTTTGTACCGAAGCAACCGCAACCGGATTTTAGACAACCGCTTAGACTGGAACGTGCGCGGGTACAGTCACGGGTTCTACAGCCGGGGGCAGGATTCTGCGGCGTTATTGTGTTACGAACAAAGCAATAACAATACCTTCGCTTTCAACTCTGCAACCCATTCCGGCGACGGCTTTTTCCTGTGGGCAGGGCAAACGACAATGGATACCGGCAAAGGCGGCTGTAATGACAACCTGTTGCACAGCAATGATTTTTCGCATTCACCTACCAATGGCATCGAAGTGACGTTCAGTTCCAATACCATCGTCCGCAACCGCATCGAAGATTGTACTTACGGCATCTGGGGCGGATACAGCTACCAAAGCGTAATTTCGGCAAACTACCTTGCGCGGAATAAATTCGGAATCGCCATCGAACACGGTCAGGATAACTACCTCATGGCCAATGAATTCAGAGACAACGAAACCGGCGTGCAACTTTGGGAACGACTCGAACAGCCCGGCGACTGGGGGTATGCGCTCAACCGCGATATAAAAAGCCGCAACTACACGTTCAATATGAACCTTTTCGACGGCAATACTACGCCCCTGCGCATTGCCGGGACCGACCACGTCACGATTAACGACAACAATACTTTCCTCAATTTCAAGGAGTTGTTGGTTGCTGAAAAAACCAACGATCAGTTCTTTTTGGTCAAAAACGATGTGTATCAACTCGACGGCTGGAAAGACGCGGAAGCTTTCCGGACGATGAACCGTCAGAATAAACCGGAGGTGTACGCCCGGGATAAAGAACGCATCCGCAACCGCATTCAGCGGTACCTCACCATGGAAAAAGGCCCACAATCCATGCCGGATGCCATGACTGCCTCCCTTCCCAAAGAACAGGCCCGCGGTCGCGCTTTCATTTTGGTCAACGAATGGGGGCCTTATGATTTTCGGTCGCCGGTAATCTGGCTGCGCGATGTGGAAAAGGATCAATATACGTTCAGCCTTTACGCCCCGTCCGGGAACTGGCGCATCGTCGGATCGGAAGGCTTCGAAAGCTTTGACAAGTCAGAAGGCACTTTCCCGGATACGCTTCGGGCACAAAAAATAACGGGCGCCGAAATCCTGAGCATTGATCTGGAATACAGCGGATCGGAGGTCACTACGCAGTTTGGAGCAATCATTCCTGCGGGCTCAACGGTGCGATTCCGGTTCCATCGCTATGAAAAAACACTCGATTGGCATATCCGGTATTACGCTTACGGAAAGGATTCCGACCCGTTCACCCATGAAGCGGCTTTTCGCAAATTAAAAGAACAAAAGCCTTTGTACGAAGAGCGGGCGACAACGCTCGCCGGGCGCTGGTGGGGGAGTCCGGCAGCAGGCGTTCCCGAAGACCAGTTTGCCACCTTTGCTACCACGCAGTTTACTGCAATCCCCGGGCGTTATCGCATCACCGTTACCAGTGATGATGGAATGCGCCTTTATATAGATGGCAAACGACTCATTGACCACTGGGGCATTCACGAGCCCACACCGGATATGATTGAAGTAGAATTGTCGGGCGAACACAAAATCGAAATCGAACATTTTGAAGAGGGGGGCTTAGGGACGCTGGATTTCAGAATTGAACGCCTCTAAACTATCCAATTGCTTCGTCCAAATGCGGCATCTGCCCAAACCGCTTCAGCGTAGCAATATGCGAACGAACGGCTTGCCAAAAGGTGCCGTTCACGAGATACGGAATGCTGAATTCTTCGGCAGTCTGTTTTACAATCGCCGCTATTTTGGGGTAATGCACATGCGAAATACCCGGAAACAAGTGGTGTTCAATCTGATAATTCAAACCGCCGATGTACCAGGAGAGCCACTTGTTGTTAGGCGCAAAATTGGCGGTCGTACGCATCTGGTGGATGGCCCATTCATTTTCGATGACGCCGTGCTCATTGGGCAAAGGATGATCCGTGCCTTCTACGGTGTGGGCCAATTGAAAAATCAGGGTAATCAAAACGCCGGCCACAACGTGCATCAGCACAAAACCAACCAATACTTCCCAAAAGGGAATGCCGAAGATAAAAACCGGCAACACAATCATCACGAAAAAGTAGACCACCTTAATCAGGGTGATCCGGGCGAGCATGGCGACATTTTCTGCTTTGGAGCGAGTATTTACGCCGCTCCGGATGTGCTTCACAAACTGGATAAAATCCTTAAACGTCACCCAGTACAACGTCGGGATGCCATAAAATACAAATGCATAAATCCATTGCAGGCGATGGACGCGATATACCGGCGTATGCGGTGAAAATCGCAGCATCGAAGCCTTATCGTCAATGTCTTCGTCCATGTGGGTCACATTGGTGAAGGTATGGTGGAGCACATTGTGTTGCAGTTTCCAGTTGAAAGCCGAGGCGCCCAGCAGGTTCGCCATGTGGCCGGTCATGAAGTTGACGAACCGGTTGGAGGAATAAGCGCCGTGGTTTCCGTCGTGCATCACACTCATACCGATCCCGCCAACGCCAATGGCCATGACGAACCACAAAATCAGGCTTACCCAAAGCGGCGGCTGAAGGCTGAGCAACAACACAAACGGAAGGATATAAACGAGGAGTAAAATGATGGTTTTCACCACCATGGTGCGGTTCGCAAATTTGGAAATATTATTTTCCCGGAAATAAGCATCCACCCGTTTGGTGACCGTAGGGTAGAACACGCTTTTTTCTTTGTTGATAAATTTTACAGAGCCTTTACGTTGCATGGTCAATTCAAAAAATTTGTTTTACTTGAAATCAGATTCTTAGTAGTTTCTGCTTTTGCTCGGCAAACTCCTCTTCAGTCAGCACGCCCAGATCGCGCAATTTTCCTAATTGGGAGATTTGCTCTAATAAATCCAATTGCTCCAATCCGGTGTCTGCTTCATTAGGCATCGCCACCGGTTCCGGGTTTGCAGCAAGCGGAGCAGGCTTTTCTTCAGGTCTGCGGTAGCCATTTTTTTCAAAAACATCAAAATCTTTGCGCGAGCGCAGGAACGCCAGCGCGTCGTGGTCCTGAATTTTGCCTTTATCATTGAATCCGAAAGCCACGGCATGTTCCAGGTGGTAATAAGCTTTCTGGTCGTCTTCCATCAGAGAATAACAACACGCTAAATTGAAATGCAGCGCCGGGTCTTCGAACCGCAAATCCAGCGCCTGCTCGAATGCCTCGATGGCATTGTCGTAATCGTGGGAACGGAACGCTTCAATACCCGCTTTTTTGTAGTCCATTACGACTTCCGGGCCGCGTTTTTTTTGCCCTTGCCGCGGCGCCCTGACCGGTGCCTGCCTTTTCACTGGCGGTTCAATCCAGTTGCCACCCTGCTGGCGCTTCAGGTACTTGGAGTTGTAGCGCTCATCGAATTCCTCCGGGGGCATCACAAACAACAGTACGGCATCAATGAAACCCAGTAGTGCGGGGAACATGATGGCCGGAAAATTTTCTTCTACGGTAACCGCGAAGGTGAACATGAACAGGAGAAAATAGAGAACTCCCAGGAATCGCTTACCAAGGTAAAAGCGATGCACGCCAAAGATACCGAGGAAAAAAGCCAGTGCCGCAGCTACGTATTTGCTCTTCATATATAATAAGGTGTCTTAGTTGTTGGTTTAGCTGGCAAATATAGCGTTTCAGTAAACTTTGGCCAAATTGCATAGACCAATATGGCTTTACAGGGGGTGCTACGTACATATCGGAGGATATACGGAAATCATGCCTCGTGGGCCATCAGTTCTTTTTGCATCAATTCGACATTGTTTTGGTGGAAGGATTCCTGCCCTTTCCGAAACAGGTAGCGTTGCCACAGGTTTTCTTCGGGAAAGGGAATGCTTTCGCGCAAGCATTGCCTTAATGTTTGAATATAGGCCGACGAATCCTTTATGCGTTGCACCATTTCTTGTTTGGAAGCGGTCACCTGCCCGTGTCCGGGAATGAGCAGTTCCGGCTGATGTTCCTGTAAAATACCAGCAGCGACCTGCAAAGTTTGTTCATAAGCTTCACTACTGTAATAAATGAACGGGAATTCTACCTCCGAAAGATAATCGCCCGCCACCCAAACGCACCGGTTCTCCCACGATACAATGGTAAAAAGGCCGTCGCTATTGTGCCCGGGCGCTAAGTAAAAAGTAAGTTGGGTGTCTCCAAGCGTTAAGACCTGCCCGGATTGGCGCACGGCCACATCCACCTTTGGGTAAATAGCCGGATAATCGCGTTCGATGTAATATTCATCGTCCCATTTTTTGACCTGTGCGAGCGCGGCGTGCTGGTCGGTTTGGGTGGCAAATGCCTCAGAAGCGATCACTTTAGCCTCCATAAAAGCACCGTATCCGATGATGTGGTCGTAATCGGAATGCGTAAACAACAGGTAAAGCGGGCGGTTGTCCCGGATTTCATCCACATAGCGCCGGATGAACAAGACTTCATCCGGGAGCCAGTTGGGATCAACCACCAACACCATGTCAGGCGTTGTGAGCACTGTAGAAGTTGTTTTAAACAAAGCGCTTTCGAAAACGCGAACGCCCTGCGCACTGTATTGAATTTTCATGCAACCCCTAATCATTAAATGTTGATGGTAAAAGTATACCCGCTTCCTGGTGGTTGTTCTCCCGGCTTTACCTCAGGTTGTTCTACCGTATAAACATATTGGAAGCCTAAGGGTTGTTCAACAGGAGGAGCCGGCTGTGCTTTGGGCAAACGGAAATGCACCTGGATGCGATTGTGAAACAAGATCCGAACCCCCCGGTGTTTGGTGACCGTAAACTTCAACAGGCGCACCACCCGCATGGCTTCTTCATCCAAACCAGCGCCTAAACTGCCGATCACCCGCGCATCCACCACGTCGCCTTTATGATCAATATCGTATTCGACATGAACGGTGCCTTCTATTTTTTGAGCCAAAGCGGCTTCGGGATAGCGCAGGTGCTGACCAACGAAAGCCCGCAAAGCCTTGTTGCCGCCTTCATACACCGGTTTGTGTATAAAATGTTTGTCTTTTTTCTTGTGATCCATAAATGAAGCAGGAATTAAAAAACTGAATTTAGAGTGAACCGATCATTGACTTTTTCAGTCTATTTTCTTAATATTGGGGAGTAATGTGGCCGCCGGTATTTCCCGGTTGCTATTTCAAAGATACACAGTTGAGGATGAAGGAAGCACTGTTTTTGCAGTATTTGGAATTTGAAAAACGATATTCTCCGCATACATTAACGGCCTATCGAAGTGACCTGAATCACTTTCTGACCTATTTATTACAAAACTATGAGCTTAACTCCGCCATAGACATTCGTTCTATACACATTCGTTCGTGGATGGTGTCGTTGGTCACAGAAGGGCTGGCCTCCCGTTCTATACAACGCAAGTTGTCCACTTTAAAAACATATTTCCGGTTTTTGATCAAGCGAGGCTACATCAGCGCCAATCCGATGCTGAAGGTAACGACGCCTAAAGCAGGCAAGCGTCTTCCGGTATCCCTGGGGGCTGCCGAGGTCGGCAAGTTGCTGGATCAGATGGATCTGCAGGAAGCGACTTTTGAAACCCGGCGGGACAGCATCATCCTTGAATTGTTGTATGCAACCGGAATGCGCCGGTCAGAATTACTGGGATTGACCTGGGATCGCATAGATTTTGGCCAATGTCGGCTGAAAGTATTGGGTAAAGGCGGTAAAGAGCGCTTTGCTCCTTTTGGAGACCTGGTTCGCTCACACTTGCTGGAGTACAGAACGGCAAGCAAACAACAATTTCCGGAAGAGCGCCGCTTTGTGGTGTTGGATGATAAAGGCAATCCTCCCGATCCGAAGTGGCTATATAATAAGGTGAAGTTTTATCTTTCCGGCGTTACCTCTATGGAGCAGCGGAGTCCGCACGTTTTGCGGCACTCATTTGCCACCCATTTGTCGGACAACGGAGCGGATCTGAATGCTATAAAAGAGCTATTGGGACATGCAAGCCTTGCTGCTACACAGATATACATGCACAACTCAATCGAAAAATTAAAAAGCGTATACGAAAAAGCGCACCCCAAAGCCAAAACGGACGACCCCAAGACCCCCCAATGAATACATACCCAGAAAGTGTTGGGCGCCGAATCATTATTTCTTAACTGTAAAAAAGAGTCTTATGAGAGTATTCACGGAAGCAGTTCAGTTCAAAGCTGACCGCAAACTGATTGAGTTCATTGAGAAGAAATTGGGTAAAATGGATCAGTACTTTGACCGGATCATCGAAGCGCATGTTGTGCTTAAATTAGAGAACTCCGGCCAGGTAAAAGATAAAATAGCAGAGGTACGACTTAATGTACCCGGAGAGACCATCATCGCCAAAGAAAGCAGCAAAACTTTCGAAGCTTCTATTGACCAGGCGATTGATGCACTCAAAAGGCAATTGATCAAATACAAGGAGAAAGCTAAAGTAGTCGGCGAATAACGTGCAAATTATAAGGCGTCGAGTACTTTAAAAGTGCCCGACACCTCATCTCAGCTCGCTCCAATAACCGGATGGCTTCAAATGTCATCCGGTTATTTTATTTTTAAAGGAATTTTTTAAACCACTACTCGGTTATAGGGCGAAAAGACTACCTTTGCCCCCGAAAACCGGGGGGGTGAAACAAAACCAAGAAAAAAAATAACGAACATTTTTTATTTTGTAGCAAAGTCATATCTTTGCAATCGCTTTTGAGAAAATGATCTCAAAAATGGCTTCAACACTTGAATTTCAAGCATTTTGGCATTTCCAGGCCCCTTAACACGGTGCTTTTAATGCCAGCGTAGCTCAGTTGGTAGAGCAGCTGATTTGTAATCAGCTGGTCGGGGGTTCGAGTCCCTCCGCTGGCTCTCAAAGCCAATAACAAAATTGAAATTCAAAGAGCTTTTGAAAATTTTGAATTCCGGGGGTGCGCCGAAGTCGGAGAGTCGGGGCAGACTGTAAATCTGTTGCTTTCAGCTGAATAGGTTCGAATCCTATCACCCCCACACATTATTTGCGGAAGTAGCTCAGTTGGTAGAGCATCAGCCTTCCAAGCTGAGGGTCGCGGGTTCGAGCCTCGTCTTCCGCTCCAATAGAAAAGCGGGTTTGTATCCCGAAAAAAGGGGTACAACCTGCTTTTTTAAGAGAAAGCAAGAATGCTTGCTGATTTTTTAAAGCGAATGCGCCAATGTAGCTCAGGGGTAGAGCACTTCCATGGTAAGGAAGGGGTCAGGGGTTCAATCCCCCTCATTGGCTCCATGCGTCAGTACATTTTTTTTCATCATTAAACTTACGTCAAAAATTAATACCGATGGCTAAGGACACTTTTAAGAGGGATAAACCGCACGTAAACGTAGGGACAATTGGCCACGTTGACCACGGTAAAACTACGCTAACGGCTGCTATCACTTACGTTCTCGCTAGTAAAGGTCTTGCTAATAAGACGGACTACGACTCAATTGACGCCGCCCCTGAAGAAAAAGAAAGAGGGATCACCATCAACACAGCGCACGTTGAGTATGCGACGGCAAACCGTCACTACGCACACGTTGACTGTCCGGGTCACGCCGACTACGTTAAAAACATGGTAACGGGTGCTGCTCAGATGGACGGTGCTATTCTCGTAGTTGCTGCTACGGATGGCCCGATGCCTCAAACACGTGAACACATTCTGCTTGCCCGTCAGGTAGGCGTTCCAAACATCGTTGTTTTCATGAACAAAGTTGACCTGGTTGACGACCCTGAAATGTTGGAACTGGTAGAAATGGAAGTTCGCGAACTGCTCAGCCAGTACAAATATGATGGCGACAACGCTGCTGTAATTCAGGGTTCTGCGCTCAAAGCGCTGGAAGGTACGCCTGAAGGCATCAAGGCAATCGAAGACTTGATGGACGCAGTTGACAACCAAATCCCGACACCAGAACGCGCTGTGGATAAAGACTTCCTCATGCCGATCGAAGACGTATTCACGATCACAGGTCGTGGCACGGTTGCAACCGGTCGTATCGAGCGTGGTGTAATCAACGTAGGCGATCCTGTTGAAATCATCGGTATGATGAAAGAAGGCGAAAAGCCGCTGACATCTACGATCACGGGTGTGGAAATGTTCCGCAAACTGCTCGATCGCGGGGAAGCTGGTGACAACGCAGGTTTGTTGCTGCGCGGTATTGACAAAGAAGCGATCCGTCGTGGTATGATCATTTGCAAGCCGAAGTCAGTAACGCCACACAAACACTTCAAGTGCGAGGTGTATGTACTGGGTAAAGATGAAGGTGGCCGTCACACGCCGTTCTTCAACGGTTACCGTCCGCAGTTCTACTTCCGTACCACAGACGTTACGGGTGACGTAACGCTTCCTGCAGGTGTGGAAATGGTAATGCCTGGTGACAACTTGACGTTGGAAGTAAAACTCCTGAACACCATCGCTATGGAAAAAGGTCTCCGTTTCGCTATTCGCGAAGGTGGCCGTACAGTAGGCGCAGGTCAGGTTACCGAGATTTTGGATTAATTGTTATAAACGGGCATAGCTGCAATTTTTGTAGCTAAGTTCGGATTTGCAAAAAATTGAGCATCTTATATAAGGTAAGGTGCTCGATTTTTCGCATAAACGGGCGTAGCTCAATTGGTAGAGCGACGGTCTCCAAAACCGTAGGCTGCGGGTTCAATTCCTGCCGCCCGTGCATCTTAATTTTTATAAATTGCCAAGAGGCAAGCGATGGAAAAAATCAAACTTTATTTACAGGAAAGCTACAGCGAGTTGGTGCATAAAGTAACGTGGCCTACCTGGGCTAATTTACAAAGCAGTACGGTCGTTGTATTGGTTGCTTCACTCATTCTTGCCCTGATTATTTTGGGCATGGACGCGATTGCCCAATTGTTTACCAATTTTATCTACCCTAAATAATTCAATTAAGCTAGGGTTAACCCTTTATTAATTCACCGAAGCGATGTCGGAAGAAAGCAGCAACAGGTGGTATTCCCTCCGGGTCATCAGTGGGAAAGAACGAAAAATCAAAGAACGGATTGACCTGGAAATCCAGCGTTCCGGCTGGGAGGATTTTATTACCCAAGTGCTTGTGCCTACTGAGAAAGTATACAAGATTCGCAACGGCAAAAAGGTAATATCTGAACGCAACATTCTGCCAGGCTATATCCTGGTTGAAGCAAATCCGGAGCGTTTTTCTCCGGAAATGGTTCAGGTAATTGCCAATATCCCCAATGTGATTCACTTTCTTGGCAAAGAAACGCCAACTCCGATGCGCACGGTTGAAGCCAACCGGCTGTTGGGTAAAGTAGATGAAAGCCAGGATTCCGGCGAAGCCTTGATAGAACCGTTCATCGTGGGTGAAACCGTCAAAATTATTGACGGACCATTCAGCGAATTTATCGGGGATATTCAGGAAGTGAACGAAGAGAAAAAGAAACTGAAAGTAATCGTAAAGATATTCGGGCGCGGAACAGAAGTAGAGTTGAACTTCATGCAAGTTGAAAAGCAGTCTTAATTGCCGGGTTTAGTTCTCTGGCCGGTTTGTACCGCGCTATCGGTTCGGAGAAGCTTCCCTAAATCAGAGAGAAAGACTGAGTAAATCGAATTTAAAATGGCTAAGGAAATAGAAACCTATGTCAAACTCCAGGTAAAGGGCGCAGCAGCAAACCCTTCTCCGCCGATCGGCCCTGCTTTGGGTTCCAAAGGTGTGAACATCATGGAGTTTTGCAAGCGCTTCAACGCGCTGACACAGGAGAAACCCGGTAAAATTTTGCCGGTGTTGATCACGGTGTACAAGGACAAGTCGTTCGACTTTGTGATCAAAACGCCGCCGGCTTCCATCCAATTGCTGGAGGCTGCTAAAATCAAAGCGGGTTCTAACGAACCGAACCGCAAAAAAGTGGGATCGGTAGACTGGGATCAGGTGCGTGCGATTGCAGAAGACAAGATGCCCGACCTGAATGCGTTCACGATCGAGTCTGCCATGAAAATGGTGGCTGGAACAGCGCGCAGCATGGGGGTTACGATCTCCGGTACGCCTCCCTGGGGCAGCCCTGAGGAAGAAAATTAATTAATCGGGAAGGGAGTTCGCCTAAAATGCTGGTTATCAGCAAACCTGGCGAATGTTAATCACCTCACAATTTTGAATTATGTCAAAGAAAGTTGCAAAAAAGCGGAAAGCCGTTGACGCCAAAGTTGACGCGCAGAAGCTGCACACGGTCATTGAAGCCATGAAATTAGTCCGCGATGTAAATACGGCTAAATTCGACGCTTCAGTTGACGTCCATGTTCGCCTTGGCGTAGATCCACGAAAACCGGATCAGGCACTTCGCGGCACGGCAAACCTCCCACACGGTACCGGTAAAACCAAAACGGTTTTGGTACTCTGCACACCGGACAAAGAAGACGAAGCTAAAGCAGCAGGCGCAGATTATGTCGGTCTTGACGAGTTCATTGACAAGATCGCCGGCGGCTGGACCGACATTGATGTCGTCATTGCAATGCCGCAAGTCATGGCTAAAGTCGGTAAAATTGGCCGTACGCTCGGTCCGAGAGGCCTGATGCCGAACCCCAAGACGGGTACGGTAACACAGGATGTCGGCGCAGCAGTAGCCGATGTAAAATCCGGTAAAATTGCCTTCCGCGTTGACAAATTCGGGATCATCCATGCCTCTGTAGGCCGCGTGTCTTTTTCACCGGAACAACTACAGGACAATGCGATGGAACTGCTGACAACGCTTCAGCGCATGAAGCCCTCCGCTGCAAAGGGCACGTATATGAAGTCTATCACGGTCGCCAGTACGATGAGTCCTGGGATCAAGGTGGACACGAAAGAAATTAAATAAGCTTCAAATCTATCCATAAGATGACGAAGACTGAAAAAACAGTTAACATCGAGTTACTGAAAGAGAAGTTCGGCCAAACGCCATTCTTTTATCTGACAGACTCCTCTACACTGACGGTACAGCAGGTGAATAAGTTGAGAAGGCTTTTTTTTGAGGCCGGTATTGAGATGAAAGTCGTCAAAAATACCTTAGCGCAAAAAGCAATGGAGTCTTTTCCTGAAGATAAGCGCTTTGCTGATCTGTACCCGGCACTGAAAGGCCAAACGGCGATCCTGTTTACAGATCAAGCCAGTTTGCCTGCAAAATTACTGAAAGACTTCAGAAAAGGAGGCGCTACAAAACCTGCGATCAAAGCCGCATACATTGATACCGATGTATATTTCGGCGATGATCAGTTGGAGGCGTTGGCCAACCTCAAGTCTAAAGAAGATTTGATTGGCGCAATAATCGCCATGTTGCAGTCACCGGCACAAAATGTAGTTGGCGCACTCCAATCGGGTGGCACGACGATCATGGGACTGTTGAAAACGCTCGGAGATCGCGAGCAATAGTAATTCATTTGGCTTCCAAGCTTTTACAAAAGCGCACGATATTTTTATCGTACACTACTAAAAATTAATTGACAATGGCAGATTTAAAAGCATTTGCTGAGCAGCTGGTAAACCTCACAGTTAAAGAGGTAAACGAACTTGCCGGAATTCTGGAAAATGACTACGGCATCAAGCCGGCAGCTGCAGCAGTAGCAATAGCAGCTCCTTCGGCAGGCGGTGGTGAAGCGGCTCCGGCTGCTGAAAAAACCGAGTTTGACGTAACGCTGAAATCAGCAGGCGCATCGAAACTCAACGTTGTGAAGGAAGTGAAAAACCTGCTCAACTTAGGTTTGAAAGAAGCAAAAGATCTTGTTGACGGCGCTCCGGCTCCGCTGAAACAAGGCGTATCTAAAGATGAAGCGGAGGCCATCAAAAAGGCCCTCGAAGCTGCAGGTGCTGAAGTAGAGATCAAGTAATTGCTTTTTTCTATTAATTCGTTGGGATGTTAAGGTTATTCAAACCTTTACTAACTTAACTTTTTCATTGAGGCTTAACGGATTGGCTCGCCAACCCGTTAAGCCTATTGTTGTCTTTAATTGTGTCGAAGGACGCAATCAGCATAAAATGACCGGGTTTGTTTAGGGTTCCATTGAACTTTTCGACGCCCCGCGTCATTATCTTGTTGTCCGATTCACCGGTAAGAAGCATTTGCAACGCAGCGCGCATTGCAGAACTTGCCTCATAAAAAATTCTACCTTCAATGACAGCAAAAGGTATCGTGCAAACCACCGGGTCAAAAAGAGTAAAATTCGGCAAAATCAGGCTCTCTTCTGAATACCCCGATCTTCTCGAAATCCAGATCAAGTCGTTTCAGGAGTTTTTCCAGTTGGAAACAACACCTGAAAACAGGATCAATGAAGGCCTCTACCGGGTATTCCAGGAAAACTTCCCCATCACGGACGCCAGAAACATCTTCGTGTTGGAATTCCTGGATTATTTCGTTGATCCGCCCCGCTATTCCATCGAAGAATGTATGCAACGTGGCCTTACGTACAGCGTTCCGCTGAAAGCCAAGTTACGCCTTTCTTGCAACGACGAGGAGCACATTGATTTCCAAACCATCGTACAGGATGTTTTCCTTGGAAACATTCCATACATGACACCCAAAGGCACCTTTTTGATTAATGGCGCCGAACGGGTTATCGTTTCCCAACTGCATCGCTCACCGGGGGTTTTCTTCGGGCAAACCTTCCACCCCAACGGTACGGCAATCTATTCTGCCCGGGTCATCCCTTTCAAAGGCGCCTGGATGGAATTTGCCACCGACATCAATACGGTGATGCATGCCTACATTGACCGCAAGAAGAAATTCCCGGTAACAACGCTGCTCCGCGCCATCGGTTACGATACGGATAAAGCGATCTTAGACATCTTTGGCTTAGCCGATGAAATTCCGGTGAACCGCGAGGCACTGGAAAATGCCATTGGCAGAAGGCTTGCGGCAAGGGTACTTCGGACCTGGACGGAAGACTTCGTAGACGAAGATACGGGTGAAGTGGTGACCATCGAACGGAACGAAATCATCCTCGAACGCGACGTTTTGGTTGAAGAAGACAATATTGATCTGATTCTTCAATCCGACGCGCAAATGGTCATTCTTCAAAAAGAAGACATAGACCAGGATTTTTCGATTATCTACAATACCTTACAAAAAGACCCGTCCAGTTCCGAACTGGAAGCGGTGCAATATATATACCGCCAATTACGCGGGGCAGATCCACCCGATGAAGAAACAGCTCGCGGTATCATCGAGAAGTTGTTTTTCTCGGATAAACGCTATAATCTGGGGGAAGTAGGTCGCTATAAGATCAACCGCAAACTGGGGCTTGACATCTCTGATCAGACTTTGGTTTTGACGAAAGAAGACATTATCGCTATCGTCACTTACCTCATCAGCCTGATGAACCAAAAGGCGGAAATTGATGACATTGACCACTTGAGCAACCGCCGCGTGCGCACGGTAGGCGAGCAATTGTATGCTCAGTTTGGCGTAGGTCTTGCTCGTATGGCACGTACCATCCGCGAACGGATGAACGTACGCGACAACGAAGTATTTACGCCGATTGACCTGATCAATGCGCGTACGCTCTCTTCGGTCATCAACTCTTTCTTCGGAACGAGTCAGTTGTCGCAGTTCCTCGACCAAACGAATCCGCTGTCGGAAATCACACACAAGCGGCGTATTTCTGCGCTCGGACCAGGCGGTCTGTCCCGCGAACGAGCCGGCTTTGAGGTACGTGACGTTCACTACTCGCACTATGGCCGCCTTTGTACGATTGAAACGCCGGAAGGACCGAACATCGGTTTGATTTCGACGCTTTGCGTACACGCCAAGATCAATAAAATGGGCTTCCTCGAAACACCTTACCGCAAGGTGAATGCCGGGAAAGTGGATATCGTCTCCGGGGCAAAATACCTGTCGGCAGAAGCAGAAGACAGTTTCCGGATTGCTCAGGCTAACGCAGAATTAGACGAGGTTGGCGCTTTTGTTACCGACCGCATCAAGTGCCGCGAACACGGGGATTTCCCGGTACTGGGCCCAAGCGAGATCGAATACATGGACGTAGCGCCCAACCAGATTGTCGGCGTTTCGGCCTCATTGATTCCGTTTTTGGAAAACGACGACGCCAACCGGGCACTCATGGGCTCGAACATGCAACGTCAGGCTGTTCCGCTGATCCGTCCGGGCGCGCCGATTGTAGGCACCGGCCTGGAAGATAAAGTGGCGCGCGACTCCCGAATGTTGATCAATGCAGAAGGCGATGGCGTCGTAGAATATGTGGATGCAACACAAATCCGCATTCGCTACGACCGCACGGAAGAAGAACAATTGGTTTCCTTCGAAGACAACCGGAAGACGTACTATCTGACTAAATTCCTCAGCACCAACCAGGGAACGTGCATCAACCTGAAGCCAATCGTCCGCAAAGGCGACCGGGTGGAAAGGGGCTCCATCCTTTGCGATGGGTATGCGACCGATAAAGGCGAGCTGGCCCTGGGCCAAAACCTGAAGGTGGCTTTCATGCCCTGGAAAGGTTATAACTTTGAAGATGCCATCGTAATCTCGGAGCGCGTAGTTCGGGAAGATATTTTCACTTCGCTTCACATCGAGCACTTCGAAATGGACGTGCGCGATACGAAGCTGGGCGAAGAAGAACTGACCAACGATATCCCGAACGTAAGCGAAGAGGCCACCAAAGACCTCGACGAGAATGGGATCATCCGCGTGGGCGCCTGGGTGAAGGAAGGCGATATCCTGATCGGTAAAATTACGCCGAAAGGAGAAACCGACCCGACGCCGGAAGAAAAACTGCTGCGCGCCATCTTTGGCGACAAGGCTGGCGATGTGAAAGACGCTTCATTGAAAGCGCCGCCTTCAATTCAGGGGGTTATCATTGACAAGCAGATGTTTGGCCGTACGAAAAAGGACAAAATCCAGAAAGTACAGGAAAAAGACCAACTGACGCGCCTTGATGACCAACACGCTGTGGCGGTTAACCAGCTTCAGACGGTGTTAATTGACAAATTGCTGACCTTGCTGAAAGGCAAATCTTCCCAGGGTGTGAAAAGCAT
>Ga0209573_1002481_pt1 | contig 23435 bp, 20 predicted proteins | sample TNRBio252014_DNA_FD_185870 | JGI IMG/M metagenome (GOLD analysis project Ga0209573, IMG submission 185870) | Wastewater treatment Type I Accumulibacter community from EBPR Bioreactor in Madison, WI, USA - TNR Reactor_6/25/2014_ DNA (SPAdes)... | ecosystem: Engineered > Bioreactor > EBPR >...
GTCGACTGCATCATTGGTGTCACCGGCCACCAGATTGCTGGCCTTGCTCTCGAACAGCACATATCGGCCATCGGCCGAGAACTGGGCTGAACCGCTACTATCGTTACTCTGCACGCCAGTCGCGTTGGTCGAGACCAAGAGTGGATCGACCGTCGGCGTCTCGTCAACGATATCGCCGACATCGTCGACGACGTAGGTGTCGCTCCCCAGGCCACCTTTAAGCACATCAGACCCCAGCCCGCCATCGAGGAGGTCGTTGCCATTGCCACCTATCAAGGTATCAATACCCCACAGCCCAAGCAGCTGATCGTTCTTCGTACTGCCGATCAGCGTGTTGGCCAAGATGTCGTTGCTGCTGCTGCCGTTGTCTCCAACAATCAACTGGGAGCCGTCGGCAAAAGCGATGTTGCTGGTGGTCAGCGAGAGCAGACTCACGCTGGAGGTCAAACTGAAGCTGAAACCCCATGAAGTAGCGAAGTTGATCGCCGTGAAATCGCTCGCGTTGCTTATGGTGAGCGAAGCCGCACTGATTGCGAAATCGTCGAAAAAGAGCACGTCGCTGGCTGGGTTGAAGGTCACCACACTGCCGTCGGTGAGTTTGCTGTAGAGAATGGTAGCCATGTAAAACCTCCTGGAGTCGGTGGTCCAGGGCGTAAACCTGAATCCGTGTTCGCGCACCCGGAAATAAATTCTAAAGCATTGATGCAATAAGAGAATTATGCGCCAGAACCGCTTCCCCCAGCGGACCATTCCTGTGCAGGTCAGCGCGTCACCAGGGTCACGCTCGATGAGCTATGCGCTCGGGTTCGTCGCTGAAGCCCTGGGTGAGTGGCGATAACGCGATGGCAGCGTCCGAGCCTCGTTCAGGAAGAAGCTTGCCGAGTGCCTGGAGACGCCGCGTGTGCCGGCGGCCAGGCGTCGGGGAGTTGAAAACGATGGACGCCGCGGACGAGGAGGTCCGCGAGGTGGCGGCGGACAGTCGGTGCGTGTGGGGTGACAGCCGCAGGTGATCGAACCGTGCGATGCCTGTCGCCTACTTCGACCGACTCGGCGTGCCTCGGCTTTCCTGACCTCAATCACTCGAACGGCCCGGTGCGGACCCGCTCGCCGGGTGGTGTGGGATAGGGGCGGCCAGGTAATCCGGCCGCCCCTATCCCGATGCGGCGCCCGATCCCGGTCCGAGAGGTCGCTGATTCGGCTCAATTTTGGGGTGCAGGCTGGGTGCTATAATGCGACTCGCTCCGATCCACTCCCGTTCCGCATGCAACTTTTCGCCCTTGGCCTGAATCACCACACCGCACCGCTCGCCATCCGCGAACGCGTCGCGTTCCAGCCTGAGCGGCTGGTCCAGGCCCTGCACGATCTCGCGCACGCGGATTCGGTGCGCGAGGCGGCGATCCTGTCGACCTGCAATCGCACCGAACTCTACTTTGCGGCTGAGCAGCCGCAGCACGCTGCCGACTGGCTGGCGCGCTTTCACCGTCTCGCGCTCACCGAGGTCTCGCCTTACCTGTATTCCTACCCGCAGCGCGACGCGATCCGCCACGTGTTCCGGGTGGCGAGCGGGCTGGACTCCATGGTGATCGGCGAGCCGCAGATCCTCGGCCAGGTCAAGGACGCCGCGCGCCACGCCGAGGAGGCGGGCACCCTGGGCGTGCTGCTGCACAAGCTGTTCCAGAACACCTTCGCGGTGGCCAAGGAAGTGCGCTCGACCACCGCGATCGGCGCCAACACAGTGTCGATGGCCGCGGCGGCGGTGCATCTGGCCGAGCGCATCTTCGAGCGCGTCTCCGATCAGCACGTGCTGTTCATCGGCGCGGGCGAGATGATCGAGCTCTGTGCCGCCCACTTCGGCGGCGCCCGGCCGAGGTCGATGACGGTGGCCAACCGCACCGAAGAGCGCGCCAAGGCGCTTGCCGAGCGTTTCGGCGCAAGCACCATGCGCATCGACCAGATCGGCGAGGCGCTGCCACGCTTCGACGTGGTGGTGTCCTGTACGGCCGCGCCCTTGCCGATCGTCGGCCTCGGCATGGTCGAGCGCGCGGTCAAGGCGCGCCGCCACCGGCCGATGGTGATGGTCGATCTCGCCGTGCCGCGCGACATCGAGCCCGAGATCGCCGAACTCGACGACATCTTCCTGTATACGGTCGACGACCTCGCCCAGGTCGTCGAGGCCGGCATGGAATCGCGCCAGCAGGCGGTGATCGAGGCCGAACAGATCATCGACACCCGCGTGGACGGCTTCCTGCACTGGATGTCCGGGCGCGATGCGGTGCCGGTGATCCGCTCGCTGCGCGAGCACGCCGAAACCCTGCGCCAGGCTGAACTCGAACGCGCGCTGCGCCTGCTCGCCAAGGGCGAAGACCCGCAGCGCGTGCTCGAGGCGCTGTCGCACGGTCTCACCAACAAGCTGATGCACGGCCCCACCCGCTTCCTCAATCAGGCCGAAGGCGAGCACAAGGCCGAAGCCGGCCGTGTGGTGCGCGAACTCTTCAACCTGTCCCGCGACCACCACTAGGGCCCTGGGGTGCACCCGACCGCCCGCAAGGGTGGCTCGCGTGCATCCGCTCAGCACGATGAAGCAGCGCATCCGCGACAAACTCGAACACCTCGCCAACCGGCTCGAAGAGCTCGATCGCGCGCTCGCGTCCGAGGACGCCGCGCGCGACATGAACACTTTCCGCGACCTGTCGCGCGAGCGTGCCGAGATCGAGCCAGTGGTGGCGCTCTACCGTGACTACCGCCAGGCCGAGGCTGACTGCGTCACTGCGCGCGAATTGCTCGCTGACGCCGAGATGCGCGAACTTGGCGAACTCGAACTCGCCGCCGGCGAGGCCCGCATCACCGAGTTGGAGGCCGATCTGCAGCGCGCCCTGCTGCCGCGCGACCCCAACGACGAGCGCAACCTGTTCCTCGAGATCCGCGCCGGCACCGGCGGTGACGAGGCGGCGCTGTTTGCCGGCGACCTGCTGCGCATGTACAGCCGCTACGCCGAACGCCAGCGCTGGAAGGTGGAGATCGTGTCGGCGAGCGAGTCCGACCTCGGTGGCTACAAGGAGGTCATCGCACGCGTGGTCGGCAATGGTGCCTACTCGAAGCTCAAGTTCGAGTCCGGCGGTCACCGCGTGCAGCGCGTCCCGGTCACCGAGACCCAGGGCCGCATCCACACCTCGGCGTGCACCGTGGCGGTGCTGCCCGAGGCCGACGAGGTCGAGGCGGTGGACATCAACCCGGCCGACCTGCGCATCGATACCTTCCGCGCCTCGGGCGCAGGCGGGCAACACATCAACAAGACAGATTCCGCGGTGCGCATCACGCATCTGCCCACCGGCATCGTCGTCGAGTGCCAGGACGACCGCTCGCAGCACCGCAACAAGGCGCAGGCGATGGCGGTGCTCGCCGCGCGCCTTTACGACGCCCGCGTGCGCGCCCAGCAGAGTGCCGAGGCGGCACAGCGCAAGAGCCTGGTCGGCAGCGGCGACCGCTCGGAGCGCATCCGCACCTACAACTTCCCGCAGGGGCGCGTCACCGATCACCGCATCAACCTGACCTTGTACAAGATCGACGCGGTGATGCAGGGCGAGCTCGACGAGATCGTCGACGCGCTCACGCTCGAGCACCAGGCCAGCCTGCTCGCTGCGCTGGCGGACGACTGATGAACGCCCACCTCCAACCGCCCGCGGGCGAGCTCGATATCGCCGGCGCGCTCGCGTGGGCGCGCACGCACATCGACCAGATGGACGCGCGTGTGCTGCTGCGCCACGTGTTGCAGTGTCCGGCGGCGCGCCTGGTGGCGTGGCCGGAGCACAAGCTCGCCGGCGAGGACTGGACAGAATACCTCGGCCTGGTCGAGCGCCGCGCGGCTGGCGAGCCGGTGGCCTATCTCACCGGCACGCGCGAGTTCTACGGCCGCGAGTTCATGGTCACGCCGGCGGTGCTGATCCCGCGCCCCGAGACCGAACTGCTGGTGGAGCTCGCGCTCGCCCATTTTCCCGGTCGGCGCGGCGTGCGAGCGCTCGACATGGGCACCGGCAGCGGCGCGCTCGCGGTGACGCTGGCGCTGGAGATGGACGCCCCCGAGGTGATTGCGCTCGATCGCTCGCGCGAGGCGCTGTGGGTTGCAATGGCCAACGCGGCGAAGCTGGGCGCGAGCGTGTCTTTCGTGCAGAGCGACTGGTTCGACGCGCTCGGCGAGGAGCATTTCGAGTTGATCGTGGCCAATCCGCCCTACATTGCCACGGCCGATCCACACCTGGAGCAGGGCGACGTGCGCTTCGAGCCGCGCAGCGCGCTCGCCGCCGGGGTGCGCGGGCTGGACGACCTCGCCGAGATCGTCGCCGGCGCGCCGGCGCGGCTGACCGGTGGCGGCTGGCTGTTCCTCGAGCACGGCTACGACCAGGCGGTCGCCGTGCGCGGCCTGCTCGCCGATGCGGGCTTCGCCGCGATCGCGTCATGGACCGATCTCGCCGGAATCGAGCGCGTCTCGGGCGGGCGCTGGCTGGGTCGCGGTCAGCGCTGAACGCGTGGTAGTCTCCGACGGTTGTTGACGCTGGCGCCGCACAGCCCCTATTATTTCCGACTGTTTAACTCAACTTTTCAGGGTTCGAGACCATGGACATCCAGGACGTCATCCGCGAGCAGGTCACCAACAACAACGTGGTGCTGTACATGAAGGGCACCCCACAGTTCCCGCAGTGTGGCTTCTCGTCCACCGCGGTGCAGATTCTCAAGGGCTGTGGCGTGAGCGAGGTGCTCGCGGTCAATGTGCTCGCCGACAACGACATTCGCCAGGGCATCAAGGACTTCTCCAACTGGCCGACCATCCCGCAGCTCTACGTCAAGGGCGAGTTCGTCGGTGGCAGCGACATCATGCGCGAGATGTATGAAAGCGGTGAGCTGCTGCAACTGTTGAAGGACGCAGGCGTCGCCGGAGAGTGATCCGCCGCTCCGCCCCATCGGGCGTCGAGCAAGCTCAAGGAGCGCCGTTTTCCGGCGCTCCTTCTTTTCGAGCGACCCGTGTGCGCAGACGATGCAGGCTCTTGCGTGCGAGGTGCGGGAGCAGCATCGGCAGGGGCATGCGCAGCCAGTGATAGCGTGAGAGCATCGCCCGTCGCGCCCAGGTGACTTTGAGCGCAGGTGGCCCGTCGGGGTCGGAGGGTAGCATTGCCAATGGCACCAAGCGATCCATCAGCCGTCGGGTGTGGCTGCCCGGATCGGGCAAGCCGGCCATGATCGCGTCCGGAACCGGGCAATTCAGCCACTCGGTGGCGAAGTGCAGTCCGTACCAGAGCGGGCGCTGCAGCCCGAGCTCCCTCGCGCGCCGGATCAGCGACTCCCAGAAGGCGGGACGGGCCGAGAACGCTCGCGTGAGGCCGTCGATATCCACCACCTCGCGCACGCGCAAGGCGAGATCGCCGTCCTGGAAGCAGTGCACGCATGCGTGCAGCAGTTGATCCTCGGGCGCGAGCGCGCGAAACGGCGTCCCGGGGATCGGCTCGCTGCGCTCGAAGAGGCTGGCGGGGTCGAAGGCGAGCGCAGCGGTCACCGGCGTGATCGCGTGGTGCAGGTCGACCTCGAGGATGTGGCCGGGCCGGCGTAGCGGCGGCGTCTCATGACTCCAGTCGCGGTAGTAGCGTTCATCGTAGGGCGTCAGCCTTGCCGGCTGCCAGCCGGCGGCGCGTAGGCGCTGCTCCATGCCATGCAGGTTGGCGCGCGGCACCAGCAGGTCGACGTCCGACACGAAGCGCCCTGCCGCCAGTCGGCGCTGCTGGAGCAGGTAGGCACCCCCCTTCAGTACGATGACGGGGAAATCATCCTTCACCAGCGGTGCGAGCCGGAAGAGCTCCGCGCGCACCAATTGCGCGTGGTAGGCGGCGATGCGCGCAGAGGACAGCAGGTGACGGCGCACCGCCGCGGTGATCGTCCGGTTCTCGAGGTTGGTTTCGGCCAGCCGGCCATGCAGGGCGCTCGTGCGGGCGATGCGCAGCAGGCGCTCCCAGCGCGCCTCGTCGATCTTGAGCGGCGTGTGCATGCCACGCAACAGCAGGGCGATGTCCGAGCGGTGATCGGGGCTCACGGCAGGCGCTCGAAGAGGGCTTCGATGTGGGCGATCGCATCGTCGAGCTCGCCGTAGACGAGCTGGTAGGCGACCGTGCGCCGTGCCAGCGCTACCACCGCCTCGAAGCCGAGCGGGCCGAGCGCCTGGTAGTTGAAGCTGTTCATGCCGATGCGCATCGCCGCCTCGGCACGGGGCATGGGTACGCACTGCAATGCGGCACCGGCCTGGAAGCGAGGAAACACGACCAGGGCGGGGCATGCGCGGCGGTGGCGGGCGAGAAAGCTGTCGCGATCCGGCACGAAGTGCGACACGTCGCCCTTGCGTGTTTTCGGGAACAGCGGTCCCAGCGTTGCGCCAGCGCGCCTTCCGATGACGTCGATCGAGCGATTCTTGAGTGGTGCCGGCCTCACCATGGGTAGCAGTTCGCCAGTGTCCGCGTCGATGACGCCAAACTCGTCCGACAGGAAGCGCCAGCCGGCCAGGTGCAATGCGCAGGTCAGGGTGGTCTTTCCCGCGCCGGGGTTTGCCGGGAGGATCAAGGCGCGGTCTTTGCGCGCGACGACGCCGGCGTGCAGCAGGAGGTAGGCGTTCAGGCGCTGCGAAAGCAGATAGTTGCTGCCCCATTCGAACAACGGCAGCGCGCAGTCGTGGGGATAAGGTTCGAAGGGGCGCTGGCCATCAGCCCAGAGCGTGACCTGGCGACCGCGAGGCCGGAAGCGCGAGCCGGGCAGCAGTCCCACGCGAACGTCGGCAAACCGGGGGGTCGTAATCGGCTCGTGGTGCGGATAGACAAGATCGAGGTGGGCGTGGAAGCGATCGATGGGCGACGCGACGGCAAGCTGCGCTGCGCCAACGTCCAGCAGGCGGTAAGCGGTTCCGGTCATGCGGTGAGCGGGGATTCGGTCGCGATGTGCAGTGTGCTCAGGGTGCGCGCGAGGAATTCGAGGCCCGGAGGCCAGTCACCCGCCTCCTCAACGTCGGCGAGGAAGGCTTCGAACCTGTCCTGCTCAATCGCCTTCGCGGCCTCTTGCAGCACCGTCACGGCGCCTTCCGTGAGTTGAAAGGTCTGCCAGGAGACCGGGTCCAGAAAAAGAAACTGCCCGTCGAGGGACGGGCAGTAGCGCTGGAGCCATTCGCCGGGCGACATATCCTCCTGCAAGCTCATCCCAGCTCAGCCCCCGTAGCGGATATTGGTCTGATCCAAATGCGGATTGAGGGAGGTGAGGCAGGAGCCCTGGGCGGGGTAGTCGCGGCCCGACACTTGCACGTGCGTGGGGAAGAAACCGAGGATCGACCCCCCGGTATTGAAATAGATGATGACAAAGGCGTAGACCCCGGTCCCGGTGCCTTGAGCCTGGATACCTTCGGGAAGGGCGGTGTCTCCAGCCGCATAGAGGGGCGGAGAGTTGCCGATGGCAGCGCTGTCCTGGAAAAAATAGGTTGACGTATCGGTATCTGTGTCGGCATCGGTGGGATCCGATCCGGTCGGAATCTTGACTGCTTTCCAGTTGCCTTGGTCGTTGTTGCTCTTGTTGGTATCGAACACCAGCAACCTCAACCAGGCCCAGTTCGCCGACGCGCCGATGGTCTTCTTGAAGCCGAAGACACCGGTGGCATCGGTGCTCGTGACACATTCGAAAGACGCCAGCGCCGACCCGCTGTAGCCCATGGTCACGACACCGGATGCGGCGAGCGCGCCCTTAAGCACCTTGCGGCGCTGCTCAACGGTATTGTCAGGCGGGTTGTTCGACATGGTGAACCTCTTCCTTTCGCGCACGTGCGATCAAACTCGATTGTAGCGACGCTTGCGCAGCCAGCTTTCCTTACTTTTGTGAAAGATGTAGCAAAATTCACGCCTGAGCAATATTTTGAGGCTAAGTGACTGATCGAAATGGGAGACCGGATCTCGCGCCAGCGTCAGGAAAATGGCCAGTGTAAGAAATTCCGACATCTTGCGAGCGCTTGGCATGCGGCGCTTCGTCCGCTTTCCCGCGAGCTGCATCACTCCCGCCGTCGCGTCAGCGCCTCGTTCAGCCTCGTCACCAGCCGCAGCGCCTCGCGCAGGTAGGCGCGCCCGAACAGGTTCAGGTGATTGAGCACGTGGTACAGGTTGTAGAGCAGCTTCCTCTGCTCGTAGCCCTCGTGCAGCGGCCAGGCCCTGCGGTAGGCGGCGTAGAAGGTGGGCGGGAAGCCGCCGAAGAGCTCGCTCATCGCGAAATCGGCTTCGCGGTCGCCGCGGTGCACCGCGGGATCGAACACCACCGGCGTGCCATCGGCGAGCATTGCGACGTTGCCGTGCCAGAGATCGCCATGGAGCAGGCTGGGCTGCGGACGGTAGTCGAGAAAGAGCGCGGGTACGCGGTCGAACAGGCGTTCGCCCTGACGCTGCAGCTCGACATCGAAGCCTTCGGCGCGGGCGAGTGCGAGCTGCGGGCGCAGGCGCTGCGCGACGAAGAAGCGCGCCCAATTGTCATGCCGCTCATTGTGCTGGGGCGTGCGACCGATGAAATTGTCGCGCGGCCAGCCGAAGTGCTCGCCGGTGTCGTGGTGCAGGGCGGCCAGCGCCTCGGCGAAGCGCGCCCCGTCCGCGGGCGACTGCAAGGGTGTCAATGCGAGGTGCTCGAGGATCAGGAAGGCGTGCGCGCCCGCGGCTCCGCAGGCGAATACCGCGGGCGTGCGCAGACTGGCGCTGGCGGCGATCGCGGCGAGGCCGTCGACTTCGGCTTCGAACATGGGTAATTGTGCGGCGGTGGCCACCTTGACGAAGTAGCGGGCGCCGTCGACGGTGTCGATACGCAGCGAGGTATGGGTGTCGCCGCCGCTCACAGGTTGCGCGGCGGTGATGCGTGCGGTGGCGCCGAGCCGGGTACGCAGGCTGTCCTCGACGGCGGGCAGGGCGGGGTGGAGCGAAGACGCGGCGTTCATAGGTTTGCGATGCGGGCGCTGGCCTGCGACAAGCGGGTCGCCAGCACTTCGAGAAAGGCCTGGTAGAAATGCATGCGCAGGGTTTCGCTGGCGCGCTCGAGCGCGCGCGAACGGATGGTGAATAACGCGGTGTCGGCGGCGGCTTCGACCGAGGCCGAGCGCACGCCGGTGGCGGTGGAAAACACCGCGATCTCGCCGAAGCAGTCGCCCGGGTTGAGGACCTCCAGCAGATGGCCGTGCTTGCTCACCCGCGCCTCGCCTTCGAGCACGAAGCAGATTGCATCGCCACGCTCGCCCTCCTTGATGATCACGGTGCCCGCGCTGGCGCGCTCGAAGCGCGACAGGCCGATGACTTCCCACAGCTCGGCGTCGGCGAAGCGGCGGAAGAAGCGCATCGCGCGCAGCGCCTGGAACTTGCCGGTGTCGCCGATGCGCTCCATCGAAACCGCCAGGCTGCGGTTACGGAAGGCGAGCGCAAGGTCGTGCGAGAATTCGCTCCAGCTCTGGTAGCGTCGCTCGATGTCCTTCTCTGTGGCGCGGCGCACGATAGCGTCGAGCGCCTCGGGCACCTCGGGGCGCAGCTCGGAGGGCGGCGGCGGGGTGTCGTGGGTGATGCTGTAGAGCAGGCTGTAACTGTTCTCGTGCTCGAAGGGCAGATGGCCGGTGAGGAGCTGGAACATCACCACGCCGAGCGAGTAGATGTCGGTGCGGTGGTCGAGTGGCACCTCGCGCACCTGCTGCGGCGACATGTAGGCGGGCGAGCCGACGCCGGCGATCTGCGTGGTCTCGCGCGCGGTGTGGAGTGCGGCGCCGAAGTCTGAGATGCGGATGTCGCTGCCCGCGGGCGCCATCAGCAGGATGTTGGCCGGTTTGATGTCGCGATGGGTGATGCCCTGGTGGAAGGCGTAGTCGAGTGCGCGCGTGGCCTTGAAGACGATCTCGATGACGCGCTCGAAGGGCGCCAGCGTGGCCGCGGTGGCGATGTCGTCAAGGGTGCCGCCCGGCACATGGTCCATGACCAGCCAGGCATCCTCGTCGGTGACCAGGGCATCGTGGATGCGCACGATGTGTGGATGGGCGAGCTTGCCGGCGAAGGCCGCCTCGTTGAGGAAGAGCTGGCGCAGCAGGCGCCCGCGCTTGGGATCGGCGAGGATCTCGTGGCGCAGGCGCTTGATCGCGACTTCGGTGTGGCGAAAGGGGTCCCAGGCGAGATGAACGGTGCTGGTGGCCCCCACCCCGATGCGGCGGCGTACCTCGTACTTGCCGATGCGCTCTGCCGCCATCGCGGTCATGGTCGCATCCGCCCGATCACGCTCAGCCGAGGCGGGCGCGGGCGCGCGCCACCGCGGCGCGCACCTGCTCGGGGGCGGTGCCGCCGATGTGCTTGCGCGAGGCGAGCGATCCCTCGACCGTCAGCACCGCGAATACATCGTCGCCCAGGCGCTCGGCGGCACCCGGCACGTGGGCCATCGCGATGCGCAGCTCATCCAGCGAAAACTGCGGCAGGTCGCAGCCCTTGACGTCAGCCGCGCGCACCGCGAGCGCCACGGCTTCGTGCGCGTCACGGAAGGGCAGGCCCTTCTTGACCAGGTAGTCGGCGAGGTCGGTGGCGGTGGCGTAGCCCTGGCTGAGCGCGCCGCGCATGGCGTCGGCCTTGACCTTGATGCCGGTGATCATGTCGGCGTAGATGCGCAGGGTGTCGATGACCGTGTCGGCGGTGTCGAACAAGGGTTCCTTGTCTTCCTGGTTGTCCTTGTTGTAGGCCAGCGGCTGGCCCTTCATCAGAGTCAGCAGCGCGATCAGGCTGCCATTGACGCGGCCGGTCTTGCCGCGCACCAGCTCGGGCACGTCGGGGTTCTTCTTCTGCGGCATGATCGAGCTGCCAGTGCAGAAGCGGTCGGCGAGGTCGATGAAGCCCACGCGCGGGCTCATCCACAGGATCAGCTCTTCAGAGAGCCGCGACAGGTGGGTCATCAGCAGGGCCGAGGCCGCGCAGAACTCGATCGCGAAGTCACGGTCGCTGACGGCGTCGAGCGAGTTGAAGCAGACCTCGTCGAAGCCGAGCTCGGCGGCGACGAATTCGCGGTCGATCGGGTAGCTGGTGCCGGCCAGCGCGGCGGAACCGAGCGGCAGGCGATTGACGCGGCGGCGGCAGTCGGCGAAGCGTTCGGCGTCGCGCCGGCTCATCTCGTAATAGGCCATCAGGTGGTGGCCGAAGGTCACCGGCTGCGCCACCTGCAAGTGGGTGAAGCCGGGCATCGGGGTGTCGGCGTGGGCCTCGGCCACATCGAGCAGCTTGCGCTGGAAGTCGGCGACCAGCGCGAGGATCTGGTCGATCGCGTCGCGCAGCCACAGGCGGATGTCGGTGGCGACCTGGTCGTTGCGGCTGCGCCCGGTGTGCAGGCGCTTGCCCGCGTCGCCCACCAGCGCGGTGAGGCGCTTTTCGATGTTGAGATGGACGTCCTCGTCGTCGAGGCTCCAGGCGAATTCGCCACGCTCGATCTCGCCCCTGATCTGCGCCATGCCGCGCTCGATGTCGGCGAGGTCCTGCGCGCCGATGATGCCCTGGCGGGCCAGCATCTTGGCGTGCGCGAGCGAGCCGCGGATGTCCTGCGCCGCCATGCGCTGGTCGAAGAAGACCGAGGCGGTGTAGCGCTTGACGAGCTCGGACACCGGCTCGGTGAAGCGGCCGGACCAGGCCTTGGCGGGGGCGTCTGAGGATGCGGGGGTGTCGGCGGCCGGCGTCGGGGTGTCTGTCATAATGGGGTCGTGAAAAACGAAACGGCCGGCGCGTTGCTGCCGGCCCGGCACGGGAGATGGCGTCGCTTTTGCGACGCGGTAAATGCTCGAAAGTATAAAGCAAAAGCCTGCTGGACTCGCCGCGTCAGGATTGCCCGACTTCCGCAATCTGGGGGTGATCCTGCGCGTACTGCTGGCGGTGAACCTGCTCGCGCTGCTGACCGTGGCGATCCGCGAGGACGACCCGGCGCGGCTGGTCGGCGAACTTGCGCTGATGGCCGGGCGGGTCGAGTTTGCGCTGCTGGTGGCGGTGGTGCTGCTCTACCTCGGCGCACCCCTGCTGCGCGGGCTCGCGCCGTTGCTGGGGCACGCCGCGGTGTTCGGGGTGGTGACGTTGGCCGCGGCCGCAGGCGAGTGGCTGCCCGGGGCGCATGCGAACGGCGCGCTGGCGCGTCCACTGGGTTGGGCCTGGCTTGCCACGGCGCTGTGCCTTGTGTATTTCGACTGGCGTAGCCGGCGCCTCTCCCCGGCGCTCGCCGAGGCGCGGCTGATGGCGCTGACGGCGCGCATCCGCCCGCACTTTTTCTTCAACAGCCTCAACGGCGTGCTCGGGGTGATCCGCTCCGAGCCGCGGCGCGCGGAACGCGCGCTCGAGGAACTCGCCGACCTTTTCCGCGCGCTGATGCAGGACGGGCGCGAGCGCGTGTCGCTCGCCGAGGAGGTGGAACTTGCCGAGCGCTATGTCGACCTCGAGCGCCTGCGCCTGGGCGAGCGCCTGTCGGTGCGGTGGGCGTTTGCAGACGTTGCGGGCGGCGGCAGCGAGGGCGCGGATGCGGCCGGGCGCAGTGAGGACGCCGTGCGCGAAGCGCTGCTGCGCGCCCGCGTACCCTCGCTGATGCTCCAGCCCCTGCTCGAGAATGCCGTCTATCACGGCATCGAGCCCGCGGCCGGTGCCGGCGAGGTGGTGGTGCGCATCGGGCGTCGTGGTGGCGAGCTGCGCATCGAGGTGGACAACCCGGTTGCGCCGTCCGCCACGCACCATGCCGGCAACCGCCTCGCGCTCGACAATATCCGCGAACGGCTGATGCTGTTCCATGACCTCGAGGCCCGGCTGGAGATCGACGAGTCGGGCGGACGCTACCGGGTGCGGATCCGCCTGCCCTTCGAGACGGAGGTGCGATGAGCACAGAGCGCGAGCCGTGCGCAGGGATCGAGCCCCTGCGCGTGTTGATCGTCGATGACGAGGCGCCAGCACGCAGCCGCTTGCGCGACCTGCTCGGCGACATCGCGGCCACACAGCCCTGCGCGATCGTGGGCATGGCCGCCAACGGCGTCGAGGCGCTGCGCCTGCTCGAGGACGCGGCTGCCGACGTGGTGTTTGCCGACATCCGCATGCCGGTGATGGACGGCATCGAGCTCGCGCGCCATCTGGCGCGCCTGTCGGTGCCGCCGGTGGTGATCTTCGTCACCGCCTACGATCAGTACGCGGTGCAGGCCTTCGAGCTCGCCGCGATGGATTACCTGCTCAAACCGGTGCGCGCGCAGCGCCTGGAGGCGACCCTCGAGCGCCTGCGTGCGCGTCGCCCGCGGCCACCGCAGGCTGCGCTGGCCGCGCTGGCGAAGACCGAGCGCGGCCACTTCAGCGTCGCCGAGCGTGGCCGGATCCTGCTCGTGCCGGTCGCCGAGGTGCTCTACCTGCGTGCGGAGCTCAAGTACGTCACCGCCCGCACCGCCGCGCGCGAATTCGTGCTCGACGAATCGCTGGTGCAGATCGAGCATGAGTTCGCGCAGCGCTTCCTGCGCCTGCATCGCAACTGTCTGGTCGCGCGTGCTGCGGTGCAGGGCGTGGAACGTGCCGGGGACCTGGACGGCGAGGCGCGCTGGGACGTGCTGCTGCGCGGCGTCCCCGAACGCCTGCCGGTGAGCCGGCGGCAGTGGCCCGCGGTGCGCCAGGCGCTCGGGTTGTGATCGGGCTCAGCCGCTGTTGCGCAGCCCCGCGGCGATGCCGTTGATCGAGATGTGGATGCCGATGCGGATGCGCGCGTCGTTGCCGTCTCCCGCCGCGACTTCGCGATGGCGGCGCAGCAGCTCGACCTGCACGTGGTTGAGCGGGTCGAGGTAGGGGAAGCGGTTGCGGATCGAGCGCTTGAGCAGGGGGTTGCCGTCGAGCAGTTCGTGCTGGCCGGTGATCTGCAGCACCGCTTCGACCGTGGCCTGGTGCTCGGCGCGGATGCGGCCGAAGATCGCATCACGCAGCGTGACGTCCTTGACCAGCGCGGCGTAGCGGCTGGCGATCGCGAGGTCGGTCTTGGACAGCACCATGTCCATGTTCGAGAGCAGGGTCTGGAAGAACGGCCACTCGCGGTTCATGCGCTGCAGCAAGGCGAGGCCGTCGTCCGGGCGCGCGGCGAGGAAGGCGCGCACTGCGCTGCCGAAGCCGTACCAGCCGGGCAGCATCACCCGGCACTGCGACCACGAGAACACCCAGGGAATGGCGCGCAGGTCCTCGATCGCGGTGCTCTTCTTGCGCGACGCCGGGCGCGAGCCGATGTTGAGCGCGGCGATCTCGCTGATCACGGTCGATTCCCAGAAGTAGCGCTCGAAGCCGTCGGTCTCGTAGACGAGGCCGCGGTAGGCGGCGAAAGCGGCGTCCGAGAGCGCCTGCATGGCGTCGAGGAAGGCTTGTGGAGTCGGACTGGCGCTGGCCGGGCGCAGGCTGGTTGCGAGCGTGGCCGCGACCAGGACCTCGAGGTTGCGCCGGCCCACTTCCGGGTTGCTGTACTTTGCACCGATCACTTCGCCCTGCTCGGTGAGGCGGATCTGACCCTGCACCGCCCCCTCGGGCTGGGCGAGGATGGCCTGATAGCTCGGCCCGCCGCCGCGACCGACGGAGCCGCCGCGACCGTGGAACAGGCGCAGGCGCACGCCGTGACGGGCGAACGTGGCGACCAGTTCGCCCTCGGCCTTGTACAACGCCCAGCCCGAGGTCAGAAAGCCGCCGTCCTTGTTGCTGTCGGAATATCCGAGCATGACCTCCTGGGTATGGTCGCGCGCGGTCAGCAGTCCGCGGTAGGCCGCCATGGAGAAGATGCGCTCCATGACCCCGGCCGCGTTCTCGAGGTCGCCGATGGTCTCGAACAGCGGCACGATGTTGACGTCGAGCGCATTGTCCAGCGGGCGCAGGATGCCGGCTTCCTTGAGCAGCACCGCCAGTTCCAGCAGGTCGGAGACGTCGTCGGTCTTGGAAATGATGCAGTTGCGGATCGCTGCCGTGCCATAGCGCTGGTGGGCGCGGCGGGCGGTGCGGAAGATTGCCAGCTCGCCTTCGGTCTCGTCCGAGTAATGCACGTGCGGCGAGGCGAGCGGCCGGGCGGTGGCGAGCTCCTCGAGCAGCAGCGCGCAGCGCGCCTCCTCGTTCAGGCTCGAGTAGGCGCTGCCGGGGCGGGACACCTCGAGCAGTTCGGCGACCACGCGCTCGTGCACATCCGAGTTCTGGCGCAGGTCAACCGGTGCGAGGTGGAAACCGAACACCTTCACTGCGCGCCGCAGGTGACGCAGCCGGCCGCGCGCGAGCGCCGCCGAGCCGTTGGCCACGAGCGAGCGATGCAGGGTGTCGAGGTCCTCGGCAAGCGCAGCAGCGTCGGGGTAGGGGGTGGCCTCGGCGACTGCGTGCCGTACCGGCGCATGGCCGAGCAGCGCGCGGTAGGTGGCGGCGAGACGCGCGTAGATGCCGGAGATCGCGCGCCGGTAGGGTTCGTCGCTGCGATGCGGCGAACGGTCGGGCGAGGCCTCGGCGAGCGCCAGCAGCGCGTCCGAGGCCGACACCAGGCCGAGGCCGAGCGAGAGCTGTGAGCCGAGGATGTGCAACTCGTCGAGGTAGTAGCCGAGCGCCACCGCGCATTGCATGGCGAGCGCGCGGTCGAGGACCTCGGCGGTCACGAAGGGGTTGCCGTCGCGGTCACCGCCGATCCAGCTCCCCACCTGGACGAAGGCGGCGAGCTCGGGCGCGCCGAGCGCCGGGTCGGCCGCGGCGAGGCGGTCCTCGAGGCTGGCGTAGAGGCGCGGCAGCTCGCGCAGGAAGGTGGTCTCGAAGTAGGACAGGCCGTTGTTGACCTCGTCGATCACCGACAGCTTGGCGGTGCGCAGCATGCGCGTCTGCCACAGCGTCAGCACCGCACGCCGCAGCGCTTCGTGATTGGCCTCGGCCTCCTCGGGAGTGAGCTGCATGCGGTCGCGCTCGTCGAGCAGGCGGGCGATCACGGTCTCGCAGTTGAGGATGCTCTTCCGCTGGACCTCGGTGGGGTGGGCGGTCAGCACGGGGGAAACCAGGGCGGTGTCGAAGAACGCGGCGAGGTCCCCGGTGTTCACGCCGTTACCGGCGAGCGCCTCATCGATCGCGTGGGCGAGGCTGCCCTCGCGCGCCGCCGACCCGGCGATCAGGTGCGCGCGCGAGCGCCGGATGTGGTGCTGATCCTCGGCGATGTTCGCGAGATGCGAGAAATAGCTGAAGGCGCGCACGACCTGGATGGTCTGCTCGCGCGACAGGGCGTCGAGCATGGCCTCGAGCGCGCGCCGCGCGGCGATGTCGTCGTCGCGGCGAAAGCGCACCGAGTTCTGGCGGATGCGTTCGATGAGGCCGAAGGCAGCTTCGCCCTGCTGGTCGCGCACGGTGTCGCCGAGCAGGCGTCCGAGCAGGCGGATGTCTTCGCGAAGGGGGGCGTCCTTGTCCTGTTGCATGGCGTCGATCGATGTGTGGTGGTTGGAAAAAAGCATGCAGCTTACCGCAAGGAGCAAGGCTTGCCGTCCGCTACAGGCGCCGCTTTCGGGTAAACGGCGACAGGGCGGCGTGGCGGGTGGAGGAGGCCTCGCCGGGTGCGCGTGCTAGAATCGTGCGATTAGTGCGGTCGTGTTGAGCTGGATGTCATGCTGCGATGCAGCATCCGCAGTGACCGCTTCAACTTGTTTTGCCAGGTGAATTCCGATCGTGAGTCAGAGCAGCCCCGAGCGCATCGTCATTGCAACCCGTGAAAGTCGTCTTGCCCTCTGGCAGGCCGAACACATCAAGGCCCGCCTCGAGGGCTTGTACCCCGGTTGTCGGGTCGAACTGCTCGGCATGACCACGCGCGGAGACCAGATTCTCGACCGCCCGCTTGCCAAGGTGGGCGGCAAGGGACTGTTCGTCAAGGAACTCGAGACCGCGCTGATCGACGGCCGCGCCGACATCGCGGTGCATTCGATGAAGGACGTGCCGATGGTCATGGGCACCGAATTCGCGCTGCCCTGCATCACCGCGCGCGAGGTCCCGCTCGATGCCTTCGTCTCCAACCGCTACGAGCGTCTCGCCGACATGCCTCCGGGCGCGGTCGTCGGCACCTCCTCGCTGCGTCGCGAGTCGCAACTGCACGCCCAATACCCCTTCCTCGCCGTGACCAGCCTGCGCGGCAACCTCGACACCCGACTGCGCAAGCTCGATGAGGGGCAGTACGACGCGATCATTCTCGCCGCCGCTGGTCTTGCCCGGCTCGGCATGGGCGAACGCATCCGCGCGGTGATGGCCGCCGAGGTCTCGCTTCCGGCCGCTGGGCAGGGCGCACTCGGCATCGAATGCCTCGCTGCACGCGCCGACGTCATTGGCTGGCTGCAACCGCTGGTCGATGCCGAATCCACCGCCTGCGTGCTCGCCGAGCGCGCGGTCGCGCGTGCGCTGGCCGGCAGTTGCGAGGTGCCGCTGGGCGCCTATGCGGTGCTGCGTGACGGTGCCCTGTGGCTGCGGGGTTTCGTGGCCCGGCCCGACGGCAGTACGATCGTGCGCGCCGAGCGCACTGGTGCGCCCGCCGCTGCCGAGGCGCTCGGGCGAGCGCTCGCCGATGATCTGCGGGCGCAGGGCGCGGAAGCGATCCTGGCCGAGATCGGCTGACGGACGCCAGGGAAGGCGCATCGTGACGACGGCACCGACCGCAGCGTCCGCTCCGCGCCCCATGCTTCCCCTGCGTGGGCGCACCCTCGTGGTCATGCGTCCGCACGAGCAGGCCGAGCGCTTGTGCGCGCGCATCGAGGCCAGCGGCGGCAGGGCGCTGCGCTTTCCCGTGATTGCGGTCGGGCCCGCGCTCGATCCCGGCCCGCTGCAGGCCATCGTCGGCCGCCTCGACGAGTTCGATCTCGCCTTCTTCGTCAGCCCCAACGCGGTCGATCATGCGATGCGGGCGATCCTTCCGCAGCGCACGTGGCCGGCGACGCTGCGCGTCGCCACCGTGGGCAAGGGCAGCCAGCGCGTGATGCACGGCTGGGGCTTCGCCGACGTGATCGCGCCGGCCGACGGCTTCGACAGTGAGGCCGTGATTGCCTTGCCCGAGTTCGGTCCCGACGCGGTGCGCGGACGCAAGGTCCTGATCTTTCGCGGTGACGGTGGACGCGAACTGCTCGCTGAGACCTTGCGCGAACGGGGCGCGAGCGTTGAATATGTCACCTGTTACAGACGGTATTGCCCGGATGCGAATCCCGCGGAGCTGCTTGAGCCGGTCGCGCACGGCGCGGTCGATGGGCTTTTGCTCACCAGCAGCGAGGGCGTGCGCAACCTGGAGTGCATGCTCGGCGCGGACGGTCTCGCCGCCCTGCGTGACGTTACGGTGTTTGCCACGCACCCGCGCATCGTGGCGCAGGCGTGTGCGGCCGGTTTCGTTAAGGTGGTCGAAACGCCGGCCGGAGACGACGGTTTGATGCAGGCCCTCGAAAGCCATTTTGCCTAGACCTGGAACCATGAAAGAACAAAATCCCGCTTTGACCCAGCCGCCGCCGGCGCCGCCGTCTGCGTCCCCCATGCCCGACGAGACCCGTCCCGCGATCGAGGAAAGCCGTGAAGCCGAGATGCCCGACGCGGCCGACGGCAATGCCGTGCTCACTGCCACCGCTACGGCCGGCGACGGCCCGCCCGCGCGCAGCGCAGCGGCGTGGTGGGCCTTGTTGCTCGCACTGATCGCAATCGGTATCGCGGGGTGGTCGATCTGGCAGGCACGCGAGATGCGCGTGCAGGCGGTAAAGCTGCGTGAGGAACTCGCCAGTCGCCTCTCCGAGGGTGAGACCGTGGCAACCGAGGCGCGCGGCATGATCCGCCAGCATCAGGAGACGATCGCCTCGCTGCAGGGCAAGCTGGGTGCGCTCGAATCCAAGGTCGAGACGACGGAGGGGCAGGCCGCTGCGCTCGAGGCGCTCTACCAGGAGTTCTCGCGCAGCCGCGAGGACGGTGTGCTCGCTGAGGTCGAGCAGGCGGTCGCGCTTGCTTCGCAGCAACTTCAGATCGCCGGCAACGTCGAGGCGGCGCTGATCGGGCTGCAGGAAGCCGAGGCCCGGCTGGCCATTCACGACCGTGGCCAGCTTGCCACGCTGCGTCGGGCGCTGGTGCGCGACATCGAGGAGTTGCGCCTGATGCCGGCACTTGACGTATCCGGCCTGAGTCTTCGCCTCGAGCTGATGCTCGAACGCGCCGACGCACTCCCGCTCACCTTCGAAAGCCCCCTGCCGGCGGGCGCCGCGGTGGGCAAGGACATGGGCCCGGCCGACAGCGGCGGCTTCATCGGCTGGATGGCGAGCGTATGGCGCTTCGCGCAGAACGTCGCCGCCGACGTATGGAGCGAGGTGCGCACGTTGATTCGCGTGGAGCGCCTCGATCAGGAAGATCCGGTGCTGCTTGCGCCCGAGCAGAACACCTTCCTGCGCGAGAACCTGAAGATGCGCCTGCTCACCGCACGCCTCGCCCTGATGGCGCGTGACGGCCGCAGCTACGGCGCAGACATCGGCCAGGCGCGCGCATGGGTGGAGCGCTTCTACGATCTACGCGACGATCGTGTGCAGGCGGCGCTTGCCGAGTTGAAGGAGCTCGAGGCGGTAAAGGTGCGCTATGAGCCGCCCGATCTGAGCGAGACGTTCGGTGCGCTTCGTAACGTGCAGTCGCGCGCCGGTCGTGGTGGTGCCGCGAGCAAACCCGCGCGTGCCGAGGCTGCGGCGCCGACGCCGGCTGCTTCGGTCGCCGAGGTTGTGCCGGCCGCTCCGGCCGCAGAGGTGGGCCCGGCCGCCGCGACCAGCGCCGCAGCGAAGGACGCCGCGCCAGTGGTGCCGCCGCAGTCCAGCGAGGGTGCTGGCGCGTCTGCGCCGGCGGCCGCCGAAGCGCCCGCCGCAGCGGCCGATGCCGCTCCGGCGCCCACCGATGCCGCCGCTCCCGCGGCGAGCCAGTGAGGGCCGACCCATGCGCGCACTGATCTGGCTGATCGGCATTTTTGGCCTCGCCGTCGGCGTGGCGATGTTGGCCGGTGTCAACGACGGCTATGTGCTCGTCGTGCTGTCGCCGTGGCGGGCGCAGATTTCTCTGAATCTCTTCATCGTGGTGCTGGTCGTCGGCGTGGCCCTGATCCATTTCCTGCTACGCGTGGCCACGCGCACCCTGCAACTGCCGTCGCGGGTGGCGAACTGGCGCGAGCGCCGCCGCCGCGAGAAGGCCGACCGCGCCATGCACGGGTCGGTCACCGCACTGTTCGAGGGCCGCTTCTCCGAGGCGCTCAAGTCGGCCTCGACCGCGTATTCGGCGAGCGATGGTTCGTCGATGGCCGCTCTCGTCGCCGCGCGCGCTGCGCACGGCCTGCAGGATGAGACGCGCTATCGGGAGTGGCTCGACCACGCCGCGGAGCAGGGGAAGGACAGCGAGGTCGCACGCTTGATGACCGAGGCGGAACTGGCGATCGAGAGTCGTCAGTTCGAGCTCGCGGCCGCGCGTCTTGCCCAATTGCGCGAGGGCGGGCATCGCCACATCGCGATGCTGCGTCTTGAGAGCAAGGTCGCATTCGAGCTCGGGCGCTGGGAGGAGCTGCTGCATAACGTCCGTCAATTGCGCAAGCACAAGGCGCTGAGCGCTGAGCAGGCCGCGCCCGCGCTGCGCCGCGCCCACGCCGAGCGCATGAAACAGCTCGTCGGCGATCCGTCAGCGCTGCTCTCCTACTGGCAGGAGATCCCGTCTGAGGAGTTGAACGACCGCGGCATGGTCAGGGACGTGCTGCCGCTGATGGCTCGCGCCGGGCAGGCGATGCACGTTCGCGCACAGGCCGAGCAACTCCTCGACGAGCAGTGGGACAGCGATCTGGCCCGTCTGTACGCCTACTGTTCGAGCACGGTGGACGACGCCAACGCCTGCCTGCACAAGGCCGAGGCCTGGCTCGAGAAGCAGCCGCGCGACGCCGGGCTGTTGTTCGCGCTGGGCCAGTTGTGTCGGCGCACCGAGCTGTGGGGCAAGGCGCAGAGCTATCTTGAGGCCTCGCTGAGCCTGGATCCGCAGGTTGGCACGCACCTCGCACTCGCCCACCTGTTCGAGACCCTCGAACGCCGCGAAGAGGCACAGCGTCACTACCGCGCTGCGGCCGAAAAGGTCGCTGGAGGCGCCTTGGTCTGAGCGCCCTGGCCGCCCAGCCAGGGGCCCGCAAACGAAAAGGCCGCCGGTTTCCCCGGCGGCCTTTTCACATTCGACTCCTGAAGCCTTACGCCCGACGTTTCACAGCGCGCAAGTCTGCCTCATGCCCAGTCGCGTGCGACCAGGAACTCGTCGTACAGTCGCGCTTCCGCCGAACCCGGCTCGGGGCGCCAGTCATAGCGCCATTTCACCACCGGGGGCATCGACATCAGGATGGACTCGGTTCGCCCACCCGACTGCAGGCCGAACAGCGTGCCGCGGTCGAAGACGAGGTTGAACTCGACGTAGCGGCCGCGCCGGTAGGCCTGGAAATCGCGCTCGTGCTCGCCGTAGTCAAGGTCCTTGCGGCGCTCGATGATGGGCAGGTAGGCGTCGACGAAGGATTCGCCGACCGAGCGGGTGAGGCCGAAGGCGGTGTCGAAATCGGTCTTGCCGTCGGCGCCGAGGTCGTCGAAGAACAGCCCGCCCACGCCGCGCGGTTCATTGCGGTGCTTGAGGAAGAAGTAGCGGTCGCACCAGTTCTTCAGGCGGGCGTATTCCGCTTCGCCACCGTAAGGCAGTACCGCGTTGCGGCAGGTGCGGTGGAAGTGGCGGACGTCCTCCTCGATGGGGTAGTAGGGCGTGAGGTCCATGCCGCCGCCGAACCACCACACCGGCGCCATGCCGTCGGCGAGCGCGATGAAGCAGCGCACGTTCATGTGCACCGTCGGGCAGTGGGGATTGCGCGGGTGCAGCACCAGCGACACGCCCATGGCTTCGAAGCGGCGTCCGGCGAGTTCCGGGCGGTGCGCGGTGGCCGAGGCCGGCATGCCGTCGCCCGTCACGTGCGAAAAATTGACCCCGCCGCGCTCGAAGAAGTTGCCCTCCTCGATGACACGCGTGAGCCCACCGCCACCGCCGGGGCGATCCCAGCCGTCGCTGCGGAAGGGCTGGCCGTCGAAGGCTTCGAGGCGCTCGACGATGCCTTGCTGCAGCCCGGTGAACCAGGGCTTGACGGTGCGCGGATCCATTCAGGTCTTGCGTCCGATCGCGCGGTAGCCGATGTCGCGGCGGTACTGGCGGCCGTCGAAGAGGATGCCGTCGGCGACCTCGTAGGCGCGCTTCTGTGCGGTGCGCACGTTGTCGCCAAGCGCGGTCACGCACAGCACACGGCCGCCCGCGGTGACGATCTGACCGTCTTTTGACGCGGTGCCGGCGTGGAAGACGTGCACGTCGTCCTGCTCGACGGTCGGCAGCCCGGTGATGACGTCACCCTTGCGCGGGTTCTCGGGGTAGCCAGCCGCGGCCAGCACCACGCCGAGCGCGAAGCGGCGGTCCCACTCGGCCTCGGTCTGGTCGAGCTTGCCGGAGATGGCGGCCTCGATCAGGTCGGCGAGGTCGGTCTTGAGACGCATCATGATCGGCTGGGTCTCGGGGTCGCCCATGCGGCAGTTGAACTCGACCACGCGCGGCTTGCCGTCGCCGTCGATCATCAGGCCAGCGTACAGGAAGCCGGTGTAGGGCAGACCTTCGGCAGCCATGCCGGCGAGCGTCGGGTTGATCACCTCGCGCATCACGCGTGCATGCACGTCGGGGGTGACCACCGGGGCGGGCGAGTAGGCGCCCATGCCGCCGGTGTTGGGGCCCTGGTCGCCATCCTGCAGGCGCTTGTGGTCCTGACTGGTGGCGAGCGCGAGCGCGTTACGGCCGTCGGCCATGACGATGAAGCTGGCTTCCTCGCCTTCCATGAACTCCTCGATGACCACGCGCGCGCCGGCATCCCCCATGCGGTTGTCGAGCAGCATCATGTCGATCGCGGCGTGCGCCTCGGCAGCCGTCATCGCCACCACGACGCCCTTGCCGGCGGCCAGGCCGTCGGCCTTGATCACGATAGGCGCGCCCTCGGCGTCGATGTAGGCGTGCGCCTCTGCCGCATCGGAGAATGTGCGGTACTTCGCGGTCGGGATGTTATGGCGGAGGAGGAACTGCTTGGCGAAGTCCTTCGAGCTCTCAAGCTGGGCGGCGGCCTTGGTCGGCCCGAAGATCGGCAGCCCGGCGGCGCGGAAGGCATCGACCACGCCGGCGGCGAGCGGCGCCTCGGGACCGACCACGGTGAAGGCGACGTGCTCGCGTTTCGCGAGTTCGACCAGCACCGGGATGTCGGTGATCGGGGCGTTCTGCAGCAGCTTCTCGGCAGCGGTGCCGGGGTTGCCCGGCGCCACCAGCACGCGGGTGACCTTGGGCGACTGGGCGAGTTTCCAGGCCAGCGCGTGTTCGCGGCCG
>Ga0209573_1002482_pt1 | contig 23425 bp, 28 predicted proteins | sample TNRBio252014_DNA_FD_185870 | JGI IMG/M metagenome (GOLD analysis project Ga0209573, IMG submission 185870) | Wastewater treatment Type I Accumulibacter community from EBPR Bioreactor in Madison, WI, USA - TNR Reactor_6/25/2014_ DNA (SPAdes)... | ecosystem: Engineered > Bioreactor > EBPR >...
GCGGATTCACGGGTAACGTCTGGCCCTTTCGGGGGGCTGGTTGAGTCGCGCCGCCCGAAGGCAACGCCAAAAAACGAGGGACGGAATCAGGGATGATGACGTTCATCGTTTTAGCCGGGGACTCAACTTGGCCAACTCCCTCTGTTCACTCTTGCCCACGTCTTCAATCTCTTCCGCCAGATGCTCCAGATCCAACTGGTCGAATTGACCCGCTTTCAACCACTGGGCTTGCTCACGGGACCAAGCCACAATGTCAGCTTCATAGTCAATCTTTCGAGGCATGGCGGCCTCCTATAAAGGAATCCCCTCCCTTCAGGGCAGGGAGGAGGTCAAGCGTCAGTCCACGATTGCAATCAACCCGCCCTTTCCACGTCCTTGTCATGCTCGATCATGGCATAAGCGGAATGGTTGTGAATGGACTCAAAATTTTCCGATTCCACCGAGTACGCCGCCACCCGCTCATCCCGATTCAGCTTGGCGGCAATATCGCGCACCATGTCCTCGACAAACTTGGGATTCTCATACGCCCGCTCGGTCACGTATTTTTCATCCGGGCGCTTGAGCAGTCCGTAGAGTTCGCAGGAGGCTTCCTTTTCCACTAGGTCGATCAAATCCTCGATCCAGATAAAGCCCCGGGTGCGCACATTGACCGTGACATGGGAGCGCTGGTTGTGCGCGCCATACTTGGAGATCTTCTTGGAACAGGGGCACAGGCTGGTTACCGGCACCACGACTTTAATGTTCATGGCCGGCTGGCCAGCGCGAATCTCGCCGACAAAAGTCACTTCGTAATCCATAAGGCTGCGCACCCCGGACACCGGCGCGGTCTTGTCGACAAAATAGGTAAAGGTCATCTCGATATGGCCGGCTTCGGCTTCCAGCCGATCGGTCATCTCGGTCAGGATATCCTTGAAGGAATCGACTGAAATTTCCCGGCCCGGCACGTTCAGAATCTCCACAAACCGCGACATGTGCGTGCCCTTGAAGTTATGGGGCAAATTCACGTACATGTTGAAGGTGGCGATAGTGTGCTGTTCGCCGCCGCTGCGGTCGCGAACCCGAACCGGATGGCGAATCTCCTTGATGCCGACCTTGTTGATCGCCAGCCGGCGGGTATCGGCGCTGTTCTGCACGTCAGGGATCGGGATCACCGCAGGCATCACTACGGCGGCACTCATCATTGATGGCTTCATGTCATCCTCGCAGCGGCGCACGCGCGCGCCTTCATTCAAGACCGATTCCGGTAACCGGTTGCACTCAATATCCGGTTGGATGATCAATCCGGTGGTTAATTCCTTAGCGTATCGCTCGGGCATCAGCTTGACCGCAGTGCGCCCCACGCCGCCAGTCGCCGATACACCCCTTCGGCATCCAGACCACATTCGGCCAACAGTTCACCACGCTCGCCCTGTTCGACGAAGCGATCCGGCAGGCCGATATGCAACACGGGAATAGTGAGACTGCGTCGCGCCAGACATTCGCTGACCGCGCTACCGGCGCCGCCGGCCACGACATTTTCTTCCAGCGTCGCCAACCCGCGGTGCTCACTGGCTATTTGTACGACGAGCGATTCGTCCAGGGGTTTGACAAAGCGCATGTTGACCACCGTCGCATCCAGCCGTTCCGCTACCGCCTCGGCGACAGCGACCATGGAGCCAAACGCCAGCAGCGCCAGCTCCCGGCCACGGCGGCGAATTTCGCCTTTTCCGATCGGCAAGGCCCGCATTTCCCGCTCGACCGTTACACCCGACCCCTTGCCGCGCGGATAGCGCACCGCCGCCGGCTGGTTCAACTGAAAGCCGGTATAGAGCATTTGCCGGCATTCGTTTTCGTCAGCCGGGGCCATGATCACCAGGTTGGGAATGCAGCGCAGAAAGCTGTGATCGAAACTGCCCGCGTGCGTCGGGCCGTCCGGTCCCACCAGCCCGGCCCGGTCGATGGCGAACAGCACCGGCAGATTTTGCAGGGCGACATCGTGAATCAGTTGGTCGTAGGCGCGCTGCAAAAAGGTGGAATAGATCGCGACCACCGGTTTGAGACCCTCGCAGGCCAGCCCGGCGGCCAACGTGACCGCGTGCTGTTCGGCGATGGCGGCATCAAAATAGCGATCCGGAAACCGCTCGGAAAACTCGACCAGGCCGGAACCTTCGCGCATCGCCGGAGTAATGCCGATCAGCCGGTCATCCTGCGCGGCCATGTCACACAACCAGTCGCCAAAGATTTGCGTATAGGTTGGCCCGCCACTGGTCTGGGCCGGTTTCAACCCGCAGGCCGGATCGAACGCGCCGACCCCGTGGTAGCCCACCGGTTCATCTTCGGCCAGCTTGTAGCCCTTGCCCTTGCGGGTGACGACATGCAACAGGCGCGGCCCCTCCAGCGCCCGCAAATTGCGCAGGGTCGCAACCAGGGTAGGCAGGTCGTGACCGTCCACCGGGCCGAAATAGTGAAAACCCAGCTCCTCGAACAGCGTTCCCTCCGGCACCAGGAGACCCTTGACCTGCTCCTCGGCGCGGCGGGCGACCTCCAGAACCGGCGGAACCCGGCTCAACACCTTCTTCCCGCCCTCGCGAACGGTGGAAAACAGCCGGCTGGACAGCAGTTGGGTCAGATGCGCCGACAGCGCGCCCACATTCGGCGAAATGGACATCTCGTTGTCGTTCAACACCACCAGCAGATTGCTTTTCAGGTGACCGGCGTGATTCAGCGCCTCGAACGCCATGCCGGCGGTCATCGCGCCGTCGCCGATGATTGCGACAATTTTCCGGTCGCTGCCGGCGCGTTCCGCCGCAATCGCCATGCCCAGCGCGGCGCTCAGCGAGGTGCTGGAATGGCCGACGCCGAACGTGTCGTAGGGACTCTCACAGCGCTTGGGAAAGCCGGCAATGCCACCCTTGCGCCGCAGGGTATCCATGCGGGCGCGGCGCCCCGTGAGAATCTTGTGCGGATAGCTCTGATGGCCCACGTCCCACACCAGCCGGTCTTGGGGCGTGTCAAATACATAGTGCAGAGCGATAGTGAGTTCGACCGCCCCCAGATTGGCGGCGAAATGCCCGCCCGTCCGGGCGACGGTCTGAATCAGAAACTCGCGCAACTCATGGGCCAGAGCGGGCAGGCGCGTTTCTGGCAGCGCACGCATCTCCACGGGGGTGTCAATCTGTTCCAGCAGCGGGAAGGCGGATCCAGGGGTCATGGTTCGCAGGGAAAAGGCCAGTTCACAAAGGGTCGGGGCACAGGAGCGCAGCGGGTGGAAACCGCACCGGGGGGTCAGTAGGCGCGTTCCACGATATAGGACGCGATCCAGCGTAAGGGTTCGGCGGCGGCGCCCAGCGGCTGCACGCTGGCCAGCGCCTCCTCATGCAGCACCCGGGCATGTTCGCGCGCGCCTTCCAGCCCCAGCAGCGCCGGATAAGTCGGTTTGGCCAGCGCCTGATCAGCGCCCTGGGGTTTGCCGAGGGTCGCGGTATCGCCGATGACATCGAGAATGTCATCGCGAATCTGGAACGCCAGGCCGATGCACTTGGCGTAGCGATCCAGCCGCTCCAGCGCGGCCGCCTCGACCCCAGGCTGACTCAGCGCCCCCAGCAGCACACTGGCGCGGATCAGTGCGCCGGTCTTGTGAATATGCATGTTTTCCAGCTCGGCCAGGGTCAGTTCCTGACCGACCGCCGCCAGATCAATCGCCTGACCGCCGACCATGCCACGGGAGCCGGCGGCCTGCGTCAGCGCCCCCAGCATCCGCAGGCGGATGGCCGGATCGACCACCATGGCCGGATCCTGGCTGAGCACCTGAAACGCCAGCGCTTGCAGGGCATCGCCCGCCAGAATCGCCAGCGCCTCGCCGAACGCCTTATGGCAGGTCGGCTGACCGTGGCGCAGGTCATCGTTGTCCATGGCCGGCAGATCGTCGTGGATCAGCGAATAGGCGTGGATGAATTCCACCGCGCACGCGGGACCATCGAGGGTCTCGGGCGGTGCGCCGACGACCGCGCCGCTCAGGTAGACCAGCACCGGACGGATGCGCTTGCCGCCGCCCAGCACCGCGTAGCGCATCGCCTGATGCAAGGCGACCGGATGTAGATCGGCTGCCGGCAAGCGCTGGTCCAAAGCCCATGCCGCGCGGGTCCGATAACGCTCAAGCCATTCCGTCGTCATCTGCGGTTACCTCGCCAGCGCACTGAGCGTCGTAACGTCCTGTCGGCCGTTGCGTTCGATCAATTGTTCCACGGTTTGCTCCGCTTCCAGCAGGGCATTCTGACAGCTTCGCACCAGAGCGACGCCGCGCTCGAAGCGCTGCAAGGAATCCTCCAGAGTCAGTTCACCCTGTTCCAGTTGTCCGACCAGGGTTTCCAGTTCCGCCAGCGCGGTTTCGAAAGGAAGGGGGGGATTTTTCTTGGCCGTCATGCCTGCTAATCCGGTTTAGCAAACGCTTACGTTACCTTGCAGGCAACGAACGGTCAATTTCAGGCAGGGAAGAATGCAAAACGGCCCTCCCTGGCCGTGGTGTGTGTAGTCTTGAAATGAGGGCAAAGCCACTGTGCAGGAGGTCTGCCGCGAGGTGCTCGAAAAAATCAGGACTTTCACTTGCCTACCTTTTCCGTCATACCCGCGAATGCGGGTATCCATTCTTTTCAGGGAGTGACTGGATTCCCGCTGACGCGGGAATGACGGAAAGCGAAAGTTCTGAAAATGTAACCGTTCGCTTCCCTCGCCCGAGGGCGGGAGAGGGGTCTCAATAAGCTTTAAGCCGATTCGGCAACCTTGGCGGCCGCGGTTGCAGACTCTGGAGCCTTGAGCGCGCGAACTTTTTTGATCCGGGTCTCCGCTTCGGCGGCCACGGTCAGTTCCTGAATACTCTGGCTGAGCATCTCCACCTGCTGGAACAACTGCTGGATATCCTCCCGGGCCGGTACGCCCAGGCGGCGCAGCGCCCGGGCGACCCGGGTCTGGAACACCTCCTCCAGCTTATTCCACGCGCCACTGGCTTTTCCCCGGATTCCCTCAACCTTGTCCTTGACGGTTTCGACCCCGCTTTTCATCAATTCGGTCTGTTCGTTGGCAGTCTTCTTCATGCGTGCGTCCACGGCCTGCCCTTCCTGAACCAGGGTTTCAAAAAACTTGCCGCCCTCATCCTGCGCCCGGGCGAAAGCGCCGAGTCCGGCCAGCCAGATTTGGCGCGCGAAATCCCGCACATTGTGGGTCAGTGAATTTTCAAAAAAATCGGCTTTCATATCGGGGCTCCTTGATGAAATTGCGCAAGACGGATTGACATTCCTTCATCGTCACGGGATACGGCCCTTCTGGGACACTCTGTCGGAAGTCTGATTTGATTCAGAAAGTTAGCAGGGAAAATTAGAGTAAGCATACTAAAGGGCGCAACGGCCCCGGCGGCGGCCACATCCAGCGTGTAGAGAAAGCTCACGGGTTGCCGTGAGTAAACCGCACGATGCGCCGACGATCCTGCTTGGTGGGGCGACCGACCGGGCGGGGAGCGCTGGCGCGCTCCAGACGCTGTTGCTCGCGCAAGGTCTCGCGTCGCTGGCGGCTCTCGGCGGTCTCTTCATACAGCAGCGCCGCCACGCTGGCAGGACCGCGCTGACGGCTCAGGGCCGCGACAGTGACCTGGTATTCTTCAGGGCCGCGCTGGATTCGCAACAGTTCACCCGGACGAACGAGGTGGGCGGGTTTGCAGCGCTGGCCGCCGACATGCACCTTGCCGCCGGCGACCGCCTCCGCCGCCAGGGGGCGCGTCTTGAAAAAGCGCGCGGCCCACAGCCATTTATCAAGCCGAACCCGCTCCACCGCGGACGGAGGGGCATTGCCAGCGCCGGTTGTCGATTCCATCTCTGCTTCCTGCCCCATCCCGCCGCGCTAACCGCGCCCTGAACGGGGTTCCTCATCCGGCAGGGTGATATTCAGTTCCAGGATTTCATAATCGCCCTCCCGATCCAGATGCACCTTGATCTGGCTCGGATCCACCGGTACGTACTTGCGCACGACTTCCAGCAGTTCTTTCTTGAGCGCGGGCAGATAGTCGGGACTGCCGCGCCGGCCGCCCCGCTCATGGGCCACGATGATCTGCAACCGCTCCTTGGCCATCGCGGCCGATTTACTGGGAGGCGTGCGAAAAAAGCTCTCGAACAGACCCATGGCTTAGCCCCCGCTAAACAAGCGTTTCAGGAAGCCCTTTTTCGGTGGGGTAATAAACCGGTGCGGCAGGTTCTTACCCAGAAACCGGTCCACCAGATCGCCATAGGCGGCCCCCGCATCGCTGCCTTCCTCCAAAATCACCGGGACGCCGGCGTTGGACGACTGCAAGACGGTCGGCGATTCTGGAATCACACCCAGCAGCGGAATGCCCAGGATTTCCAGCACGTCCTCCACGCTCAGCATATCGCCCCGGTCAGCGCGCTCGGGGGCGTAGCGGCTCAGCACCAGATGCTCCTTGACCGGTGGATCGCCCTGTTCGGCCCGGCGCGAACGGCTGGCCAGAATACCCAGAATGCGGTCGGAATCGCGCACCGACGACACCTCGGGATTGGTGACCACCATGGCCTCGTCAGCGAAGTACAGCGCCATCAGCGCCCCGCGTTCGATGCCCGCCGGCGAGTCGCAGACAATGTACTCAAAACTCTGTCGGAGATCATCCAGCACCCGTTCTACTCCCTCCTTGGTCAAAGCTTCCTTGTCACGGGTCTGCGAAGCCGGCAGGATGTAGAGATTCTCCACATGCTTGTCGCGAATCAGCGCCTGGTTGAGGTTTGCTTCGCCGTTGATGACATTGATAAAGTCATACACGACCCGGCGCTCGCAACCCATGATCAAATCCAGGTTGCGCAAACCCACGTCAAAATCAATCACCGCGGTTCGATAGCCGCGCTGGGCCAGGCCGGTGGCGAAACTGGCGCTGGTGGTGGTCTTGCCCACGCCTCCCTTGCCGGAGGTCACCACAATGACGGTAGCCAAGTTATCCTTCCATCAAGTTGCCGTTAAAATTAACCATTCCAGTCGCCGGTCAGTGGGCCAGGGCCTCAATGACCAGCCGGTCATCCACCAGATGAATCTGCATGGCCTTACCCTGTCCAGCGCTGTCGATTTGTTCGCTGATCCGGTAGCGGCCCGCAATGGAGATCAGTTCCGCTTCCAGACTCTGGCAGAAAATCCAGGCCTCGACATCGCCCTTGACCCCGGCCAGCGCCCGCCCGCGCAGCACGCCATAAATGTGGATGTTGCCATCGGCGATGACCTCAGCGCCGGCGCTGACTGCGCCTAGCACGATGAGATCGCCGTCGGCGACGTAGATTTGCTGACCGGACCGTACCGGGTGATGGATGACCCGGCTGTGCGGGGAGGGCGGTTCGGTCGGTTCGGATTTTTTGGCCGCACTGGCGGAGCGATTGTCGGGCAGGACCGGCAGGCCCGCCAGACGGGCCCGCGCCTGCAACTCTGGACTCCCATGGCGGATGCCCACCGGCGCCATGCCGTACTGGCGCAACGTCTGATAAAGACCCTGGAAATCCACGCTGTCCACTCCGTCGCGAGGCTCAGCCAAGGCGTCCAGATCGATCACGACCGGCGTGTCATTGAAAAAGCTGGGGGCCTGCTTGACCTTGTCGGTCAGATGCCGCTCGATGGCGGCCCGATCCAGTTGGAACAGATGCAGGACCGTCAGGGTGAACAGGCTGCCTTTCAACTCAAAGGGTGGGCGGTTTTCGCCGGTGAAGCGGGGGGAACTCAGCAGCATGGCGGTAGGGAGTTCTGGAGCTGAAAAATGGAAAGGTTCGCGTTGTTGTGCGCCCGCTGCCGCCGGCAAATCGGCTGGCGGCCAGCGCGGTCCGTTACGGGCTTCCCTTAGTGATCGTGGCCGTGCGCGTGTACATGCTCGTGAGCCAGTTCCTGCGCGGTGGCCTCCCGCACGGCCAGCACGTCCACCGCAAAATGCAGATTTTTCCCCGCCATGGGGTGATTGGCGTCCAGCACCACGGCCTGGTCGGTGACGCCGACCACGGTGAAATTCAGAATGCCCTGTGCGCCTTCGCCCTGGACCTGCATTCCCACCTGAATATCCTCGCTGGGCGGAAACTGGGCGCGCGGCACCTCGAACACGGCTTGGGGATCGTACTCGCCGTAACCCTCGGCGGGCGATACCTTGATGGTCGCGCTGAACCCCGCCTCTTGACCTTCCAGCCCATTTTCCAGGCCCGCGATAATATTGCCAAACCCATGCAGATAGACAAACGGTTCCTGTCCACGACTGGAATCGATCTGAACGCCCAGGTCGTCGGTGAGGGTGTAGTGCAGGGACACGACCCTGCCGTGGGCTGCTTTCATTGAGAAAATACCTGTAGGCTGGAAACAGGCTTTACTATAGCAGGACTTTCGCTTACCTACCTTTTTCCGTCATACCGGCGAAGGCGGGTATCCATTCTTTTCAACAAGCGACTGGATTCCCGCAGACGCGGGAATGACGAAAAGCGAAAGTCCTATTAGGACTTTCGCTTGGAAGGGTCTCAATCACTATATATGGTATATATTTCGCTAATTATTCAACTATATGTAGGGTACAAGCGAAAGTCCTACCTATATAGATCATCTTTTCCGCATTCGCCGCAAAAACCGCACGGGCGGTCGCAGGATTCGTGGCCCCTGCTGCTTATACTGTAAAGGGTGTTTTGGTTCTCTCGTGGGGGAATTTTCGCCATGCCCGCTATTCCATCCTGCGCCTGTCGGCGGTTCCGCATGTCCTGCCTGCTCGTCGGGCTGCTCTGGCTGGGCGGCTGCGCGACGCCGCCGGCTCCACCGCCCGATCCTCAGGCTGCGGCCCGGCAACGCATTATTCGCACTGCCGAGCGCCTGGTCGGAACGCCGTATGTCCTGGGCGGGGAATCGCCCGGGGGCGTGGATTGCAGCGGCCTGGTGCAGTACGCCTACCGGCAGGCCGGGATTCGGGTGCCACGCACCACGGTGGAGCAGTTCCGGGCGGGACGGCTCCAGCGGCGAGTGCTGCCGGGCGATCTGCTGTTCTTTCGCACTGACGCCAGCGGCCGAGTCTCGCATGTGGGAATTTATGCGGGCAGCGGGCGGATGATTCACGCCTCCTCAGGCAGCGGCCAGGTGCGCAAGGTCAGTCTGCGCCAGGCGTATTGGCGACAGCGCCTGGTCGGCGGCGCAACCTTTCTGGGTGTGGGGACGCCGCCGCCGGTTACTCAGCGCTGGGCGGCGGATCCGGGTCCGAACGGCTAAGCGCCAAACACCGCTACCTGCTCGCCCGCCTGAAAGATCGCCAGCGTCCCGGGGGCCATGACGGTCCAGGGTTCGTTATCGGTCAGCGGCCGGGTCGCCACGACCGTCACGACATCATCGGGCGTGGTTTCCCGCTGAAAATCCACCGTCATGTCGGCATCCATCAGCCGGGCCTGACCGAACGGCGCCCGCCGGGTCAGCCACGACAGTTGCGTGCCGCAGTGGGCGTAGAGAGATCGGGAATCGCTGAGCAGGAAATTGAAAACGCCGCGCGGATTCAACTCCTGGGCCAAAACGTGGATCTGCCGCCATAACGCTTCCGTCCGACGCGGTGGGTTGGGAAACCGGGCGCGGATCCGGCTCAGCAGCCAGCAGAAGGCGTGCTCGCTGTCGGTGGCGCCGATGGGCCGGTAAAAGCCGGTGGGCAGCCGCTTTATCCCGCACAACTGGCCATTGTGGGCAAACACCCAGTGCCGCCCCCACAGTTCCCGGCTGAAGGGATGAGTGTTTTCCAGACACACCCGGCCGCGATTGGCGCGACGGATGTGGCTGATCACGATCCGGCTTTTGATGGCGTAGCGCTGCACCAGCCGGGCGATTTCCGATTCGGCGCTGGGCGTGGGATCGTGGAACGCGCGGCAACCACGCCCTTCGTAAAAAGCGATGCCCCAGCCGTCACGGTGCGGGCCGGTTCGGCCGCCGCGCTGCATCAGTCCGGTAAAGCTGAAACAGATGTCAGTGGGCACATTGGCGCTCATGCCCAACAGTTCGCACATGGTTGAATCCCGACTCAGCCCCAGCGGGGTCCCGGTGCGACCGATCTCGCCGATTCCACCAGTCCCCGCGCCCGGCGCACATGGCCCAGAAAGGGGTTGGTGCGCAGCTCCTGCTCCAGGGTGGTGACTGGGCCGTGACCGCTGCACACCAGCAAATGCCCCGGCAGCTCCAGCAGGCGCAGCAGGCTGGCCTGCATCAGTTCCGGGTCGCTCATGGGAAAATCGGTGCGGCCAATGCTGCCGGCGAACAGGGTATCGCCGACAAAGATGTAGGCATCATCGTAGTAGCAACCCTGCCCTGGGGTATGGCCCGGCGTGGACAGAAACTGGAAGCGCAGGTCACCGACCGCAACGGTATCGCCATCGCGCACGTCCTGATCAATTCGTCCGCAGGGCCGGTCGAAGTCGGCCATGCCAAACAGGAGCGAACCCTGCCGTGGCAGCGTATCGAACAGGGGCCGTTCCAGCGCCGGTAGCCAAGTGATAGCCTCCGGGAATTCCCGTTGCAGATCGGCCAGACCGCCGGCGTGATCGAAATGGGCGTGGGTGAGCAGAATCGCCCGCAAATCCGGGCGGGGCCGCAGGTTCGCCAGCGCGCGGGCCAGCTCTGGCCCATCGCTGGTGTCCACCACCGCGCACTGGCCGGTGGCGGGGTCTTCGAGCAGATAGGCGTTGACCTGGAACGCGCCCAGGGTCAGACAACGGACATTCATGACAGGCTCTCAATCAGGTGATCTTCCAGTCGGCGGGCGCGGCGCTCCGGAATCGCCCAGCCGCACACGCTCATGCCGGCTCGCCGGGTGGAGTCCGGGTCGCCGGTGCGCAGCGGATGCCAGTCCGGCAGGGGCTGACCTTCTGCCCGTAACCGGTAGGCGCAGGTTCGCGGCAACCAGCGGATCTGGCGCACTTCGGCGGGCGTCAAGGACACGCAGTCGGGCACCCAGCGAAAGCGCTCGGCGTAGCGGCTACAGCGGCCAGTAGCGAGATCCAGCAACTGGCAGGCGACACGAGTATGGAACAACTCGCCCGTGTCTTCGTCCTCCAGCTTGTGCAGGCAGCACTGGCCGCAGCCGTCGCACAGCGCTTCCCATTCGGCCAGGGTCAGCTCGGCCAGGGTCTGAGTTTCCCAGAAAGGGGGCGTATTCATGGCGGGGGAGCGGCGGTGGGAGCAGGGACGCCGCGCCGACATCCCCACGGGCGGAGCATCAGGAATGGATATACTCGCGCAAAGCTTGTGCTTCCTGGGCGGTTTCATCCAGCTTGGCCTTAACCAGGTCGCCGATGGAGACCACGCTGATCATCTTGCCATCCTCATCGACCACCGGCATATGGCGGAAGCGCTTAGCGGTCATGATCGCCAGCACTTCGCTTACCTTGTCGTCCGGCCTGCCGGTCGTTATGTCGCAGGTCATGCAGGGCCGAATGGACATCTTGGCGAAATCGGTCCGGCCCTCGGCGCATAGCCGCAGCACGTCGCGCTCGGTAAAGATGCCCGCCGGCGAGCCATCCGCATTCGGCACCATCACGGAACCCACTTTATGGTCGTTCATGGCGCGGATGGCGTCGGCGACGGTCGCGGTGGCCGGCACAGTGACCGGCTGACCGCCTTTTTTCTTCAACACTTCCTTCAACTGCATCATGTCCGGGCTTCCCCTTGGGGTTGGTTGAAAACGAAATCCACTACAGGCGATGATTACAGGTAATTTAGCAAATCTGTCGGTTTTAGCCAGACGCCGCCGCGCGATGGCCGCCCGCAAGAGGCTGACGCTGACGCCACCTGCGCCTTCGGGCGTTCTCGCCTGACAAGACTGATTTTGAGTGGGCGATTCATCGAAATTTTCCCCCTGACCCGCAGCGATGCCGGCCTCCGTCGCTCCAGCGCTTAGCCCGTTGTCAAGCGCCTTCGGGACGTGGTTGACAATAAATACCACGCTTGGTGTTAAACGCGCGAAATTTCGGCTATTATGCCGCGCTTCATCCGGCTGCCCCGTGCGGGCGGCCTTTTCGTATCGGATAGCAGAATTCGCAAGAGGTACTTGCAGCGCATGGTTACCATCCGTCTGACTCGCGGCGGCGCCAAAAAGCGTCCCTTCTATACCGTAGTCGTGACCGACAGCCGCAACCGGCGCGACGGTCGCTATATTGAACGCATCGGTTTCTTCAATCCCATTGCCAGCGGTCAGGATGTGCGCCTGAGCCTGAATCAGGAGCGGATCCAGTACTGGCTGAGCAATGGCGCGCAACCTTCGGAGCGGGTCAGCAGCCTGATCAAGGAATACGCCCGCCAGCAGCCGGCGCAGCCGTAACGCCCGAAGCGTGGATTCGTTGCCGCCGCGATGAACGATGTTGCCGCCGCGATGAACGATTGGGTGGTGCTGGGCCGGGTGTCCGGTCTGTTCGGCGTCAATGGCTGGGTGCGGGTGTTTTCGCACACCGAGCCGCGCGCCGGCATTGTTGGCTATGCTCCGGTGTTTCTGAAACAGCCGCAGGGCGAATGGCGGGAATGCCGGATCGAGGCTGGTCGCGCCCATGGCGCCGGGGTGGTGCTGAAATTCGCCGGCTGCGACGACCGCGACCAGGCCGCGACGCTGATTCAGAGTGATATTGCGGTGCGCCGCGCGCAACTGCCGCCGCCCGCGCCCGGTGAATATTACTGGGCCGACCTGGAAGGTTTGCGGGTGGTGACGCTGGACGGCGCTGAACTGGGCGTGGTTTCTCATCTGCTCGCGACCGGAGCCAACGATGTGCTGGTGGTAAAGGGCGAGCGGGAACGACTGCTGCCGTTTGTTCGCGGCCAAGTGGTGATTGAGGTAAATCTGGAACAGCGCCTGCTGCGGGTGGACTGGGATCCGGATTTTTAGGAACGAATCCCTCGCTCCCGGCCCTTCGCAGGCGGGGGCGGTTGCGGTTAAGGAACGGCGCCGTGCGCGTGGATGTGGTGACCCTGTTTCCCGAGATGGTCGAAACGCTGCTCCGGTTTGGCGTCACCGGCCGGGCGGTGGAGCGTGGTTTGCTGGATGTTGCCACCTGGGATCCGCGCGATGCAGCTCACGACCGCCGTCGCACTGTGGATGATCGACCTTATGGCGGCGGGCCGGGCATGGTGATGAAGGTGCAGCCGCTGCGCGATACGCTGCGCCGGGCGCGGGCCGCAGCGGAAGGGCCGGGAAAAACCCTTTATCTCAGTCCGCAGGGTCGACTGCTGACGCAGGATGGCGTACGCGAATTGGCGCGGGAGCCGCGATTGATCCTGCTGGCGGGCCGCTACGAGGGCGTTGACGAACGGCTGATCGAGGCCGAGGTGAACGAGGAATGGTCCATCGGCGATTACGTGCTCAGCGGTGGCGAACTGGCGGCGCTGGTGGTTATCGACGCGGTGGCCCGGTTGCAGCCTGGAGCGCTGAATGATGGCGAATCTGCCGAGCAGGATTCGTTCATGGACGGTCTGCTGGACTGTCCACACTACACCCGCCCGGAGGAACTGGACGGACGGCGGGCGCCGGCAGTGCTGCTCAGCGGCAATCACGCGGCGATTGCCCGCTGGCGGCGGCGCGAGTCCCTGGGCCGAACCTGGCTGCGGCGCCCCGATCTGCTGGCGAAGCGGGTTCTGGATCCCCAGGATCAATCGCTGCTGGATGAATTCATTGACCATTATCAAGACCCCATGGAGAACGCCGGCCTCGCCGGAACTCTCCCGGAACCCTGTGGAGCATTCTGTCATGAGCAAACTGGTTGAAGCATTCGAGCGGGAGCAGATGACCCGCGAAATCCCCCCGTTCAACCCCGGTGATACCGTGGTGGTGCGGGTCAAGGTCAAGGAAGGCAACCGGGAGCGGTTGCAGGCGTTCGAGGGCATCGTCATCGCCAAACGCAATCGCGGGCTGAATTCGGCGTTTACCGTGCGCAAGATTTCCCATGGCGAGGGCGTGGAGCGGGTGTTCCAGACCTACAGCCCGGCGATTGCCGATATTACGGTCAAGCGCCGGGGCGACGTGCGCCGCGCCAAGCTGTACTACCTGCGCGGCCTGGAAGGCAAGGCGGCCCGGATCAAGGAGAAGCTGTCCTGAGATCCGGCGGCAGGACTTGCCGTGGGGCGATTCTTCCAGGGTAAGCGTTCAGTTCCCTCTCCCCTGGGTCAGGGGGAGAGGGTTAGGGAGAGGGGGTCAGCCGTTGAATCTCCTGCCCTCTCCCCCAGCCCCTCTCCCGCAAGCGGGCGAGGGGAGTGAACGGTTACCTTCCAGGATCGCCTTTTTTCGTTTTGGGGCGTGGAGCCGTGAATGATGCGCGATGAATGGGTAGCCTGGCTGGAACCGGTGCGAGTGCTGGCGGCGGAAGCCAGTGCGCGAATTCTGGAAATCTACGCCACTGCGTTCGGGGTCACTGCCAAGGACGATAACAGTCCGCTGACCACCGCCGATTTGGCGGCGCACCACACGATCCTCGCCGGACTACGGGCGCTGACCCCCGAAATTCCGGTGCTGTCCGAGGAATCCGCCGCCCTGCCGTTTGCCGAGCGGTCGCGCTGGCCGCGTTACTGGCTGGTGGATCCGCTGGACGGCACTAAAGAATTTATTCAGCGCAACGGCCAGTTTACGGTCAATATCGCCCTGATTGAGGATCACCAGCCGGTGCTGGGCGTGGTGCGGGTTCCGGTGACCGGCTGGTGCTACTTCGCGGCCCGTGGACAGGGCGCATTCCGCGAGGAACCGGGTCAGCCGCCGCAACCGATCCATGTGAAGCCGCTGCGGATCCATGTGCCGGTGCGGGTGGTCGGGAGCCGGTCGCATGGCGGGTCGGGCTTGCAGCAGTTTGTCGCGGCCCTGGGCGCACATGAACTGGTGACGATAGGCAGCTCCCTCAAACTGTGCCAGGTCGCCGAGGGCGTGGCGGATGTCTATCCCCGACTCGGCCCGACGTCCGAGTGGGACACGGCGGCGGCGCAGGCTATCGTTGAAACCGCCGGCGGTCAGGTGGTGTCGGCGGAAACTGGCGAACCGTTGCGTTATAACACCCGCGCTTCGCTGCTGAATCCGCACTTCATCGTCTATGGCGACGCCAGCCGCGACTGGTTGCGCTACATTCCACGCGATGAATAGATTTCCCCTCGCTCTTCGGGAGAGGGGCTGGGGGTGAGGGAGTTTTTATGAGCATCCATCAAGCCATCATCGCCACGCCACTGGGTCGAATCGGCGTCCGCATGACGGGCGATACCGTGACCGGGCTGGATTATTTGCCCGCCGCTGCGCCCGAACAGCCGCCAGCGAATGCTGCAACCGTCGCCGTGGTCACCCAGTTGGAAGCCTATTTCCGCGATCCTCGCTATCCGTTCACGGTTCCGCTGGCGACGGGCGGGACGGCGTTCCAGCAACGGGTCTGGGCCGCGTTGCAAGCGATCCCACCGGGAACCGTGCTGACCTATGGGGAACTGGCGCGGCGGTTGGGAACCGCCGCCCGCGCTATTGGCGGCGCCTGTCGGGCCAATCCGCTTCCCATTTTGATTCCCTGTCATCGTGTGGTGGGGCAGCAGGGTTTGGGCGGTTACACCGGCGCGGCGACCGGCGATCCGCTGGGCATCAAACGCTGGCTGCTGCGACATGAAGGTGCGGAGATCGAGCGTGGATAGCCGTTCACTCACTCCACGTTTTCTGCGGACCAGCGCCAGCCCTCATCGGCAACTGCGGGCAACGCCACATCCTCGTACAGCAACTCGATGGCGGTGTTGAAATCCAGACTCGATAGCTCCACGATCTCGCCCGGTCCATAAGCCTGCAACACCCAGCGATCCTGTTCGTCGCGGCGGAAACATTCCACGCTCATCCGGTCCTGCTCGATCAGGATGTATTCCCGCAGACTGGGCAACTGGCGGTACAGGGCGAACTTCTGGCCCCGGTCGAACGCGGCGGTCGATGTGGATAGCACTTCCACCACCACGGTGGGTTGGCGCTTGAACTGCGGCGCTGCGTGATCCGCCGCCGCACAGGTGACCAGCAGATCGGGGTAGAAGAAGGCATCAGCGGTCTCCACTCGCAGCTTCATGTCCGCCATGTAGACCCGGCAGGGCGTCCCGCGCACATGCGCGCGTAGTAGGAAAGCCACATTCATCGTGATGGTCACATGGGCGTCGCTGGCGCCCGCCATCGCGAAGACTTCGCCGGCCAGATATTCATGTTTCCTGGGACTGCGTTCCTCCCAGGCCAGATAATCCTCAGCGGTAAAAGCGGTTTTAGGGCAAGCCAAGGGCATGGCGAACCTCCTGATGAGCAACAGCATGAGTAATCAGCTTAGCCCAACCTTGAGTGATTGGGAAACGCGCCGCCTTGAAATCCCGCTGTGAGTCCGCATATCGGATTCCAACCCGCGAATACTACCCAGGAGTCCGTTCCCCATGACCGTCGAAGCGCATAAGGAAACCCTTGGTTTTCAGACCGAGGTGCAGCAATTGCTGCGTCTGGTCGCTCATTCCCTGTATTCCCACAAGGAAGTCTTTCTCCGCGAACTGATTTCCAACGCCTCCGATGCCTGCGACAAGTTGCGCTTCGAGGCGCTGACCGACAGTGCTTTGTACGAAACCGATCCTGAACTGAAAATCCGGGTCAGCTTTGACAAGGACGCTCGCACCATCACCGTGTCCGACAACGGCATCGGCATGGATCGCCAGGAAGTGATCGACAACATCGGCACCATTGCCCGTTCCGGCACTCGCCAGTTCATGCAGAAGCTGAGCGGCGACCAGGCCAAGGATGCGAATCTGATCGGCCAGTTCGGCGTCGGCTTCTATTCCAGCTTTATCGTCGCCGACAAGGTGACTCTGCTGACCCGCCGCGCCGGCATGGGGCCGGAACACGGAGTGCGCTGGGAATCCAATGGCGAGGGTGAGTACACGCTGGAAACGATGGACAAGCCCACGCGCGGCACCGAGGTGATCCTGCACCTGCGCGAGGAGGAGAGCGAGTTGCTCAACGAGTGGCAGCTGCGCTCGATCATCACCAAGTATTCCGACCACATCACCCTGCCGGTGATCATGCCGGTGCAGAAGTTCAGCGAGGACAAGGACGCGCCGCCGACGGTGGAGGAAGAGCGGATTAACCAGGCGGCGGCGCTGTGGGCGCGGCCCAAGCAGGAGATCAAGGAAGAGGAATACAAGGAATTCTACAAGCATGTCGGCCACGACTTCGAGGATCCGCTGACGTGGACCCATAACCGGGTCGAGGGCAAGCTGGAATACACCTCGCTGTTATTCATTCCCGCCCGCGCGCCGTTTGATCTGTGGGACCGCGACCAGCGCCATGGCGTCAAGCTGTACGTCCAGCGGGTGTTTATCATGGACGACGCTGAGCACCTGATGCCGCGCTATCTGCGCTTCGTGCGCGGGGTGATCGATTCCAACGACCTGCCGCTGAACATCTCCCGCGAATTGCTGCAAGGCAGCAAAATAGTGGACAGCATCCGCGCCGGCTCGGTGAAGAAAGTGCTGGGCCTGCTGGAAGATTTGGCGGCGAACGATGCCGGGAAGTACGGCAAGTTCTGGAAGGAATTTGGCCGGGTGCTCAAGGAAGGGCCAGCGGAGGATTACGGCAACCGCGAGACCATCGCCAAGTTGCTGCGGTTCGCCTCGACCCATACCGGCAACGCCGAGCCGACTGTTGCCTTGGCCGACTATATAGGCCGGATGAAGGAAGGGCAGGACAAAATCTACTATATCGTCGCTGACAGTTTCGCCGCTGCCAAAAACAGCCCGCATCTTGAAGTCTTCCGCAAGAAGGGTCTCGAAGTGTTGCTGCTCAGCGACCGGGTCGACGAATGGCTGATGTCGCACTTGAACGAATTCGAAGGCAAACCCTTGCAGTCGGTTGCCAAGGGCGCGCTGGACCTGGACAAGATCGCTACGGAAGAAGAGAAGCAGGAACAGAAACAGGCCGAGGATCAGTTCAAGGACTTGCTGGCGCGGGTGAAGGAAGTCTTGGGCGACCAGATCAAGGAGGTGCGGATTTCTTCACGATTGACCGATTCGCCGGCCTGCCTGGTGGTCGACGAGTACGCGCTGAGCGCCCATCTGGAACGCCTGCTGCGTGACGCCGGCCAAAATGTGCCGATCAGCAAGCCGTATCTGGAACTCAATCCCGGCCATCCGCTGATTGCTCGGCTGAAAAACGAGGCTGACGCCATCCGCTTCGGCGACTGGACCAACCTGTTGTTCGAACAGGCGGTGTTGGCGGAAGGCGGACAACTGGAAGATCCGGCCAGCTTCGTCAAGCGGCTGAATGGGTTGCTGCTGGCGATGGGGTAACCGTTCACTCCCCTCGCCCGCGTGCGGGAGAGGGGCTGGGGGAGAGGGCAGGAGATTCAACGGCTGACCCTCTCTCCCTAACCCTCTCCCCCTGACCAGGGGGAGAGGGGACTGAACGCTTATACCCATTCTCAATAGGTTTTCGTCATTCCCGCGAAGGCGGGAATCCAGGCAGCCGCTGAACAACGGGATACCCGCTTTCGCGGGTATGACGAACGGGGTGGTTTTTGGCCTGAACAAAGATAAAATCTATCGGTAAACGGTATTACGCGATGGGTTGAAGAACCCTCGCTGCTATCCCTTTCAGACGGTAGAGCTGGCTGCCCGCCGGCTTAATGACATCCATTGATTGATCAGGGGATGCTCGTCTGGCGCGGAGTAGCCGCCGTCGCCCGGCGCTGTTCAAGACGCCCCACACCCCGCATCAGCAGGATGTAGATCACCACCCAGCCCAGCGCCAGCGCCGCTTGCCCAGCGGGCGGTGCTGGCGCCGCCAGCAGCGCGGAACCGGCGCAGGCCAGCATCAGCGTATATTCCGCCAGCACCGTGCGGCGGTGCCCCCAGCCCAGCAGCACCAGCCGTTGATAATAATGAGTCCGGTGCGCCTCCCAAACGTTCTCACCGCGCAGCAAGCGACGCAGCAACGTCACACTAGCGTCTACGCTAAACGGTGAGAACACCAACATCGCTATCCAGAATGGAAACAGCTCGGTTTGGGCGCCCCACAGACTGCATGCCGCCGCCAGGAAGCCGAGCGTGGTTGACCCGGTATCGCCGAGAAAGAGGCGGGCCGGCGGGAAATTATGAACCAGGAAGCCTGCGCTGGCCGCCGCCACGGTCAGGCAAAAGGCGGTGAATCCCACATCGGCCCGTCCTAGCCAGGCCAGCGTACTAAATCCGATCACCGCCATTCCGCCAGCAAAACCATCCATGCCATCCATGAAGTTGTAGAGATTGATCATCCAGACCCCGAACAGCAGGGTCAGGGGGATAGCGACTCCAGCGGTCAGTGGCGCGATGAAACCGGGCAGATCAAGCCATCGAGGTGCTAAATTCGCCACCAACAGGCTGACAGCGGCGAACAGATGCATTAAGATGCGCCACTTTGCGACGACGCCCCGGCGGTCGTCCAGAAAGGACACCATGGCCAGGGGCGCCCAGCCGGTGAGCAGAACAGCCAGCAGGTGGTGCGGTGGACTAGCCACGGTTCCGGCGCTCCAGGCCATCCCGACCAGGATTCCTGCGCTGAGCGCCAAACCGCCCATGCGTGGAACCGGGCGTCCGTGCAGGGAACGGGCGTTCGGGTAATCCAAGAGGTGCGGGAATAAAATGAAGTGGGTGAAGCCCAGGCTTAAAACCCATGTGGTCAGGAAAGCCAATAAACTGCCTGAGATCAGTGCTGGTAGTGAAACGGGCATAATTAATGTTTCTGCGGGCAGGTAATGCTGCCGAATTCTACAGCCTAGCGTTCCTTGAATAAAATCTCATCGATAGACCGCGATAGACTGGCCAGTACTGCTGTCGTTATTTTGAACTGGAATCGGGCAACCGACACTATAGAATGTCTTGAGTCGCTGTTGCCCGTTGTCGCTGCTGGTTTAGGCGCGGTGGTTTGTTGTGATAATGCATCCAGCGATGATTCAGTCGCTGTGCTTGAAGCGTGGGGTCGCCGGCATTTTTCATGCCCAACAGGCGACGCCACGGCGGTAGCGTTGCAAAACCCGATCAAGAGCAGTGAGTTTGTATTGTTACAAACCGAGCGAAACGGGGGTTATGCCGCAGGCAACAATGCTGCATTGCGCTATCTTTTAACCCAGGGTCGCTATCAGTTCATCTGGCTGCTGAATAATGACACGGTGGTCGAAGCCGATGCGTTGCCCAAACTGCTGGATTACGCCAGTCGCCATCCGCAAGCAGGAGCCATTGGCAGTACCCTGGTGGATTATCACCAGCGTGAGTGGGTGCAATGTGCGGGCGGCTGTCGCTACCTGCCAGCGTTGACAGTCATGTGGAACGTACTGGGTGGACAATCACTGGAAGACGTGTTGCGATCCCGTGAAAATGTGCATCTGGATTACGTTCACGGTGCGGCGATGTTGCTTACCGTATCTGCTATTGCTGAGGTGGGACTGCTGAATGAGCAGTTTTTTCTGTATTACGAAGAAGCCGATTACGCCCGGCGATTGCGGTCAAAGGGGTATGAATTGGCTTGGTGTCGCGATAGCGTGGTTTATCACAAGGGTGCGGTGAGCACGGGAGGCCGATCGACCGCAAAACAGCGTGAGTCGATTTTAGCCAATTATCACGAAAACTTGAGCACCTTGCTGTTTACCTACCTGCATTATCCTTACCTGCTGCCACTGGCCGCCAGTTTTCGTCTGGCGATGAAAATAGGGGTATTTTCTCTATTCCGACGCGGTTATTTATTGGGACCATTATTTAGGGCCTATCGGGATTTCATGCGATTGCGCCATCAAAAAATATCGTCTTTAATATCAGACATCATATTTCGTGGAACTTGTTCACAGGGAGATGGCGTTGGAATGAAGCCATCATGTTGAGCGCGCGTTACCGCGATCTGATTCTTTACAAAACTCTCGCTGATTTACGGGCTGAGGCGGCGAGAACCTATATAGGATTTTTGTGGTGGGTGCTTGATCCGCTGATCTTCATGGCAATATTTTATGTGGTTTTTGGCTTATTATTGAAACGTAGCACCCCGGATTTCGTACCATTTCTGTTGATTGGCTTGGTCTCCTGGCGCTGGTTTCAGAATACGATTACCCATAGCGCAACATCGATTCTTGGTGGACAGGGATTGATGCAGCAGGTGTATGTACCTAAAGTGGTATTTCCGCTGGTGGTGATTTTGACGGACTTGGTTAAGTTTGGCGTAGTACTAGTAATTTTATTGGTTTATCTTTGGGCGGCAGGTTTTAGTGCGGGATGGAGTTATCTTGCGCTGCCCTTTTTGTTGATCACTCAATTCCTGCTGATTTTAGGATTAACGCTACTGGTATCAGCAATAGTACCCTTTGTGCCAGATTTTAAATATTTAACAGAACATGCCTTGCAGATTCTTTTTTATTTTTCAGGTATTTTTTTTGCCGGCTCCAGTATTCCTGAAAATTATCAGATTTATTTCTATCTCAATCCAATAGCTAATATTATTGAGGCGTACCGGGATATTCTCATGTACCAAAAATACCCGAATTGGCTAGCGTTAGCGTTGATTGCTGCTCTAGGCTTGGGAATCAGTACATCGGCGTATCGCTGGATTCAACAGAATGATCATCTATACCCAAAATTGATGAAAAGATAGCCGAATTCATGTCAAAGCAGCTTGCCTTATCCTTGCGAAATGTAGGAACCTTTTACTGGCGTCAGGCGGGTTATCTGCGTAAGGAGCGATTCTGGGCGCTCAAGGATGTGTCGTTTGATCTCTATCATGGTGAATCGCTGGGAGTCATTGGCCGTAATGGGGCTGGTAAAAGCACCTTGCTGCAAGTGCTGGCTGGTATTCTGCGCCCGGATCAGGGAGAACTGATCAATCATGGGGTACAGGCGGCGTTGCTGTCATTACAGATCGGCTTTGTGCCGTACCTGACAGGGCGACAAAATGCTTTACTAAGTGGGATGTTGATTGGTCTGCATCGTAAGGAGGTGATTGAGAAAATGGGGGATATCCAGAGTTTTTCTGAGCTGGGTGATTTTTTTGACCAGCCGATCAGCACCTATTCCAGTGGTATGAAGGCGCGGTTGGGATTTTCAGTGGCCTTTCAGTTGGATCCAGATGTGTTGCTAATCGATGAAGTGCTGGGTGTGGGCGATTCAGATTTTCGGCGCAAATCGTCAGAGGTGATGCAAGATAAGATTCGTTCAGATAAGACGATTGTACTGGTATCTCATAGTGCTAAAACGATCCGTAATCTGTGCGACCGTGCAGTTTGGATTGAGGAAGGGGTAAGCCGCGCTTATGGTGATACCGCCGAAGTACTGGGTTTGTATGAAGAACAGCTTGCTGTTAAAAGTTAAGGGATAAGAAAATGCAAATTTTTGTGATTGGAATGCATCGTTCGGGTACGTCCTTAACTGCGCGTCTGCTTAATCTGATGGGAGCCTATTTCTGTTCAGAAGGGATGGAAATGCCTGCTAACCCAGGCAATCCTAAAGGTTACTGGGAGCGCCTTGATGTTTTCCGGCTTAACAAAAACTTTATTTTGGAACTGGGACATGACTGGTATAAGATTAATCAATGGGATTTAAATAAGGCTGAAGCGGAAAGTCGTCAAAACTTTCAAGATCAGGCGCGTAAAATTATATTAGCCATGGATGCGCATAGACCATGGATGCTTAAAGACCCGCGTTTTTGTCTATTATTTCCATTATGGCGTCCTTTTTTAGAATTTCCGATTTGTGTGCATGTTTATCGTAGTCCCTTGCAGGTTGCACAATCCTTGCGTTCTCGCAATGAATTTCCATTGCAGTTTGGAGTCGCTTTATGGGAAAAGTACGCTTTGGAATCTTTAAAGGTTACGAAAGATTGTCCAAAATTATTGGTTCAACATTCACAGCTAATCAATAATCCACTGCAAACAGTGACTAAACTTTATGAGGAATTATCTAATTTAGGCTGTCAGGGTCTAAGAATTCCTAACGAGAAGGAAATTAATGCATTCGTGAGTTCTGAGCTTTATCGTGAAAGAGGATCCACTGAGTTTGAAGCTGGCTTTATCAATAAACAGCAATCCGTTCTGGTAAATGCGTTCGAGTCTGGAGAAGTATTTGAACTTGCGGAAAAGACAAATTTAGAGCTTTCTCCCTCTGCTCAAGAGACACTGGAATTTTATGAAAATCATTGGGCTTTGAAAGGTGAGCATCAAAAAATCACGAATGTTCTGGAAAAAACCCAGACCAGTGAGGCTATGCTCAAGCAGGAACGGGAACAACTCAAGACCTCGGTGCAGTCGTTAGAAACTGCGGTGCGCACGAAAGAAGCGAGTGAAGCGGCGCTCAAGCAAGAGCGCGAACAACTCAAAACGTCCGTGCAGTCCCTACAACAAGAGCGGGAGAAGTTTAAAGCTACAGTACAATCTCTACAGCAGGAACGGGAACAACTCAA
>Ga0209573_1002483_pt1 | contig 23400 bp, 19 predicted proteins | sample TNRBio252014_DNA_FD_185870 | JGI IMG/M metagenome (GOLD analysis project Ga0209573, IMG submission 185870) | Wastewater treatment Type I Accumulibacter community from EBPR Bioreactor in Madison, WI, USA - TNR Reactor_6/25/2014_ DNA (SPAdes)... | ecosystem: Engineered > Bioreactor > EBPR >...
TCCGCAGGTCAAGGATGGAGATGACTCCAAAGTCTATCAACAATACCCATGTCGGACTTGCGCTCTATCACCACTTCAGATGAGATTCGCTCCAGAATCGAATTCGCCAGCAGTATCGTTAACAGATCGGAAATGTAAGCCGCCCCCGTCAATAAGCGAGGGGCGTGAAGGGTGGTAGCGTCGTTGATGCCAGCGAGCGTCAGCTTCCCTTCGATGGATTGAGCCGCGCCGCCGCCTCGGCGGCGGTTTCGTAGAGGTGCGGCGCGAGATCGTGTTCGCGCAGCGCGTCCCCTAGGCGGGCGCGCAGGAAGGCGCTGGTGGTGTAGCGGGTCACGCCGATGTAATAGCGTTGCACCACCTCGCTGACCATATCCGTATAGGATTGCAACAATTCCGGCGTGATCGAGAAATTGTCGTAATTGACGATGGCGAACACCTTCCTGCCCAGCGGTTCGACTTTGCCAGCGACCGCCGCCCGGATGCGTTCGATATCCGTATGGCTACGCACCGTCAGTCCCTCGAAATTCAGGAAAAACAGATTCTTGTCCGGGTCATAGGACAAGCGTTGCTCCAGCGGTTGCTCCAGCAGAATATCACGCAGCCCCATCGGGCCATCGTTGAAGATGCGGGCGTCCATTGGCCGCAGGTGAGGGCTGATGTGCGGACGGAATTCCATGTGCGCCAGCACGTCGCGTTCCAGGTCGATGCCCGGCGCGATCTCGATCAACTCCGGGCCATTTGCGGTCAACTGGAACACCGCCCGTTCGGTGACATACAGCACGGGCTGGTTGCGGCGGCTGGCGACTTCGCCGCTGAAGGTGCGCTGTTCAACCGTCTTGAGGAATTTGGCGGTTTCTCCCGCGCGCCGGATGCATAACTGCCCCTGCTCAATGGCAATATCCAGCTTGCCGGCGGTGAAGGTCCCGGCGAACACCACCTTCCGGGCATTCTGGCTGATGTTGATGAACCCCCCGGCGCCGGCGATCCGGGGACCAAATTTCGAGACATTGAGATTGCCCTGTTGGTCCACTTGGGCCAGCCCCAGCACAGCGATATCTAGGCCGCCGCCGTCATAGAAATCGAACTGATTGGGTTGATCGACGATCGCCTGGACATTGGTGGCTGCGCCAAAATCCAGCCCGCCGGCGGGAATGCCGCCGACCACGCCCGGTTCAGTGGTCAGCGTCAGCAGATCGATAATTTTTTCTTCAGCAGCGACGCTGGCCACCCCTTCCGGCATACCGATGCCGAGATTGACGATAGCGTTCATCGTCAATTCCAGCGCTGACCGGCGGGCGATGATCTTGCGCTCGCTCATCGGCATGGGCGGAATCGAGGCCAGCGGAACCTTGATCTCACCGGAGAACGCGGGATTGTACGAAGTGGCGAAGGTTTGCCAGTGATGCTCGGGCGGCGAAACCACGATGCAATCCACCAGAATGCCGGGCACCCGTACATCCTTGGGCCGCACGAAGCCGTGCTCGGCGACCCGCTCCACCTGCGCGATGACGATGCCGCCGGAATTGTGGGCCGCCGTAGCGATCGCCAGCGACTCCAGGGTCAGCGCCTCCTTTTCCATGGTCAGATTGCCGTCAATGTCAGCGGTGGTCGCGCGGATAATGCCGACATTGATCGGAAAGGCCTTATAGAGCAGATATTCCTCGCCGCCGATGATGATCAGCTCTACCAGATCATCCTGAGTGCGCGTGTTGAGTTTGCCGCCGCCATGGCGCGGATCGACGAAGGTGCCCAGTCCGACGCGGGTGAGCGTGCCCGGTTTGCCGGCAGCGATGTCGCGGTACAGATGGGTAATGACGCCCTGCGGGAGGTTCCAGGCTTCGATCTGGTTGGCGACGGCGAGCGCCTGCAACTTCGGCACGAGGCCCCAATGCCCGCCGATCACCCGTTTAATCAGCCCCGCGTGACCCAGATGATTGAGTCCGCGGGTTTTGCCGTCGCCCTGGCCGACGGCGTAAACCAGCGTCAGATCGCAGGGTTTGGCGAGGCCAGGCGAAGCCGGATCAGTGTCTGGCTCCAGAAACCGATCTTCAATGGCGATAGCGATATCCTCAGCGAAACCGGTGCCGACAAAGCCACTGGTGGCCAGGGTATCGCCGGGGCGGATCAAACGGACCGCCTCACGGGCGCTGACCACCTTGCCGCGTTCGGGGATGCGCAGTAAAGCCAACAGGGGATGGAGCATAACGATGTCCTCTTAATGCAATCAGGAGTCGCCGCCCGCTTTGAGCGGGCGGCAGGCTGGAATCAGAAGCTGCCGAACAGCGTTCCCAGCGTGATGACCGCCACCAGGGCGCTCAAGGGAATCACCACCGACACGATGAAAATATCGAAGTAGGATTGTTTGTGAGTCAGCCGGCAAATGCCCAGCAGGGTGATGACCGCGCCGTTATGGGGCAGAGAGTCAAAGCAGCCGGAGGACATTACCGCTACCCGGTGCAGCAGTTCCGGGCTGATCCCCATTTTGTTGGCAAGTTCCAGATATTGGGCACCCAGGGTGCTGAGCGCAATGCTCATACCGCCGGAGGCGGAGCCGGTGATGCCGGCCAGGACGTTGACCGCGACTGCTTCCGAAATCAACGGATTTTCGGAAATGCCTAACACCGCGTTTTTCACCACTACAAACGCTGGCAGGGAGGCGATGACATTGCCGTAGCCGACCTCAGAGGCGGTGTTGAAGATCGGCAGCAGCGAACCCATAGTGCCGGCGTTGAGCGACTCGATCACGTTCTTCCAGCGCTGCCAGTGGACAACGATGATGAAGATGATCGCAATCACCAGGGCGACAATAATCGACCACAGGCCGGCTACCTTCGACAATTCCGTGGCGCCGTACCGGGGTTCCGCCAGGATGCTGGCGTCAATGTTGGGGAACACGACATAGGTGAACAGCGCGTTGAGGCCGATCACCAGCAGGATCGGCAACAGGGCGATGGAAATCGAAGGGCCGTGCTCGACGTCTTTACTGGGTTCCAGACCTTCGTGCAGGTGTTCGCGATAGCCTTCGCCAGCGATCATCGCTTGCCTGGTGCGGTTTTGCAGCCACAGGATGCCGCCGATCATCATGATCAGGCCGCCGATGATGCCCAGACCGGGCGCAGCGAAGGTGTTGGTGCCAAAAAACGGCGAAGGAATGGCGTTTTGAATTGCCGGGGTGCCGGGAAAGGCGGTCATGGTGAAGGTGAACGAACCCAGAGCGATGGCGGCGGGAATGAAGCGCTTGGGCATACCGGTTTCGCGGAACAGCGCCGCGCCGATGGGGTAAACGGCAAAGGCGACCACGAACAGCGACACGCCGCCGTAGGTCAGGACAGCACGATCGCCACAATCGCCCGGTCCTTGCCGACTTTGGTGACGATCCAGTGGGCGATGCTGCGAGCTGATCCGGAGTCATCCATGAGCTTGCCGAAGATGGCGCCCAGCATGAACAGCGGGAAGAACCGGATCAGATAACCGCCCAGTTCTTTCATGAATATTTGGGTATAGGTGGGCAGCAGTGCGTCAAAACCGCCGCCGCCGATCAACATCGCTAACAAGGCCATGATGGGAGCCAACACCAGGACGTTGATGCCCCGGTAGGCCAGGTACATCAACAGGCCGAGTGAAACAATAATGCCAATAACGCCAAGCATGAAGTGTTCTCCTTGGAGTTCGATGAGAGGTCAAATGCATTCCCCGGTTTTTGATGACGTGGCAGGGGAACGAATCAAGCCTAGATCAAGGGCGCACGAGCTGAGCGAAAATTTACAAAGCAGATGAAAAACCGTGCATAAATACGTCGATATGACAGCGATTTATGCGTTTTTTGATACAGCCAGGGAGAGGCAGGGCGATGAGACGGGAGGCGTATTAGAACGATTTGCGCCGCTATACGGATCGATGGTGACGCAAACCGGTGGGGGTAGTCCGGGATTAGCTGCGGGCGTTAGCTAACGCTTACCGCCGGCTTCTGCATGGCGAAGCGTGACCGGTGGCGGAAAAATCATCGCAGCGCCGATAGGTTGACTGTTAATCTTTAACCCTGTTCTTCCTCCGAATCTAATTGCGCGACCAGCGCTTCCCGCAGGGCTGCGTACTTTCGAGAGTCGTTCAACGGCCGATTTTCACGGTCGGTGACGAAAAACACGTCCTCGGCCCGCGCGCCGACCGTCATGATCTTGGCGTTGTGCAACTGCACCCCGCATTCCATGAAGACTTGGCCTACTCGGCACAGCAGCCCCGGACGATCCCAGGAAATCAGCTCCACGACGGTGCGGCTATTAGCCGCATCTTCATGAAACGAGACACAGGTAGATATCTGAAACGCTTTCTGAATCCGCGAGATGTGCCGGCTGGGCATCAGCGGAGCTGCGTCCGGTTGCTGGAGGGCGTGAATGAGCGTAGTGACAATTTCCTTGATCCGACTACGCTCCTGAATCGGCAGGCCGGTATCTTCCAGCACGGTAAAACTGTCCAAGGTATAACCGCTATGCCCGGTGATAATGCGGGCGTCGAGAATGGTCAGTCCCAACTGGTCGAGAATGGAAGTGATCAACGCAAACAGATTGTCCTGATCGCGGGTGTAGATGAAAATCTCTGTTCCACCGCGACTTGGATCGTCGCGGGCCATGACCAGCGGTCGTTCCTTATCGCCCTGCTTGAGAATCGCCCGGGTATGCCAGGTAATTTCGTCAGCGGAATGGCGCAGGAAATAATCGTCGCCAAACCCTTCCCAAACCCGGTTGATGCGCCTCTCATCAATTTTGGCGACATGCAACAACCGCCGCGCCTGGTGTTGAACCTCGCGGATGCGTTCTTCCTTGTCGATGGGGTGATCCAGTCCGCGCCGCAGCGCCCGGCGGGTTGCTTCGTACAATTGCCAAAGCAACGAGGCTCGCCATGTATTCCACAGTTTGGGATTGGTAGCGCGAATGTCAGCGACGGTCAGCAGGTAGAGATAGTCCAGATGCATTTGGTCGCCCATTTGCCGGGCGAAATCGTGGATGACGTCCGGGTCATGAATATCCTTTTTTTGGGCGGTGATCGACAGGGTGAGATGGTGACGCACCAGCCACGCGACCAGCCGGGTATCGAAACGGCTCAAACCATGCTGGCGGCAGAAGCGCTTGGCGTCCTCGGCGCCCAGTTCAGAATGATCGCCGCCCCGCCCTTTGGCGATGTCATGATAGAGACCGGCAATGTAAAGTAGCTCCGGCTTCGGCAACTGCTCCATGATGGCGCTGCATTGCGGGAGTTGATCAGTGAACTGTGGCAGGAAAAATCGCCGCAAGTTGCGCACCACAAACAGAATATGCTGATCCACCGTGTAAGCGTGAAACAGGTCGTACTGCATGCGGCCCATAACATGACCAAATTCCGGCAAATAGGCGGGCAACACGCCATAAGCATTCATTAGCCGCAGTTGCTGAGTCACTCCGTAAGGCTGGCGCAGGATTTCCATGAACAGGCTGCGCGGCCGTACATCGTTGCGGAATTTATCGTCGATGAGCGGTTGATGATCGCGGATCAGGCGGATTGTCGAGGCGCGAATGCCCTTAATCTCCGGGTGTTGCTGTAAAACCAGGAAAATTTCCAATAAAGCGAACGGATAGCGCAGAAATACATTGGGCCGGGTCACCTCCAGATAGCCGCGCCGTGCTTGGAACCGGCGATTGATAGGGGTCGGTTCGCCTGGTTCGTCGGTCAACAGGATCGCCTCCTCGAATAATTGCAGCAGCATCTCATTCAACTGGCCCAGAGCGTTGACCTTACGGTAGTAGCGCTGCATGAATTGCTCGACGGCGAGGTTATGATCCTGATCTTCAAGGCCGAAATGCTCGGCGATGCGCCGCTGGTGATCGAACAGCAATACGTCTTCGCGGCGACCGGTCAACGTATGCAGAGCAAACCGGATTTGCCAGAGGAAGTTGCGGCATTCAATCAACTCGTCATATTCACGCGGACTCAGGAAACCGTGGCTGACCAATTCCTGAAAGGTGCTGGCGCCGAAGTGCCGCTTGGCGACCCAGCCGATCATCTGTAAATCGCGCAGACCGCCGGGGCCTTCCTTGATATTCGGTTCGAGGTTGAAAGCGGTTTCGTTGTATTTTCGGCAGCGCTGGCAGCGTTCCTGTCGCTTGGATTCAAAGAAGGCCGCGTCAGGCCAAATTCGATCAGGGCCGGTAACGCTGCGCATCTGCTCAAACAGCGCCGCTGAACCGGTTAGCAACCGCGCCTCCATCAGACTGGTGGCGATGGTGATATCGGCGGCGCCTTCACGGGCGCAATCCTCGACAGTGCGGACGCTGTGGCCGACTTCTAGGCCGATGTCCCATAGAAAAGCGAGAAAGCCCTCCAGTCCGGAGCGATGGACATCAATCGCCTGGTCGCCCAGCAGAATCATGATATCCACATCCGAACCGGGATGTAGTTCGCTGCGTCCATAGCCGCCTACCGCCACTAACGCCAGATCCGATGCGTCTGCGGTAAAAAATCGTAACCAGGCTTGTTGCAGCAATTGATCCATCAATCGGGCGCGCGCCAGCACCAGTTCATCGGTGGGAGCGCCTTGCCGGAACAGGTCCTTAAGCCGGGCGTCGCTTTGTTTAAGCAGGGTGCGAAATGACGTGATGGGGTTGGCGCTGGTCGCTAGGTCGCGCTCAAACACGATAGCGTCGAACAGCGCCGGGGGATTCCACGGCGCGCCATCCCGCAGGAGGTTTGGGAAAGACATGGGGGAGATGGGTTCGCGGTGGAGGGCGAGGTTCAAAGGGCGGCGCCGGGACTTAACGTCAGAATTTCATAGCCGGTCTCCGTAACCAGCACCGTATGTTCCCACTGCGCGGAGATGCTGTGATCCTTGGTGACCACGGTCCAGTTGTCAGGCAGCCGTTTGACATGTCGCTGACCGGCGTTGATCATGGGTTCGATGGTAAAGGTCATGTTCGGAACCAGCAGCACGCCTTCACCGGGCTTACCGTAGTGCAGCACCTGCGGGTCCTCGTGAAACTCTCGACCGATGCCGTGACCGCAGTATTCGCGCACTACGGAACAGTGCTGCGCCTCGGCGTGTTTCTGAATCGCGTGGCCGATGTCGCCCAGGCGCAGGCCGGGCTGCACCGTGCGAATGCCAATGCACAGGCATTCATAGGCGATCTGACAGACCCGTTGCGCCGCCACTGGCGGCATGCCGATCTGAAACATCCGGCTCGTGTCGCCGTGGTAGCCGTCCTTGATTACCGTAATATCAAGATTGACGACATCGCCTTTTTTCAGCTTCTTCGGGCCGGGGATGCCGTGGCAGACCACATGATTGACCGAGGTGCAGATGGATTTGGGAAAGCCGCGATAGTTGAGTGGGGCAGGGATCACTTTTTGCACGTTGACCATGTAATCATGGCAAATCCGGTCCAGTTCTTCCGTGGTGATCCCCTCCTGCACATAGGGGCCGATCATATCTAGGACTTCAGCGGCCAACCGGCCCGCTACCCGCATTTTCTCAATCTCTGCCGGGGTTTTATAGGTAATGTTGATGGAACGATGAGTCGGATTCTGGAACATGTTTTCGGTCTGTCGAATACGGTCTTGGTGACGCATGGGCGGTTTCATGCCGGTGAGCGGTCGCTATCAGGGGCGGCTGATATCGCCGCAAAGGACTGGGACAGTCTTTTGCAGGCGGTGGTTCATTGGTTTTCCTAAGCAATCCATGGTATAAAGCCCGCGCCTTTTAGGCAAACGATAGATTCGTTCATCGTCGCTGATGGACGGGGATTGAACAAACAAATTCTCACATTCGCCGACACGGGCGGCCAGGGTGCCCAAAGCTGGGGTCGCTGTCCGGGGCGGGTGGAGGCTCAACCCTGAACTTTCTCAAGGAGAACACTCAGTAATGGCGACTATCTCCATGCGCCAGATGCTGGAGGCCGGCGTGCATTTCGGCCACCAGACCCGCTACTGGAATCCCAAAATGGCCCCGTATATTTTCGGGGCGCGCAGCAAGATTCATATCATCAATCTGGAAAAAACCCTGCCTCTTTATCTGGAGTCGCTGAATTTCATCGGGCGACTGGCGTCCAAAGGCGGCAAGGTCATGCTGGTCGGCACCAAGCGCTCGGCCCGCGAAGCGACCGCCGAGGCGGCGATTCGCTCTGGAATGCCCTATGTCAATCACCGCTGGCTGGGCGGCATGTTGACCAACTTCAAGACCGTCCGGCAGTCGATCAAGCGACTCAAGGATCTGGATCTGATGGCCCAGGATGGCACCTTCGACCGACTGGCCAAGAAGGAAGTCATCGGTCTGCGGCGGGACATGGATAAACTAGAGCGCAGTCTGGGCGGCATCAAGGACATGACCAGTCTGCCGGATGCATTGTTTGTCGTCGACGTTGGCCACGAGCGGATCGCTGTTCAGGAAGCCAACAAGCTGGGTATTCCGGTCATTGGCGTGGTGGATACGAACAATTCGCCAGATGGCGTGAGCTACGTCATTCCCGGCAATGACGACGCCATTCGCGCCATTCAGTTGTATGTCGGCGGCCTGGCCGAAGCCGTTTTGGAAGGTCGCGCTGTGTTGGCGACTGGGCGTGGCCGTGAGGAAGAGTTCGTCGAAATTCCCGAGGAGGCGTCGTCCGCCGGCGAGGGCGCCTGACATTCCCGGACGAACGTTTCATTTCAGGTAAGGCTCGTGTGCCTGAGCGCCCGCGAGCCTTTTTGATGAATTTGCAGAAACTATACAGAATTGTTTTTCAGAGGTAGGCAAGCATGGCGGACATCACGGCGGCGCTGGTCAAGGAACTGCGCGAGCGCACGGGTTCAGGGATGATGGAGTGCAAGCGGGCTTTGCAGGAAACCGGCGGCGATATCGAAGCGGCAGTCGATCTGATGCGCAAGGCCGGTCAGGCCAAGGCGGACAAAAAGGCCAGTCGCATCGCTGCCGAGGGTTTGATTGTCATTCGGCAGACCAGTAGCGCAGTCGCTATGGTCGAGGTCAACTGTGAAACCGATTTTGTCACCAAGAATGATGATTTTCGGGCATTCTCCGACGCAGTGGCCGGAGTGGCGCTGGAGAGTGGACCGGCGGATCTGGACGCCCTGCTGGCGACCCCGATGGCCAATGGTCAGAGTGTTGAGCAAAATCGGCGTGAATGCATCGCCAAGATTGGCGAGAACATCAGCGTCCGCCGCTTCGCCCGGCTGGCCACGGCCAGCGGCATAGTCGGCAGCTACCTGCATGGAACCCGCATTGGCGTGCTGGTAGAACTGGAGGGCGGCGACGCCGAGTTGACCAGGGACATCGCCATGCACATCGCCGCCAGTCGTCCGCTGTGCGTCAGCGCTGACCAAGTGCCGGCGGAGTTCCTGGCCCGGGAAAAGGACATCTTCATGGCGCAAGCAGCGGCCAGCGGTAAGCCAGCCAATATCATTGAAAAGATGGTGGAGGGACGGCTGCGTAAGTATCTGGAAGAGGTCACCCTGATCGGTCAGCCCTTCGTTAAGGATCCCGAACAGAGCGTGGAGAAGTTGCTCCAGTCGCGCAAAGCCAAAGCGATTCGCTTTGAACGTTTTGAGTTGGGCGAGGGCATCGAAAAGAGATCTGACAATTTCGCTGCCGAGGTGGCGGCGGCGCGCGGCGACCAGGAACCCAATGCCTAATTCCCAACCCGTGTTCAAACGGATTCTCCTCAAGCTCAGCGGCGAAGCCCTGATGGGCGCGGGCGATTATGGCATCGACACGGAGGTGATTGCCCGGATGGCCGATGAGGTGCGAGAGTTGCGTCAAATGGGTGTGGAAGTGGGGATGGTGATTGGCGGCGGCAACCTGTTCCGGGGTGCGGGTTTGGCCCGGGCGGGCATGGATCGGGTGACCGGCGATCACATGGGGATGTTGGCCACCGTGATGAATTCACTGGCTATGCAGGATACTTTGGAGCGGATCGGCGTTTTCACCCGGGTGATGTCGGCCATCCGCATCAACCAGGTCTGCGAGGACTACATTCGCCGCCGCGCCATCCGCCACCTGGAAAAAGGCCGGGTGGTGATCTTCGCCGCTGGCACTGGCAACCCCTTCTTCACCACTGATTCCGCTGCCAGCTTGCGGGCGATTGAAATCAGCGCCGACGTAATGCTCAAGGCTACCAAAGTGGACGGCGTCTATTCAGCGGATCCCTTCAAGGACCCGCAGGCGGTGCGCTACGACCGTTTGACCTACGACGAAGCGCTGGCGCGCAAGCTACAGGTCATGGACGCCACCGCGCTGGTCATGTGTCGCGAACATGACCTGCCACTGATGGTTTTTAACATCAACCGCCGTGGCGACCTGGTGCGGATCGTCTGTGGCGAGAATGTGGGTACTACTGTAGTGCGGGAATAATAGCCATGATCGACGACATCAAGAAAGACTCCACCGACCGGATGGCCAAAAGCGTAGACAGCCTCAAGCAGGAATTGACCAAGCTGCGAACCGGGCGCGCACACGCCAGCTTGTTGGATCACATCACGGTTAGTTACTATGGCAATGACACGCCGCTTAATCAGGTGGCTTCGGTCGGGGTCGCCGATGCGCGCACCCTACTGGTGACGCCTTGGGAAAAGAATATGGTCGGGCCGATTGAAAAAGCCATCATGAAGTCCGATCTAGGGTTGAATCCGGTGACCGCCGGCATGGCAATCCGGGTGCCTTTGCCACCCTTGACCGAAGAACGCCGCCGTGATCTGGTTAAAGTAGTCCGCCACGAGGGCGAAGGGGCGAAAGTGGCGATCCGCAATATCCGTCGCGACGCCAACAGCCAGTACAAGGCGTTGCTTAAGGATAAGAAAATTTCTGAAGACGCCGAACGGCAGGCCCAGGAAGATGTGCAGAAGCTGACCGACCGGTACATTCAGGATGTAGACAAAATGCTGGCGGTCAAGGAAGCTGAATTGATGGAAATTTAGGATGTTGGCGGATCCCTGAGTCAGATTGAGCGGCCCCCTGAATTAAGGAGCAGGTTGAATGTCGGATGATGTCGATGCCTCTTCAATCGTGCGGGATTCACCACCACGCCATGTCGTTATTGTGATGGACGGTAACGGTCGCTGGGCGCAGCAACGCGCCCTGCCGCGCCCCATGGGGCATCGGGAAGGCGCAAAAGCGGTGCGGCGCGTGGTCGAGGCCTGCGCGGAACGAGGCATTGAGGCGCTGACCCTGTTTGCTTTCAGCAGCGAGAACTGGCGTCGCCCACGGCCAGAAGTCGAAGTCCTGATGAATTTGTTTGTTCGCACCCTGCGCAGTGAAATCCGTCGGTTGGATGTCGCCAATGTCCGCTTGCGGTTTATTGGCGACCACCGGGCGTTTTCGCCGACCCTGCAGGATTACATGGTCAAAGCTGAACAACGGACGGCTCGTAATACCGGTTTGACGCTGGCGGTCGCCGCCAACTACGGGGGCCGCTGGGATATCGCCCAGGCGGCGCGGCGGTTGGCCGAGGATGTTGCGGCGGGCCGATTGCAACCGGCTGATGTGACGTCGGAGACCTTTCACTGCTACACCTGCCTGGCTGATTTACCGGAGCCGGATCTATTTATTCGCACGGGCGGCGAGCAGCGCATCAGCAATTTCCTGCTCTGGCAATTGGCCTATACCGAACTGTATTTCAGCGAGCGGCTTTGGCCGGACTATGATGCGGGCGATCTGGATGCGGCGTGCGCAGCGTTCGCCAGTCGGCAGCGGCGGTTCGGTCGGACCAGTGAGCAAGTGGCGCACGGAACGCAGGACAAACATGCTTAAGCAACGCATCATCACGGCGAGTATTCTGGCCGTCCTGGTCATCTGGGCGGTGTTGAAATTGCCGGTTGCCGGCTTTGGCGTTGTGCTATTAGCGGTTATTCTGCCGGGCGCCTGGGAATGGACGCGGCTGGCTAGTCTGCATAGGACCCGTGACCGGGGGCTGTATGTGGGCGGCGTTCTGGCGCTGATTCTGGCGGCCTGGCCACTGCTCGACTACGCAGCATTCGTCAATGGCCTGCTGATTTTGAGCGTCCTTGGCTGGTGTGTCGCGTTGCTTTGGATGCGACGCTACGCCGCACATCCAGAACGTCAGGATCAGCCGCTGTGGATTGGCGTCGCTGGCGTGGCAGCGCTGGTCGCGCCCTGGGTGGCGTTTATGGGATTGCGCAGCGAGTTCGGGCCGGGCTACGTCCTGTTTCTGTTCCTGCTGGTCTGGGCGGCGGATGTGGGCGCTTATTTCGCTGGACGGCGCTGGGGTCGACGCAAACTGGCTCCTGCGATCAGTCCCGGTAAGACCTGGGAAGGAGTGGCGGGCGCCGGCGCAGCAACGTTGGTTTTGGCGTTGTTGGGCGTTGCGCTGTTGGGCGAAGGCGCGCACGGGTCCATGTTTGTGGTGGTGTGCCTGATCACTGTGGGGTTTTCCATCGTTGGAGATTTGTTCGAGAGCATGATCAAGCGCCAGTGTAGGGTGAAGGATAGCGGTTCGCTGCTGCCGGGTCATGGCGGCGTCCTGGATCGGGTGGATAGCCTGACCGCCGCCGCGCCGGTGTTTCTGCTGGGCCTGTACGGGATTTCGGGATGAGTGGGCGAATCGGCGTTGCCATTCTGGGTTCGACCGGCTCGATTGGCGTCAGTACGTTGGATGTGTTGCAACGCCACGCTGACCGGTTCCGGGTGATCGCGTTGACCGCCCATCGGGATGTTGAGGCGCTGTTTCAGCAATGCCTGATGCACGAACCCGCGTATGCGGTCATGGCTGATCCCGATTCCGCTGGAATGTTGCGCGACCGATTGCAGTTCGCTGGCCGTTCGATTGAGGTATTAGCTGGCGTGGCTGGGCTGGAGCGGGCTGCGGCGTTGCCGGAGGCTGGCTATGTCATGGCGGCGATTGTCGGCGCCGCCGGGCTACTGCCGACGCTGGCGGCGGCGAAAGCGGGGAAACGGGTATTGCTGGCCAACAAGGAAGCGCTGGTCATGGCCGGACCGCTGTTTATGGCGGCGGTGTGCGAGCAGGGCGCGGAACTATTGCCGATTGATAGTGAGCATAACGCAATTTTTCAATGCCTCCCGCCGGCGTTCGCCGCCGAAGGACTGGAGGCGGTGGGTGTGCGCCGGATTCTGCTGACCGGTTCCGGTGGGCCATTTCGCGTGACGCCGCTCGATCAATTGCCGGACGTGACCCCGGAACAGGCCTGCGCGCATCCTAACTGGAGCATGGGCCGCAAGATTTCGGTGGATTCCGCCACCATGATGAACAAGGGGCTGGAAGTCATCGAAGCGCACTGGCTGTTTGGCGCGTCTCCCGAGCAAATTGAAGTGGTGATTCACCCGCAAAGCGTGATTCATTCCATGGTGGAATATCAGGACGGCTCAGTGTTGGCGCAGTTGGGCCACCCTGACATGCGCACGCCCATTGCCCACGCTTTGGCCTGGCCGCAGCGCTTGGCGTCTGGAGTGGCCTTTCTGGATTTTACCCGGATTACGAAACTCGAATTTCAGGCGCCGGATTTTGCCCGCTTTCCCAGCTTGGCGCTGGCGTTCGCCGCCCTGAAGGCGGGCGGAACGGCGCCGGCCATTCTCAATGCCGCCAATGAAATCGCCGTGCAAGCCTTTCTCGACCGGAAAATTCGATTTACCGACATCGCCGCTGTTGTCCAATGCACTTTAGGACAGGTCAACAGTCGTGCGGCTACTTCGTTGGCAGTCATTCTCGACGCTGATGCTCAGGCGCGGGCGGCTGCGAACGACCGAGTCGCCGCCCATGTCGGAGGTCGTTTATGAGTAGCAGTCCATTGATTTCCTTACTGGCGTTGATTGTCACGCTGGGAGTGCTGATCACGGTGCATGAATTTGGCCATTTCTGGGTGGCGCGCCGTCTGGGCGTCAAGGTGACAAGGTTTTCCATTGGCTTTGGTAAACCGTTATGGCGGCGGCAGGGCCAGGATGGCGTGGAATATGTGATCGCCGCTCTGCCTCTGGGCGGCTACGTCAAGATGCTTGATGAGCGCGAAGGCGCTGTGCCGGAAGCCGAGTTGCACCGGGCTTTTAACCGGAAGCCGGTCGGTTCACGCATCGCCATTGTGCTGGCTGGACCCGTGTTTAATTTTCTATTCGCTATTTTGGCCTACGCCTGCATGTTCGTCGTTGGCGTCCCCGGCATGAAACCGTTGCTGGATCAGCCCGTGGCGGGTTCGCTGGCCGAGACGGGCGGGTTTCGCAAGGGCGATCTCATTGTCGCTATCGACGGCCAACCGACCCCGGCGTTGAGTTCCGTCATGCTGGCCTTAGTGGATCGGGCCATGGCCGAAGATGTGGTGCAGTTCGAGGTGCGGGATGCAGATGATCGAGCGCGCACTCGCACATTGGACCTGGGTGATGGGCAAGTAGGCGCCGACGACATGATGATTTTTGAACGGGTGGGCCTGACGTCTTGGCAGCCGGTTTTGCCGGCAGTGATCGGCCAGGTGATGCCGGACGGCGCGGCGGCGCGTGCTGGTCTGCAACCGGGAGATCGGATCGTGCTGGCTAACAGTGAACCGGTCGCCGACTGGAAGCAGTGGCGCGGCGTCATTGAACGCCACCCTGGTCAACTGCTGAACGTGCGCATCGAACGTGACGGGAGCGAACATGCGCTGGAATTGATTCCCGATAGTCGGGAAAACCGCCAGGGTGAGCGGATCGGTTTCATCGGCGCCGTTGCCGATGTGCCGCCAGGTCTCGCGGAAGACTTACAGGTCGTGGTACGTTATGGGCCGCTGGACGCCTTGGGCGCCGCAATCGGCAAAACTTGGGACATGTCGCTGCTGACTCTGCGGATGCTGGGCCGGATGCTGATCGGCAAGGCGTCGCTGGAGAATCTTAGTGGGCCGCTGACCATAGCCCAGTTTGCTGGCCAAGCGGCCAGCGCTGGCCTGATCGCGTTTCTGTCGCTGCTGGCCCTGGTCAGTATTAGTTTGGGCGTGCTGAATTTGTTGCCGGTGCCGGTGCTGGATGGCGGGCATCTGCTGTATTACCTGATCGAAGCGATCAAGGGCAGTCCACTGTCGGAGACCATTCAGCATGCCGGACAACAGATCGGCATCGTCGTGTTACTGCTCTTGATGGGACTGGCGTTGTTCAATGATTTTAATCGTCTTCTGGGATAGGAACTACCGGCCTGGGGTGCTTGCTTGCTTATGAAATCGTATCGCTATTGGATGCTGTCGCTGGGTCTGTGGGGCGCGCTGTCCGCCGGGGCGCAGACCGGTGAATTCGTGGTCAGGGACATCCAGGTGGATGGCCTGCAACGCCTTTCAGCGGGTACGGTGTTCAACTACCTGCCAGTGCAGGCGGGCGCGACTATTTCCGAAAAAGATTATCCAGAGATCATCCGCGCTTTGTTTAAAACGGGCTTCTTCACCGATGTGAATCTTGAACGGAACGGCAATGTGCTGGTGGTGACCGTTACCGAGCGGCCAGCGATTGCCGAGGTGCGTATCGAAGGCAATCAGGATATTAGCAGCGATGATCTTAAGAAGGCGTTGACTCAGGTCGGATTGGCTGAGGGCCGGGTGTTTGACCGGTCGCTGTTGGACAAAGTCGAGCAGGAACTGTTGCAGCAGTACTACAGCCGTGGCCGCTACGCTGTGCAGATCAAGAGCCAGGTGCGACCACTGGAGCGCAACCGGGTCGCGATCACGATTGATATTTCCGAAGGCGCGGCGGCCAGCATTCGCCAGATCAATATCGTTGGCAACAAGGCGTTTACTGAAAAGGAACTGGTGGGCCTGTTGCAATCATCCACCTCCGGCTGGTTCTCGTTCCTCACCAAGGACGACCAGTACGCCAAGCAAAAACTGGCGGCGGACATTGAAACGCTGCGCTCTTTCTATCTGGATCGCGGCTACCTCAAGTTCAGCGTCGAATCGACCCCGGTGTCCATTACTCCGGACAAGAAGGATGTCTATATCACCATCAACGTCACCGAGGGTGAGCCGTTTACCATCGAAAATGTCCAGTTAACCGGAGATTTCGGGGTGGTGGCCGAAACTGAGTTGCGCCAGCTCATCGATATCAAACCGGGCGAAACCTTCTCGCGCGCCAAGATTACGGAAGTGACCAAGAACATCGGCGAACGATTGGGACAAGAAGGCTATGCCTTCGCTAACATCAACACCGTACCCCAGATCAACGACGAGACCCGCAAGGTGGATTTGACCTTCCTGGTCGATTCTGGCCAGCGGGTCTATGTGCGGCGCATCAATTTCCAGGGCAATACCAAAACCCAGGATGAAGTGCTGCGCCGGGAAATGCGGCAGGCGGAGGGCGCTTGGTATTCGACCAAAGATCTCGACCGCTCCAAGACCCGTCTACAGCGCCTGGATTATCTGGAGAGCGTCAACGTCGAATCGCCGGCGGCGCCCGGAACCAACGATCAGGTCGATGTCAACTACACGGTGGTCGAGCGGCCATCGGGCAGTCTGATGTTTGGCGTCGGCTACGGTCAGGATTCGGGCTTGCTGTTGAATGCGAGTGTGACCCAGAATAATTTTCTCGGCACCGGCAATCAGATGAGCGTGGTGCTCAATAACAGCAGCGCCGGCGAAAACTACAATATTTTCTATAACAACCCCTATTACACGGTTGATGGCGTCAGTCGGGGATTTCGGTTGTTTTATCAAAATATCGACAGCGCCGAGCTGAATTCAGCCAGCTATATCCGCAATGCGGCGGGTGGCCAGGTCAACTTCGGGTTCCCGCTCAATGAACTCGATACGCTGCGGCTCAGTCCCGGTTACCAGCATCTCTGGATCGACACGACAGAATCGACGCCCTCCGAGATTATCCAGGATTTGGACAAGAACGGTGATACCTACGATCAAGTTACCCTTGACGCCAGTTGGTCACGCGATACTCGTAATCGAACCATTTTCCCGACGGACGGCAGCCTGAATCAGATTGCCGGGCAATTTGCGCTACCGGGCAGCACTGCGGAACTCTATAAACTGAGCTACCGGGGCGTCGCCTACTACCCACTGGCGCGTTGGCTGACCTGGTCGTTGAGCGGTGAGGTGGGCTACGGTGATGGATATGGCGGCACGAACGGGTTACCGTTTTTTGAAAATTTCTATGCGGGCGGCTTGCGCTCGGTGCGCGGCTATAAGTCAAATACTCTGGGACCCCGCTACGCCAGCAACGACGAACCCAGTGGGGGCGCGTTTAAGACCATCGCCAGCACTCAACTCATTCTGCCGGCGCCGTTCATGGACAAATCGGAAAATGTGCGGGTGTCAGCCTTCTTCGATATTGGCAATGTGTTTGCGACCACCGATGATTTTGATGCTAATGAATTACGTTATTCAGTGGGTCTCTCCGGCTTATGGTTGTCTCCGCTGGGACCGATTGTGTTAAGCGTTGCCGCGCCGTTCAATGATCAGTCCGGCGATGAAACGGAGGTCTTCCAGTTCTCTTTCGGCGTACCCTTTAATTGAGTACGTTGAAAGTGTCGGGAGTGGGGTTTTCAGTGGATAGTTTTTTTGCCATTTTTTTGGATAGAGGTGATCGAGTGAAGCTCAAACAAGGTTTTTTGATTGCGGCGGCGCTGGCGTTGTCGATGGCGCAGGCGCAGGCGGCTGAACTGAAGATCGGTTTTGTCAGTATCGCCAAAATTCTCAGTAGCGCGCCGCAAGCCGAGGCAGCCAGCAAGCGTCTGGAGCAGGAATTTGCGCCACGGCAGAAGGGGCTGGTCGAGGCGCAGAAATCGCTGCGTAAACAGGAGGAAAAGCTGACAAAGGATGGGGCGGTGATGAGCGAGAGCCAGCGCCGCAATCTGGAGGGCGATATTCGCAATCAGATGCGGGAGCTGAACCGCACCAATGCCGAACTCCGGGAAGATTTCAATCTGCGTCGCAATGAAGAGTTGGGCAAGTTCCAGAAGCAGGTGTTGGATGTGATCAACAACGTTGCTAAGGAAGACGGTTTTGATTTGGTGATCAACGACGGGGCGACGCTGTACGTCAGTCCTCAGGTGGATGTGACGGATAAGGTGCTGCGGCGCCTGACCTCCAAGTAAGTCCGATGACCACGCTCGGCGAGATCGCCGTCGCCTCCGGCGCTCGCCTGCGCGGCGGCGACGTTGCGACGGTGATCACCGGCGTGGCGCCATTGAACCATGCCGAATCTGGACAGCTCAGTTTTCTGATCCAGGCTCGCTACCGGCATTATTTAACCGCTACTCACGCCGCCGCCGTGATCCTGTCCCCCGCCGATGCAGCGGATTGTCCAGTACCGGCGTTGGTGGCCGATCACCCGCATATCGCCTACGCCCGGGCAGCCGCTCTGTTTGAGCCGGCAGCCCAACCGCAAATGGGCGTTCATCCGACCGCTTGGGTCAGTCCCGAAGCCTGCATCGCCGCTGACGCCTGGATCGGTCCGCATTGCACCGTGGAAGCGGGGGCGGTCATCGAAACTGGCGTGATGGTGGGGCCTAACTGCGTGATTGGCGAACAGGCGGTGATTGGGGCGGGGAGTCGGCTGGTCGCGCAGGTGACCGTCTGTCATCGGACGCAGTTGGGTTGTCGGGTGTTGGTTCATCCCGGTGCGGTGATCGGTAGCGACGGGTTCGGACTGGCTCTGGATCGCGATGGCCGCTGGTTGAAGGTGCCGCAACTCGGCGGAGTGCGAATTGGCGATGATGTCGAAATCGGCGCCAATACCACCATTGATCGAGGCGCGCTGGAAGATACGGTCATTGAAGACGGAGTGAAGCTGGATAACCAGATTCAGGTGGCGCATAACGTCCACATTGGCGCGCATAGCGCCTTGGCGGGTTGTGTCGGTATTGCCGGCAGCGCCCGCATCGGTCGGCATTGCATGTTGGGCGGCGGCGTGGGCGTCGCGGGTCATCTGGAAATCGCCGACCGGGTGCAGGTCACGGGCATGTCGCTGGTGGCTCAGTCCATCACCCAACCGGGATCCTACTCTTCAGGATTGACCGTGGAGCCGAACCGGTTATGGAACAAGATCAGCGCCCGCCTGCGCCGGTTGGATGAGTTGTGCCGCCGGTTGGCGGTCCTGGAAAAAAAGATCAATTAAAGATCAATTAAAACAGTGTCCCTATTATTGCCGATTCCGGGTTGCCGGAGTTGAAGGAAGATCGCAAGTATATGAACGAACCGATGGACATTCAGGAAATACTCGAATACCTACCGCATCGTTACCCGTTTCTGCTGATTGATCGGGTGCTGGCGATTGAACCGGGACAGTCGCTGACCGGCCTCAAGAATGTCAGTTTCAACGAACCTTTTTTCCTGGGACACTTTCCGCAGAAGCCGATCATGCCGGGCGTGCTGATCCTGGAGGCGCTGGCGCAGGCGACCGGGATTTTGGCTTTCAAGAGCGAGGGCGAGAAGCCTGACCATCGCTCTATGTACTATCTGGTGGGGGTCGATAACGCCCGGTTCAAACGGCCAGTCGGACCGGGCGATCAACTGATTCTGGAGGTGCGATTGGAACGCATCAAGCGCGGCATTGGCAAGTTTGTCTGCGAAGCCAAGGTGGACGGTCAATTGGTGGCGTCCGCTGATTTGATGTGCGCAAAACGGGATATCGAGCCGTGATCGATCCGCGCGCCGTGATCGACCCCTCGGCCCGACTGGCGCCGGATGTCACGGTTGGGCCGTTTTCGGTCATCGGCGCGGAAGTCGAAATCGGCGCTGGCACCTGGATCGGTCCGCATGTGGTGATCCGGGGGCCAACCCGGATTGGTTGCGATAACCGCATTTTCCAGTTCGCCTCGCTGGGCGAAATGCCGCAGGACAAGAAATACAACGGCGAGCCGACCCGGCTGGAAATCGGCGACCGCAATACCATCCGCGAGTTTGTCACGATCAATCGCGGCACCGTGCAGGATGCCGGACTGACCCGGTTGGGCGACGATAACTGGATCATGGCCTATGTCCATATTGCTCACGACTGTCTGGTGGGCAACCGGACCATCTTCGCCAATGGCGCGTCGCTGGCTGGGCATGTTCACATCGAGGACGATGTGGGGCTGGGGGGATTTGCGCTGGTCTATCAATTCACCCGACTCGGCGCACACAGTTTCTGCGGGTTCGCTTGCGGGGTGCATCGGGATGTGCCGCCTTATGTGACGGTCGCCGGCTACCGCGCCGAACCCTATGGGATTAATGCGGAAGGGTTGCGCCGCCGGGGGGTTTCCGATGAGGAAATTCAGGCGATCCGCCGCGCCTATAAGGTGATCTATCGCGCTAATCTGCGGTTGGAAGAAGCGATTGACAAAGTGCGGGAGATGGCGGTCGATGCGCCGCGCTTGCAGATTTTGGCGGATTTTCTCGCTGCGCCGTCTCGTAACGGTATCGTTCGCTGAAAGCCGGACGGGCGATGCGCATCGCTCTCGTCGCCGGGGAGTTGTCGGGCGATCTGCTGGGCGCCGGTTTGATCGCGGCGCTGAGGGAACGCTATCCCCACGCACAATTCGTCGGCGTCGGCGGGCCGGCCATGATCAGCCATGGACTGGAAAGCTGGACGCCGCTGGAGCGACTGGCGGTGATGGGATTGGTGGAGGTGTTGCGGCATCTTCCGGAACTGTTTTGCATTCGGCGACTGCTGGTTGAGCGGTTGCTGGCCGATCCGCCCGCCATCTTTATTGGCATCGACGCACCCGACTTTAATCTGGGCTTGGAGCGCCGATTGCGCATCCATGGCGTTTCCACCGTGCATTATGTCAGCCCCTCGGTCTGGGCCTGGCGACCGTGGCGGGTGCGCAAAATCGCCCGTGCAGTGCGTCTGATGCTGACGCTGTTTCCCTTTGAGGCGACGTTCTATGAGCAGCAGGGCGTCCCGGTGCGTTATGTCGGTCATCCGCTGGCTGACGAAATTCCCTTATGCAGCGATGCTGGAGAGGCCCGGCAGGCGCTGGGTTTGTCGTTGCCCGCTGGAACCCGCGTCATTGCGCTATTGCCGGGCAGTCGGAGGGGGGAAGTCAGCCGACTGGGGCCGCTGTTTCTGGAAACAGCCGGTTGGCTATTTGCCCGGTGGCCTAATCTGCATTTTCTGATGCCGGCGGCGACGCCTCAAATTCATGAATTTTTAGCCGCGTTGCGTTCGGCGCAAGCGCCGGATTTACCGCTGACGCTGACGCAGGGCCATTCCCGCGATGTAATGGCTGCTGCGGATGCGGTGTTGCTGGCCTCGGGAACAGCGACCCTGGAAGCGATGCTGCTGAAGCGGCCCATGGTGGTCGCGTATCGGGTCGCGCCAATCACCGCCTGGATCGCCCGGCGACTGGTCACGATTCCTTATTTCGCGCTGCCTAATTTGCTGGCCGGGCGGCGGCTGGTTCCTGAATTCTTCCAAGAAGCGGCGACGACGGCGAATTTGGGCGCAGCCGTGGCGCATTGGCTGGATGATGCGGCGGCGGGCGCAGCGTTGGCGGCGGAATTCACAACGCTGCACGTTCAGTTGCGCCAGGACGCCAGCCGGCAGGCGGCGGCGGCGGTTGCCGAGTTGCTGGAAGCTGGCCGACTGCTCGCTGAATGACTAAGAAGCTGTCTTTCAAAAAATAATCAGCAAATTCAGAGTTAATTCAAAAAACAACTAAGTTTTTAGCTCTATTTGGCCCTAATCGTGGGTACCTTAACCCTGGGAACCTGCTAAACAGCGAGAGTTTTTTCAAGACAGCTTCTAAATGACTGGCTGACCGGTTGACCATTTCCTATTCTGACAGATTGCTTCTATTTCCATGTCTTTTGCTGATAATCAAAAACTGCGCCAATCGTTAATCGCCGCTTATGAAGACCTCCCCTCTTTGGATCGAGGGGTTTTGCAACTGATGTCGATCATTTACGAAGACGTCGGTAAAGCGGTGTTATTAGAGTACATTCGGAGTTGCGACATCCCGGCGTTCAAAACTGGGGGCCTTTCCCAGACAGGCCTGGCGCAAATCATCAATCGGTTAATCAAAGAGAATCTGGTCGTCAAAGGCAACTATCAACAATTTCGTTGCCACATCCTGGTCGTTGAAGAAGCGACGCGGCGGGCAGTGCGGGGCGGCCATTTTGCAGCCATGGTCAAGGTGGTGCAGGGAAAAAGGAGTATTTCCAGCTATGGCGACTATCCGTATTTCAGCAGTTACCAAAAGGCGCTTCGTGAGCTGAGAATTGCTTTCCACCAGGGCAATATGTTGCGGGTGCAAAGCATCCTGGCCGAGTGCGAAAGGTCTTTTCCCCGCGATTTTTTCCAATATCCGCCCTGGTTGCTGATTTTTAATAATCCCCTCTATCCTGATGATATTCGGTCTTTACCTGCGGACTTGCCTGCTCAAGCGCTGACGACCCTATTTACGGCGGCAGTTCGCAACCTGGAACCGGCGACTGAAACGACCGCCCTGGCGGAACGGTTGCTCGCTGAGAATCGTTGCCCGGAAGTCATGCGTTATTACCTGGCCGAACAGGCTCTGTTGCGCGGCGACCTGGCGAAGGCCCGCAGCTATCTCGTATCGGTCGAGAACGACCACGATCAGGCCCTGCGCGGCTGGCTGGCGTTCCTGGACGGCGCTAACGAAGACGCTATTCAATATTATGAAAATGCGCTGAAACTGCTCCGCAAGCGTACCCGCAAACGCAAAATCTATTTCGATCACTTGGCCGGCGTGTTTTTCGTTCTGGCGCTACTCGCCAGTAATACGGCTGCCCGCTTGCGTCAGGCGATGGAGGTCGCTGCGCCTTTGTTTGAAAGGGATGCCCATTATCCGTACCTGACCGCGTATCGCATTCTGCGGGAGGTTGTAGAGCTTCAGCAGGGGCAACGCAAACACCTCGAACCGTTCGACGTCACGGTCCGCATCCCACCGGCGGACTGCTTTTTTCAACTCATGGCGATGTTCTGGCTGCATGCTGACGAGGCCCAACCCTTGCGCGAACCAGTGACCGCCCTGCTGAATACCGCCCGGGAGAATGGCTACGTCTGGTTTGCGACGGAATTGACCGAGTTGTTACAGTCTATCAGCGAGACCACTCCCGCCTCCCTTGCGGGGAAGGATGAGGGGTCGGAGGGTCAGGCTGCGGCGACCCGACGTCCCCTGATCCGGCTATTCCATCTGAAAGAGCCTTGGGAACACGCCCTGAGCGCCCTGCTCGATGTGTCCCGGCTTGGTCAGGAAACCGCGTCCGGGTCGGCGCCAGCGCGACTGGTGTGGTGGATCACTTGGCTAAAAAGTGGAGATTGCGCCATCAGTCCGCGTGAACAGAAGCGCGATGCCCGGGGCCAATGGACCTTGGGGCGGCCGGTCGCGCTAAAACGGCTGTATGGCGCATCGAAAAATCTGGAATTTCTTACTCCCCAGGATCGTGAAATTTGCGCCAGCATCCGTCCATCCAGCAGCGGCTACTATGGCAGTGTCGCCTACGAGATCAACCCGG
>Ga0209573_1002484_pt1 | contig 23387 bp, 17 predicted proteins | sample TNRBio252014_DNA_FD_185870 | JGI IMG/M metagenome (GOLD analysis project Ga0209573, IMG submission 185870) | Wastewater treatment Type I Accumulibacter community from EBPR Bioreactor in Madison, WI, USA - TNR Reactor_6/25/2014_ DNA (SPAdes)... | ecosystem: Engineered > Bioreactor > EBPR >...
ACTGCAGGCTTTTTTCAGATTTCAGATCCTGTACCCCATATTCATACCGGTTGGTACCCTCATGAGTACCGTTGCTGGCTAATTCAGCTAAAGTAGGGGAGCGGAAACCTCTCGCAATATTTGCTTTTACCGTGACAAAATCTGTTGGCTCATAGCTCACACCCATGCTACCCGAAACATTTGAAAAATTTTTGGTGAAGGCCGTAAATTTCAGATCAGCACCTTCAAAGAATTCTTTTGAATTCACTGACCGGTTATCAAAACGTAAGCCACCGCTAAACGTCCCTTTTTTGAAAAACCGCTGTGTATAAACAAATGCGCCAATATCAAAAAGATTATACTCGGGTATCAACACTTCCTCTCCTTTATTCAGGTTGTTTTGCCGCATTCCATTAAACCCAACAGCAGTATGCCATTCTTTTACTTCAGGAAACTGCCATTGGACATTATAGTTCACCGTTTTCAGATCAAAGAATAATTCCTCTTCAGCAGGGTCTTCAGGATTGCCGAATTCTTTACGCAGATTTTGCTGGTAGCCGATATTTACTTTCAACCTGCTTTTGCCAATAGCAAAATTGTTATCATTTACCAGTTTATAATGCTGTACCCGTTGCTGTGGTACAAACAGATCTCTTGAATCCAGATCTTCACCGGTAGCTATGCGTTCAAATGTTGTACCAGCAAACAAAATAAATTTACCAGTTGCATCATCCCGGTCCCCTTCCACGAGCCCGATTTTCTGATCAAAACTGCTGAAAATAATATGGCTGTATCCCCAGCCTTTATTTATACCTGCATAACCACCAAAGTTTCTTTCATTAAACCTTGAATTCAATACCCGCCCATCATATTTGTTCCTGTAATCACCGGCTGACTTATATGAACCATACAAATTCCAGTTAAACCCATTTTTATTTCCTGCAAAATTTCCGTTTGCACCAAATAATCCATTATTAGTTTGGTAATTGGTAAGAAGATTCCCTTTGATTATGCCTTCTGCAACCGGTACGTTTGTGATAAAATTCACCACCCCAGCCAATGCATCACTGCCATACATAAGAGAGGCCGGGCCTTTTAATATCTCTACTTTGGAAACACTCATCTCATCTATTTCAATACCATGTTCATCGCCCCATTGCTGACCTTCCTGCCTCACCCCGTCGTTAATTGTAATAATCCGGTTATATCCAAGCCCCCGGATTATCGGTTTAGATATAGCTGGCCCTGTGGAAAGTTGCGAAACACCCGGAACATGAGTCAATGCGTCTATAATATTCGATGAGGCTGTTTGCAATAAAGCAGATCGCCTGATAGAACTAACCGGCACCGGAGACTTTCGGATACTCGTTGCTCCCGAAACACCTGTAACAATTACTCCCTGATTTTCTACTATAACAGGCGATAAAGCAAAATCCTTTTGCATATCAGCTGTCATTTCAATATGCTCAACCAGGTTACTATAACCAGTATGAGAAACTTCTACTACATGGTGCCCAAAGGGTATATTGGTCAATAAGTACTTTCCATCTGCATCAGCCACCGTACCAATTTTATCATCGATGAAATAAACAGAGGCACCTGCAAGCGCCTCTCCTGTTTTTGCATCTGTAATTCTACCTGACAAGCTGGCTTTTAAGGGTGAATGGGATACCCTTATCATAGGAGGCCGGCTAATATTTTCCTGCGTTGCAACCAGCTGCGAAATACAAATAACTGATAAAAAAAGTAAGAGACGTTTTTTCATATAAATTGTAACTATGTTGCAAATATAAAATGCAACAACGTTTCATACAAATTTAATTTTTTTGACTCTTTCACTAATCTTTAGCGTCGAAAAAAGGTCATACCGCCGGGAATTTATTATTCACTTCTTTGTACCAGATAATGTTTTTATATTTATTTACTTCAATGCCAAACCCATGCTGTTGAAACACAAAGCACCTGTTGGATTCTTACTATTCTTGTTTTTTTTATGGTCATGCAGTAAAAAAGACAGTTCCGTTCCGGATCCTTGCCTTGGAGTGAGTTATGATGTACAATATTTTAAAACAGAAGCCATCGGTACTTCCAATAATGGTACGATCACCATTACATTTCCTGTTGGGGATACGATCAGCTACCAACTCAACAATAGTGCATTTCAGGCCTCTCCTAATTTCTCTAACCTTGCTCCGGGTAACTATGTGATTACTGTAAAAAATCAAAAGAACTGTACGGATACTGCCCAAATTATAATACATAACTATGGCCCAAAGTATGCATTAGTTAAGCAGATCATTACTGGTTATTGTGGCCCCTGCCATCTGAATGGTGGTATGGAAGGCGGAAAGAATTTTGATACTGATGCGAACATTGTTGCCAGTTGGGATCGTATAAAGGCCAGGGCGGTTGATAATAATCCTACACAGATGCCGCAACTACCCAACGCTCCATTGACAGCAGTAGATAAACAAAAAATTACAGATTGGGTAAATGCCGGTCACCGGCAGAGCGATTGATTATTTATCCTCTGATATAAAAGCCATGTTATTCTAATAACATGGCTTTTATATTATTTATAGCAATATAGTTTCTACCTCACTTTCATCATAGCTCTTACCTGCTGTATAATACCATTCTGGAACCGGGCATAATATATACCGGTTGGCAAACCTTCACTGTTGAAATCAGTGGTGTAAGTACCTGCCGTATACTCCCTGTCCACCAGTATCTTTAATACACGGCCCAATGTGTCAATGATCTGTATTAAGACATGACCGCCATCAGTGGTAAATTTAATCGTTGTACTGCTGGTGAAAGGATTGGGCGAATTGGTTATGACTACATCCGTAGGTGTTGGCGGCGGCGGGGTGATGCCCGAACAAGCGGCGGCTTTTAATAATGGCAGACTTTGCAACTGGCTGTTGATATTCGGCGGGAACAATGAATCTACCACAGTTTTCTCCAGGCAGAACCATTTTTCCAGCAACGTCGCATATACACTCCGGAAATCATATTGCATCGGGATATTATCATTTACCGTTGCACTGGATGGAATCGTTGGATTTACACCAAGCATACCGGCATCTATCTGGCTGCCGAATAAAAACATAGGTGCAGCAGCTCCATGATCTGTTCCGGTACTTGAATTTGATTTTATCCTTCTTCCAAATTCACTGTATGTCATTCCCACTACTCTTTCCTCTACATTTAAAAACCGAAGATCATCCTGGAATGCTTTGATAGCATCAGAAACCCGTTGTAATAAAGTGGCATGTGCTCCTGTTGATGTATCAGCAGCATTTACCTGTACTGAATGTGTATCAAAACCTCCAAAGCTTACCATATACACCCTTGTTCTCAGGCCACCTGCAACTAATCTTGCCACAATCTTTAATTGATCTGCCAGTGAATTATTAGCAGGATAAGTTGACTGTTGAGTGACTGCATTTGCAGCAGCTTTAATAACAGTTGAATACTTCTGTGTTTGCTGGTTTACCTGGCGGATAAAACTTAACTCTTTTCCTGCCGGAGTATTAGGAGCAGGGTCGGTAGTTCCATTGATAAGGTTGTAGAAATTAGTAGGGTTTGTAATACTCATTCCCATATTAACTGTTGGTCCCTGTGTGGTTAAAGTAGTGGTAGAACCAATCTGTATTGCCAAAGGATCAGGCATATCTGTATTAGGATATCCCGTTGGGAAATCGGGGTATTCATAGTTAAGGTAACGTCCGGCCCAGCCACTGTAGACTTCCTGGTTACTGTTGGATCCGCTCATCCAGATATCTGTAGCACGGAAATGCGAAAAATTGGGCTGAGGATAACCTACTGCCTGTACCAGTTTTGCTTTGCCCTCACTGAACAATGTTTGCAAACCTGTCATTGAAGGATGAATACCAGTACCGCTAACACCGGCAATTGATAAAACCCTGTTTTGGGGTATAGCAATATTTGTTCTGGCATTGTAGTAGTTAGAATAATCAGCTACGGGTATCACCATATTCAATCCATCATTACCACCAGATAACTGCACAATCACCAACACATGATCTGTGAGTGTATTGCCCCGCATCAATGCCTGCACCAATGGTGAGTTACTGTTGAATGCTTTTACAGAGTAGCCATTTATCACTTCCGGCAAAAGGGCTGCTGCTGGTATGGTATTGAGTAAAAAATCTCTTCTTTTCATTTTATTCATTTAAATATGAAATGAATGCTTATGCTAATTGATACTCTGATAAATTAAAAAAGTACTGGAACAATGATTTCAACCTGGTGTTCACCGTATTAAAATTGGCAGTCGTCGGGCTGGCCTCATAGGCTGCCCAGGCATTCGTCCAGTAATAATCCCATTGCTGACCTGTAAGCAGAATCTGAGTCTTTATCTGGGCTTTTGACTGCGCAGATAAATCATTTCTGAAAAATAGTCGCAGCGCTTCCTCAATAAGGTCATTAGGATTACCCGGGTTACTTAATCCCTGTGCAAATTGCACACAGTTGAATTGCACCCTGAAACCATTCCTGGCATAACCGCTGTTAATCATGGTATCAGTGAACTGGTTTCTTTTTGGTAACGAATCTGAATTGATCCATATCTCATGGAAATTCGGCTCCTGGTAATAAGCTGGCATGCCAGAAACATTAGGTGGATCATGCGGATTTTGCCCCATATTTACCATCCATGAATAAAAAGTATTCCATAAGCCATAATTGGTATCCCAATCTGTGTCAGGCCTGAACTGTACATTCATTTCTCTTAAAGCACCAAGCACCTGGTCTGATGGTGTCTTGATAAGACAACCCCTGTTGAGCATATCGTAGAAGTGTTCACTTTTAAACAAAGCGGATAGCAGCGGTTTAATCTCATAATTATTGGCCCTGAAAATATCAGCCAACGGCTCAATTACGTTTGATTCAGTACCGGCATCTATAGTATAATAAACAAACCAGCGGTAAATTTTTCTTACTAAAAATTTGGCTACTTCCTGCTGGGCAAAAGTCATATTGAGAAGATCGTCCAACTCAAGGTCTCCGGCAGTAGCCCCGGTTCTTCCAATAATAACTGTATTATTAAAAAAGGGAGAAAAGGTTTTATTGGTAGTGGTATGCCGGTTGATATTAAATACGGAATTGTAAGTGGCTCCATTGATCTGCCAGCCGGTGAGGACTTTGGCAGCTTCCTTTACATCATTTTCGGTGTATTGTGATCCGGGCCCTTTTCCAAGAGTAAATAATTCAAACAATTCTCTTGCATAGTTTTCATCAGGTGCATTTTTATTATTCAGGTAACCGTTTAAGTAACGTAGCATGGCTACATCTTTGGTTATATCCCTGACAAGATTCTTGAAATTTCCCAACGCATACTGCCGGATAAGACTGTGTTGTTTGTATATCCAGTTCGCATTTCCAACCTCTGTGGCCTCATTACCAAAATGATCTACCCAAAACATGATCAATTTTTCCCTGATACTTCTGTCCTGGCTGATCATCACACCAGTCCACCATTTTTTATATGAAGCCCTGCGTTGAGATTGAACTGTTCCATCGCTGTTAATATCATTAACCCATGTTGTTCCCTGAACAATATTTGTATCCGGAGTAGTGGCATTCCCGGATGTGGCATATTCCTTTACCGGCGGTGCTGGTTGAGAAGCCGTTGGAGTCAAGAGCTCATCTACAGCCTGGCTCATAGTCAGGTTTTTGAAATAATTTACATCTGCTCTTTTAGCACCAAACATGGTTCGTTTAAGCAAATGAACTATTTCCTGTTCTGTCCAGGGACCAGTATAAGTATTTATGCCTGAATTGGTACGAAAAGGCTGAGGGGATACACTTGCCTTTTTTCTTTTGCGGGCAGTCAGAAAGTCTCTTCTATCCATGGCGATAATTTTGGTTCAGGGATGATATACGACTTTAAAGGTACAAATAGGTTTAAGGATTGCTTAACAAAAATTGTATACAATCGACTCATTTGCAATAGTAAAATAACCAACGGATTTTTATGATATAAAAAGAGCCGGTTAAGTACTTCAACCGGCTCTACTATTCTAAAAGAGAACAGTTTACAGGTTTTCAATGATACCAGCTATACCCTGCCCACCTCCTACGCAGGCGGTTACCATTCCATACTTCTTATTCAGCCGTTTCATATCATGCAGGTTCTGAATGGTGAGTTTGCAACCGGTACACCCTAATGGATGACCTAATGCAATGGCACCCCCATTGATATTGACTTTGGAAGGGTCCAAACCAGCTTCACGAATAACTGCCAGCGCCTGTGAAGCAAATGCTTCATTCAATTCGATAAGATCAATTTGTGAAAGATTCATGCCCACCTGCTTCAATGCTTTTGGGATCGCAGCCACCGGACCAATACCCATGATTCTCGGATGTACTCCTGCTACTGCTGTGCTTACTAATCTTCCGAGTGGTTTTAATCCCAGTTCATTCATCATCTTCTCACCCATCACAATTACAAATGCCGCGCCATCAGAAGTTTGAGAAGAGTTACCAGCAGTAACAACACCATTAGCTGCAAAGGCAGGTTTCAATTTTGCCAATGCTTCCACCGAAGTGTCTGCCCTGGGTCCTTCATCCGTATCAACCACATAATTTCTTTTTTGCTTTTTTCCCTTCGCATCAAGATATATCTCCTCTACACTTACCGGGAGAATGCCCGGTTTAAAATGACCGGCCTGGATAGCAGCTATTGCTTTCTGATGTGAATTATATGAAAATTCATCCTGTGCTTCGCGGCTGATAGAATAATCTTTTGCCACTGCTTCAGCAGTAAGTCCCATGCTTAAGTAATAATCCGGATCCTCTTTGGCAATTGAATAAGCCGGAACTGTTTTCCATCCAGCCGTTGGAACCATACTCATACTTTCAGTACCGCCAGCCACAATACAATCCGCCATCCCCATCCTGATCTTGGCAGTTGCAATAGCAATTGTTTCCAGGCCTGATGCACAATAGCGATTAACCGTCATTCCCGGTACTTCAAAACCTAATGCTCTTGCTGCAATAATGCGGCCCACCTGTAACCCTTGCTCTGCTTCCGGCACCGCATTACCAACAATCACATCATCTACTCTTTTTGTCTCCAATTGAGGTACTGATGATAATAATCCCTTTATAACTGTTACGGCAAGGTCGTCAGGCCTGGTAAACCGAAATCCACCTCGCTTTGCTTTTCCTACTGCTGTACGATAACCGGCAACAATGTATGCTTCCTGCATAGTAGTAATTTGAATGATTAGTTTAGTTGTTTATGCAACTTTCTGTACCAAAAATAATGAGACTTGTTGTTCTTACCAAAACTGCCCCGAAACTTCATTTATCTTCGCGGCTGTTATGTATAAATTATTGAGGAGTATTCTTTTTTGCTTTTCTCCGGAAGGGGTACATCATTTTTCCATGACTGCTTTACATATCCTTTGCAGTACAGATATTAGCCGGAAAATGCTTTCTCGTATTTTCTCTGTTCGGGATGCTGAACTGGTAACTGGTGTATTGCATCTTCAGTTTAAAAACCCGGTAGGGTTAGGAGCCGGATTTGATAAAAATGCCCGGTATTTGCGTGAATTGGAATGTCTTGGCTTTGGCTTTGTAGAAATTGGAACCGTAACGCCACTGCCACAGGCGGGTAATGATAAACCACGACTATTTCGCTTACCAAAAGATAAAGCCCTTATCAACAGGATGGGGTTTAATAATGATGGGGTGAAGGAAATTGCAAAGCGCTTAAAAGAATGGAAGGAGAAAAATGAGAATTCCCGTTTGATTATTGGAGGTAATATCGGGAAAAACAAATTAACACCAAATGAAGATGCGTGGAAGGATTATGAAATTTGTTTTAAGGAACTACACCCTTATGTTGATTACTTTGTAGTGAATGTAAGTTCACCTAACACACCGGGATTAAGAGAGCTACAGGAAAAAGAATCGCTCAGAAAAATTCTGATGCACCTGCAAATGATCAATAATGGAAAAGCAAAAGCGAAGCCAATATTGCTGAAGATTGCACCAGACCTTACCCGGGAACAAGTTGATGATGTAACTGACCTGGCACTGGAAATAAAACTGGATGGGCTGGTAGCAACAAATACCACTATCAGCAGGGATGGCCTTATCACCAGCAATGCAAAGCTTACCACTATAGGAGCCGGCGGACTAAGCGGATGGCCATTGAAGAATAGAAGCACTGAAATAGTAAACTATATTTCGAAAAAAACCAATGGATCCATCCCAATCATTGCATCAGGGGGAATTTTTTCAGCTGCAGATGCAAAAGAAAAACTGAATGCGGGGGCATCGTTGGTACAGGTGTGGACCGGTTTTATCTATGAAGGACCAGGTATTGTCAAACAAATTTGTAAATCATTATATAAGCAATAAATAATGGAGCATTTATTTACCAGTGAAAGCCTGATAAGTTTCTTTGTGTTAGTCATACTTGAAGTAGTACTTGGTATAGATAATGTGATCTTTGTCAGCATCATCCTCAACCGGTTAAAAGATATCAAAGAACAAAAAAGGGCCCGGCGTTTCTGGATGGTGACAGGTATTCTCATGCGGAGTCTTTTGCTGATTGGGCTTGGCTGGTTACTAGCACAGAAAGGGAAAGCTGTTTTCTCCATTAGCGGAAAAGGATTTGACCTGGCAAGTATTGTAATGCTGGCCGGTGGGCTATTTCTAATCTATAAATCTGTGATGGAGATCCATCATAAACTGGAAGGTGAGGACCCGAATGAAGTATTAAAAAATAAAAAACCTCTTTCATTCGGGCAGGCAATCGGCCAGATCGTATTGATTGATGCTGTTTTTTCATTCGACAGTATTATCACTGCAGGAGGCACCGCCAAACATGTAGAAATTATGATTGCAGCAGTTGTGATTGCTATGACCATCATGTTTTTGTTCAGTCCTTCTATTTCCGGGTTTATTCACAAGCACCCTACACTAAAAATGCTGGCACTTTCTTTCTTAGTAATGATCGGATTAAGTTTAATTATTGAAGGATGGGATAGTGAAGCTGCTCATGCATTACATCTCAAAAATTACATCTATTTCGGAATGGCTTTTTCTTTTGTAGTGGAACTGTTGAATATGACTATGCGGAGCAGGGCGGCCAAAAAGAGAGCCCATGTGGTAGAACTGAATGAACCGGTGCTGAAGAAGGAAGAAATAAATGATTAATCAGATAAGCAAAATAAAACATGCGGATATTTCAGTTTTGCAATAATCCGTATAGTAAATTCATTATTTGATATATCAAAATTGCTTTTTAATATAAGAGATCACCTCCTTATCTGTCAAATTAATACTTCCCAATTCAGCAGAAATAGCTTTTACATCATCTTTCCAGGATAAAAGATAATCTATAAATTCTTTTGCATTCTCGAACTGCAAAGGCTTGCCCGATTCAAGACAGGTATACAAAGCCTGGCGGATAATCGCAGATGGATAACGCATTCGCAGGACATCTGCTAAAGTCGCCGGAAAGTCTGTAACTGCCATTGACAATTGCATTGCAATCAAACTATCCGTCACTGACCCTGAAATAAATCTTAATGCGTACAAAGCCTCTTCCTTCAAATCTATGTCTTGCTGCTGAAAGCAACCAGTTACCAGTGACAGTACTGAATCATTTGCTGAATTTCCAGCTTCCTGTAACCATTGAATGGTATCTTTTTTTTGACGTCCGGGATTTCTAAAATTGTTCTGTAACTCACCTAATATTTTCCTTCGCTCTGGCAGCATATCTTCATCTATCATTAAAAAGGCATTATTTGCAAGAGCCAGGCCTGCAGCAGAAGAAAGTGAAACTCTTGTAGTATCTTTTTTTAGCTCGATCAGGCTTTCTAATAGCCTGCTATTTACTATTGGTGCTGTAACGCCAATCTTAACCAGTAATCTTTTATAAAAAAAATCTTTTTCTTTTTTACGTTCCAGCATGTCAGCAAGAATATCCTGTGCAGGTGAAATACCTGATTCCACCAGGGCATCCTCAACAATCCGGAACCATATCGAAGAAGTCTCCACTGAATCCAGTATTGACTTTATTTCAGGATAGGCTATTTCATTTCTTAGCAATGAGGACCTGATCCTTGCGGTAAGTTGTCCCGCTGCATCTTCATCTATTTCAGTTGCAGTTTGTAATAATGTTCTTATCGAAAATATCGGTTCATACTTTGCAGATTGCCTACTGATTCTTTCAGAATAATTAGTTTTTCTGAATATAGGAATCTGGGTATCGTAGGAATCTGAGTAATTTCCAGCTACAGCCGGTAATGAAATATTTTTTTCTATTGGTGTTATTTCTATCAGCGTCTTTACAGTTGATAGCATCCGAGACCCCATTTTTTGCTTTTTTTCTTCATAACAATTGCCACTTTTAAGGAGAGTCGATCCTTGTTCATAAATAAATTCAGCTTTGAAACTGTCAATACTGTTCCTGAAGAGATGAATACCTGGTGGATATATTACCTCTTTTCTTTTATGAAGGACAATTTCACCCCTATCCCCCTTTTTTCTTGAATATACTGATTTGAAAACACCATCTATGTAAGGTTCATACACTGGCATATTACTCCTCAACACAAACGGAATGTTGCTTACTAAAATCTTAACCAGGTTCATCAAAGGAGCCGTCACAACTTTATTACTATATAAAGCTGCCCCCAAAGGCTCATTCATACCTGTTCGAAAAATAAACTGAAGCCAATTGGTGCTGCTTAAGGATTGAACCCCGTTTTCCAGAAGGCTATCTGGTCTTAATTGCAAAAAAAAGATACTATCATTGACCTTTGTAGCCGCAACTGTCCACTTGTAGAATTTATCAACCTCTCTAAAATTTCTGACCTTTCCGGTATCAAGCAAATTACTATAATCGGCTTTCACCTGTTCCTTTACCCGGATTGTGTAATAACCCGTGCTATTCTTCTGGGCTTTTACACAATCCGGGATCAGTAGAATGATACAAAAAAGAATAATTGTATAGCCTCTCATCGGGTATTACTTCCATTTCAGGTTTTTCCCTTTGAATTCATCGGCCAGTACTTGCTCCAGTTCAATGAAAGACCCTGTTTCAAAAAAATCATTTTCCACTCTTCTTACCACCCAGCATTTGCTATCAAGTCCTTGTAAAAAAATATTATCACAGGTGAATTTTGGGTAAGTGTAAAAAGTATACAACCGGCCTTTAAGCATTTTCAGGCTTACTGCATTATAGGTATCATTAATAAACTTAAGGCCGCCATTACTTACAGCAAGACCGGCATTACCGCCAAAATCCAAGCCGCCCTGCAGCAACCGTAATTCACCACCAACTCCAATATCAAGCACATCGAAGTTGAGCATATCAGCAACAGGGCCTACAGTTTCAGAAGCCGAAGTCTCAAGTATGATTGATTGTGTAATGATCGGAGATATTGTTCCTCCTACACCGATACGGCTAATATTCATATCAAATTCTGCCCCTACACCTGTACTCATCAGGTACATATCCACAGGTGATACCACATTTAATCCATAATTAAATATATCCGCAGCACCTAATTTTTGCTTTGTATTATATATCGCATCCTGGTTATATGAATAATTGTCCCCGGAAGGATTACTGTTTTCATTCAACAATATTCTTTCAAGTACCTGCAACTTAGCTTTACTCTTATGCTTTTGGTCCTTATTGGCTTTGCTTGTAAATTCCGATTCCAGTTTATAGACAGGAAAGCCGCCCAGACCGGGAACATCAGTTGTGATATTTACATTAAAACTGATAGTAAATTCATTAGCCGTATTCTTTATCAGTTTTTTTAACGAATCAGTGTGAAGCCTGTTTCCACTGAGGCTAAATGGATCTATAATACCTTTCTGTTTGTAAGAGGATTTAACCTTTACTCCGTAATCTGCTACTGTAATCTGAGGGAGATTAAACTCCTGTTCTGAATTAAAAGGTTCATTTGGAAGCTCGTCCGCATCTGGTAACAACTTGTCAGATAGCTGGTCTTTTACTTTTTCCATAGCCAGTGCTCTCTCTGACATGCCTGTATTGGCGAGCTTAAACCTGTTATTAACAGTTGCTTTGGGCATCAAAGGTACTTTTTTAACTGTACCAGGATTGATGGCAGTCTGGGCCCCTGTAACCGGCTTATACTTTGATGCCACTACTAACTGTTCTGCTCTGTTCCGGCTTATACCGATATCAGAAAGATTTTTTTCAATATGATTAATTGTTTTAAGATAATTTCCCAGGGTTACTTTTTTCTTATTAGGAAGAGTGATTAAATCTTTCTCCGTTTTTGTTTTATCTGTTTTTGAAAAATCACTGATAGTATAAGGAGTAAATGAAAGCTTATTGGTTTTAAGAGGTTGAAACCTGTCTTTATTAAATTGCGCTTTCTGCGCTTTTATTCCTCCTATAGTGAGGAAAAACATTACACTTAAAAAAAGGCTATTTTTCATTATCAATAGTTTAATGGTTAACGAATTTGCTTTTTATAAATATTCTTTAAACCGGCATATTGTTCCCAAAGGGGCTTTTCAGATACCTAATAAGTTGATAAATTTCTTTCTGTCCATTTTAGCTACCTGCTAGATTCTTCCCTACATGTTTACTTTTTTTATCTGCTGCAAATTGACTGGCTTCAGTTTATTTTTCATATCTATCCAAAACTTATTCTGATCTGATATTAGAAGTGATAGTCTGGAAGTGTTACTCTGCATAACAGCTTTGGCTCTTGCTTTGGCTTTAGCGGCTTCTATTGCCCTGTCCTTTGCATCTTCCTTAAAATCTTTATGAAACTTTGTAATAGAGTTGCGCAGCTGATCATAAAGTGCATCCCGGTATATTTCCCTGAAGCCGGTTACATTAGGGTGCATAGTTCCATAAACATCTCCCTGACGTAGAATTGACTGCCCCACTGTATTGAAATATCCGTCGCAGTTGCAAATTCCTTTTCGTAATGCTTCTGCTGACACGTCTACAAAATCCCATCCATGAGTGGCTGCTGCTTCAGCTGCTCTTTGGTTTAACTTGATGAAAACATTATCATGAACATATTTCCATTCATTATTATTAATTGCATTCTCCAGAGGACCCCAACAATCGGCCGGGTTTGCAGCCCGAATAAAATCCTGCTTGCATAAATTAGCATCATAGCCCCCACCCGAAAGAGGATTTCCGGTCATGGGGTTCGGATAATTGAACCAGATATAACGACCCACTGTGGTTTTTGACTCAACGTAATTTTTAAACAAGTTATATGACTCAGGCAAACGGTTTAGCTCCCGTTGTACATCATTCCGGAGCTGCTCATTGTCACTTAAATCACTGAAAAAAGACAGCAGGCCTCCTGAAACAATATTACCGAATCCAATATCATTACCTCCTCCGTCAGCAAGCAATATATCAATACCATCATAGTTTTTAGAGTTTAGCCAATTAATTACTAAATCCACCTGGATGCCCTGCTTTACTGGTGTTTTCCCCGGTTCTACTTTTTGTGCCTCAGCAAAGTAATCTAGTAAACGAGCACCGCTGCATGTAGTATTAATGTAGTCAATTTCAAAATCCTTTCTCTCTTGTTTAAGCTTCTTTATAGCCAACTCACCACCACTGTTTGCCGATCTGTGACAAGGCTCATGCATCCAGTTGCCACTCCCTTTTCCCCCTTCACCTGAAGCGTAAGAGTCACCCAGGTAAGCGATCGTAAGTGGTCGTGGCATAATAAAACTATACACCGGGCTATTCAGTGTCAGGTCTTCGGTAAAACCGGCCGGACGATTGGTTCTTGTCCAGGCATAAAATACTTTAGTGCCCTTAGGGAAAATCTTACCCCTGCTATTGGCGGGGTTCCCGCTATGTGGCAAAATGACAATAGCTTCAGCTTTTCCTCCTCCAATATCTTTAAGCGTTGCCGGAGTTTCATAGTATTTTGAAGGATCTCTTTTGCTTATATCAAAAGCATTTTTTACTGCTAAAGAATCAGTACCATAAACAATACTTGATCTAAACTGGCTGACAGCTACTCCTTTTAAATCAATAGTTACACTGGCCTGTCGCTGGCCGGGAGCAAAAGGCTCTTTAGGATTTATAAAGAACTGTGCTGATAAATAGCTGGCGGGGGCAATCATGATTGTCAGCATAAATACTTTTAATAATACTTTCATACAATAAGTTTTAGTGGTGAATGAAAAATTGTTTTATTGGAATTACTTTTTTATCGCATCATACAGCTGATAGTAGCAACCGGTGTAAACGTTTTAAAGTTCCATTTGCTGTCAAATACGCAGCGCATGCCATAATTAATGATCACACTCTGACTAATGCGCCAGTCGCCGCCAAATGTTAATGTGTTGGGATTTACCTCATCCCATTTTAGTGAAGAACCGACTATCTGTACATTTCCGGGAACCTTATAATTCTGGTTAACTGCTTCAATAGGTGTGCTCAGCTTCTTATACTCATATAATAATTCAACGAAGAAAGTATATATAGCTCCCCCATACCTGAGATTTAATCCCATACTATACAGGTTATTTTTAGCAATGGTCTTGTCTGCTGTTTCATCACCTGTGATATTATCTTTAATAATGAAATCCACCTGTTCGTTGTACCAGAATGAACGCAATAATCCTGTCAGCAAAAATTGTTTCCCAATACCAACGTTTCCATTCAGCCAGGCACCCCAGCCAGAACTCCTGTTGGACCGCTTCATACCAAAAGTTCCGGAACTATCCGACTTAAAGGTGTGCATCCTTCCTACTGCCACATCCAGGGAGGAAGCATTCCAGTATTCATTTACAAATATTTTTGCTCTTTCATTGATCTCCCCCATTCTTTTTGAATTCTGGGAATTCAACTGATCTTCCAGCGATCTTATCTGTGTTCTCAATGCTGGTTTTTCAAGAATATTTGTTATTGTATCAAGTTTTTGCTTTGCTTCCTTTAACTGAAGTAACAGTTCCTCTTTTTCCTGCTTATACTTTGCTCCAATATCTTCATACATTCCCTTCTCCATCAACGGATCTTTTTGCCGGTACAGGTTTAGTTTAACAGCCCCGCCGATTCTCCTGTAGTTATCATCATCCTGGATACTTCCGAGTGATACATCGATAGATGCAAGTTTTCTCATAAATCCAGATGCTTTTTGATACTTACTTAAGTCCTTTCGGTTATAAAAAAACTCCCAGAAAGGCTGCGACTGTATGGCCAGGTTAGGATTTACACCATACTTTAATGACCAGTCTACTTTAAAATCTTTGATGTCTGCCATGCGGGTTACTTGTGTTGGCGTGGCAGCCATTAAATCAAAAATTGGTGACGGGGAGATGGCTAGTTCTTTTGGCGATACCCGTCCTGCTGAAGTTTCTGTCTGCTGCGCATGGATGTCAGTTATACAAACCAAAGCAGCAACAAGAAGAAATGGTGAGATTGGTAATTGTTTCATGGTAACTCAGTTTGATAAATCAAAAATGAGTTAACACCCATTCATCTTCAATCCCTCAATTGAGGGTTTTTATATTATTATTCTCTGGAACTAATCATGGAAAGAGACATGGTAAAATGATCTCGTTAATAACTCTGTGTTTTATGCTTAAGTTGTGTATGGGCTATTATTATGTGCCCTTAAATAATAGGGCAACATTAAGGCAAGTATGTTATACAAGTTTTTCGCGGATTGCTTTAGCCACTGCTTCTGTGGCGCCTGCCACATGTAATTTTTGATATATACTTTTTACATAACTCCTCACGGTTTCATAGCTAAGAAATATTTCCTCTGCTATCCTGGGTAAGGCCTTTCCCTGTGTCATTAATTGTAATATTTCTCTTTCACGGTTTGTAAGGTAATAATCCTTTTTTTCAACCTGTGGCAATATATGTTGCTGGAAAATGTTAACTACCCGTGCAGCCACTCCTGGGCTCATCGCAGAACCACCATGGTATACATCAGCAATAGCTTCCAGCATTTTAACCGGTGATGTATTCTTTGTAATATATCCATTAGCCCCTGCACAGAGTGCAGCCAGTATTTTTTCTTCGTTTTCAAATATGGTCTGAATAAGAATTTTTTTATCAGGATATAGTCCTTTTAATTGGCGTGTAGCATCAATTCCGTCCGTTCCATACATCTCAATATCCATCAACACAACATCCGGGTTACTCTTCTCAATATCATGTTTAAGGCTATTGCAATGTGTAAAGGCGCCTGTACAACTATAACCTGCCACACCGTTTAATATCGCCTTGTATGCATCCAGCATTATAGGATTATCCTCAAAAATGGCCACCCTTATTAACATACTACTAAAATTCAGGTAAAAATAATATGTGTAACATTAAACTATTACCCCCAATCAGGTGAAATAAAAGTTGCCCTGATAATTGTTCCTTTTCCGGTAATAGCATCAATAATAAACTCCCCGCCTGCTTCCTCAGTTCTGCGTTTCATATTCAACAGGCCATTTCCCGCTGTAGAGGAAGCAACATCAAAGCCCTTACCATTATCTGCTATGCTAATAGCAATACCACCAGGAACAGTGTTAATTGAAACCTTTATTGACTTACATTCAGCATGCTTCAGCGCATTATTAATTGCCTCTTTGATCAGCAGGTAAATATTTTTCCGCAAATTGATCTCTGGTACTATCTGCTTCACAGCAGGATCAACATCAAACTCCAAAAGAATATTTCCAGCTGCAGTAACTGTTACCATATCATTCCGCAATCTTGCGACCAATTGCTCTATACTGCTGTTTTCTGTACTTAACGACCATATTATATCATTCATCTTCTTCAGCATTTCACCGCTGTAATTATTGATTTTTTCCAGGTATTCATAACTACTGGCTGGCCTCTCTCCGGCCAGTTGGCTAAACAATCTGATACCACTGAGAGTTGCTCCCACATCATCATGCAGATCCTTGGCTATACGATGCCTCTCATCCTCTCTCGTCTGATAAACAAGTTTTAATTGTTCCAATTCTTTCTGCTGCAGTTTGTCCTGTTGGTTAAGTACCATAGTTAATGCAGCCTCTTTTTCTGTAGCTTCCTGTTTAATACGATAGCCAATAGCTGATGAGAAAAAGATGACATCTGCAAAAAAACCTGTCATTAGCCAGGAAAGTGGAGCAATAATAAACTCATTTTCGGGATAAAGTCTTACCAGAGAAGATATTAAACCAAAAACAATCATGGCGATGGCTCCACCACCCAAATAGCGATAATAAATCAGCTTCTTCCGGCGAAGTACTATGAGTAACATAATCAACCCTATCAGCAGCAAGTAAAAGCGGATGACTATTAACGCTGTAAAAAAAACGGAATAAACACCCAGTGTATTAACCACCGCTATCTGGAAAATTATATAAGTTAATATGACCCAGGGTGTAATTTTTACAAAGAAAATAGCCGCTTTATCCTGTTTCACATCAAGGTCCATGGCAACTCCTGCAAACTGTACATATAGCATGAAGGCCAGCATCTGCAAGCTTTCATCTGTGTTCATGGTCAGAAAAAAAGAATATCGTTCCTCATTTATTTCAAAGAAAACAGCCCGGAATAAAACATATATAAATGTTACCCACAAGTACAGACTATAAGACAGTAATAATTTTGTTTTCCGGTGGAAATAAAGAATAGTATGATAAAGAGCGGCCAGGAAAATAGCCCCGCTGACAAAAACAACGATCAGGTAATTAATGTTAAACTCGTTAAGCATTCAAAGCATATCTGTAAGAGAAAAAATAAAAAGATAGTACATTTTTTTCAGAGACATAATAAAGCTGCTGCCACCACTCCAGCGGTTTCTGTTCTTAATCTTGTTTCACCAAAAATAACAGGAAAAAAATCATGCTGAAGAGCAAGTTGAACTTCCGCCTTAGAAAAATCACCTTCCGGTCCGATAAGGATCTGTGCTTGTGAAAACATATTCACTTGATAGTAAGAAAGGGGTTTTCTATCATCATCCATACAATGCGCTATGAATTTTGGACCTGCGGATGCTCCCTTTACAAATTTTTCATATTCAACAGGCTCATGAAGAACAGGCAACCAGCATTGTTGACTTTGCAACATGGCACTGATACAGATTCCCTGCATCCTGTCATACCTGAATTTTTCTTTCTCCGTTCTTTCACATATCAGTGGAATGATCTCATTCACTCCAATTTCTGTCGCTTTTTCAAGGAACCATTCAAAACGATTACTGTTCTTTAGTAAGGAAATGGCTATGGATACCTTTCTTTTAGGCGGCTCAGTATACTGGGTTTGTTTTACTGCTACAGTGCAATGCTTTTTATGCTCTTCTGTTATCACACAGGTAAGCAGGTTTCCCCTTCCATCTGTCAGGTTCAGCTGCTCCCCTGCTTTCATCCGTAGTACCTGCACCACATGGCGGCTGGTATCTTCATCCAGCATTACCTGCTGCTCATTCTTGTCGTTGCTGGTATAAAAGAAAGGAAGTGCCATTAATGTAAAAATAAAATGTCCAATTGATAATTGGACAAAGATTTATAATGAATACCGGACCTAAGAGTTCTATTCGCATTTCACATCCTGCTTCATAGCCGGTAACATGGTTTTGGCAGAATTCTCTGTTACTTCCTGGCAGTATAAATTATTGACAAAAGCACCAGGTTGGAATATCATCTGTATATAATATGCCTTTCCCGCCTCTGTTTCTATATAAACGGCTTCTGCTTTTTCCTTCGATTTCTTTCCGGCAAACTGCACTGTAAACTTATGTTTCCCCGGAGCAATGGTATGGATCGAATACCGCTTGTTATTAAGTTTACAAACAATGCTATCATCAATAAAAGCTGTAAAGGCGGTAGCAGAACCCTGGAAGCCGGTAGAACGCATAAAATAAACCGTTGCCACACTGTTGTTGACTGCAGTACTATCCTGTGCATACACCCCTGAAAAAACTCCGGCAATGAGCAAAAGAGTTAATAACAATGATTTCATACCAATAAATTTTAGAATGGAGTGTCCTCATCTTCCGGCAGGTCATTCATCCGGCTGCCTGTTTGTATAAACACTTTGGCACCACCATCGCCATCCACATCGCTTACTGGTTTCCAGTTACCTGTTAAACCAGTACCGCCTAAACTGCCTGCATCATCCTCAGTAAATTTCTGGATATGCAGCAATGCCCGCAGTTTAATAGTTTCCAAAGAGCCGTTACGGTGTTTGGCTATTCTAACATGGGTCTCGCCACGGTTATTCTCTCCCAGTTCATTAGTGGTGATATCATAATATTCCGGGCGGTACAGGAACATAACCATATCTGCATCTTGTTCAATAGCTCCCGATTCACGGAGGTCACTTAATTGCGGCATTTTATTTCCATCCTTACCGGCACCACGGGTTTCTACTGCACGGCTTAACTGTGAAAGGGCAATGATAGGGACACTTAATTCTTTGGCCAATGCTTTCAGGTTACGGGAAATATTACTGATCTCCTGCTCCCGGTTACTGTTACGGTTTTCTCCCGTTCCGCTCATCAACTGCAAATAGTCGATAATGATAAGACCGATATTATGTTTGTTTTTCAAACGGCGGCACTTGGCCCGTAATTCAAAAATATTTAGTGCCGGTGTATCATCAATAAATAATGGGGCCTGTGCCAGGCGCTGCACACCTCTTGCATACAATTGTTTCATTTCATGCTCTTCCATTTTACCGCGGCTGATCTTTTCCAGCCATATCTCACTTTCGGCTGAAAGAATACGTTGTACCAACTGGCCGGCACTCATTTCTAAAGAGAACAGAGCAACTGCTGTTTGCTTTCCCGGGTGCATCACCGCATTGCGGGCCAGGTTCAGGGCAAATGCTGTTTTACCAACAGCCGGCCTTGCAGCCAAAATGATAAGATCGGTATTCTGCCATCCGTATGTGACACGGTCAAGTGAAGGGAAGCCGCTGGGTACACCGGTTACATCTTCGTTTTTATGACGCAGGTCTTCTATCCGTTTAATAGTATTAACCAAAACGGAGTCGATCGTTTCAAAATTCTTGCGCAGGTTGTTATTGGTAATCTCAAACAACTTGCTTTCGGCCACATCCAGCAGGTCAAACACATCTGTTGAATCCTCGTAGGCATCACCGATGATCTCCCCGCTGATGCGGATCAGTTCCCGCTGAATAAATTTTTGCAGAATGATCCTTGAGTGAGCTTCAATGTTGGCGGATGAAACAACGGTGTTGGTTAACTTGGTAACGTAATAAGCTCCGCCTATCATTTCCAGTTCTTCCCGGAAGCGGAGTTCTTCGGCTACTGTTAAAATATCTATCGGCTGACTTTTATTCGCCAGGCCCTGCATAGCGCTGAAGATGCGCTGGTGAGCTTCTACATAAAAACATTCGGGCTTTAATATTTCTACAATGGTATCAAAAGCGCTTTTCTCCAGCATGATGGCGCCCAATACCGCTTCTTCCAGGTCTTTCGCCTGCGGGGGCACTTTACCATATACCATTGTTCCCAGGTCAAGGGTGGATTTTCTTCTCGTCTTGCGGTCTTTATTAATATTGGTCAGGTCCATTGTTCAGGTAGGGAGATAAAAAGTTAAACCATCAGTTATTCACTAATGACCACCGGGTTAGTTCCATCATGTTTTAAGAAATTATTACTTCTTCGTTAAAGGAATGTGTCCGTCAGTCAGTGAGGCGAAATAAAGAGCAAATTGGTTTTGAAAAAAATTTTTCTTTCTGCACCATTTTTTCACCTCATTTCCGGGGTTATCCACATTCTCTTTTACCCGCCAGGTCATTGTCAATTTACTTAAAAAGATTGGTAAATCTCCCTATAAGATTAGCACAATGTGTTATTAATTTTATAACTGATTTTTGTCAGCCGCACAATAATACCCGGAAACGGGAGTTTCTGACATAACACCAGTTCTTTTTTTACCATTACCAGCTGCAACCGTACCCCCGATTTGTTTATTTTAAAATGCAGATATATTATGGAAACTAAAAAACACAGCAGCCATTCCCGCCCGGTACTTAGCCAGGCGCAGAACAACACTACTCTCTGGATCGGTCATCTAAGACCTCATTCTCATGACCGCCTAGCCGGACAAACATTTATTTGCCCCTCAGAAGGATTAGTCAACAACATACAGGTGTATGCCTCCGCCGTAACACAACCCGGTGAAGTGGCCCTTACCCTGCATGAATTTGACCCGTCTACCAATACCTGGGGCCCGGCCATTGGCAATACCAGCCGACCGGTAGATAAAAAGGACGGCACGCATTGGATCCGCTTTGAGTTGGAACCTATAGCGCTGAAAAAAGATGCGACCTATGGTTTCCGCCTGCAGACCAATGATGGTATTGTGGGTATCGGCGAAGCCGCCAGCGGCAACAAGCATCCCTTTACTTTTGGCCAGGCCTGGAATGGCTACAGCAGTAACGACAGAGGAGAGTTCTTCCGCTATTTCAGCCTGGCGTTCAAAGTGGAACTGTGTGCATAGATATTAACTGAGACGGTATAATATAAAGAGCCCTGTCGCCCCGATTTCCCTCCCCGGGATTTCGGATGACAGGGTTTTTAATTTTTTAACATGGACTAACCCAAAAAGGGTATTGACTTTTGGAGGTAAACCCCTGAACTTGCTATAAACCTTCATTACTAATCAAAACCTTATCCTGACTTCACTATACCACAATTATACCTTCCCGGCAAATACAGTTTTGCCAAAAAGTGAAATAAATTTTACAACCTTAAAACTTACAACTATGCCATTCATTCTGATCAAAGGGACCTTCCACATCGTTGGTAAGCAACCTGATGGCGATTCAGTTCGCTTCAAAGCCGCTAACAAGAATAATTGGAAAAAACTAACTACTGAAAGTGGGAAACCAGTAACCAAGGACATTACCTCCACAACTGACAATACAGTACAATTACGTATTGAATCCATTGATGCGCTTGAAACACATTATAAAGGTAATCATCAATCATTAGTGCAGTCTACTATTGCGACAAAGCATCTCCTGGGTTTAATGGGGTTTAAGAATGTTAAATTCGGACCATCGGGAATAATAGTAACTTCTGCAGACAATGATGGGGTAGAAGGATACATTCTTACCCGTTATATTGATAACCCATTGTACAGTCGGCCGGTTTCGTTTGTTTTCCCTGGAAAAACATCCATGTCCGACGGCAAGGATGATGTTTTTCTCGACAAAGACCTGCTTAAGAAAAGCGTCAACTATAAAATGATGCAAGCAGGTTTTGTGTATCCTGTTTTTTACAACACATTATTTTACGATCTGAGAAATGAATTTATTAGTGCTTTGAAAAGGGCTAAAAATAAGAAGACGAATATATGGCATCCCACAACCGGTGACAGCACCAATAAAGGTTTTAAGGCAATTAAACTTGTGGATCTTGAAGATAAAGAAATTGTATTCCCTAAACTATTCAGGCGGCTTGCCGATTTTCATAATGCCAAAAACCTGGGTTATACAAAGACATTAAAAAATTTCAAAGAGAAATATCTACCTCCCAAAGGAGATATTCTTGAAATAATGTCTATTAACCATACAACAGATGCACTGGACTTTGTGATAGATGTAGTAAGTGCCAACAAACTACGGTTGAAATATTTGCCGGAAGATTTAAAATTCTTCCAGCCGAAGCCAAAAAGTAACTAATAGAAAGCCGGCAAAAGCCAGTTTTCTTTTCGATTTAATCAAACAGCCCGTAACTGCCGCCTTTACCTTCATTTCGTTTGTTTTTTTGAAAATTTCATTTTCGACAACAAGAAAAAGGGTATGGTATTTTTATAAATACTCCTTGTCATACCTGAAAAGTAGTATTGGCCCTTTCAGTTCAATTCCTCAACTTTATATTCTTCGAACAACAAGCCGCTCCCTAGTAATCACCAACCTGATCCGTATCAAATCAAACAAGAATGTTGCACTCTAAAACTTCCATTATGAAAAAGACATGCTCTTATCTTCTGCTGCTTATGCTTCCTGTGACCAGCATCGCACAAATCAGGGTGTTGGACAGAACAGATGTTCGTATTCAAAAAAAACAAGTAGTGCTATATGAACATGCCAACTATACCGGCGCCTTTAAGACACTGAGCCCGGGCAAGTATTTACTCAGCGATTTTGATGATAAGGCCTCCTCGATTAAGGTTCCGGCCGGTATGGTAGCCTATATCTATGAACATGCTGCCCCATCACAGGGATATGGCATTTCCGTAGATTTCCTAGAAGATGTGGCTGACCTTTCTGCTTATAATTTCAATGACAAGGTTTCTTACATCAATGTATTTCTTACTACCAAGGATAACATGTATGAGTGGAACAGGAATTCCATGACAGGGGGACAATTTGTTGCGGGCCATTGGGAAAGAAAAAAAGCCAGGCCCGGACCCCCCAATAC
>Ga0209573_1002485_pt1 | contig 23385 bp, 23 predicted proteins | sample TNRBio252014_DNA_FD_185870 | JGI IMG/M metagenome (GOLD analysis project Ga0209573, IMG submission 185870) | Wastewater treatment Type I Accumulibacter community from EBPR Bioreactor in Madison, WI, USA - TNR Reactor_6/25/2014_ DNA (SPAdes)... | ecosystem: Engineered > Bioreactor > EBPR >...
CGAGGCTGTATCGTGAACCGTAATGTCCGCCTGCCCCGCCCCGGACGCGGCCAGATGCGTCGCCGCCTGGAAGAGATGCTGCGTGTCGACCACGCCGGCGAGCTGGCGGCGGTTCAGATCTATCGCGCCCAGAAGGACGTCTTCCGCGCCGCCGGCCGCACCGACATGGCCGACGACATGGCCCGCATGGAAGGCGAGGAACAGGTCCACCTGGACCGGTTCAATACGCTGCTGACCGAACACCAGACCCGCCCGACCCTGATGACGCCGCTGTGGCGGATCGCGGCCTACGGGCTGGGCGTCGGCACCGCCCTCCTGGGCGAAAAGGCCGCCCATGCCTGTACCGAGGCGGTCGAGACGGTGATCGCCGAACACTACGCCGACCAGGCCGACGAATGGGAAGGCCGCGATGCCGACCTGGCCCAGCAGTTCCGCGAATACCGCGACGACGAACTGCGCCACCACGACCATGCGGTTAAACAAGGCGCACACGAAGCGCCGGGCTATGAGGTGCTGACCGCCGTGATCAAGGCGGGATGCCGCGTGGCGATCAAGGTGTCGGAGAAAATCTGACCTCGGGTTCCTTCTCACGGCGGGAGAAGGTGGCCCGAAGGGCCGGATGAGGGGTAAGCCTCTCCGGAGAGAGAGTCGTCTCAAGGCTTCTACGGAAAGGGGAGCCCCTCACCCTTCGCGCGGCCGGCCGCTCCGCTTGCCGGGCGCTCATCGGCCCTCTCCCGGCGGGAGAGGGATCAGCTACCGCACATCAAACGCCAGGAGCAGCGTCCGTTGGCCCGGATTGAAGTTGTCGTCCGACAGGATGTAGAGCCGCACCCCGCCGTCCGGCCGGCGGACGGCGGCGATGCCTTCGAAATTGTCGACGGTGGCGGGGGCGGTGAAGGTGGCGACCCCTACCCAGCGGACCGTGTCATCCGAGATGATCCGCTGGGTGATCCCGATCGTGTTGGTATTCCTGTCGGAGTGATAGGCGCGTTGCAAAACCCACACCCGATCTGGGCGGTTTGGGTCCACAATGAGAGACGTCGGGCGCAGGACATCGTCCGGCAAGCTGTCGGCCGCCATCGAGTCAGCTGAGGCCTCACAGGCTCCTGCACCGCAAAGCCAGTTGCCTCCGTTTTCACCCGAGACCCAGAACGCGTCGTCGCCCGCAGCCGCGATCCCCTCCATCCCCTCGTTCTCCGTGAACGGAAAATCCGGGATCACGCGCTCGCCAAGCCACCGTCCTTCGCGGTCGTAGCGCCAGACGCGGTGGTCGCGCTCGAAGCTGACGAGGAGTTCGCCGTTGGGCAGGATCGCCAGGCCTTCGGCGTCGGCCAGATACTTCGGAATCAGGGCCTGGCCGTCGGGGTCGGTCAGAGGCCGCACGGCCATGTCGTTCAGGCCGGTGGGCCTGCCCTGGGCATCGAGCGCCAGCGCGCCACGCACCAACAGGCCTTCATCGGTCACCGCGACAAAGCGCGATTGATCGAAAAACTTGATGTCCGACAGACCGTGCAGGCGGTTGAACTCAGAGGTGATCTGAAACCCGCCGACATAGATCAGACTGCCCGTTCCGGCCTCCAGATCTGGATCATTGATCGCCACCGGCGTGGTCGTGACCGGCACGTCGGTCCAGGCATCCGGCAGCGGGTCTTCGGCGAACCGGACCGCCTCGCGCAGGGCCTCAGCGGCCGCGTGGCGCGCCTGCCAGCCAATCTCGGGCGTCGTGGCGCAGGCGGCCAGTAAGGCTGCGAGAAGTGGTCCGACGAAACGTCTCATGCCGCCCTCCGAATTTTGCGCCGGGTCGGAACCACCCGCGCTCGTTCAAACAGTTCCGCCAGCTTCTCGATCATGGCCCCGGCCAACTGCTCGACATCGACGATGGTGACGGCCCGCCTGTACCAGCGGGTCACATCGTGGCCGATGCCGATGGCCAGAAGCTCAATGGCCCCCTCACCCTCGATCTCGGCGATGACCTGGCGCAGGTGCTTGTCGAGATACAGCGCCGCATTGGCCGACTGGGTCGAATCGTCGACCGGCGCGCCGTCGGAGATGACCATCAGGATGCGGCGCTCTTCCGACCGCGCGGCCAGCCGCTGGCGCGCCCACTGGAGCGCCTCGCCGTCGATGTTTTCCTTGAGCAGGCCCTCGCGCATCATCAGGCCGAGGTTCTTCTTGGCGCGCCGCCAGGGCGCGTCGGCGGACTTGTAGACGATGTGGCGGATGTCGTTCAGGCGGCCCGGCATGGCCGGCTTGCCCGCCTCGACCCACAGCTGGCGCGACTGGCCGCCCTTCCAGGCGCGGGTGGTGAAGCCCAGGATCTCGACCTTGACGCCGCACCGTTCGAGCGTCCGGGCCAGAATGTCGGCACAGACCGCGGCCACCATGATCGGCCGCCCCCGCATCGAGCCGGAATTGTCCAGCAACAGGGTCACGACCGTGTCGCGGAACGGCATGTCGCTCTCGGCCTTGAACGACAGGGGCGCAGTCGGGTCGGTGATGATCCGGGTCAGGCGGGCGGTATCGAGCACCCCCTCCTCCAGATCGAACATCCACGAGCGGTTCTGCTGGGCCATCAGGCGGCGCTGCAGTTTGTTGGCCAGACGGGCCACGACGTTGGACAGGCTCGACAACTGCTGATCCAGCAGCGCCCTCAGCCGGCCCAGCTCGACCGGATCACACAGCTCGTCGGCCTCAACCACCTCATCGAAGCGGGTGGTGAAGATGCGATAGGCTCGAGCCCGGCCGTCGTCGCTGAGTTCGGGCCGGTTGGGGAGCTCCCCGTCCGACGTTCCCTCGGCCTCATCCTGAGGATTGGCGTCGGCCTCGACCTGGCCCTCGGTGGTGCCCTCGGCACGGTCGGTGTCTCGGCTCTCAGGCGTGCCGGCATCGGGCTCGGACTGGCCTTCACCGGGATCGCTCTGATCATCGTCGGCGCTGTCTTCCGGGGCCGAGGCGTCATCGCCCTGATCGTCGTCGCCGTCCTGATCAGATGTGTCGTCGATGTCGTCGGCGCTGGGATCAAGCTCCAGGTCGCGCAGGGCCTGGCGGATGATCTGGGCGAAGGCGGTCTGATCCTCGATGGTGGCGTCCAGCCGGTCCAGCGTCGGCCCGGCCTTGGCTTCGATCTCGCCGCGCAGGGCCTCCACGCTGGCCTGGGCGACCGGGGGGGCGGCATCGCCGCTCAGGCGTTCGCGCACCACCAGCGCCAGGACCTCGTCCATCGGCAATTGGCTGACCGCCGGGGCGGTCAACAGGCGTGACAGCCGCTGATCCAGCGCTGTCGCCAGATTGGCCCGAACGCCACCCAGCGCCCGCGCGCCGATGGCCTCGATTCGCGCCACCTCGGCGGCCTCGAAGGCGCGCTGCGCCGTCGGATCGGAGGGTCGGGTCCGCGCAAAGACCGTCTCGTCGTGGTGGGCCAGCCTCAAGGCCAGCTGATCGGCCTGGCCGCGCAGGCCTTGCGCCTCCGGGCTCATGAGGTCGCGGGGCGGCTGCGGCAGATAGGCGATGCCGTCACGCACACCGGGGCGTTCACCCGAGAAGGCGACCTCCAGCTCGGCCTTTTCCGCCAGCGCCCGGGCGGCGTGGGCCAAGGCGCGCTTGAAGGATTCGGCGGGATGTTCCGACGTGGGCATGGGTTTGATCTAGGACGGAGAATGGCGGGACGCCAGCCTGATCCGTCTGCGCCCGCTGGCGAAGGAAATCAGCTCAAGCGGCCAATGGCGTAGAAGCGGTCCGACCGTTGAGCCCGCAGTTCGTCCGCCGACAGGCCTTCCAGCGCCTCCAGCTCAGCCTCAATGACGTCGCCGACACCCTGGATCGCCGCTTCACGATCCGAATGGGCCCCGCCTTCGGGCTCAGGGATGATCCGGTCAACGATCTTCAGCTCGACCAGATCCGGGGCGGTGATCTTCATGGCCGCCGCCGCGTCCTTTGCCCGCGAGCCGTCGCGCCACAGGATCGAGGCCGCCCCCTCGGGCGAGATCACCGAATAGATCGAATGCTCCAGCATCAGCACGCGGTTGGCGGCGGCCAGGGCGATGGCCCCGCCCGATCCGCCTTCGCCGGTGATGGTGGCGATCATCGGCGTGCCCAGCGTCAGGCCCCTTTCGGTCGAGCGGGCGATGGCCTCGGCCTGGCCGCGCTCCTCGGCCCCCAGGCCCGGATAGGCCCCTGCCGTATCCACGAAGGTCAGGACCGGCAGGTTGAACCGCTCGGCCAGATCCATCAGGCGCACGGCCTTGCGGTAACCCTCGGGCCGGGCCATGCCGAAATTGTGGGTCAGGCGGCTGGAGGTGTCGTGGCCCTTTTCGTGGCCCATGACCACGACCGGACGACCCCGGAACCGGCCGAGGCCCCCGACGATGGCCTGGTCGTCGCCGAACTGACGGTCGCCCTTCAATTCGACGAAGTCGGTGATCAGGCCGTCCAGATAGTCGAACAGGTGCGGCCGCTGGGGGTGGCGCGCCACCTGGGTCTTCTTCCAGGGGTCCAGATTGGCATAGGCATCACGCCTGAGCTTGTTGGCCTTCTTGCGAAGGGCGTCGATCTCGGCCTCAAACGAGCCGGTCGTTTCGGACAGCGCCTGAAGCTCCTCGATCTTGGCTTCGAGATCGGCGATGGGCTTTTCGAATTCGAGATAATGCTGGGCCATCAGGCGTCCGGGACGTTTCTGCGGGGGCGGAACCTATTCGGGGGAAGGTGCCGGGGCAAGCCACGGTCCAATCCGGGTTGGGGCCCCTAGCGGCCGCCGCCCAGGACCTGGCCCAGGATGGCTCCGAATCCACCGCCGGGGCTATTGCCGTCGGGCGTCATCATGTCGATCACGGCCGGAAGCTGCTGGGCGATGATTTCAGAGATACGCTCCGGCGACAGGCCCATCGACTGGGCGGCGTTGGCAATCATGCTGTCACCCAGGATGGCCCGCACACGATCCGGGGTGATGGCCTGGTTGGCCCCCTGGGCGATCCAGGAACCGATCTGGTCATTCAGGCCGCCGGCGCGCAGCTGATCCATCACGGCGTCCAGGCCGCCCATGTTCTGAACGACCTCGAACAGCTGGCCATAGTTGGTGTTGCCGCCGGTCCCGGCACCGCCGAGCGCGCCGCCGATCATGTCGAGGATGTTCATCTTGGAGGTCTCCGTTTCAGGTCAGGCCAGTTGAGATCGCGTCAGGCGAACCGGTCGAAATAGGTCTGTATCACACGTCGATAGACGCGGGCGACGGAATGTAGGTCAGCTTCGGACACCCGCTCGTCGATCTGGTGCATGGTCTGGCCGACCAGCCCCAGCTCCAGCACCGGACAGATGGCGCGGATGAAGCGGGCATCCGAGGTGCCGCCGGTGGTCGAGGCCTCGGGACGAATGCCCAGTTCCACCTCGACGGCGTCCTGGATGGCCTGGGTGAAGCCCCCCTCCTGGGTCAGGAAGGCGTCGCCCGAATGCAAGAACTCGACCTCGATCCTTTGGCCCGAGGCAGCCTCGGCCGCGCGGGCCTCCTCGGAGATCCAGTCCATCAGGGACGCGCCCGTATGGGCCGGATTGAAGCGGATGTTGAAGCGACCCGTCGCCGAACCGGGAATGACGTTGGTGGCAGTATTGCCGACATCGAAGGTGGTCAGCTCCAGATTGGACGGCTGGAATGCCTCGTAACCCTCGTCCAGTCGCCGATCGTTCAGTCGCTTCATCAGGTCCAGCAGCACCGGGATCGGATTGGCCCCCCGCTCGGGATAGGCGACATGGCCCTGCTTGCCCGTAACGGTGATCCAGACGTTGAGCGACCCGCGCCGGCCAATCTTGATGGTGTCACCCAGCACCTGCAACGACGATGGCTCACCCACCACACAGGCGTCGATCTGCTCGCCCTCGGCCAGCAGCTGCTCGACCACCAGCTTGGTGCCGTGGGTGGCGCGGCCTTCTTCGTCGCCGGTGATCAGGAAACTGAGCGAGCCGGGTGGGTCGCCTGCGGCCAGCACCTCAGACACCGCCGCGATCCAGCAGGCGATGCCGCCCTTCATGTCGACGGCACCGCGCCCGACGACCACGCCCTCGACCACCTCGGCGGCGAAGGGGTCTGAGGACCACGCCCCGGTCGGGCCGGTCGGCACGACGTCCGTATGGCCGGCGAAACAGAGGTTCGGCCCCGCCGTCCCGCGCCGGGCATAGAGGTTTTCAATGACTTCTGAGTCGCCTACCGCCTCGCGGCTTGAGGCACCAAACCTCATCCGTCGACAGGCAAAGCCCAGCCTTTCCAGCTCGGCCTGAACCAGATCCATCGCCCCCTCGTCGGCCGGCGTCACCGACGGCTTGCGGATCAGGTCGCGGGTGAGGGATACGGGGTCGACGGCGTTCATGGTCCCGCTTTACGGCCTGACGACGAAACCGAGAAGAGCCTGACGCCAAGTGACCCTCGACGCCCCGGAAAATCCGCAGCCGACGCCACCCCAGCCGCCGGGAGGGGACGGGACCAGTCCGTGGGGCATCCGGGATTTCCGGCTGTTGTGGATCGGGCGGGTGCTGGCTGTGCTGGCCATCCAGGTCCAGTCCTCGGCGCTGTTGTGGCAGGTCTATACGATCGCCCGACGCGAGCATCCGATCGAACAGGCGAGCCTGTATCTGGGTCTGGTCGGCCTGGTTCAGTTCCTGCCCCTGCTGGCCTTCACCCTGCCCGCAGGCGAAATGGCGGACCGGCGCGACCGCAAATCGACCGTGGCCCTGTCCATCGCGGTCGAAGCCGTCTGTGCGCTGGCGTTCCTCGTCATGGCCATTGTCGGCAATCCGCCGCTTTGGGGCCTGCTCGGCGTCGCGGCCGTCTTCGGCGCGGCGCGGGCCTTCCTCGCCCCTGCCAGCCAGGCCTTCCTGCCGATGGTCGTGGGACGCAAGGCCCTGCCGGCGGCCATCGCGGCCCAGTCCATCGCCTTTCAGACCGGGGCCATCGCCGGGCCGGCGCTGGGCGGCCTGATCGTCGGGATCAATACGCCGCTGGCCTATGGAGCGGCGCTGGTCCTGTTCGGGGTCGGTCTGGCCTGTTTCCTGATGATCCGCACCAGCGGCCGACCGGCCCGCACCGACGACCAGGTCAGCCGGTTCCAGGCCGTACGCGAGGGCCTGGCCTATGTCTGGAAGACCAAGGTGGTGCTGGGGGCGATCTCGCTGGATCTGGTGGTCGTGATGCTGGCGGGCGTGGCGCTGCTGACGCCGGTCTTCGCGCGCGACATCCTGCATGTCGGGGCCCTCGGCTTCGGGCTGTTGAGGGCCGCCTTCGGGGTCGGAGCCCTAGTGATGGCGCTGTATCTTTCGCGCTGGCCGATCACGCGGCGCGGGGGCCTGTGGATGTTTGCGGCAGTGGCGGTGTTCGGAGTCTGCACCCTGATTTTCGGGTTGTCGAAATGGGCCTGGCTGTCGGCCCTGGTGCTGTTCATCGGCGGGGCCGCGGACATGATCAGCGTCAACATCCGCCAGACCCTGGTTCAGCTGGCCACGCCCGATCACATGCGTGGCCGCGTCAGCTCGGTGTCGATGCTGTTCATCGGGGCGTCCAACGAACTGGGCGAAGCCTATTCCGGTGTGATGGTGCGCCTGCTCGGCCCGATCAGCGCGGCGGTGTTCGGGGGCGTCGCCGCCATCGGCGCGACGGGCCTGTGGGCCTGGATGTTCCCCCGGCTGAGACAGGCCGACCGGCTGGACTAAGGCCTCGCTCAGCGCCCCCGCAAGCGGCGCTCGGACGGCTCGGTCAGGATCATGTCGCGCAGCATGGACGCCGGAATCAGCGTCTGGTCCGACGCCGTCGGACAGTCGAAGCGCGCAATCTCGCGTCCACCCCGCCGGACGAAGACGCCCGACCGGCCCGGACGCTGCAGCTCATCGCGGCCGCCGGTCTGGCTGGAATAGACGACATAGTCATGGTTGCCGTTTCGGAACTGAATCCGCGTCTGGCGGCCTTCACCCCGGCGAGGCGCGACATCATAGCTGACGGCATCCGAACCGAGCTGTCGCACCAGATCCAGCTCTGGCGCGCCCAGGCGACCGAACCGGTAGGCGATCTGGTCGCCCCGGCAAATCGACAGAACGCGCCCGTCCTGGAACCGACAGCTATAGACCGCCGCCTCTCCGACCTGACAATGCGACCCCGCCAGGGCGCGCGCCGGAACCGGCTCGACATGGGCGACTGGGATCAGTTCGGCCTCGGCTTCGTTGGGCGGCCCAGGTTCGGCGACCGCGACCGCCGTGACGGACGGCTGCATGGTCGGGCCGGCATCGGCCACCTGCTCAGCCGCGCCTTCGGCGTCGAGGTCCGTTTCGATCATATCGACCGGGGCATCGGCGGGCGGCAGCGGCGGACCGTCGGGCTGGTCGCCCGGATGGATCAGGTCCACGCGCAGCGGTGGTCCGCTAACCGGAGGATTGGGGGCATCGCGCGACGCGGCCAGCTTGGGACTGCACGCCGCAGCCGTCAGGGCCGCCAGCGAGATAAGCGTCAGAACCGATACCGACCGGGGTGACATGAGGCGCTCCGCGAGATGTGTCGGAGCAGCCCCAGCCGCTCCTCTCGCATGTGTCGCTGATCGAACATGACTGGATGCTGACTTAAGGCGTCAGCTAAGTGCCAGCCGCCGCGCCGAAAATCGGATATGAAGGGATGTCCAACAAAATCCGAAGCTTGCCGCCGCTCATCCCAGCTTTCGCGGGGATCAGCGGCCAGCAGAGCCGCATCTAGTCCCTCAGCAATTCGTTCACGCCAGTCTTGGCGCGGGTCTGGGCATCGACGCGCTTGACGATGACGGCACAGTACAGGCTCGGGCCGCCATTGGGGTCCGGCAGCGCACCGGGCACCACGACCGAATAGGCCGGCACCTCGCCCCGGAAGACCTCGCCGGTGGCCCGGTCGACGATCTTGGTCGAGGCCGACAGATAGACACCCATGGCCAGGACCGCGCCCTCGCGCACGATGACGCCCTCGGCGACCTCGGCGCGGGCCCCGATGAAACAGCCGTCCTCGATGATGGTCGGATTGGCCTGGAGCGGCTCCAGCACCCCGCCGATGCCGGCCCCGCCCGACAGATGCACATTCTTGCCGATCTGGGCGCAGGAGCCGACCGTGGCCCAGGTGTCGACCATGGTGCCCTCGTCGACGAAGGCCCCGATGTTCACGAACGACGGCATAAGAACCACGTTCTTGCCGACGAAGGCACCGGCACGCACCACCGCGCCCGGCACTGCCCGAAAGCCCGCGTCCTCATAGCGGCGGGCGCTCCAGTTGCTGAACTTGTTCGGCACCTTGTCCCACCACGGCCCCAGCGCCGAGTGATTGTGGGCGTCGTCGACCCCGTGCATCACCTGATTGGCATTCAGCCGGAATGACAACAGCACCGCCTTCTTGAGCCATTGGTGCGTGGTCCAGCTGCCGTCGACCTCGCGGCTGGCGACGCGCAACGCGCCGTCATCCAGATGCGCCAGCGCCGTCTCGACGGCCTTGCGAACCTCGCCCCGGGTTGAGGTCGAGACATTGGCCCGGTCCTCCCAGGCAGCTTCAATGGTCGTCTTGATGGCGGCCAGATCGGTCATGGCAGGGTCGGCTCCGCAAACGTCAGGGATTCAAGAAACGGCGTCAGCCGCTCGGCGCGGTGATGCACGAACGGAGCCTGGGACGCCAGAGCGTGCGGCCCGATCAGCACGGTCGTCATGCCCATGTCGGCTGCCGGCTTCAGATTGCGGGCCGTGTCCTCGAAGAAGGCGGCGCGCGTCGGATCGACACCGAACCGGGCCGCCATGACCTCAAAGGTGCGCGGGTCCGGCTTGGGGATCAGATCGCCGGATTCGATGTGAAACACATCCTCGAACAGGTCGGCGAAACCCAACCGCTCCAGCACCCGTTCGGCATGGCCCGATGAGCCGTTGGTGAAGACGAAGCGACGCCCCGGCAGCCGTTCCAAAGCCGCCCCGAGGCGCGGATCCGGTGAGATGGCGTCCAGCGGGATGTCGTGGATGTCGGTCAGGAAGTCCTCGACCGAGACGTCATATTCCCTGAGCAGACCCGGCAGAGAGGCTCCATGGGCCTCGAACCAGCCGCGCTGGATGACGCGCGCCTCATCCTCATCCAGGCCGGTGATCCGCATGACGAAGGCGGTGATACGCGCCCGGATCAGGTCCATGATCCCGGACTCTTCGGGGTAGAGGGTGTCATCCAGATCAAACAGCCAGGTGTCGGTCCCGGCGAAAGAAATCATCCTGCCTGCACCAAGGTCCCCGCCCCGTGCTCGGTGAACAGCTCCACCAGCATGGCGTGGGGCCGGCGACCATCCAGGATGACTACGGCCTGGACCCCGGCCTCGACGGCGGCGATGGCGGTTTCGAGCTTGGGGATCATGCCGCCGGTCGCGGTCCCATCGGCGATCAGGCCGTGCGCCTGGCTGACGCTCATCTGGCGGATGATTTCGCCGGACTTGTCCTTGACGCCCGGCACATCGGTCAGCAGCAACATCCGCTTGGCGGCCAACTTGCCGGCCACCGCTCCCGCCACCGTGTCGGCATTGACGTTGAAGGTTTCTCCGGTCGTCGAGACCCCGATCGGTGCGATCACCGGCACCCAGTCGGCATCGGAGCTGATCAGGCGATCGATCAGCTTGGTGTCCACCTCGGTCGGTTCGCCGACGAAGCCCAGATCGACCTCGTGCTCGATCATGCTGTCGGGATCCCGCTTGGTGCGCTTGGTCTTTTCCACCGTCAGCAGGCCGGCGTCCTTGCCCGACAGGCCGATGCCGCGCACATCGGCCTCCTTGCCGGCCATGGTGATCCAGTGGGCGATTTCCTTGTTGACCGCTCCGGACAGAACCATCTCGGCCACCTGCATGGTGTCGGCGTCGGTGACGCGCAGGCCGTCGACAAAGGCCGACTGGACCCCGGCCTTGGTCAGCATGGCGCTGATCTGGGGGCCGCCGCCGTGCACCACCACCGGGTTCACCCCCATCAGCTTGAGCAGCACCACATCGGCGGCGAACTGTTTGGCCACGGCGCTCTCGCCCATGGCGTGGCCACCGTATTTGATGACCACGGTTTCGCGGTCATAAACCTGGATATAGGGCAGGGCTTCGGCCAGCATCTTGGCTGTGCCCCAGGCGCGCGCTTCCGCTTGGCGTTCGTTCTCGTCCATGGGCGCCGCTGTAAGGCCCTCACGCCCGTCTGTCACGCAATACGAAGGCTCGCGGCCTCGGCCAGGATCTCATACGACCGCCTGCGCGCGCCATGGTCCCAGATCTGGCTGGCCACGATGATTTCGTCCGGCTGGTGTTCGGCCACAAAGGTGCCAAGACGCGCCCTGACCGTCTCAAGTGATCCGACCGCAGAACAGGCCAGGGCCTGGTCGAGCATGGCCCGGGCGGCGGGATCGAGAGTATCGAAATAGCCGGGCCGGGGCGCGGGGAACTTGCCGAAACGGCCGGTGCGAAGATTGACAAACGCCTGCTGGATCGACGTCGCCAGGTCATGCGCCGCCTCGTCGGTATCTGCGGCAATGACATTGTAGCCCAGCATGACATGGGGCCGGTCCAGCTGCTGCGACGGGCGGAACGTCCGACGATAGACTGCAATGGCATGGGCCAGATCGCCGGGCGCAAAGTGACTGGCAAAGGCGTAAGGCAGGCCGAGTTGGGCCGCCAACTGGGCCCCGTACAGCGATGATCCCAGTATCCACATCGGCACGTCCTGGCCCTCGCCGGGAACCGCGCGCAGGCGCTGGCCCTCCTCTGCCGGATGGAACCAGGCCTGAAGCTCAAGGACATCCTGCGGGAAGCTGTCGCCGTCGCCCTGCAGCGTCCGACGCAGCGCCCGCGCCGTGGCCATGTCGGTACCCGGCGCCCGGCCCAGTCCCAGGTCGATGCGACCGGGATACAAGGCGTTCAGGGTGCCGAACTGTTCGGCGATCTGCAGCGGGGCATGGTTCGGCAGCATGATGCCGCCGGCCCCCACACGGATCGTCTTGGTCGCGCCTGCGACGGCACCTATCAGGACAGACGTCGCCGCCGAGGCGATGCCCGGCATGTTGTGGTGCTCGGCCATCCAGTAGCGGCTGAAGCCCAGCGCCTCGACATGGCGCGCCAGGTCCAGCGTATTGGTCAGCGAAGCGGAGACATCCGAGCCTTCCGGCACGGGCGACAGATCGAGAACGGAAAGAGGTGGCAGGGTCATCGCCACTATATGGGTTCGGAATTAGGACTGTGCCAGTTCACAGGCCCGCATGACCTCCGCGCGCAGGTCGGGAATGCCCTCCCCCTTGTCGGAAGATGTCACGATCACCGCCGGATAGGCCGCCGGACGCTTGGCGATGGCCTTGAGGGTTTGGGCGGCCACGGCCTCAGCCTCGCCCTTCTTGAGCTTGTCGGCCTTGGTCAGGACGATCTGATAGGACACCGCCGCCTCATCGAGGGCGTCGAGCGCCTCGGTATCGACCGCTTTCAGGCCGTGGCGGCTGTCGATCAGCAGATAGACGCGCTTGAGGCTGACCCGGCCGCGCAGATAGTCGCGGCCCAGGTTCTGGAATTTCTTGGTCACCTGCTTGCCGGCCTTGGCCCAGCCATAGCCCGGCAGGTCGACCAGACGCAGCCGGCCACCCAGATCGAAGAAGTTGACCTCGCGTGTCCGACCCGGCTCGTTGGAGGCCCGCGCCAGCTTGTTCATTCCGACCAGAGCGTTGATCAGGCTGGACTTACCGACGTTGGACCGTCCGGCAAAGGCGACCTCCGGCAGATCCGGGGTCGGCAGCTGCTCGATCTTGGCGGCACCCATGACGAAGGTCGCGGGCTGGGCGAACAGGATCCGCGCAGCCTCGATCTCCTCGTCTGTGAAGGTGTCGGTCACGCGTCCTTCTTCTGGCGCAACCGCTCGATGAAGGTGTCGATCGGGTTCTCGGCCTTGAAGCGATGCATGATCACATACTGCTGGATGATCGTCAGGATGTTCGACCAGATCCAGTAGATCAGCAGACCGGCCGCGAACGGCGCCATGATGAAGGTGAACAGGATCGGCATCATACCGAAGATCTTGCGCTGCATCTCGTCGGTCGGCGGCGGATTCATCTGGGTCTGCAGCCACATGGTCGCGCCGTAGAGCAACGCCAGCACACCCAGCGCCAGGGTGATGCCGCCGACATGGCTGCTGACGCCGATCAGGCCGCCGACCAGCGGCGCCGTCGCCGGATCCCACGGGATCAGACCGAACAGGTTCCAGACATTGGACGGGTCGCGCGCCGACAGGTCACGGATCCAGCCGAAGAACGGCGCGTGCCGCATTTCGATGGTGACCGTCAGCACCTTGTACAGCGAATAGAAGATGGGAATCTGGATCAGCATGGGCCAGCATCCAGCCAGCGGATTGACCTTCTCGCGCTGGTACATGGCCATGATTTCCTGCTGCTGCTTGGCAGGGTCGTCTTTGAACCGCTCGCGGATTTCCTCCATCTTGGGCTGGAGCATCCGCATGCGCGACATCGAGGCATAGGCCTTGTTGGCCAGCGGGAAGAGCACCAGCTTGACCGCGACGGTCAGCAGCAGGATGGCCACACCAAAGTTGTGGACCAGGCCGTAGAAGAACTCGAGCACGGTGAAGAACGGCTTGGTCAGGAACCAGAACATGCCCCAGTCGATGGCGTCGGTCATGCGCGGCGCACCCAGTTCCTCGCCGTAGGCCGTCAGGATCTCATTGCGCTTGGCCCCGGCGAACAGATGCACGGTCTCGGTCGCCGAGCGACCGGCGGGGATGACCCAGGTGCGCGACTGATAGGCGGTTTCGAAGGTCCGAACCCCGCCGCGCTCTGCCGTGCGGAACTGCGCCTCAAAGGTCTCATCCTGCTCGGGGATGAAGGCCGTCAGCCAGTATTTGTCGGTCACGCCGACCCAGCCACCCTCGCCCGCATATTCCTCGGGCCGATCCTCGTCTTCCCAGTTGGGGTATTTGGATTGATGCAACTGGTCGCCGAAGACGCCGATGGCCCCTTCATGCACGATCGGCTGGCGGCCAAGGTCGGTCGGAATGCCGCGGCGCTGGATCGACCCATAGGGGGCCAGGGTGACGCTGTGATCGGAGTTGTTGTCGACCCGGTCGGTGATGGTGAACAGGAACTGCTCGTCGACCTCGATGGTGCGTGTGAAGGTCAGGCCCTGGCCGTTGTCATAGTTCATGACGATGGGATGGCCCGGCGACAGCTCGGTACCCGAGCGCAGCACCCACTGGGTGTCCGGCCCCGGCAGGCCCTCGATATTCTGACCCAGCCAGCCGACATAGGCGAAATAGGCATGCTCCATGCCCTCGGGCCGCAAGAGCTCGATCGTCGCCGGGTCATCCAGGGTGACGCGATAGTCATTCAGATACAGGTGGTCGATGCGACCGCCGGTCATGCTGATCGAACCGGTCAGGGCCGGCGTGCGGACCGGGACGCGCGCCGAGCGCGACAGGGCCGTGCGCTCGTCGACGAAGGCCGAAGGCGAATCGCTGGATGACGCGCCGGGAACCGGACCAACGCCCTCGGCCGGAGCCTGGGCCGCCGCCGCCGCGCGCGCCGCCTCGGCCCGCCGCAGCTCGATGGGGCGCATCACGAACCAGTAATAGACGCCGAAGATCAGCAACGAGGCGACGATGAAGATCACCAGGTTGCGGTTGTTCTCTTGCTGCATGGGAAGAAGCGGCTTTCGCGGTAAGGGCGTGTCGGGCGGATATAGGAAGCGCTAAGGCTCAAGCCCACGGTCGGCGGCGAGCCTTATCAGCGCGGTTTTCACATCGTCAAGCAATCGCGGCCAGGGCCGCTCGGCACAGGCCTGTCGCGCGATCAGCACATAGTCGGCCCCCGCGATGCCATGGGCGGGAATCAGTTGGCGGGCGGCCTCGCGCAGCCGGCGTTTGGCGCGATTGCGAACAACGGCACCGCCGATGCGTTTCGTAGCAGTAAAGCCGATGCCGATGGCCGGATCGCCGTCGGCCCGTTCGCGCGTCTGAATCAGCACCGCCCCGCAAGGCCGCGCCAGGCCCTTGGCTGCCGCCAGAAACTGGGGTCGGACTTTCAGACGACGCAAAACGACGCGCCCTTTGGGGAGCGCGTCGTCTGATGTGCGTTCGATGTCGTGCATCGGCCTGACGAGGCCGAACGGCCTTAGGCCGTCAGGCGCTTGCGGCCCTTGGCGCGGCGACGCGCCACGATCTTCTGGCCGTTCTTGGTGGCCATGCGCGCACGGAAGCCGTGACGGCGCTTACGCACGATCCGGGACGGCTGATAGGTCCGCTTCACGATAGGACTCCAAGGCAATAGAAGGGTCTGCGCCGAACCGGAGTTCGTCGCGGGAGGCGGGCGTATAGGCGCAAAGGGCCGGGGGTGTCAACCGCGCGCCACCCGATACCGCGCAGGAAATGCTACTGCGGCATCCCCCGGCGCAGGGCCTCATTCATCCGGCTCTGCCAGCCCTTGCCGGTGGCCTTGTAGGCCTCCAGCACATCGGGATCGATGCGCAGCGACACCGCGCGTTTCGGATTGGCGACGGGCGGGCGGCCGCGCTTCAGCGCGCGATAGGCACCCGGGGACATAACCTCGCGGGCCGGCTTCATTTCCGCCAGTTGATCCGGCGTCAGTTCCGGAATGTCATCATCGTCATGCATGCTGGTCACCACTGCGCCCTGAACCATCGCGCTTCCTGCTTGGTCGCCTCACGAAGCGAGATGGCTCGAATCCCTCTTTCCCCAAGATCGACGTAGACCAGGACGAACAAGTGATCCTCAATCGGCCCGATGGCGACATAGCGATCCTCGTCATAGGCAAACCGATCATCCGACCGAACGAAGGCAAGGTCCCGGTCATCTGCGCCGCTTTCGCGAGTGAAATTCCGTGCTTCGCGAGATTCGCGCGGTCCTTCTCCTCATCGAAGGCAACTACCATTTTTGCAGCACGAAAAACATTGGAATAGCAATCCGGCTGGCATTGAGCTCTACCTGATCAATAAAGGACCCTGAACCGCAGTGCTCCGTCCACGGCCTTGAGGCCGTCCAGGGCCTCGGGGTCGTAGTCGCCTTCGACGTCGACAATGACATAACCGGTGCGCTCGTCGGTCTTCAGGTGCTGGCCCAGCACGTTCAGCCCGCCCTCGGCCAGGGCCTGGTTGATCGCCGCCAGGACCCCCGGCTGGTTCCTGTGGATGTGCAGCAGCCGGTGCGCGCCCGACACCTCGGACAGGCGTACATTGGGCAGATTGACGGCGAACGTCGTGTCACCGCGATTGACGAAGCCCAGCAGGCGTTCGGCGGCGAACTCGGCGATGGCTTCTTGCGCCTCTTCGGTCGAGCCGCCGATGTGGGGCGTCAGTATGACATTGGGCAGGCCCTGTAGCGGGCTGATGAAGCCGTCGGAATTGGCGACCGGTTCTTCGGGGAAGACATCCACCGCCGCCCCGCCCAGACGCCCGCTCCGCAGGGCCTCAGCCAGGGCTTCGACATCGACGATGTGGCCACGCGACAGATTGAGCAGGATGGCACCGGGCTTCATGCGCGCCAGTTGGTCCGCCCCGAACAGGCCGGCATTCTCGCGGCGACCATCGACGTGCAGCGTCACCACATCGGACTGGTCCAGCAGGGCCTCCAGGCTGCGAAGCCGCTGGGCGTTGCCGAGCGCCAGCTTCTCATCCAGGTCGAAGAAGACGACCTTCATGCCGAGCGCCTCGGCCAGCACCGACAACTGCGCCCCGATCGCGCCATAGCCGACGATGCCGAGCGTGCGGCCCCTGAGTTCGTGCGAGCCGTCCGCCGACTTGTCCCAACGCCCGGCGTGCAGTGCCGCCGACTTGTCCGCCACCCGCCGGGTCAGGGCGATGGTCAGACCCAACACCAGCTCCACCACCGAGCGGGTGTTGGAATAGGGCGCGTTGAAGACGGCCACGCCGCGATCCGCCGCCGCCGCCAGGTCGATCTGATTGGTGCCGATACAGAAGGCCCCGATGGCCAGGAGCCGGTCCGCCGCCGCCAGCACCCTGGCCGTCACCTCGGTCTTGGAGCGGATCCCCAGCACATGGACCCCGGCGATCCGCTCGATCAGATCGGCTTCGTTCAGCGCGCCCTTGACCGTCTCGACCTGATAACCTTCGGCGCGCAGGCGATCGGCCGCCTTGGGATGCACATTCTCCAGCAGCAGCACCTTCATGCGGCCACGCGGATAGGAGAACCGGCCGGCGAAGCCTTCGGCGTGCAGGATCTCGTCGAGGGTGGCGGCGACGCCGTCGGCCCGTTCGACCACGCGCGCGCGGCTGACGATTTCGGTGAAAGCCCAGAAGCGGTCAGCCAAGCCCGCCTCGCGCACGCGCCAGTCGCCCCAGCCGTCGCCGATCATCACCACCGGGCCGGACAGGTTCAGGGCCTGAACCGCGCTCAGTTTGCCGTCCTCGAAGGCCAGGGGATTGTTGGTATCGACCCCCGCGACCCGGCCCTCGACATCATAGATCAGGTCGTTGGCCAGAACCTGTGTCGGCGACAGCCCCATCGCCTCGGCAACGGGCGAGATCACATCCTTGAAACCGGCCGAGACGATATAGATGTGTCCGGCATGACGCCGCAGCGCCTCCAGATTGCGCGCTACCGATGGGGCCAGGGCCGCGACCGCGCGGGCCGCGACCGCCTCGACATGACCACGATCCGCCTCGACCAGCGCCAGCCGCCGCTTCAGGGCCTCATGGAAGTCGAGCCGCCCCTCCATCGCCTCGTCGGTGAGGCGGCCAATGTCCACACGGCGGCCCTCAGCATCGGGGTGTCCGCTCAGGGCGACCTCGGCCAGGGCTTCGAGGGTCTCGAAGCCGACCAGGGTCGAATCAAAATCGATCAGCAGCGTGGGAAGCGGGCGCATGTCCCCGAAGCTGGCTCGTCTTCGCAGGTGCGGCAAGCCTTAAGCCTGATCGCGGCGCTCATGCATGGCCACAGCCACCGCCCCGAGGATGGCCGCAACCGCCGCAAGGGTGCTGACACCCTCGACGGCATGGTCGCGGGCATAGCGGACGGCGCGGTCCCGAACCGGCGCAGCGCGACCCGGCAGATCAAGCCGGCGGAGGCGCCCGCCCACATCCAGATCGCGCCAGCGGTCGCCCATGCCGTCGCGCCAGTCCTCGAATCGCGCGCGCCAGCGGCGCAGACCGGTGGCTTCGCGCGCCTCGCGCCCGATCAGACGCTGCACGGCGACCGCGCCCGCCAGGATCAAGAACAGTCCCAGCACCGCCCCGGCGGTCGTCTTGGGGTGCATCCGCGCCTGGGCCAGCAGGCTCGAATGGCGAACGAAGGGGTAGTTGACGTCTTCCATCAATCCATCCTCGGTTGGGTCCCACAGACCGTCATCGGTCGTGCGATAGTCCGCGCCTCGATCACGGTGCAGGACCGGGGACACCAGGGCAAACAGCGGCTCGGCCAGGCCGGGAACCAGGTGGTGAAACGCCGCCATCAGACGCCCGCCGCCGCCGACCGTGATCTCGCGGATCGGGTGGCTGGCACAGTGCAGGATGACATCAGCGACGACATGGGCCGCATAGACCGGACCGGGGTTGCGCATGGCCTGACCGGTCAGGTTCAGGGCATGATCCTTGTAGGGCGTGTCGATCGCCGCCGGCTTGACCAGGGTTACCGCGATCGGTGCCTGCTCACGGATCAGCTCCATCCTGAGGGCATTGGTGAAGCCGCGCACGGCGTGTTTGGACGCCGAATAGACGCCCTGGACCGGCAGGGGCGCATCACCCAGCACCGAGCCGACGGTGATGATGGCCCCGCCGCCCTCGCGGGATCGCAAGGCCTCTGACGCCAGCAGCGACCCGTTGACCACACCCCAGTAGTTCGTCTCGAACAGCCGGCGATGATCCTCGGGCCTCGTTTCGCGGATCGGCCCGTAGATCGACACCCCGGCATTGTTCACCCAGGTGTCGAAGCCGCCGAACAGCCGAGTGCATTTCTCGGCCGCTGCCGCCAGGGCCTCGGGATCGCCGACGTCGGCCACGGCATAGGCAGCCCGACCCCCGGCCCGTTGCAACTCCTCGCACAGCGCCCTCAGGTCGCTCTCCCCGCGCGCGATCAGAAATACCCGCGCACCGCGCTCGGCGGCCCGACGTGCCGTCGCCAGGCCGATACCCGAGGTCGCTCCGGTAATGGCGATGGTCTGCTGGTCGAGCGGCTTGAGGCGCGGTCGGCTCATGGTGGCGAAGTCTCCGGTAGGTGTCAGTAAAACGATCCGGCGCGGACCGAAGTTCCTCTAGACCTTATCAGGGCGTGCGCGAACGCCTATCTGTCGGCCATGACATTTCCGAATGACGACATGACCGCCCAGTTCCTGCTGCCAGACCGTCCGGTCGTGGGCCGGCTGGTGCGACTGGGCGACACGGCTGACGAGGTTCTCAGCCGCCACGCCTATCCCGAGCCCGTGGCCAATCTGCTCGGCGAAGCCCTGGCCCTCGCCGCCCTGGTCGGCGGCTCGCTGAAGTTCGACGGTCGCCTGATCGTCCAGGCCCAGGGCGACGGCCCGGTCTCCTACCTCGTGGTCGACTATGACACCGACGGGTCGCTGCGGGGCTACTGCAAATTTGACCCCGATCGGGTGGCCGCCGCCTCCCAAGGGTTCGTGCGCCCCGGGGCCGAGACCCTGCTGGGTCAGGGGGCCTTCGTGATGACGGTCGACCGGGGCGAGGACATGGGCCGCACCCAGGGGGCCGCGCCGATCCAGGGCGAGACCCTGGCGCTGTGCGCCGAAACCTATTTCAATCAGTCCGAACAGCTGCCGACCCGGGTCGTGCTGGGCGTGACCAAGGTTGACGGCAAATGGCGCGCGGGCGGTGTGATGATCCAGCTGATCGCGCCGGATGACCTGCGCGGCTCGACGGAGGAGGCCTGGGACCATGCCCGCGCCATCGTCAACACCCTGGCCGAGGACGAGCTGACGGATCCCAAGCTGTCAGCAGAGGCCCTGATGTTCCGCCTGTTCCACGAGGACGGCGTGCGCCTGTTGCCGGGCAAGCCGCTGGCGGCCCAGTGCCGTTGCTCGCAGGATCGGGTCGAGAACATGATCCGCTCGTTCGAGCCTGAGGCGGTCGCCGAGATGGTCGAGCCGGACGGCCAGGTTCATGTCACCTGCGAGTTCTGCTCGCGGACCTATCTGGTCGCGCCGACCGAGGCCGGGGCCAGCGCCTGACGCAGGGCTCGGAACTTGGCCTCGGTCTCCAACCGTTCGGCGCGCGGGTCACTGTCGGCGGTAATCCCCGCTCCGGCCTGGGCCCGCCAGGTCCAGCCGTGGGCGTCCTGAACAAAGGCCGCCGAACGGATCAGCACTGACGAGTCCATTTCGGCCTCCGAGGCGATCCGCATCAGCGAACCGCACCAGGGGCCGCGTGGCACCGCTTCCAGTTCGGCGATGACCCGCATGGCCTGATGTTTCGGCGCGCCGGTGATCGAGCCGGGCGGGAAGGTCGCGCCGATCAGGTCGGCGATGCCGCGCCCCTCGGCCAGGTCGCCCTCGACCGTAGAAACCAGGTGCCAGACATGGGCGAACCGCTCCACGACGTTCAACTCCGTCACAGTAACCGTTCCCGGCGTGCAGACCCGTGCCAGGTCGTTGCGCATGAGGTCGACGATCATCAGGTTCTCGGCCCGGTCCTTGGCGCTGGCAGCCAGGTCGGCGGCAAGCGCCGCATCCGTATCCGGCGTCGCGCCGCGCGCTCGGGTGCCCTTGATCGGACGGGTACGGATCCGCCGGTCCCGAAGCGCCAGGAACCGTTCCGGCGAATGCGAAACGAGCGCTCGCCCATCCAGCCGCCAATAGGCCGAAAGTGGGGCCGGGCTGGTCGCAACCAGGCGCTCGAACGCCGCCAGCGGTGTGTCGCCCGATCCCAGTCGCCCCGACCAGCCTTGCGCGATATTGGCCTGGAACAGCTCCCCTTCCCCGATCCGGCGCACGACATCGGCGACCGCGGCCTCATAGCGGTCCGGCGGTGCATCGGCGCTGACCCGACCTGACACGGGTTCCAGCGATGTCCCCGATGTGGCCTGGCGCCAGTCGGCAGCCGCGCCGACCGCCTCGATGGTGCCGGCGCGATGATCGAAGGCCAGCCAGGCCGGGTAGTCCGCCAGGACAAGATCGGGCCAGCATCCGTCCCGCGGGAGATCCAGGCCTTCAAGGTCGGCCCCGAACTCATAGGCGGCCAGGGCCAGGACCTGTCCGGTGGCCTCAGCCAGAAACGCCCGCAACGCCTCGACGCCATCCCGGGCTTCGGACACCACGAGGGTTCGTGCGGGCCGTCGATACAGGAACGAGCGCTCTGCGCCGGCTGAGCCGTCCGACAACAACAGCGCCGCCCACGGTTCGTCCCCGAAGGGCCGCAGGGCCTCAACTGGATCGATCCAGGTCAGGCCGTCAGCCTTTCGATGATGCGGGCGCGGGTAGCCGCGTCCAGCCCCAGGGCCGTCTCGAAATAGGCGTCGAGCGAGCCGGATTGCCGGTCGATCTCGGCAAAGGCCACATCCAGATAGCCGGGTTCGACCCCGACGAAGGCGACCACCGCCTCCGGGGATGCGTCCTTGCCGCTCCAGCGCGCGATCCGCATCGCCATGTCGGCGGCCCGCTCGTCCAGCCGCACGGCGGTGTTGGTCAGGACAAAGTCGGACATCATGTCATCGCGGTGTACACCCACCATCCTGTGCGTCAGGGCCGCCAGGATGCCGGTTCGGTCCTTGCCGGCGGCACAGTGGATCAGGACAGGCCCCTCGCGCTCGGCCAGGGCGCGAAAATACCGGCTGAACAGATCCAGATGGGGGCCTTCATAGGGGATGCGCTGATAGGCCGAGGTCATGAACTCGCGACTGGCATCCGGGGTCAGATCGCGGCTCTTGAGAAAGGCGATGTGGGGGGCCTCGGTCAGGTCGTCGGGCTGAGCCGGCGTGGTCAGGATCGTTGCCCCGCACCCTTGCGGACGCCGAGACGGCTGGCGCTCGCGTTCGATCGCCCGACGCAGATCCACGACCGTCGCGACACCGAGGCTCGAGAACCTGTCCAGGTCGGGGTCCGTCGCATTGGCCCAGTGCCCGGATCTGAACAGCCGCCCGCGCGCCAGACGGCAACCGCCACCGAGGTCGTAGCCGCCATAGTCCCGGACGTTCTCGACGCCCTCAAAATCGTGGATGCGCTGGGTCACCGCGCCTGAATAGCGGGCCTTAACCCTGGCCGTCCACCAGGGCGCTCATCGCCTGAAGGTAGCGGGTGAAGGCGGCGCGTCCCGCCTTGGAGATCCTGGCCTGGGTCTGGGGTTTGCGGCCCACAAACTGCTTGATCACCTCGACATAGCCGGCGTCTTCCAGCTTTCGCAGATGGACCGACAGATTGCCGTCGGTGAGCTGGAGCTTCGCCTTGAGGGTTGAGAACTCGGCCGAGTCGGCCCCGGCCAGGAAGGCCATGATCCCCAGCCGCACGCGGCCATGGATCACCTCATCGATGGCGTCGATATCGAAATCGTCCGCCATGCCTACACCGTCGTCGAGGGTTCGCGCCGCATCAGGACGACGCCGGGAACAAGCGCGAAGGCGAACAAGCCGACGGCATAGAACAGATACATGCTCGGCTGGCCGACGAACCAGGCCAGGATTGGTGCCAGGACCCAGCTGCCGAAGGCGGGCCACCACAGCCACTTCTGACCCGACATGGCCGCCGAGACGGCCCAGCCCGCGCCATAGAGGGCGAAGACCAGCGACGGGAAGACGGTAGTCGGAATCGACGACTGAAGCTGGATAGACAGCAGAGTCAGGGCCACCGCCATGGAAAAGATGGCCAGGCCGACGCCCATCCAGGCGTTGGCGAAGGCGCGATTGGCCGGGGCCATGATGCCCGCGCGGTCCCGCTGGCGGCGGATCAGCACGACGAGCGTGATGGCGAACAGGATGCCCGCCCCACCCCACAGATAAGCGTGCTGGACGCCTTGCAGCGCAATCAGGCCCGCCGCATTGGCCCATTCGCCGATCGACGCCGTGCCAAAGATCAGGCCCGCCGCGACCAGAATGGATCCGCCGACCAGCGGTGCCGTCGCGCCTTCGTCGGCGAGGGCCTTCATATAGCCGATGTCCTCCTTGAGGGATCGGATCTGATCATTGGTCATGACGGCCTCCAGCAATGTGAATTCGTCATAGCAAAAGCACTTTGAGATGTAAAGCGTTCTGATCTGCCTTTTGCCGGTCTGTTCCGATCCGCATTTCAGGGAGGTGGAGACTGGCGCGACCCGAAGGGGAACTCGTTGTGGCTGCTGCCTTCCGGCCCTGACCAGATTGGCGAGGCCTCCGCCCACGCCAGCTCCGCGCGCTATATCGTGGCAGAGCGGATGAAAGGCAAGGGCCTCAGGCCGCCAGGGTCTGTTC
>Ga0209573_1002487_pt1 | contig 23356 bp, 16 predicted proteins | sample TNRBio252014_DNA_FD_185870 | JGI IMG/M metagenome (GOLD analysis project Ga0209573, IMG submission 185870) | Wastewater treatment Type I Accumulibacter community from EBPR Bioreactor in Madison, WI, USA - TNR Reactor_6/25/2014_ DNA (SPAdes)... | ecosystem: Engineered > Bioreactor > EBPR >...
CCTGTTCATTGTGCAGAAAGTAGCGATCTCCCTGCGGAATGATGAACGCATTCCACCAGCGACCGCTGCCGGTGGCCTCCAGCGTTTCCCAGACTCGTTCCCCGGTCGATGTTTTCAGACACCGCAACTGACCATAACTGCAGACTCCGAAAATATTATCGGCGTTCACAACCGGAGTCGGCATGATTGAATGCAGCTTGTCCGTCTGCTGTTCGTTGACTCCGTTCCCCTTCCACAGAACTTCCACACTGTCGGCACCAACCTTCAGCATGTGTGGGCCTTCATAGAACGACGTCAGAAACAGCCGATCATCCAGCTTGCGAGGCATCGGAATGGTCAGACCGGCCTTAATCGCCCAGGGATACTCCCACAGAACCTTTCCGGTTTCAGGATCCAGCGCAGAAACTGCTTTGGGATGCCAGATAATCAACTGACGCCGACCTCCGAATTCGTAAATCACGGGCGGGCAGTATCCCACTTCGGCATCGTCCAGAGATCGCCAGAGTTCTTTGCCGGTCTCTTTATCGAAACAGACGACCAGCCCGTTGTTAGTTCCGCCGACCAGCGTGATCAGCTTCTGACCATCCACCAGCGGTGATGCGGCCATTCCCCAGATGGGTAGTTCCGTTCCGAAATCTTCCGGAAAGTACGATTTCCAGAGGATGCTGCCGTCTGTGGTCTTCAGACAGAGCATGTGTCCCTGAGCGCCGATGAAATAGACTCGGTCGCCATCCACAACCGGAGTCGCTCGCGGACCCGCCGGATAGCTGACCGTGTAGCGAGCGAAGTATTCATGCTTCCAGAGCTGCTGGCCGGTTTCTGCATCGAAACACATCAGCCGTTCGAGTTCCCCGTCGATCATGCGATCCGACAGGTAGACTCGCCCATCGGCAACAGCCGGACCGGAATACCCTTCGCCCACCGGTGCTGACCACATGCGAGGCAACAGGTCGGTTGTGGGCAGGCGTTCCACAATGCCATCTTCATGCCAAACACAATCCCGCTTTGGACCACCCCACTGCGGCCAGTCATCAGCCGCGACGGGTTGTCCAATGATTGCCAGCAGCACAATGCCGCACAGAATTCGATGTAACAATCCCGACACAGTGTTCTCCTGAGGGCAGACAGCCCGCATTCATTTTCGAGCGGAAAACTCAGACTCAAATCTCACTCACAATCTGCATAGCCCGACCACCTGCGTTGCAGCGCGTGACACGAATTCGAAGGTCCCGAATTCACGACCTGCAGCAGGCATCCGCGTTGAAAAAGGTGTCTGGAAATCTGGAGGCAACTGAAAACCTTCCAAAGACCTGTTGCCGGAGAGTTCCAGACACCTTTCTCAATCATTGTGGGATAATCGAACTATTTCGATGGCATCGAGCCAACAGATTGTTTGTGTGGATTCCACGTCGCAACAATAACGAAGAGCCGCAACACAAACGACTCAGTCACACTGGTGGCGTGGACGTCTGAACGGGATCGGCATCAGACCCGGCGTAAGAATCATGAAGCGGCAGAGCGAAGAGTTTCACCGCGAGGCGGCAGGCGTTTCAATTCCGCGCGAGTCACCTGAATTTCCTGAGGCGCTTCAATTCCCAGTTGAACCCGATTTGTGCCGACACTCAGCACCGTGATGCGGATATCCAGCCCAGGAATCACCAGTTGTTGTTGTGTCTTTCGAGATAACACCAGCATCGTAAGCTCCTTCTTCGAAAACAGGATGGAATGTTGACTGTTGCCAGTAACTGTCAACTGAGACGGCAAAAAAAGTCGAATCAACTTGTCCTTCGGATCGCAAGGATCGCCATGCGCCGACAGACATGGCATTCTTCCGATGTCGAATTCCCGAGGGACGCAACACGTTCGTGCGTTACAGGAACCGTCACAAATGAACTGCCGGAGTTCGGCATCGATTCAGAACAGATGTTTTTGTCCGACGTAGGCATCGCGACCGGGATAGATGGTGCGAGAGCCTTCCGGAATGTAAATCACATTCAGTCGATGCAGCCGAGTGGTCAGATTGGAAATTGTCACCTGCGCCCGCTGGGCCAGTTCGTACAAACACGACCAGTTCGTCACATCCAGATCGCGGACGGCCGACTTGATCAGCCAGTCCGGCATCAGCATTGACGACTGGTAACGATCCACAGCGCTGCGGACTTCGGGGGAATCCTGTCCGGCAGTCAGTTCACGATACAGTTCAAAGTAACGTTCGTCATACGCCGCTCGATTCAGAACTTCCACCAGCACATGACGATCAGTCGCCTGTCGGCGCACAACGCTCGTTTGAAATTCAATCCCCGGCAGTCGCGGATGATGCAGACTGGTTCGATCAATATCGATGTCCCAGTGTCCGGCTTCGTGTCCAATCGTGCTGCGTTCCAGACCAGGCTTCTGCTGAAACAGATCCAGGTGCCGACTGTTCAGCACGATGCGACGTTCTTCCGGAATCAGTCCTGCCAGAATCTGTTCGCCTGGGCGTTCTTCAATCTCCACCCAGTCGAAGTCCAGTCCCAGCACTCGTTCGACGATCTTTTCGATGGGTACAGGCAGCCTGACCGGTTCGCCCGTCAGTTGTTCGAACTGACGAATTCGCATAGCCGTGACGGCATCAATCGAGCGTGTCCGCATGTTGGTCAAATTGTGGCGTCGCATGGCACAGCTCAGGAAAAAAGAACGACTCACGAACTCGCCAAAACTGGCGGCTTGTACTGTGAGCAGAATGACGACACAGAACAGTCAGCAGAATTCTGCGGCAATGTGATCCGCAAACAACATCAGGCAGTCAGGTGACCAATGAAACCGGAGGACCCGGTCTGAGAGCGACTGCAGTCATGCTCGCACATGATTCGGGTTCATTTACGACTCGGTCGCTGTTCCAGCTGCTTCACCAGCTCTTCCAGAGCCGTATCAGAGAGATTCAGCAGTTTTCGGAACATACCGGGCCGAGACAAAATGCGGTCTCGGTAAGCATCAGGAATCCGGCGAGCCAGCAGCAGCAGCTCATCCGGATCAGCATCCAGCGCTCGGGCAATCCGCTGGAGTGTTTCTTCGCGGGGCGTCTGTTCATCATCCAGCCGGTCGTTCTCGACTCGACTGAGATACGTGAAGTTGATTCCAACCCGATCGGCTAGTTCACGCTGAGTCAGATTGCGACTCTTGCGGATTTCTCGGATCCGTTGTCCGATTGTCGTCACGGTGTTCGCTCCTTCGAAAGCTGAGCCAGACTTGATCACATCAGTCGAGCCGGACAATAGGAACGTTGCCGTTTACTGTCAACATGAAGTTCGGATGGAATTCTGCAGGTTCGCACTTTCATTCTCATTGACACAGAACCCTCCGGCGATGACCTCGGCGGATTTTTGCATGGTTCGAATACGTCAATAAATGCTGCCCCCTGCTCTGCCAGCTTCTGCTTCAGACGGCCCCCAAGGCGGTGCGGCAATGCCGCCGAGTCACGCGTAAAACATGGCGATTCTGTGGAAGGCCGACTTCAATGCGGAAGCGTTCTGCGGGCAGATCTTTACGAAATCCCGCCAGGTCTCGACTCTGAATCCGAGTCATTCCAGGATCGGTGCGCACTCGGCGGGAATCGTGCCAACCTTGTTGGGGCGAATCTGTCGAACCGTCCAATCGATCCGCTTCAGATACGGCTCCAGCATCATCAACAGACAGCCTTTGTTGCTGGCTTGGCGGTCTGTGTGGCCAGGCAGCAAACTTCCACCCCCGCTCTCACTCCAAAGGTCGCGAAGTCAAATCATTACATCTCAGGTACCGCTCTCGAGAATCTGCTTGAAACCGAACTTGGTGCCACCCACCATGCCGATCTTTGCCGAACTTGGTGCTGCCGAACTTGGTGCCACCCACCATGCCGATCTTTGTGCCACCCACTCTGTAGTCGCAACCTCACGCGAATCGAACAGCAAAAAAGGGGTCTCACGCGGAGGCGCGGGGCACGCGGAGGAATGGCAGAACTGTGACTTGTGCTTCTCCGTGTTCTCTGCGGCTCCGCGTGAAAACTGCACTAACCGCTGCTAGCACCGTCGGCTCGAGCGGCTCTGTAATGCGTCGACAGAGTGGGTCGCACTGCTTTCTCGGCCGGATTGAAGCATGGTGCAGTCACGCCAGTCCTGGCGATCGATGCTTCACGCGAATCGAACAGCAAAAAAGGGTCTCACGCGGAGACGCGGGGCACGCGGAGAAATCGCAGAACTGTGACTTGTGCTTCTCCGTGTCCTCTGCGGCTCCGCGTGAAACCTGCACTGACCGCTGCGAGCACCGTCGGCTCGAGCGGCGCTGAAATGCCATTGGTGCGAAATGCCATTTGTGCCATCCATACTGTGCGCACATTCTGAAATTGGTGGAAAGCTTTGCTCGGAAGCGTTCTTGCCAATCCACCGTGGATGAACGGAGAATTCTTTCGGCAGTTCATCTCATTCTTCCAGTCGCTCCCAATGAGTACTCGTCTGGCAATTGTGCCACCGAGCCTGTGAGCGATCTCGATTCCATTCCACGCGATGCGAATAGTCCTTTGTGGACCGCCTGTCTTTACCACACAGATACGTGCGTCTCACACACCAATTCTTCAGGTGAAGCGCCTGAATCTCTTCCGCCGCACACTTCTCCGACCGATTCTCTTTTCCATTTTTTATCAGAGGCATTTCCAACGGCGGCGAATCCAGGTCTCCCGCATTCGCAGATTGACACACCTTTCCAGATTCAGTAAACATCTCTAAATACTACGTCTGTAGTATTTGTCGCAGCAAGGGATTTGTTGCTGCAAGAGTGGTTCACGGAGGATGCCATGCAGTTATCTGTTGTCATTCCGGTTCATAACGAAGCGGAGAATATTGGAACGTTACTGCAGGAGATTCATGAGTCTCTTGACTACCATTGTGCGTTTGAAATCGTCGTCGTGGACGATGGCAGCACGGATGAAACGCCGAGCCTGTTGAATCAACTTTCTCATAAGTTCAGTTCGCTGCGAGTCGTTCGGCATCGAAGCTCATGCGGTCAGAGTACCGCTTTGATGACCGGGATTGATGCGGCTGTTGCGCCAATTATTGCAACGCTCGACGGTGACGGGCAGAATGATCCAGCCAATATTCCGGCAATGCTGTCAGCCCTGCAGGACGCCAAGCCTGAAGATTCGCTGCGAATGGTGGCTGGGTTCCGGAAGACGCGTAAAGATTCATGGTGGCGATTGTTTTGTTCGCGAGTTGCGAATGGGGTTCGCAGCCGAATTCTTGGAGATCAAACCCCGGACACGGGGTGTGGTATTAAGGTCTTCTATCGCGAAGCGTTTCTCCGCATGCCGCGATTCAATCATATGCATCGGTTTATGCCGGCGCTGATTATTCGCTCAGGCGGTCGAGTGCTCTCGATGCCCGTCAATCATCGACCGCGAGTTCACGGTCGCTCTCACTATGGAACTCTGCAGCGACTGATGTGTGGCCTTATTGATCTCGCTGGTGTGGCCTGGCTCATTCGCAGAAACCGATTACCGATCATTGAACGAATGGATGTGGCTCATGACGAACGACCAGTGGTGGATAGCATTCGGTTTGATGGGGCAACTCCTGTTCTCCGCCCGATTCGTCGTGCAGTGGCTTAAGAGCGAAAAAGAGAAAAAGAGCGTTATTCCCACGGCCTTCTGGTACTTCAGTATCAGCGGCGGGATCGTGCTGTTGACGTATGCATCGTATAAACGGGATCCCGTGTTTATCCTCGGGCAGGCGTTGGGGCTTTTCATCTATCTGCGAAACCTGCAGCTGATCCGAAAAGAACACAATTGGCTGAAGTTCGCTGCTTCTGGTGACTCGCCGACGACCTCCGGATCACCCGTCACAGCGCGCCGGGCCGCGTGATCCGGGCGATGTTTCTCCCCGGAACGATAAGACCACTCTCAAAGTTCACGCCCGTATGAGATATCTGCTGTGGTCGATTTTGCTGGCCGTGATGCTGACAGCGGTTGCCGTCATAAGTCGTCCGGTGCTGCCGATCGATGAGACAAGATATCTCAGCGTCGCCTGGGAAGCTCATCAGCGTGGCGACCATCTGGTTTCGCATTTGAATGGCGAACCGTACAGCCACAAGCCGCCGCTTCTGTTCTGGCTGATCAATGCTGTCTGGGCATTCACTGGAGTCAGTGAACTTGCTGGTCGTCTGGTTGCTCCAGCGTCCGGGCTATTGTGTCTCGTGCTGACATCGTTAATCACCAAACGATTGTGGCCGAGCAATCCTGCCGTTATTCGGTTGGCTCCCATCGTGCATGTGTCGCTGATGCTGTGGATCGTGTTCTGTCCGCTGACCATGTTTGACACGCTGCTGACCTGTTGCACGATGTGTTCATTGCTGGGGGTACTTTACGCTGCAGAGGGCTCTGCATACGGAGGCTGGCTGCTGGCAGGTTTCGGGATCGGGCTTGGAATCCTGACAAAGGGCCCGGTTGTTTTAGTCCATGTGTTGCCAGCGGCTGTGATGGCTCCATGGTGGTCGGATGCGGTGCGTTCACGGTTGGTTCGCTGGTACACGGGACTTCTGGGTGCGATTACCATCGCCGCTTTGATCGGCTTGTCGTGGGCAATTCCATCGGCCGCTGCGGGGGGCGCTGAGTACTCCAATGAGCTGCTCTTTGGGCAGACAACTGGCCGCATGGTGAATTCTTTTGCTCACCGTCAACCGTTCTGGTGGTATCTCCCCTGGCTGCCCTTGTGCATGATGCCATGGATTTCCTTTGGTGCTGTCTGGCGCGGGCTTCGAATATCGACATTCGATCGTGGAATGCGATTTCTGGTTTGCTGCGCTGGTGGTTCTCTTTTGATTCTGACACTGGTGAGTGGCAAGCAGATTTATTACCTGCTGCCGATGTTCCCGGCCTGCGCGATGATACTCACAAGGTTGATGACCTCGGTGGAGACTGTGAGTCGCAAAGATCTGTCATTCATCGTCCCAGGCACGATTGGAATGGCCGTATTGCCTGTCGTATTCAATCTGGTACCAGCACTGACTCAGGCACGACTGACTGGTATCCTTGAGAACTACTTTGCCGTCCCGCTTGGTCTGTGCGGGGCATGGCTGTTGATTCCCTCCTGGAAGAGGGTCTCCAGACTTGTTCCGGCCGTAGCCACGTCGAGTGCTGTCTTTATTGCGATAGTTGTCTGGGGGATCTCGGGAAGTCTTTGGGAGGGCTTTGATCTGAAACCGATCGCTCGCTTCGCCGCAGGATGTTCTCGTCCTGTGGCCTGGCTGGGAAATTATCAGGGCCAGCTGAACTTCGTTGGTGAGATTCCATCGATCAAAGAGACGATCAATACCGAAGTCCTTGAAAAGTGGCTTCACGAACAACCATCGGGGGCAGTGATTGTTCGACTGAGCGAATCCAATCCTGCGTGGCAGATTCTGAAAGAGCCGCTCCGAGTTGTGGACCGCACGGAACCGACCGAAGAGCAGAAGAAACTGATCTCGGAGCTACTCTCATCGAATCCGGAGTTCCCATTGGCGAAGTTGAACCCGGAAATTCTGTTTGCACAGAGAATTCGTCGAGGTTTGACGTTTGATCTGACAGTCGTCGTCAGCTACCGCGGCGCTGCGGCAATGCCATAAGCGGATGCGACGCCATCTGGGATTTACTTTGGGTACAGTGAACTTGTGCCACCGAGCCCGTGCGCGGACTCGAATCCATTCCCTGCAATGCAAACAGTCCTTCGCGGACCGCACGTCCTTACCACACCGATACGTGCACCTCACACACCGGTTGGTCAGGTGAAACGCCTGAATTTCCTCCGCCGCACTCAGCTCCGACCGATTCCATCGTGGGATGAAGCCCTCTTTTTTCGAAACAGAACGTGCTGAGGTTGCAGGCGCGGCCAAACAACGGAAATCTGCCAGACGACTCCACTTCCATCCACAAGGTGGGTGGCACGAATGTCGCGAATGTCGTTTTCTGTACCCCTTCATAATCAAAGCCAGTTGTCCGCCACTCCGCCTCGAGTGTGACCCGGCTCGCGCCGGCGGCCGTTGCGTCGCACGGAGGGCGTTTCAGGGAGACTTTCTGGAGTCGAAACCAGGAAAGACATTTGTGGAGATCTTGCATACCGGCTGCGGAGTTGTTTGATGCAGCGTATGCCGTCCAGATCGCCGAAATCGGATTTGAGACCAAAGGCATCGAAGCTATTTTACGGACCAGTGGAAACACCGCCCGGAAGATCGAGACATTTGAGGACTGGTTACAGGAATTCGTAGCGCCCGAGTCGAGAGAATGATCAGCAACGAGCAAGAGGCAATCGACATGGCACGAGAGTTCCTGGTCGATTCAGGAATCGAAGTGTTCGATGTCAAACGGGTACAAAAGATCGATGGCGCGATTCGGGCAAAGTACATTCCCGCTTTGCCAAACGATTTTTGGCTGATCACATTCAGTCGCTCTACCGCGATACTTCCTTCATGTGGCGGTGAGACTGAAGAGGAGCAAGAGATCATCGCAGCCGTTGCAGAGAAGAATGACCAGGTAACTGTTGCGGTCGAACATGACGGTTCGTTATCAATTATTTGAAGCCGCTGGACGGCGAGTGCCCGAAATGATCACAGCTGTCGGGCGGAAGCGGGAGCAGCGGGACCTCAGGCAGAACCCAGATTCTGGAGAACCAGACGACGCTCATCAGAGATGTTCCGGAACCACTGCTCGACCAGGGGGCCTTCACCTACGAGCGGTACTGGCCCAACAGCAAGAGAACCCAGAATGGAGGATCCACCAATTGTCTTGCTGTTGCAGACTGTGATATCGCATATTGCCACGTCAGCTTATCGAGGAGAAACTGATCGATGCAAACATGAATCATGTCTTGCAGACTCAGTTTGTAACGCACTAACCATGCAGCCAGACGCCCAGGCAAGGACAGTGAATGAAGCGATCATTCGCTATCAGCAAGCCGCTGTGCCATCGAGCAACCACTTCTTAAAACGCAGAGCCAATGAATTGTACGGTGGCTTCGTCAAAAGCATGTTCGATAAAGCTCACGATTTACGGCCGAAGATCGACACTCATAACGGATCACCTGCCTTCGAACTACTGTGTACTGGAATCCGATTGACTGCTGAAGCAATTCAAATTGCGGATATGAAGTTAACCTACATTGAGTCTGATCACATTCACAACGTCCCTATTATGCTTCTGCCAGGAAAAGCAAGATCTATAGCCTATTACCTTCAGCAAGAGAGAGATCTGTACCTTTGTCGCCTCAGAGAAAGTCAAAACGCGGCTGCCGTAGAGAATGCAATGCACTTGTTCAAGAAACTCTGGTGGGAACTTGGCCGAGATTTGGCCACAGACGATTGAAGCTGCGTCGCGCGGCCGATAGGAAAACTCCGGGGCCAGAAATCTCCGCCCAAACCTAGGAAATGCCATTTGTGCGATCCACACTGTGCGCGCAGATGGGTTTTCCAAATTGACTTATGCTGATCTGGATTGGAGCACTTTGCTGGCGAGATGCTATTGAAGCTGACGGAATGGGCGATACATCGTAGTGGTCGCCAATTGAGATTTGGGCACAGAATCTGCTTCTACCGGCGATGTCCCGAATTCTGCGAGGGCTCTTCTCTGAGCTCTGGCCGCGATCCGGTTCTCATCCTGCTCGGAGATGAGCCGAACGGAAACGTGTTTCTGCGCATTGAACTCAGGGACGCCCCACACGACTCTCTCCTTGTCGTTTTCGCCAGTCCATTTCCCAGGTTGCTTGCGGGTTTTCCCTCGTCACCCAAGGCCTGTGGCCATGATTCCTTAGGGAGTTCACTGGAAATGCCCTGATCCGGTTGGCAGAATGACCGAAGGTTTGTCGGAGTCACCCCAGCGGTCCGAGGCGTGCCATGATCGAAGAATCCACAGTCGAACCGATTCCGCCTCGACCACTCTCTGCTGAGAGATTCGATGTCTTCCTGTCGCACAACAGCAAGGACAAGCCACAGGTTCGAAGACTCAGAGATGCCCTGGAAGCGCAACGCCTGAACGTCTGGTATGACGAAGACGAACTGCCGCCGGGGCTGGAGTTTGCGGAATACCTGGAGAAAGGCATTCGCAATTCTGACAGCGTCATTGTGGTCATCGGGGAGAACGGAATCGGTCCCTGGGCATCAATGGAAATGAATGCCGCGCTGACCATCGCCGCAAGGACTCGAATTCCCCTGATCCCTGTGCTGCTCGCGAAACCGACGCAGGACCTCCAGCTACCTCTGTTCCTGCAGACTCGGACGTGGGTCGATCTCAGCTCCGGCATCAACGACACGACACTCAGGAAACTCCTCTGGGGAATCACCGGAGAGAAGTCCGACGACAGTCTGACCGAGTCGGCTGATGAGACAACGCAGGCGGCAGAGACCAGCGCCAGCGTTGCAGTGGCCACGATAAGCCTGAAGGACTCGGCCTCTGAGGAATCGACACCGCGAGCATTCATTCAGACCGTCTCTGCCAGACAGGTACCGGATCAGCAGTACTGGGATCGCGGGGACTTTATCGTCACGGTTGTTGTGGCCTGTGATCGGGAATCTCATCACTCACGCATTCGGTCGATTGCCGAGACTGTTGTGGACCCGGTTCCCTTGTTTCGGTGGAGTTCCAATGATCTCCTCTCAACCGGCCTGTCAGAACAGTTCCGCTTCGAATTCCGATTCGTTTCCCTGTCAGGGCTTCTGGAAGAAGTTCGCGAATTCACGACGCAGTCCCGTTCGTCATTTCTGATTGTGGTTTCCGATGCATTGCCTTCAGACGGCGTTTCCGTTTCCGCCGAGACCGTTCGCGACCTCTGTGGCGATGCGCCCGGTTGCCACTGCGGCATCATTACTCTGATTCAGGGCCGGTCTCAGCGAATTCACAACATTGATCGCACAATCGACATGCGAGTGATCGCGGATTCGCTGTTCCTGAGGGAACTCTCGATTGTCGCCGATGGACTGCGACTGAAGGCTCCTCCCGCCCGCATCAGTAACGCAGTTGACCCCGTCGTCATTCGTCTCGTTCAGACACGAGAGGAGATGCTCAGGTATTTGAGGCTGCGGCATCTGATCTACAATCGGATGCACTATCTGCCGGATTTCATTTCACACCATCCCGCGGAAATGGAACTGGATTGTTACGACCTGTTCGATGAATCCAGTGGAACTGGTGGCGTCCATTTTCTGGCGCTTTCCACCGTCACGGGGGATGTGGTGGGAACAGGTCGCCTGATCGTGCCGCGCGAGTTTGAATTCTCTGAGGCTCTGTCCGTTCTGGGCTCGCCACCGGAACGGATTCTCCAAAGGCAGTCGGAATTGATTCGGGACATTGTGGCCCAGCACGATGTGGAGGGCGTCCTGTATCGCGCCATGACCAGAAAATCCTTCAATCGCATGCCCGTGCTGCAGTCTTCTGCCATTGAAGACAAGGCTCTGTTGCGAGGGATTGGACTGGCAGAAATCAGCCGCGTCATCGTCGCACCGCGATATCGCGGACTGGGACTGGGCCGACTGATGATTCGAGCCCTGGTGGCCGCGTCCATCAATATGCGAAAACCCAACGTCGTGCTGGAATGCATTCCGGCCCATGTCCCGATGTATCGCAAATTTGGTTTCCGAGTCATCGAGGGACCTCATGGTCGGGATGAAAGCCTGGATCAGGAGGCAGTGGCCATGATTCTGGAAGCACCAGGTTCTCATTCCCGAACCCGGGGGATTGCGGAGAACGACCTTCGCATCATTCGCACGACGGACTCGCGGCCTCAGAGCTTTGCGGATTCCGGTTACCTGTGTCTGTGTTCCAGCCGCGGCTGCTGGGAAGAAGGCCGGTACGAAGTCCGCGACCATCAGTCGTGTCCACGGAAGACTGCCCCGGATGACGGACATTGACGTCTGACACAGGCCATGTGCCGTTCCCCGCATCCCCTGTTTTGATGCACAGAATCTTACTCGATTTCATGAGCGCACGGTGTGCGCCTGTTTGTCGGTAGCGAACAACGTGAGCGGATTTTGTCATCGAGCCGTGAGGCTCCTTTGGGTTGAGGGCTGTCAGCCCTCATCCGGTAACAGCGGGTCACCACCGAAAAAGAAAACGACTGCTCGAAAAGGAATCGGCCGACAGCTGTCAAACAACAGCAGAACCAGGCCCCACAGCGCACTGTCAGAATCGGCCGTAGCCCCACGTGGCTCATCCTCACGTGGCCCGTTGCGAAAGAGTCACCTCTGCGACGGCGGACCAAAGCACACACTGGAATCAGGACTCGAAGTCATGGCAAAGAAGGTGATGACCAAATCCAGGTTGAAACCGGAGAAAGCGACTTCCGTCGGTCGGAAGACGATTCGGAAAAAGTCGCCTGAGACTGCCACCGAACCGACGGCCACTGCAGCAGAAAAGACTCCTGTGCGCCAGAACGCTGCTGTCGCAAGGTCATCGCCCGCCATTCAGAGCCTGCCGGGACGAAAGACCGGGCCGTCCGGACCGGCCGCATCATGGCGGCAGAGTCTGGCAGCGCGTGTGTCGGCTTTTGACAGCACCGTGCCGGCTTATCTGCTGGATGACAACTTCTGGTTCCTCGACTGGAACCCGGCTTTTGACGAACTGTTTGCTCGGCCATTAAAGCTGAAACGTCGGACCAGCCACGCCGGGGATTTTGTCGCAGAACTGGTCAATCCGCAGGCTGTTGCCAAACGTGCCGCGACGGTCTTTGATCGTGATCCCAGACCCATCTTTGATCTTGAACCACTGCAGATGAAGTCGCCCCGATTCGGCCTGATCAATCTGAGAAAAGTGGCGATGCAGTGCACAGATGCCGATGCTCGTCTGACAACCTGGGCGGTCTACCTGAATATCGAATCGTGTGAAAAATCCGATCTGCTGTGGGAAGACCTGGAACATCGTCTCAGAGCCGAACTGAACTGGTCAAGGTACGCCATCTCATACGACCGACTGCTGCTGAACTTTCCCGCCTATACGGCTCTTCTGAAGAATCTGACGGACCGGGTTGCCAACTGTCATCGAGTCATTGACATTGGAGCCGGAACAGGAAATGCCACACTGCATCTGCTGCAGGCCAGCGATACCTGTGAGATTTCCGCCGTCGAGCCGAACCATGCGATGGCGCAGCAACTGGTTTCGAAGGTGGAACAACTGGAACAGACGCTGAACATGAATCTGTTCTCACGTTTGCAGGTCATCAAGGAATCGGTGCTGCGACTGAGTGACTTTCCGAAGCTGCTGCGACCGGCGAGTTTCGACGCGGCACTGCTGGTGAACGTGCTGTACGCCGTCGAAGATCCCGTCAAATGCCTGCAACAGACGGCGTCGGTTCTGAAACCGGGTGGACGTCTGGTTCTTTCCACGTCTCATCATGAAACCGACGTCGAACAGCTTTTCCGGACGCTGAAGTCGGCTCTGGAAACGTCCGGCCTGTTTGCTTCACTGCAGTCCAACTATGTCGACGCACGCCAGCGTCATGACAACATGATGGCACAGATCCAGCGCGATACGAAAGCCGACATTCGTTCGTATCTGACAGCCGCCGGATTCACCATCACCGACTGGGTGGATTCAGAGTATACGGGCGCTGTGGTGGTCGTTCAGGCCGAGAAGCGTTAGTTCGGTGATGATCCGGCCGTTGTGTGGTTTCTGAACCGCGTCTTTCGGCAATCGAAGAGTGTCGCGCGACAAATGTTCCTGCCGCGGAACTGTCTGTACAGGCTGCGAATTGTCGCTCTGTGCCGGAGAAATCCGATGCGCCAATTGACACCCGGAAATTCACACGACTAGCATTTTCTGCCTGCACAGTTCTTTGTCACGCCCTAACGCATTCGTTAGAAAACGAGGTTCCGTTCCGGGTCTCCTGGCGATTTAGAAACGAGCACAGGTCAGGCATGTCGGTTTCCAATCCAGTATCGCCACGCTCACGCCGAGCCCCCGCGCCGCATATCCGGACGACAAAATACGACGTCGCTGTGTCCATTCTGCTGACAACCGCGACCTGTGCCGGGCTGGCGTTTCTGGTCATGGTGTTTATCTGGTTGTCGAATCTGATCGTTCCGCCCCCATCCAAGGCCGTCACCATGCTTCCGGCCGGGGACGGTGGGTTTGAAGACGGTGATCCTGACGCCAGTCCCGACGTGGAGTCTCCGGAAGACGCGGTGACGGACCCATCGCTGGCGAATGAAGAAACCGACGTCACTCAACTGGAAGAAGTCATCGAACAAGTCACAGACATTGCCGACAACGCGGCCTCGGTCGTCGCCCCCAATGAATTCACTCAGCAGCAGAACAGTGGCATTCCCGGAAGCGCTGAAGGCAAAGGAGGTCGACCGCTGGGCAGTGGAGGACCTGGACGTGGCGGTGCAAAACGAGAACAGCGATGGTTCGTGGAATTTGCCGAACAGGGCAATCTGGACACCTACGCGTCGCAACTGGACTTCTTCAAGATTGAACTGGGGGCCATGTTCCCGAATGAAGGTCGACTGGTCTATCTGAACAATATGTCATCTCCGAACCCGGCATCGCGCGAGGTGAAAACCGGGGATAATGAGAAGCGTCTGTTCATGGCGTGGCAGGACGGCAGTGAAGACCGTCGCAAGGCCGATCTGGAGCTGTTTCAGAAGGCGAAGATCGATGCCAGCGAAGCTCAGATCATGCATTTTTATCCGGCCGAGACTGAGGAAATGCTGGCCACGCTGGAACTGGCGTATGGAAACAAATCTGCTCAGGAAATCCGCCGAACGTATTTTCAGGTGAAGCGGGCGGGCGGTGGCTTCGAGTTTGTTGTGACAAAGCAACTCTTGAAGTAAAAGCCTCGTTCTCTTTGGCACAGATGTGGTACCAGGTCATAGCCCACCGCCATTACTGGGCGTGTTCAATTCTCGGGATGTCTCATGATCAGTTTGTCCGGGCTTGTGTCGAATACTCTGAACCTTGCAGCGGCTGAAGCGTCGCTGTTTATGAAGATCGTCGAGAACTCGATCTGGGTCGGTATTGCGCTGTGTGCTGCTGGCGGGATGTATGCCGGAATTCTGTTATTGCGGCGAGTTTCGCAGAAGCGTTTTCCGGGAGCCGAGGCCGAGCAGGCATTCCTGAATGATGTGGGGGACTGCCTGGAGCGGCAGGACTTTGACGGTGCCGCTCAGATCTGTGATGACCCGGCGGTCTGGAATCGGGCTCTGCCGCAGCTGGCCATGCTGGCCATTCAGAATCGGGCCGAACCGATGAAGAAGATCCGGCAGATCGTGGGGGAGCGCTTTGAACGTGATGTGATTGCCGGCCTGGAAACGCTGAATTCGTGGGTGGGAACCAGCATCAAAACGGCTCCTCAGCTGGGACTGCTGGGGACGGTGTTGGGGATGATCAACGCGTTTGCCAAGATTGCTGGCGCGGCGGCGTCTGGAGTTGACCCGAAAGAACTTTCAAGAGACATCAGCTTTGCACTCTGGACAACGGCGGCCGGGATGGCCATTTCCATTCCGTTGATTGTGCTGCAGGGAATGGCACAAAACCGCATCAAAAGTCTGCAGGAATCCATCGATGAAAGTGGCGGAGTTTTCCTGGACGACCTGGCGGCGGCCAAAGCCAAAGCCGGATAGCAGACCAGAACTGAACCCATCGTTTGATGGTTCTGGCCCGATTGCTCAGACGGCCTTTTCCCGAGCTAATGGAGGCACTACCGGAATTCTCAATGTCAGCTCCTCTTCCCAATGATGACGAACCCTACGTCCGCAAAAAGAAACCGGCAGATCAGACGGATATCGACATTACGCCCATGATCGACGTTACGTTTCAGCTGCTGATCTTCTTCATGGTGACATCCACCATGCAGGGGAATCCACCGGCGGAAGTTCCCCGGTCGGTCTCCGGCGGTTCGATCGAAATGGCCAAAGTCATCACTCTGGTCATCAAGGCGCCGGTCAGCGCGGATGTCGATCCCAAAATGGAAATGGACGACAACCCGATCACATTGGAAGAACTCCGAGCGCGTCTGGGGGACGAAGCAGGTGCTCGGCCAGACGGATTCGATCTGATGATCATGGCGGACCGCACGGTCCCCAATCGCTTCACCGGCGAGATCGAAGGGATGATCGCCGAAATCTCCGGCATTACCTATCACTTTGCGGTTGAAGATCGGAGGTAACTGCGTGACCGATCTGACCGACAAGAAGCTGGGTGAATTTCACCTGATGCGACACCTGGGCAGCGGCGGTATGGCCGACGTGTTCGTGGCAGAACAAACGTCACTGCAGCGTTATGTGGCCGTGAAGGTGATGAAGCCAAAACTCATGGCGCATTCCGGTCAGGACATGCTGACTCGCTTCAAGCAGGAAGCGATGATGGCAGCCGGTCTGAATCATCCCAATATCGTGCAGGTCTACACGATCGGTCAGGAAGGAGACCTGCACTACATCGCTCAGGAATATGTTCAGGGCAAGGACCTGGCCACGATTATCAAGGAACGCGGCCGCCCGGATCTCTCGTCCGCATTGCATGTCATGCGTCAGGTCGCCGCAGCTCTGAAAGCCTCCGGCCAGGCCGGAATCGTGCATCGCGACATCAAACCTGAAAACATTCTGGTCACCAAAAAAGGCGAAGTGAAAGTTGCCGACTTCGGTCTGGCACAACTGGGCGACACCTCGGGCGCAGACGCTTCCGGAGTCACCATGGGCACTCCGCTTTACATGAGTCCTGAACAGATCAGCGGCCGCGAACTCGATCCTCGTTCCGACATTTATTCCTTTGGCGTCACGTGCTACCAGCTGCTGTCGGGAGATCTGCCGTTCAAGGGCACAACGGCCATCGACATCGCAATGCAGCATCTGAAGAACGCCCCGCCGCCCCTGAAAGATCGCAATCCGGCGCTGCCCGATGTCCTGTGCCGGATGGTGCACCGGATGATGGCCAAACGACGCTCGCTGCGTTATCAGTCGGCCGAGGAAGTCCTGGAGGACCTGAAGAAACTGATCACGGCCCACAAACAGGGCCGCTCACTGGACCTGGTCAAACTTCCGCGGCTGGAAGAACTGGAACGTCTGGCTGAAGAAGAACGCGTCAAGGCCCTGAAAGCCGGTGCCTCCGCTCCGTTGGCAGCCGACGAGGGTCTGGAGTTGCCGGCGGCTGCGGCAGCGGGTCGCACCACGGTCATGCCTGGTCGATGGGCTCAGGACAAACCAGCCGCTCCTGCGAAGGCACCGCGGAAGGCCCAACCGGTCGTCGCAGTGGTCGTTGAAGAAGAGGAAGTCCCCAAACGAGAACGGAAGCCTCCTCAAAACGAATCCATCGACCTGACTCCGGCTGTCGACGTGACGTTCCAGCTGCTGATCTTCTTCATGGTCACCGCCTCGTTCAGCATGCAGAAGGCGTTTGACGTCCCTGCGGCAAAGAATCTGGACGCCGTTTCCATGAATGTCCAGGTTCCACTGCCCAACGAAGGCGGCGTCAAAGTGGAAGTGGATGCCGAGAACACGGTTTTTGTCGAAGGCAAAAGTGCGACGACGTACTCCGAGGTTCTGGAACTCCTGACCACAGAGAAAAATGCATCTTCAGGAATCAATGACCTGGATCTGGATCTGGATCCCGACTCAACTCACGAAATGCGAATTATGGTGATCGACGCCGCAACTCAGGCAGGCTTTACCCGAGTCCGGAATCGCATCACCGAAATCTAACGAGGGGTGAGACCCCTCGACCCGGTTCGAGCTGACGCTCGGAGAAAATAAGCCGCTCACGATGTGAGCTGACCTGAAGGAAGCGAATTGAAATCGGTAATGAAAAACGCAAAAGGAAAACAGGGGTGAAACCCTTCGACCCGGTTCGAGCTGACGCTCGGGGAAACCAAGCCGCTCACGATGTGAGCTGACCTGAAGGAAGTGAATCGAAATCGGTAATGAAAAACGCAAAAGGGAAAACAGGGGTGAAACCCCTCGACCCGGTTCGAGCTGACGCTCGGGGAAACCAAGCCGCTCACGATGTGAGCTGACCTGAAGGAAGTGAATGAAATTTGGCGATGACCAGTGCTTTGTGACAGCAAGGATTTCTGGTGAGTCTCATGCGTCTCATCAGCCGCTGAGCGCTAGCTCAAGGTTTCTAACCGGACGCTGGCGCGTTCCGGCTGATGGAACTAACCCCAAAATCAAATTGTGACAATGCACTAAACGACAACTTCTGCTGCCGTAACCGCGGCCGAGATCCGACGAAACCAGAACCTGATAGACGGAATTCCGTAGTGGCATCAAAGAACTTTGAAGAAGACGATGAAGTCGTGGAAGACGTCGAAGCCGAAGAGGATCGACAGGCGTCTCGCGATGCCATCGCGGAAAAAGCCCGTCGGCAGCTGAAGCGGGGACGTTTCGCGCTGATGGCCGAAAAACTGTCGGGCGGTCCTGAACGTCCTGGCGAACAGAAAGTCGGGCGTTCTCCTGTTGTGCTGCTGCTGGCAGGAACCACAATCGGGGCGACAATCCTTGCCGCCATCTTCTGGTTCATCAATTCGCGAAACGCGGAAGAACGCCTGCTGAAGGAAGCTGTGGCGTCACTCGAACAGGGAAAGTATCTCGACGCAGAAATTCAGTTTGAACGTTTCATAGGCTTCTATCCGAAAACCAGCTCCACTCCGACCGCAAAATTCGGGCTGCATCGGGCAAAGGTTGAGAAGTTCATTATGACGACCACGCCCGACGTGATTAAGGGCATGGCAGAACTGAAATCGTTCGTATCTGAATGCCGGGATCTGGAGGGCTTTGACAGTCAGAAGGATTACCTGCGGCGATATAGTGATCGTCTGACGTTTGCCGGGGCTCGAGTCGCCGAAGTCGCTCAGTCGCAGGACGCTCTGGACATCAGCGTTGAAGCTCTGGAGATGCTGCGGAAGTATTATGGCGAAGAAGGGATTCCGACAAATCGCGAGCAGGAACTGATCAACCGTCAGCGAATGGCGCAGGTAGCGGTTGCCAAGAAGAACGATTTCGTCGGGACGCTGAATACGATTCAGAAACAACTCGAGGCCGGCGATACGTTCAGCGCGATTCAGACGCGCTTAGCACTGATCGATAAATACCCTGCACTGAAGGACGACAGAGACGTCGCCAGGGTTCTGCAGGACATCCTGACAAAGGAACAGGAGTTCGTTGTCCGCACAGACGTCGGACTGGATGCAAAGACAGACGATCCGCTTGCCACTGCTCTGCCCTCGCTGGCCCTGGCACTCAGGACTCAGGCCACGACTGATCTGTCCAGTCAGGGGCGGCCTGTGTTTTCAATGGGAGTCGACAGTTGCTTTGCGGTGGATGCCGACACCGGTACTCCAATCTGGCGACGATCCCTTGGCTCTGATCCGCCGTTTGGTCCGGTTGTGGTGAAAGCCATCGAACCGGAAAGCCTGATCGTCTACAGCACACTGACAGGCGAAGTGCAGCGTCTGGCTCAGGCTGACGGAAGTCTGATCTGGAGGCAAACACTGGGAGATGGTCGGCCAACCGGCGCTCCGATTCAGATTGCCGATAATTTCTACTTCACCACCGATGCCGGCGAAATGTGGCAGATCGCCGCGCTCACTGGTCGAGCAATCGCCAAACTGAGATTCAGTCAGAAGGTCATTGGGCCTCCGGCCGTCTCGTCGAATTCACAAAAGCTCATCGTGCCCGGCGATCAGACAATGATCTACACGCTGGGGATCAATCCGTTTGCCTGTCAGGCAGTGTCAGCCGTTCCGCATCGCGCTGGCAGTGTGAAGTCTCCCATGCTGGCAGCCGGACGCAATTTTCTGTTGATCGATAATGACTCGGCCGAACGCTCACGAATTCAGACGCTGGAGATCAATGACGCCGGTCAGTTGTCGCCGATCGCCGAAGACTTCGTGGATGGTCAGGTCAATGATCCCAGCCTGCTCCGTGGGTATGAGTTGTTTGTTCCGTCCACACCACAACGAGTCACCGCGTTTCGAGTGACCGATGAAGCGGGGCAGCCTCCCCTGGCCAAAGTTGGCGCGAATCAGCTGGAAGATGGCATTCAGACGCGAATGTTTCTCATGGCGGGTCCGGGTGGGCAGGTCTGGCTGGGTGGACGCGATCTGAGAAAATTTCAAAGCAGCACGAATTCGGTCACTCTGGATCCCGGTGTCACGGCGGAAGGCATTCACGTTCAGCCCATTCAACTGGTCGACGAATCCGTCTTTCTGACGTCCCGCAACCCGCGATCTGATTCCGTGTTCTTTACTCGAGCAGACCGCGAACAGATGAAGGGAACCTGGCGAACAGTCCTTGGGTCCCGTCTGGTGGCCGTCGCTCCGTCAGCCACAGGCGAGTCGCTGATTGCGGTTGCCGATTATGGCGAAGCGTACCGGGCTCCCCTGGCGGACATGGCCAAAGGCGGATTCGTGCTCGATTCCGTCAGTCGTTTTCGTCTGCCGGATAAGCTGGCCTCTCCTGTCGGCGGTCTGGTGCTGAAGGATGGTCGCACGGCCGCCTGGTGCGGTGCTCCGGAACCATCCATGTGGACTTTCACGACCACTGGTCAACTGGAACGAAAATGGGTTTTGCCCGATGCTCCCCAGGTACCACCGGTCGCAATTGATGGTGGTGTTGTGTTTGCCATGCCAGGGCGAGTGCACATCTCGGCGGTCGCGGGAGGTCGCAATGCCGAAGACTATCGATCGTCGCAGACTCAGGATCAGCAACAGCCATGGAAATCGCTGACTGCGATTTCGCCGACTCAGGTCCTGGCGGTCACGGGCGACAATCAGTTTGTGCGACTGGAATACCGCGCGACGCCGCGGCCGCAGATGTCGGAAGTCAGCGTAACGGCCGTGCCGCAGATCATTGAAGTCGCCCCGGCCGCGGCAAATGGATTCCTGTTTGTCGCCACCACCGATGGCAAGCTGCTGGTCATGCAGGCTTCCAGTCTGGAAGTTCTGGGTGAAGCTGATCTGGGCGGAGTTCCCAGTGCGTCGCCCAAAGCGTTCGGAGAATTCGTGGCTGTGGAAGTCGCCAATCAGGAAGTCCGGATCTTCCATGTCGAACAGGCCCTGCCGCAAACAGGCAGCCTCAGTCTGGAAGGACAATCTCTGGCGGGTGCTCCTGTGAAATTCGGATCGGGATATCTGGTGGCTCGCAGTGACGGAATGCTGATGCTGCTGGATTCCAGCGGCGCCGCGACGGAAGTCCGCAGATCTCTGGGACAGGCCATTCAGTCCGGACCGCTGCAGATTGGCAACTCCACCATTGTGATTGGCCTGGACGGAAGCTTATACGCGATCAATGAAGCATTTGTGCAATGAGTAGTCCCATGACAATCCGGCAACATCCATCAATGCGAACGATCGCAGCAGTCTGCTGCCGCGCGGGCTGGTTGTGGATGCTTCTGCTGATCTGTTCAGGACTTGTGCGATCTGAGTTCGTTCGCGCCGACGAAACTCGAGTGCAGCAGGACGAACTTCCCAAACTGATTGATCTGAAGATTCCGTCTCCGGACGACATCTTCCGTCTGGACGATGAAGACAAGGAATTTGACTGGCTGGTGCTGAAGTCAGCGACTCCGGAAGCACGTCAGGTGGTTATCGTTGAACCCCTGTTTCCACGTCCCGACACACTGCAGAAAATGGCGGATGAAGCGGCAAAGCTGGAAGCGTCACGCCCTGCGACACCCGAAGAGCGCGAACGAAAAACCAAACGACTGCAGGAACTTAGAAAGCTGTCGATCCGGCTGCCTGGCAATCTGAAAGATTATCTGATTCCGGTCGACCAGATTGATCACATCATCTTCTATGAAGACATGATGCTCAGCAATGTCGATTCGCTGATCGCATCTGGTGATCTGACTCGAGCCTATGAGCTGCTGTTGCGAGTGGAGAATGAAATCCCTGGCTGGGAAAAATCGAAACCGCGATTTGAACAGTTGCTGCTGACCGAATCCGCCACGCGTGCTCAGAAGGGCGAAATCTACGCCGCGCTGGCGCTGCTGGAAGAACTGGCTCAGCGAAATATCAACAATCCGGAACTGCGACCGCGATTTGGTGACATCGTACGTCCAATTGTGGCCGAGGCGATCAAGGCCGAGGATTATCGCAAGGCTCGTTACCTGCTGAAGCGAGTCGAAGGCATCTTTCCAGATCATGAAATCGTCGCTGAGTTGAAAAGTCAACTGCAGCAGACGACCAACGGCTTTCTGGAGAAGGCAGCTGATCATTACAGGGATCGGCAATATGCGGAAGCGGCCAGTCTGGCAAAGAAGGCGGAAACCGTCTGGACTCTGAACGGAAACCAGCGGGCCGCCATGAACCAGTTTGTCGCTCGATATCAGGTGCTGCGAGTGGGTGTGGAAGATTACGACGGACAGAAACGGATCTATCCCGCTCCGCTGGAAGAACACGAGCGGCTGGCGGAACTCGTGGAAGTTCCACTCTATGAACCGTCGACGGCCGATGAACTGACCTACTTTCGATCCAGCTTTTTTGAGGTCTGGGACCCCACCGACCTCGGACGCGAAGTGGTCTTCACGCTGCGTGACACGCGACCACACTGGCAGTCTCAGCCTCTCCTGACAGCCAATGATCTGGCAGAAACTCTGGGGCACCGGATTAACCCTGTCAGTCCTCTGTTCAGCGCTCGACTGGCCTCATTTGTGAAAGAGATCTCGGTTCGCTCACCCACAGAACTGCGACTGCGATTTTCCCGAGTCCCGCTCAGCATTGAATCACTCATGCGTTTCCCTGTGATCGCTCGACCGCCTCTGTCATCGCAGGAAGAATCTGCAGGCGATGCAGCAGCGGCCGCTGAAACGGGAGACCAACCAGACAAAGCGGCCGAATCAAAGACGCCCGTCCTGCTGTCAACTCGGTTTCGCCAGAGCCGCTCGGACGAATCCGGACGGACGTATGTGAGAAGTCGTCCTGAGCCGGAAGGGATGGATGCCAGTCAGTATCACATCGCGGAGATTCAGGAGTATCGCTTTGCCGACCGCGGAAAAATGCTGCAGGCCATGATTCGTGGCGACGTTGACTACATCCCGCATCTGCTGCCGTGGGAAGTTGATGCCTTTCAGGCGGCGACGGACTTTACCGTCGTTCCATACGCCCTGCCGATCAGTCATGTCATCGCGTTTAATCCCCTGTCGGATCGCATCGTCAATGCTCAGATGCGTCGCGCACTTTCGTTTGCAGTTCCCCGGGAAAACATTCTGAAGGCCGTCGTCCTGCGTGATGAGAAAATGCGTTATGGCCGCCCCACCAGTGCTGCATGGCATCTGAAGAGTTATGCCACCGAACCCAATCAGGAACCGCCTCAGTTTAATCTGCGTCTGGCCTATGCGCTGCGATACGCAGCCGAACGACAGTTGCAGCTGGCCGAACTCACAAAGCTGCTGGAAGCCGCGCGA
>Ga0209573_1002488_pt1 | contig 23319 bp, 11 predicted proteins | sample TNRBio252014_DNA_FD_185870 | JGI IMG/M metagenome (GOLD analysis project Ga0209573, IMG submission 185870) | Wastewater treatment Type I Accumulibacter community from EBPR Bioreactor in Madison, WI, USA - TNR Reactor_6/25/2014_ DNA (SPAdes)... | ecosystem: Engineered > Bioreactor > EBPR >...
CCACGGCTTACTTCGGTGAGGACTTCGCCCCGGAGAACATCGTTGTGATTGGCGATACCCTCCGCGACATCGCCTGTGCGCGGGCCTTCGGGGCGAAGGTGCTCGCGGTGGCGACGGGCGCGGCGAGTTGGGAAGAGTTGGAAAGCGGGCGGCCCGACAGGTTGGTGGGGGATTTGTCGGAGATCGCGGAGGTGGAGCGGTGGTTGGCGGAGTAGATTCCGAGACTTTTGCTTCCCTCGTGGGTTCAAGACCGGGCTACTTTTCATCCGCGCCAATCCGGCCTTGACCATCAGGGTGTCTTTACGCTTCCATTCTCCTTTCCCGCCTGGCTTCCGCCTTTCCTTCCAATGATCCGAATCCTCAGCCTCCTCCTCGTTCTTTCGTCGCCGCTTCTCGCCCAGGAGGCTGCAAAGACTTACCCTGATGCCCCGGCCGCGACAGTGTCGAACGATCTTTTTGTCGTGCCCGAAGGGCTCGAGGTGACGCTCTGGGCGACCTCGCCGCATCTCTACAATCCGACCAACCTCGACATCGACCACGCGGGCCGGATCTGGGTCGCGGAGGGTGTGCGCTACCGCAAACACTTCGACCGCCAGCCCGAGGGCGACCGCATCGTCGTGCTCGAGGACACAGACGGCGACGGCCAATGCGACAAGAGCCACACCTTCGTGCAGGAGCCCCTCCTCATCGCCCCGCTCGGCGTTGCCGTGATCGACAACCAGATCGTCGTTTCGCAACCGCCGCACCTCCTCGTCTACACGGATGTGGACCGCGACCTGAAGTTCGACGCTGCGAAGGACAAACGCGAGATCCTCCTCACCGGCTTCAGCGGTCAGAATCACGACCACTCCCTGCACTCCGTCACGGTCGGGCCGGACGGGAAATGGTATTTCAACTCGGGCAACACCGGGGGCCAGTTCACCGACAAGTCTGGCCAGACCTTCACGATCTACGGATCCTATCGTCCCAAGCCGATCGGGCCTTTCGAGTTTCCCCACAATCCCGACGTCCTCGCCGGCAAGCCGAGCAGCGACAGCCACGTCTACGTCGGCGGCTTCACCGTGCGGATGAATCCCGACGGCACCGAGGCCGAGATCATCGGGCACAATTACCGGAATTCCTACGAGCAGTCCGTCACCTCGCTCGGAGACGTCTTCCAGAACGACAACGACGACCCGCCCGCCTGCCGCGTTTCGTGGGTGATGGAGTATGCGAATTTCGGCTTCTCTTCCAACGACGGCCAGCGCACCTGGAAGGTCGACAAACGCCCGGGCCAGACCATCCCCATTGCGGAATGGCGTCAGGAAGATCCCGGCATCACTCCGGCCGGCGACGTCTACGGCGGCGGATCGCCCACGGGCAATGTCTTCTACGAAAACGGTGCCCTCGGTGAAAAATGGGCCGGCACCTTCCTCGCCTGCGAGGCCGGAAGGAATGTCGTCTTCGGCTATCAGCCGAAACTCGCAGGCGCGGGCTTCCAGCTCGACCGCATGGATTTCATGACGAGCAATCCCACGGGTGAGTTCGCCGGCTCCGACTTCCTTGGTGGCGAGACGAGCGTGAACCGCGAGCAGCGCACTCTCTTCCGTCCCTCCGACATCGCCGTGGGGCCCGATGGCGCGCTTTACGTGACCGACTGGTACGATCCCCGCGTCGGTGGTCACCAGGATCTCGATGAGACCTGCTCCGGCGCGGTTTACCGGATCGCACCGAAGGGATTCAAGTCCGCCGTGCCGAAGATCGATCCCAACACGATCGAGGGACTCATCGAGGCGCTGAAGTCGCCCGCCGTGAACGTGCGAGCGATTGGATTTTACGGGCTGAAGGCGAAGGGTCGTGCCGCGCTCGATCCCGTCGCCGCCCTGCTGAATGATCCGAGCCCCTACATCCAGGGACGCGCCATCCACCTCCTTTACCAACTCGGCATCAGCGGACCGCGCGTCGCCGGGTATCCCGCCGATCAGCCGACGACTGAGCGCAAGATCGCCGCCTTCCGCGCGATGCGCCGCGCCGGACTCGACATCTCGGGGGCCGCGATGGGGCTCGTCGAAGATCCCGATCCGGCGGTGCGCCGCGAGGTTGCTCTTGCGATGCGAAATCTCTCCTTCGACCTCTCGAAGGATATCCTCGTTTCCCTCGCCAAGGGCTACGATGGGAAGGACCGCAGTTATCTCGAGGCCTTCGGCACTGGCGCAACGGGCAAGGAGAACGAGGTCTTCGCCGCCTGCAAAAAGGCGATTGGACACGATGATCCGCGTCTCTGGGGGGATGTCTTCGGTGGCATCGCTTGGAGGCTTCATCCCTCCTCGGCCGTCGAGGACTTCCTCACCCGGGTCCAGGCGGAGAATCTCACCCTCGCGCAGCGGCGGCAGTCGCTCGATGCGATCGCCTTCATCCGCACGAAGGGCGCGGCTACGGCGATGCTTACGATCGCCCAGCTCGACACGCCGCTGAAAAGCGACGCGGTCTGGTGGTTGATGAACCGGATGAACAATGACTGGAAAGAGCACGACCTTCTCCCCGAGTTGAAGGCGCGCGGCATCTACGATCCGTCGAAGGTCGTCGTGCAGGAAGTGATGACTCCCGCTCCAGATGAAGCGCAGAAGGCCGCCCTCACCGTCGAGGCCGTGCTTGCGCTGAAGGGCGATGCTGCTCGCGGCAAGGCGACCTCGGCACGCTGCATCATGTGCCATGAGATCGCCGGCGTCGGCGTGCAGTTCGGGCCTCCCCTCGATGGATGGGGCCGTACCCAGACCGACGACGTCATCGCCCGCAGCATCATCGATCCCAGCGCCGACATCGCCCACGGTTTCGATGGTTCGGTCCTCCTCACGAAGGAAGGCAAGACCGTCCATGGTCTCGTCATCCAGGAAGGCAATCCCACCATCATCACGAGCATGGGCGGGCTCACCCAGATGATCCCGCGGAAGGAGATCGGTTCGAATCAGAAGCTGAACCGTTCTCTCATGCTCAGCGCCGCGCAGCTCGGACTGACGGCGCAGGACGTCGCGGATCTCGTGGCGTTTCTGCGGGCGAATTGAGGGGTGTTCGGAGGCTTAAAACTCCACGCCCTCGTAAACCTCCGCGAGCGGCAGGACAATGTCGATCTCGGGCAGCAAAACCACCGCGTCCAATCCCGTGTAGTCCTCGCGGACAAAACCCCCGTCCGTCGCACGACAATGGACGATGAGAGCGGGGTGGTCGGGCTCTGCGAAGATGAGGGCGCGCAATCTCGGAATGGTGAGATAGGCATCCCGCTTTTCGGCGAGATCGGTGCGCCGGGTTGATTCACTCAGTACTTCCACGATGACCACGGGGCGGTGTGGTTGAAGTAGTGAATGCGCACCTTCGTATCGCTGTTGAAGGGACGGCAGGGTTTGCCGCGGAGACTTGCACCCAAGGTTAGCAGTGTGTTCATCGCGACCTTGTTTTGGCGATTCGAGGCTCCCGCCATCGCGTGCACCTCGCCGCCGAGGTATTCGTGCTTCACCTCCGAGATGAGTTCACCGGCGAGGTAGTCGTCGACCGGGATCGGAGTCGGATGTTTGAAATCTGACATCCCGCGATTCTAGCCTCGATCCTCAAATTGGAAAAGGACAAGCGGAGTCCCGGAGCAGGGCTTTCCGCACTCTCGAATCCGAATTCCGGGTGCCCTTTTCAGGACAATTTCCGCCCTGATTTGGCCCTGAAATTCGCGCGATTTTGCTCCATTTCATCCCATACGGAAAAAAGCCTCTCTTTTGGGTTCAAAAAGGCTCCAAACCCTTGATCTTTCGTGGTTTCTCGCTAGGGTGAAGCTTCCGAAAATCGCGGTCTCCGGAGGCCTCAGGAAACCCTTCTCCGCGCCGCGATTTTTTCCTTCCCGACCCCACTGCTTTTCGCCATGTCCGAATCCGAAGATGACAACCGTCCCCCGATGCCGACGGGTGATTACGACGCCGCGCAAATCGACAAGCTGGAGGGCCTCGACGCGGTCCGCAAGCGCCCCGGGATGTACATCGGAGACCCCGCCACCGAGCGTGGTCTTCACCACACCGTTTTCGAGGTGCTCGACAACTCGATCGACGAACACCTCGCCGGTCACTGCCAGAAGGTCATCATCGCGATCCATGCCGACGGCTCGATCTCGGTCGAGGACGACGGGCGCGGCATTCCGGTGGACATGCATCCGAAATTCAAGATGCCCGCCGTCGAGCTCGTCCTGACGAACCTCCATGCGGGCGGCAAGTTCGGTCAGGGCGCCTACAAGTTCTCGGGAGGTCTCCACGGCGTCGGTGCGAAGTGCGTCAACGCCCTCTCCGACTGGTTCAAGGCGGACGTCTACCGCGATGGCAAGATCCACCACATTGCCTTCGAGCGCGGCAAGACGACGCGCCCCCTCGAGGTCATCGGCACACTCGAAGATCCGACGCGCACGGGGACGAAGATCAGCTTCCTGCCCGATCCGACGATCTTCACCGCCGGGGTCTATTTCAATTTCGACTACCTCACCGCCCGCCTCCGCGAGCTCGCCTTCCTCAACCCCGGCATCACCATCGAGCTCATCGACGAGCGGGGGGATTCCGAGCGCAAGTCGGTCTTCTACTACGAGGACGGCATCGTCGAGTTCGTCCGCCAGCTCGGCGAGAACAAGGATCTCATCCATCCGCATCCTATCGTCCTGAAGGGGCGCCGCATGGTGCCGATCGATGACAATGGCAAGACCGTCGATGACGAGTGTTACGCCGACATCGTGATGCAATACACGGGCGACTATCACGAGAACATCCTCTGTTTCGCCAACTCCATCCCCAACGGCGACGGTGGCGCCCACCTCAGCGGTCTGCGCGCCGCCCTCACGCGCGCGATCAACAATTACGCGAAGACCAACAAGCTTCTCAAGGACAAGGATCCCGCGCTATCCGGCGAGGATTGCCGCGAGGGACTCGTTGCCGTGCTCTCGGTGAAGCACCCGAATCCGCGCTTCAGCTCGCAGACGAAGGAGAAGCTCGTCAACAACGAGGTCGAGGGCGTCGTGTCCTCCATCGTCTATGATGGATTCAACGCCTTCTTTGAGGAAAATCCCCAGATCGCCAAACGCATCGTCGACAAGGTCGTCAACGCCGCCCGCGCCCGAGAGGCCGCCCGCAAGGCGCGCGAGACGGTGCGCAAGTCGGCCATGACCGGTGGCGGTCTCCCCGGCAAGCTGGCCGACTGCTCGTCACGCGACCCCGCCGAGAGCGAGATCTACATCGTCGAGGGCGACTCCGCCGGTGGCTCCGCGAAACAGGGGCGCGACCGCCGCACCCAGGCGATCCTGCCGATCCGCGGCAAGCTCATCAACGTGGAAAAGGCCCGTCTCGACAAGGTGCTCCAGAACAAGGAAATCCAGACGATGATCACCGCGATCGGTGCGGGGATCGGCGATGGTGAGGGCGAGGGCTCCTTCAATCTCGAGAAGGCGCGCTACCACAAGATCGTCATCATGACCGATGCCGACATCGATGGCGCCCACATCCGCACGCTCCTGCTCACCTTCTTCTGCCGCCAGATGACCGCGCTGGTGAAGGCCGGTTACGTCTACATCGCGCAGCCGCCTCTCTACAAGATCACGCGGAAGAAGAAGGAGCAATACGTGCAGGACGACGCCCAGCTCAATCGCATGCTCATCGAGCTCGGCGCCGGTGACGTGAAGCTGCGCGCGGGATTCGACGGGACCGGCGAGATCTTCGCAGACGACCAGTTGAAGGACGTCCTCGAGATGCTCTCGAAGCTCAGCCGTTACAGCGACGTGATCGGGCGCAACTCGGGCGACTTCGAGGAATACCTCGCCGCCGGCCGCGACAACAAGCTGCCGGAATACCTCGTCCAGGTGCGCGAGGGCAACCAGGTCTCCGTGCGTTATTTCCTCGAGGAAACCGAGCTTCGCGACTTCGCCGCCGAGAATCCCGATCTCCATCTCTTCGGACGCCGCGCCCTCGTCCTCGAGGGTGAAGGGGCGGTCAGTGGCAAGTCCGATGGACCGAGCCGCCGGGCGCGTCTCGTCGAGATCCACGAGGCCAACTCCATCGCAAAGCTTCTCGTCCGTCTCAGCGAGCTCGGTCTCGATGTGCACCGGTTCGCCTCGCAGGATCAGCCCCTCTTCCAGATCATCGAGGGCGAGGGGGATCATGCCAAGATCCATCCCGTCTTCAGCGTGCCGGAGATCCTTTCCAAGATCATGGAAATCGGCAAGCGGGGCATGGAGATCCAGCGATTCAAGGGTCTCGGTGAAATGAACGCCAAGGAACTCTTCAGCACGACGATGGATCCCACCACCCGCAAGCTCCTCCGCGTGAAGATGGACGAGGACAACGCCGTCGAAGCCGACAAGATGTTCACCATCCTCATGGGCGACGCCGTCGAACCCCGCCGCCAATACATCGAGGACCACGCGCTCAACGTGCGCAACCTCGACGTGTGATTCGCCAATTTTTGACCCTTTCTTTCAATGTCCGACGATCCTAACCTTCCCCCCGTGCCCGCAACTCCTCCTCCGGGAGAGCGCGGCATTTCCCCGATCAACGTGGCGGATGAGATGTCGCAGTCCTTCCTGGACTACTCGATGTCCGTCATCATCTCGCGCGCCCTGCCGGATGCGCGTGACGGGCTCAAACCCTCGCAGCGTCGCCTCCTCTACGCGATGCACCACGATCTCTCACTCGCGCCGAACAAGAAGCACCTCAAGTGCGCGCGTATCGTCGGGGAGACGATGGGTAAATACCACCCGCACGGTGACGGCGCGATTTATCCCACGCTGGTGAACATGGCCCAGCATTGGTCGATGCGCGACATCCTCGTCGAGGGCCAGGGGAACTTCGGGTCGGTCGAAGGCGATCCACCGGCCGCGATGCGTTACACCGAGGCACGCCTCACCCATTGCGGATCGGCCCTCATGACCGATCTGGAGAAGGACACAGTCGATTTCGTCACCAACTACGACGAGACCAACACCGAGCCCTCCGTTCTGCCCGCCGCCATTCCGAATCTGCTCGTCAACGGCGGGACCGGGATCGCCGTCGGCATGGCGACGAACATCGCGCCGCACAATCTCAGCGAGGTCGTCGACGGCGTCTGCGCCACGATCGACAATCCCTCGATCAGCATCGCCGAACTCCTTCATTACATCAAGGGACCCGATTTCCCGACGGGTTGCACCATCCTCGGCATGCAGGGCATCCGCGACTATGCCGCGACCGGACGCGGCAGCGTGAAGGTGCGCGGCCGTGCCGAAGTCGTCGAGGACGCGAAGGGCCGCGAGCAGATCATCATCACCGAGATCCCCTACGCGGTGAACCGCGCCCGCCTCGTCGAGCGCATCGCCGAACTCGCCAACGAGAAGATCATTCCCGAGATCAGCGCGGTTCGCGACGAGTCCGACGAAAACACCCGCGTCGTCGTTGATCTCAAGCGCGACGCCCGCGCCCAGGTCGTGCTGAACAATCTCTACCGGCACACCGCCCTTTCCTCCACCTTCTCGGTGAACATGCTGGCGATCGACCAGCGTCGTCCCAAGCTGCTGAATCTGAAGGACGCGATCAACTGCTACATCGAGCACCGTCGCGAGGTCATCCTGCGCCGCACTCGTTACCTGTTGGGCAAGGCCGAGGAACAGGCCGAGAAGCTCGAGGCCTATCTCCTCGCCCTCGGCAATCTCGATGACTTCATCCGCATGATCCGCGACTCGAAGACGCGGGACGAGGCGCGGGCCAAGATCAAGGCCTACAGCTTCTCCACCGAGGCGGTCGAAGCCCTCGGCATTTTCATCCGCGGTCAGGAGAGCCTCAAGGTCGAGCCGGGCCGCTACGTTCTCACCGACAAGCAGGTCGACCACATCCTCGAGCTGCGCCTGTACCAACTCGTCGGACTCGAGCGCGACAAGATCAAGGCCGACTACGACGCCCTGCTCGCGACGATCAAGGATCTCCTCGACATCCTCGCCCGCGAGGAGCGCGTCCTCCAGATCATCAAGGACGAGCTTCAGGAAGTGAAGGCCAAACACGGCACCCCGCGCCGCACCGATTTCGGTCCGGCCGAGGATGGTGAGATCGCCAACGTCGATCTCATCGCGAACGACTCGAACCTCATCACCATCACCCACCGCGGCTACATCAAGCGCACTCCGGCCATCGAGTTCCGCACCCAGGCCCGTGGGGGCAAGGGATTGAAGGGCATGGAGACGCGCGAGGCCGCCGACAAGGACGACGAGAACGATTTTGTCGAGCACCTCTTCGCCGCGACCGCGCACGATTACCTGATGTTCTTCACCGACACCGGGCGCGTCTACGTCGAGCGGGTCTACCAGATCCCCGAAGGCAGCCGTACCTCGAAGGGGCGTTCCATCAAGAACCTCCTCAATCTCCGACCCGAGGAGAAGATCGCCTCCGTCCTCCGCATTGAGGCGCAGGGACGCGAGGACAAGGACGCCACCTTCGTCGACACGCTCTTCGTTCTCTTCGCGACGCATTCCGGGAAGGTGAAGAAAACGAAACTCTCCGACTTCCGCAATTACCGGAAGGACGGCATCATTGCCATCCGCATCGAGGAGGGCAACTCGCTCACCCACGTCGTTCTCACCGACGGCAACAACGACATCTCCATGGTCACGAACCGCGGCTACGCGGTGCGCTGCAACGAGAACACGATCCGTCCGATGGGCCGCGGCTCCGCCGGTGTCCGCGGGATCCGTCCGCGCCCGGGTGATTACCTCGTTGGCCTCACCGTGGTCGACGACAGCAAACACTTCCTCGTTGTCAGCGAGCGTGGCCTCGGCAAACGCACGCCCTTCGGCGATTACCCGACCAAGGGCCGCGGCGGCAAGGGCGTCATCACGATGCGCGTCACGGAAAAGACCGGACTCGTCACCGCCGGCCTCCGTGTCGGCGACGGCGACGACATCATGTTGATGACCAACACCGGCCAGTCCGTCCGCATCCGTGTTTCCGACATCCGCATCACGGGTCGCAACGCCTCCGGCGTGAAGCTGATGAACCTCAAGGAAGGCGAAACGATCCAGGACATCGCCCTCGTCGTCCGCGACGGAGACGAGGAAGACGACATCGAAGTCGCCGCCCTCCCCGAAACCGACCCCTCCGAAGTCGAGGAAGAAATCATCGACGATCTGGAAGAGGAGGACGATGACGATGATATCGTCGATGACGAGGGGGATGAGGAAGAGGAGAAGTGATTGATCCCTCGTCTCGACGTCTGACTTCTGATTTGACTTCGCAAAGCTCCGTCCCTCCGCTTCGCGTATTCTGACCTCCGGAATTCCCATGACCCCCGACTCCACCACCGCCTTCCTCTACGAACTCCTCAACACTCCCAGCCCGACCGGCTTCGAAGTCCGCGGGCAGCGGGTTTGGGCGAAACGTTGCCGTGAATTCGCCGACTCGGTCGAGAGCGATGCCTATGGCAATGCCTGGGCCACGGTGAAGGGTGCGGATCCGGACGCGCCTCGTGTCATGATCGAGGCGCACGCCGATGAAATCGGTTTCATCGTCAAATACATCGCCGATGACGGCTTCCTCCGTGTCGACCGCATCGGTGGATCGGACTGGGCCAACGCGCGGGGACGACGCCTCACCGTCTTCGGCGACCAAGGCGAGGTCCTCGGCATCATTGGCAACACCGCGATCCACATCCGCGATCGTAAGGACGGTGAAAAAGCCCCCGAGGTGCACGAGCTTTTCGTCGACATCGGAGCCTCGAGCGCGTCCGAAGTCGCCGGGATGGGCATCCGCGTGGGACATCCCGCCGTCTACGCCGACGGTGCCGTGCCCTTCGGCAAGAACCGCATCGTGGGCCGGGCCCTCGATAACCGCATCGGCGGTTTCATCATTTCCGAAGTGATCCGTCGCCTCGCCGAATCCGACAGCCGCCCCGCCTCGACCTGTCTCGCCCTCAATGCGGTGCAGGAGGAGATCGGCGGCCACGGCGCGACCATGGCGGCCTACCATCTGCGGCCCGATCTCTGTCTCGTCCTCGATGTCACCCACGCGACCGACAGTCCCGACATCAAACACCAGCAGCACGGAAAAGTGACGCTGGGTGGAGGACCCTCGATCACCCACGGCACCGCGAATCATCCCGTGATGGTGCAGCGCCTCATCGAACTCGCGGCCGAGCGCGGCATCCCACTTCAGCACGAGGCTTCCTCGCGCTACACCGGCACCGACACCGACTCCATTTTCACCGTCCGCGGTGGCATTCCCTGTGCCCTCATCTCCCTGCCGCTCCGCTACATGCACAGCATCGTCGAGATGGCCGACTTCGAGGATGTCGAAAACGTGATCCGCCTCATGACCGCGTTCGTGCAATCGGTGAAGAGCGGGGAGCGGTTTGCCGTCGAAATCTGAGGTGATCGCGCAGAAGCGCCTCAGCTTGCCATCGACATTTCCGCCGGGAGTCGTGACACTCGGCGGAGATGAAACCGCTTTTTACCATCCTACCCTCTCTGGTCGCGCTCCTGACCCTCTTTGGTCCGGGAGAAATTCACGCCGAGCCCCTCCTCGCCGGAGTCGCGAAGGTCGACATCACCCACCCGGATCATCCGGCGAAGGAGAATCCGCCATTGGTGAAGGCGCTCGTGCTGTCCCAGGGAGGGACGCATGCGGTGATCATCGCGATCGATGCGGTGGCGGTGGCCGAAATTGGATCGATCCACGATCCCTTCCTTGCCGAAGTGAGGGCGGCCCTCCAGAAAGATCCTGGCATCGCACCGGACTCGCTGGTGGTCAACGCGAGTCATTGTCATGCCCTCGTCGCTCCGGACATCGCCGCCCGCACGATCCGGGCCGTCACGGAAGCGTGGAAGAACCGGGTCCCCGTCAAAGCTGGAGCCGGCACTGGCCGCGAGGAGGCGATCATGGAAAATCGCCGCCTCAAGCTGAAGAGCGGCAAGGAAGCCGACGTCCGCCATGCCTACGCCCTGCCCTTTGACGACGAGGTCGCCGCGGTCGGGCCGATCGATCCGGAGATCGGGCTGCTGCGATTCGACCGGATCGACAACGGGCAGCCGCTCGCGGCGGTGTTCCAATTCGCGGTGCATCCCATCATGGGTCTTCCCGATGGCAGCAACGGAGCGGATCTCACGGGCCACGCGGCCTCGACGATCGAGGCGAATCTCGGAGACGGAACGGCCACGGCCTTGTTCCTGCAGGGCTGCGGCGGCGACATCAATCCGGTGCTCTACAAATCGGTCGATCTCCCGCGCGACGGGAAGTCCCTCGGAATGCGGCTCGGTTTGAGTGCTTTGTCAGGACTCCGTGCCATCGAGACCCAGGCCGGTGCTCCGCTCTCGATCGCAAGCGAGACGCTGACTTTACCCCGTGCCGACCACGCTCCAAGAATGGCGGAGATGGAGAAGGAGATCGATGCCCTCACCCTCGCGCTGAAAGGTACGACCCTGAATTTCGAGACCTTCCTGCCGCTCTACGTGAAGTATCACCTCAACAGCGATTACCCCTCCGAAGTCGCGGGACGCTACCTGCAGGAGGAGCTGCTCGGCCGCAACGACTGGAAAAGCCAGGACGCCGCCAACCGCGCCGCGATGGACGCCTACCTGCGCAACATCCGCACGATGGAGGAACTGACGAGGAAGCAGATCAACCTCAACCTGCTCTCACGCCATCAGGCGCGTCGGGCCGAGCTCGGCGAGACGGTCACTGCCGAGGTGATGGGGCTGCGTGTCGGCGACTTCCGGCTCGTCACTTTTCCCGCCGAGCTGACGGTGCAGATTGGTCTGGGATTGAAGGAGCGTTCGCCGCATCCATTGACCTTTGTGTCAGGGTACAGCAACGGCTATCTGTATTATGCGCCGACACTGGAGCAGGCGAAGAACCGCGGTAACGCGCAGGAAGACAGCGATTGTCTCCTCGCGCCGGAGTGGCAGGGGATGTTCGAGGCGGCGGCGTTGCGGCTGTTGGAGTGATCGGATTGGAAAGATTCGATTCCAATTCCATCCGTGTCCATCTGTGTGAGCGAAGCGGATTTGTGAACATCTGTGTTAAGACTTCAACACGGATGGACACAGATGAACACAGATTGGCACGGATTCCGGATCTGCGCTCATCTGCGGCCATCCGCGTCTATCTGCGTGAAAAATTCAACGCGAATGGAAAGGAATGGGACGCGAATGACCGCGAATCAAGCCCGCGTTGGAGTGGTAAGAATCTTAACGCAGATGGGCGCGGATTCCCGCAGATGTCGGAGAATGGGACGCGAACTGAATTCGCGTAAATTCCTCACTTCGCAATCTTCTCGTCATCCCCGTGCGAGGCATCGTCCGCTTTCCACTTGCCGCCCTTCTGGGTGGCGAGGAAGGCGACGAGATCGCGGAAGTCTTTCGGAGGGAGGGCTGCCGCCATCGGAGGCATCGCAGAGACGGGCGGAGCGATCGAGGCGATCTCGCTGCGGGCGATCTTGCGTTCGCTGTTGTCGAGTCCGATCACGGTGATCTGCTCTGGCGTTTCCTTGGCGAGGCGGCCGATGACGGATTCGTTGTTCGTCAAGGTAACGGAAGTCATGCCATAGCCGGGCGCGATCTCCGCTCCAGGATTGGCGACGGACCGGAGGATCTTCTCACGCGGAAGGCGTTTCCCGACGTCTCGCAGGTCCGGTCCCTGAACGCCGCCCTTGTCGCCGCCTTCGCCGCCGACCTTGTGGCATTGGAGACAGGCGCCTTGGTTCTTGAAGACGATCTCGCCGGCGGCGGCATCACCGCCCTGCAAGCTCAGAAGAAAGACCGCGTTCGGATCCGTGGCGGCGTGGGCGGCGGCTTCGGGGCGTCCCTGGTCGGCGAGGGCGAGATAGGTGTCGAGCCAGAGACCGGGACGCAGGTTCGCGCTGCGCTCGTTCCAAAGCCTCACGATGGACTCGGGATCGGTGCCCGCGATCCCGGCAATGGCGGCGCGCGCGACGGGGAGGGGAGCGTCGTTGATCGCGGTCGTCGCCTGGGCCGCGATGCCATCGAGACCGAGGGCGAAGGCGGCCTTCATGGCGGCGGCACGTACCGGCACGGCTTCATCGGACAGAAGTGAAGTGATGCGCTCGCGCGTTCCCTCGGGCTTCGAGGCGACGAGACTCTCGATCACGGCGACGCGTAGTTCAGGAGTGAGCTTGGCATTCACCGCCTGGGCGAGGAGGGTGGCGGGATCGAGCTCGATTTTCGCGGTGGTCGCGAACTCCATCGCCAGGGTGGTGAGCTCGGGATCGTCGGAGGCGGTGAGGAACTGCCGCAACCCGTCTCCGAGCACGGGCGCGAGCGCGGCGAAGCTGCGTCCTTCCTTCACGACTTGCGGGCGGTAGTGACCGAGCACGGGATCGGTCTCGATCGCTGCCTCCCATTGTTTCAGTCCGTTGAAGGCGGCCTTGCGCACCGGCTTGGCGAGGGAAGCGTCGGCGGCGAGCTGGAGCATGGCGAGGGCATTTGCGGGCGTGCCCTTGCGGTAGTTCGCGGCGACGAGACGGCGCTGCACCGCCTCGGGAAGATCGGCGAGGCCGTCGCGGAGCGAAGCGAGGGTTTCGCCAGCCGTCGTGTCGAGGACGGAGGTGTCGTAGATCGCGCGGATCACCTCGCGACGCACGAGCGGATCGGAATCGCCGAGGAATTTCACAAGCTCCGCGCTTTCCTGACGGCGCAGGACGAGGACGGCGAGGAGACGTTCTTCGCGCGAGCCGGACTCGACTTTCGCGGCGGCATCGGCGGCGGTGGCGACTTGGGAAAGGGCGGTGAGCAGGGCGTGACGCAGGACGATGTCGGTTTCCTTCTGTCCGTTTGTCAGGGCGGCGGAGAAGAGGGATTTCGTGACTTCGGCATCTCCCGGCTTCGCGATGCGGCCGAGGGCGATGGCGGCGAGGGAACGGACCCGGGCCGAGTCGTCCTTGCCGAGGGCATCGATCAAGCCGGGTTTCGCTGACTCGACGCGAAGATCGCCGAGGACGCGGGCGGCGTTGGCGCGGACTTCTGGATCGGTCTGGAGGAGGAGGGGAACGAGGGCGTCCGCGACCGAGATTCCGCGACGTCCTTGTTGTCCGAGACCCCAGATGGCGTGGAGGCGCGCGATCTGGCTGGTGCTCTCGTTGATGATGGCGGTGAAGACGGCGCGTCCTTCTTCCCCGCGATCGGTGAGGGCAAACTGCGCGGCCTGCCGGACGCGGCGATCGGGATGGGAGAGAAGTTCGCGAAGCTCGGCGACTTCGCGCTTGGCAAAGCCCTCCTTGAACATCACCGCGACCATGGCTCCGGCCTCTCGTTCGGCGGCGTTCTTCGATCCGGCGACCTGGATGGAGCCGTTTTCATTCACGCTCCAGCCTCCGCCGAAGTCGCAGATGTAAAGATTGCCGTCATAGCCGAGCTCGACATCGCTCGCGCCGACTCCGCGGACGAGTTCGCGTTCTTCGGTTGCGACGTAGCCGGCTCCTTTCGCCTGAGTCGCGATGAGGAGGAGGTTGCAGTTGTCCGAGGCACCGCGGTAATTCGAGAGGAGGAACTTGCCGCGCAGGTCCGCGGGCAGCGACTCGCCGGTGAGCCAGGTGACGCCCGAGGGACCGTTCGCGACGTGCGAGGCGGGCGGGTAGACCCACTGCGGCTGGTCCTCGTTGTAAAGATCGAACATGCGTTCCTTCACCCACATCGATTGCTCGGGACGGAACGTGCCCCAATCGAGATGAGTCGCGTAGTGGTGCGGCGACTGGTGCGACATGTTCCAGCCCGAGTCACTCCCTTCGATCGCGTAGACCATGCGTGCCTTGTCACCGATGTCACCGGTATTGTCGAAGGTGAAGAGATTGCCGTGATCATCGAAGACGAGTTCCTGTGGATTGCGGAGACCGGTGCAGAAGACCTCGAGTCCCGAGCCGTCCGACTCGCAGCGGAAAATGGCGCCGCGTCCCGAGCCGGGATGCACCTTGCCATCGGCGGTGGTGATGTGATAACCGCGGTCTCCCACCGAGAAGTAGAGGCGTCCGTCGGGCCCCCGCACGAGACCGTGGAGGTCATGACCGATGAAGGAGACGCGCACTCCGTATCCGGTCGAGATTTCCTTCTCCTCGTCCGCCTTGCCGTCGCCGTCGGTGTCGCGCAGTTTCCAGACGCTCGGGATGCAGGTGAAATAGACCGAGCCGTCATCGGCGAGCACGGAGAATCCGATCCCGTCCTCGGGGCGCTTGAAGCGGTCCGAAAAGAGCGAGCGAAAATCGGCGGCACCATTGCCGTCGCGGTCCTCAAGGAGAATGAGGCGATCGGCGACGCGGCTGAACCAGCCTTCGGGGAAACTCGCCGCATATTTCTGATACATGGCGAGACGGTCCGCCACGGTGACTGCTTTGAAGTCGTCGCGGATCAGTTCGTTCGCACCGCGCAGATCAGGCACGCCGAGCCAGAAGCGGTTTGCCTCGGCAACGTAGAGTCGTCCCTGCGGATCGAAGCCGAAGCTGCCGGGATTTTCGACGAAGGGAAAGGCGACCCAGGTGTGACCCTCGAGCCCCTCGTGCTGGATGAGCCCGCGGAAGGTGCCCTTGGAATTGCTCAGGGCGGGCATCTCGCTCTCGGGCACGGTGGGCAACTGCTTGAAACGGGCCTCGAGCTCTGCCGGAGTAATGGCATGGAGCGGACGCGGCAGCGCGGCGACGAGGCAGGTGAGGGGGATGAAAAGGAGGGCTTTTCGCATGGCGGAAAGGATTACGACAGGCCCGGCCCGGAAGCAACCGTGACCAGCGAAATCAGGGCAGGGAAAACCGCCTTTTTCCCCGGAGATCGGGCGTTTTCAAACGGGCCGGTATGAGGTAAAAGGATCGTCCCCCGATGTCATCGCACGCCTGATGAAATCCGAACTCTTGCAGAACGTCTCTCCGGCCGCTGCCTTCGCCCTTGCCGGTCTCTTCGACGAGATGCCGGAGACGCAGGCGTGGATCAAGGACCGGAAGCGGCAATACCTCTGGGTCAACCGTGCCTTTCTGCAAAACTACGCGATGTCCTCGCTAGAGGAAGTGGTTGGCCGGACCGACGACGATCTTTCGCCGCCGCACCTGGCCGCTCATTTTCGTGAGGGCGATGAAGCGGTCCTCGCCGGACGGGTCGTGCGGAACCGGCTCGAGCGCATCGGTCGCTACGATCACACCGCGACCTGGTGCGTCACGACGAAGCTCCGGGTTTTGGACGAGCGTGGACGGGCCTTCGGCACCGTCGGGATGACCCGGGTGCTCGAGGCCTCCGAGATCGAGCGGCGCGGCGACATCCGACTGGGTGCGGTCATCGCGATGATGACCCGGGCGGATCGTGCCATGGGCAATGCGGAACTCGCCCGGGCCGTGGGTTTGTCGGTGAGGGCCTTCGAGCGTGCCTTCGCCGCGGAGTATGGGCGCCCACCCCAGCAATACCTGAAGCGTTTGCGGCTCCAGATCGCGAGCCGTCGCCTCGTCGCGACGAAAGCGAGCCTCGCCGAGATCGCCGCCGCCGGCGGTTTCGCCGATCAAAGCCACTTCACCCGCGAATTCCGCCGTCTCACGGGAATGACGCCGGGAAGGTATCGTGAGGCGTATGGGGCGGGGTGAGCCGCTCGCGTTCCATCCCGCGCCGTTTTTGTTCTATCGTTGGGACGGCGGGTTCGCTAAGCTGTTGACCATGAAACCCCAGCCCGGCATCACCCTCATCCGCAACGGCACGCTCATCGACGGGACAGGGGCTCCGCCAGTGCCGGACGCAGCGGTGGTGGTGAAGGACGGGATCATCACCTACGCCGGTTCCGCGGCCGGATTGCCGCCGCTCGATCCTGACATTCACACCATCGATGCGAAGGGCGGCACGATCCTGCCCGGGCTGATCGAGGCGCACATCCACCTGACCTATTTCAACGTCACCGAGCTGCAGGATCTCGACATCAAGTATCCGGTCGAATACGTCACCCTCCAGTCGGCTGTGAATGCCAAGACCTCCCTTGAGTGTGGCTACACGGCGGCTCGCAGCGGCGGTTGCCTGCACAACATCGATGTGTGGATGAAAAAGGCGATCGAGGAGGACATGATCCCCGGTCCCCGCCTCTCCACGAGCGGTCGCGAGATCTGTGGGGCCGGCGGGCTGATGGACTGGAATCCCGACTACCGCAAGATCGGGATGGAAGGCATCGTTTTCATCGTCAACGGGCCCGAGGAGGCGAGGCGGGCGGTCCGCAAGCTGGTGAAAGACGGGATCGAGTGGGTCAAGACCTACCCCACCGGCGATGCCGCCTCGCCCGACATCAACGACCATCACACCCTCTGCATGACCTTCGAGGAAATGAACGCGGTGGTGCAGACGGCGCACAATCACGGGCTGAAGGTCACCGGCCACTGCCGCGCCACCGAAGGCATCCGCAACGCGCTGAAGGCCGGCTACGATGCGATCGAGCACGGCACCTTCATGGACGACGAGTGCCTCGAACTGATGCTGAAGCGGAATGTGCCGATGTGTCCGGGGCTGGGATTCGAGAAATTCAGCGTCGATCGCGGCAAAGAGTTCGGCCTTTCTCAGCGCGTCATTGACGGGCATCAGGAAACTTTGGAAGCCGGAGCCGAGAGCTCCCGGAGGGTCTTGAAGGCTGGCGGCACGATCGGTCTTGGTGGCGACTACGGCTTCGGCTGGACGCCCCACGGCACCTACGCGCAGGAGTTGACCTTCTTCGTCGACTACGTCGGCTTCAGTGTGCTCGACACGATCCGCTGCGCGACGCTCGGCGGCGCGAAGATGATGGGGCGAGAAAGCGAAATCGGTTCGGTGGAAGCAGGGAAACTCGGCGACCTGCTCATCGTCGAGGGAGAAGTGATGAAGGACATCGCCATTCTCGAAGACCGGCGGAATTTCATCGCCGTGATGCAAGGCGGCGTGGTCAAAGCGGGGAGGCTGGCATGAGAAGGAGCGGATTTGCGGCACACCGAAAACACGGAATTTCACGGAAAATGATGAACAGTAGTCCCTCCATTCAGATGATCGCCTTTTCTCCCTATCGGTTCCTCCGGGGCCTGCTCCCATTCATTCTACTCGTGTGTTCGATCGGCACCCCTCTTGTCGCCGCGGATCTCTTCGACAAGTCGAATCTCGCCGCCTGGTGCATCGTGCCCTTCGACGCGAAGAAGCGATCTCCTGAGGAACGTGCCGAGATGGTCGCGAAGATGGGCATCAAAAAGATCGCCTATGACTGGAGGCAGGAGCATGTCGCGGAGTTCGAGCGCGAGATCCTCGCCTATCAAAAACACGGTATCGAGTTCTTTGCCTTCTGGAGCACGCATGACGAAGCCTTCCGTCTCTTCGAGAAGTATGACCTCCATCCGCAGATTTGGCTCACTCTGAGTGGCGGCAACGAAGCCACGCCGGAGGAACGGATCAAAGGCGCGGCGACGAGGTTGCTGCCCGTCGTCGAGCGCACCCGCAAGGCCGGTTGCCAGCTTGGACTCTACAATCACGGCGGCTGGGGCGGCGAGCCGGAGAATCTCGTCGCGGTCTGCGAGTATCTGAAAAAGAACCACGGAGCGGACCATGTCGGGATCGTCTATAACCTCCACCATGGTCACGGCCATCTCGATCGTCTGCCCGCAGCAATCGAGTTGATGAAACCGCACTTGCTCTGCTTCAATCTGAACGGCATGGACATCGATGGCGAGGCGAAGGGACGCAAGATTCTCCCCCTCGGAGTCGGCACGGAGGATGTGAAGGTCCTTCGTCAGATCCGCGCGAGCGGCTACAGCGGTCCCGTCGGCATTCTCAATCACACGAACGAAGACGCCGAAGGACGGCTCCTCGACAATCTCGATGGACTGAACTGGCTCCTCCCGCAGCTCGACGATGCGCCGCCTGCGGCGAAGCCGAAGTACCGCACCTGGACCGAAGCGAAGCCGCAAGCCGGAGGTGGGCGGCCGGCGATCAGAGAAGGATCGGAGGTCGCCTCGCTGGGCGACGAATTCGGCAAGGCACTCTCGGGGGGAATCGTCATCGATGGCAGCGTCGACTACCACACGTTGCCCTTCTCGATCGAATGCCGCGCGAAATTGGAGAGCAAGGATCGCTACAACATCCTCGTCGCCTGCAATCCGAAGTCGGCCGGCACCCATTGGGAGCTCTATAGCCATGCCGGACGCGGCGCTCTCGCCCTTTACCTGCCCGGTCGTGGGGGTGACTTCGATTCCGGCGTCAATGTTTGCGACGGGCAGTGGCACAACTTTGTCGCCAGCGTCGATGCGGAGTTGGTCACGCTCTGGGTCGATGGAAAGAAGGTGCTGGAAAAGCCCGTCGGCAAGGCGGGGGAATTGAAGCAGGCGGAGAAAGAGCAGCTCGCCTTCGGTCGTCTCGTCGAGGGCGGGATCGGTTGCGACGGGATTCTCGACGATGTGCGGATTTCCCGAGGCATCATGAAACCCCGGCCGGGAAACGCCCCGCGCGAGCGCATGGACAACACCCTCGGCCTCTGGGATTTCGATGATCTCGATTCGCTCCTCACGGGGCCGCGGGCACCGGCTCCGGCGCCCTTCGAACCGACCCTGGAGCCGCTCGACCCCTCGCAAAACCGCCATTGGGAGTCCTTCGTGAACCGTGAGCGTGTCTTCGATTTCTACGGGAAACAGGCCCTCGCCTTTCTCACTCACCGTCCGCTGCCTGAGCTTATCCCCGATTTTCCCGGAGTGGATGGTGGTCAACAAGGGCACTGGGGCAACCAGAACGACCAGGTCACGTGGAAGGACGGGCGCTGGGCCGAGAGTGATCATGGCACGGTCTTCAGCGGCGTCTTCAAAGGCGCGGGACTCACCCTGCCGAAGGGGGTCTGTGTCCGCTACGACGATCTCGCCGCGGTCTTCAATCCGGAGACGCTCAGCTTCCCGGTGACCTGGAAAGGTGGGTTTGTCAGGCTCAATGACGCGCGCCACGGATTCATGGCCGGGGCCCCAATGGAGGGTGAGGTTGTGGCGAAGTCGGATGAGAAACGCGAGGGGCGTTACCTCGGATTTTACCGCCACGGCAAGGAGGTGGTCTTCGCCTATGATGCCGACGGCAAGACGCATCATCTCAACGCCCGCGGCGACGAGGCGGAGAAGCTCGCCTCATTGATCGGGGGTGGCCCTGCGCAATGGCCGCAGTGGCTCGAGACCAAAGGCACCGTCGGGTCTGAGAAACCTTTCGCCACCGACACGCTGACGATTCCCTTCGAAAATCCCTACGGCACGCTCTTCTTCCTCACCACCCACGACTTCTTCGAAGACGGTAGCGCCGCCGTGGCGACGATGACCGGCGAGGTCTGGCTGGTGCGCGGCATCGATGAAACGCTCGAGGAGCTCCGTTGGAAACGCTTTGCCACCGGCTTGCATCAGCCGCTCGGGATGAAGATCGTCGAGGGAAAGATCCACGTCCTCGGCCGCGATCAGATCACTTGTCTCCACGATCTCAACGGCGACGACGAGGCGGACTACTACGAGTGCGTGACGAACGCGATGCAATCCTCGCCTGGCGGGCATGATTTCCTCGTCGGCCTCGAGCGTGATAGTGCGGGCAATTGGTATTTCGTGTCGGGCAATCAGGGGCTTTGTCGCGCGAAACCAGAGAACGAGTTGAAAACTCGTTTTACGGTGGACGTTCTCGCCACCGGCTTCCGCAATCCAAACGGACTCGGCATCTCGAAGGACGGGCGTTTTCTGACGACGAGCGCGCAGGAGGGAGACTGGACTCCCGCGACGAGTGTCTTTCAGGTCGAACTCGGCGTCAACGAAGGCGCCCATTTCGGAGCGGGGGGACCAAAGGACGGCAAAGCTCCCGAGCCGGTGCTGCTCTATCTGCCACGCGGCGAAGACAACTCCGCGAGCAGCCAGGCCTTCATCTCCGGTGACGCGTGGAAGCCGCTCGAAGGCAATGGCAATCTCGTCCACCTCTCCTCGGGTGGCGGCAGCGCCTGGCTCGTGATGCGCGAGCAGGTGAAGGGCCGCTGGCAGTCCGCCGCGATGAAGATCACCGGCAACTTCGACTCGGGTGCCCAATGCGCCCGCTTCAGCGGAAAGGATGGCGCGCTCTACGTGACCGGTCTGCAAGGCTGGGGCACCTACACGCCGCTCGACGGAGGATTTCAGCGCGTCCGTTTCACCGGCGGAGCGCCCGTGCCGGTGGATTTTGAAGCGAGGGAGAACGGAGTCATCGTCCGTTTCGATCAGCCGGTTTCCGAATCCGTGGGTCTTGCCGCAGAGACTTTCGCGCAGTGTTGGACCTACAAATACAGCGGCACCTACGGATCGCCCGAGTATTCGGTCCGTTACCCCGATACGCCGGGTCATGATCCTCTCGAGGTGCGGAGCGTGCAGCGGCTCGAGGGTGGTAAGGCGCTATTCCTCGAGATCCCTCAAATCGTACCGGCGGGACAAGTCCATCTCCGTCTCGGAACGGGACAGGATCTTTTCCTGACCGTACACGAACTCGGCCAGCCCTACACCGACTTCACCGGCTACACGAAGATCCCGAAGACGATGCATGCCGCCCAGATCGGTGTGGTCGTTCCGGTTGCCTCGAAGCCGAATCCCTGGGCGGGCGGGGCCAAGGGACGCGAGATTTCGATGGAGGCAGGTCTCGGGTTGCAGTTCGTACAGAAGGAGCTGCGGGTGAAGGCGGGCGAGCGCATCAGCCTCACCTTCGTCAATCCCGACCTCGTCCCGCACAACTGGCTCCTCGCGAAGCCGGGCACGCTGAAAACGATGGGCGAACTCTGCAACCTCATGATCGCCGATCCCGAGGGGCTCGCACGCCACTACGTGCCGAAGTCCGGCGACGTCCTCGTCTGGACCGACATGGTCAATCCGAAGGCGGACTTCACGATCCACTTTGACGCGCCGAAGGAGAAGGGGGACTATCCCTATCTCTGCACCTTCCCCGGTCACTGGATGGTGATGAACGGGGTCTTGAAGGTGGAGTAGACTCCCCGCATGCAGTCCCTCGATCTTTCCGAACTCTCCGCCTGGCTCGAGTCCGAGGCGTGGCAGGGACGTTTCGACGGAGCCGCCCTCGCCGGAGGCAAGCGCCTCTCCGCCGCGAAACAGGTGGCGCAGACCGATGCGGAGTTGCTCGACACGGGTGATGCTGAGCTACGCGGTACGGTCGTGGAGAAAGACGGTCGTTCGTATGCCCCAGTGATCGCTGTCTGGCGCGAGGGTGGAGGCCTGACCCTGGAAGGCGATTGCGGCTGCGACGTCGGCGTCAATTGCGTCCATGCCGCGGCCGTTCTATTCCATCTCGCCAAGGGAAAAGGTGCCCGTCTCGCCCGGGCCATGGGCGAAGCTCCCCTCGCGGAGAAAATGGCGACGGGCCAGACGCTCTCGGTGACGGCGGAGCCTGACCAAACACCCAACAGGGTCGCTTCGGAGACCGGACCCTCTTTCCTCCTCCGCGTGCGACGCCGTCCCGAAGGCGATCGCAGCGCTTGGTTGCCGGAGGTGTTTGCCGAGGCCTTCGCGATCTACGAGGGACAACGCGTGCCGCTCTCACCGGGTGGGGCCCTGCCACCGGTCGTCACGCCGGAACGCAAGATCCCCCGCGACCGTGCCGCCGAGACGACCGCGTTGAACACGCTCTACGCCCTCGACCTGCATCCCGGCGCCGAGGAGCCGCCGCAGTCGCTGCGCAAGCTCGAGCGTCCCGATTTTGAAGGCACGCTCTGGTCGCCCGATGCGAAGAAATGGCCGCATCCCGAATTTTATTGGCAGCGCTTCCGCCACGACGGCGTCGCCGCGCTCGAGCGGAGGAAGTGGGAGGTGAGATTTGCTCCCGAGGTCGGCTACAAGCCGCTCGTCTTCCGCACCCAGGGCTGGAGCGCGGAGATCGTCGAGGAGGGCAAGGGATGGTTCCACCTTTCCGCCGGCTTCGAGATCGAGGGAGAGACCTTCGAGCTTCAGCCCATCCTCGCCGCGCTCGTGAAGAACCATTTTCTCGAGGTCACCGAGGGGATGCCCTCGGGACAGGAGTTCCTCATCTTTCTTCCCGATGGACGGGGTCTCGTCCTGCCGGTGGGCCGATTCCGGCGCATCCTCACGACGCTGGGCGAGCTGATGGAATTTAAGTTCGACGGCAAGGGGCCGCTCAAACTCGGTAAGCTCGACGCCGCCCTCCTCGCCGGAGAGTTCGGCGACGAATCGCTCCCGCTCGAGGTGCCGCGCGAGATCATTGAGCTGGAGGAGAAGCTGCGCGACTTCTCGGCGATCGAGCGGGTCCCCGTGCCGCCCGGACTGCGCGCCGAGCTGCGCGACTACCAGCGCGAGGGTTACCAGTGGATGCAGTTTCTGCTCTCCCACGGGCTCCACGGC